>Ga0194126_10000050_pt1 | contig 165228 bp, 130 predicted proteins | sample TA2KigC150mmetaG_FD_148641 | JGI IMG/M metagenome (GOLD analysis project Ga0194126, IMG submission 148641) | Freshwater microbial communities from Lake Tanganyika, Tanzania - TA2015035 Kigoma Deep Cast 150m | ecosystem: Environmental > Aquatic > Freshwater > Lake | place: Tanzania: Lake... | reverse complement strand
TCGCGGATCGGTTTCCCGCCGTCCGCCTCCCTCAAGGCTCGGATCTTCTCCTCTGTCGTGTGTCGCTTTCCTTTCATGGTCTGGTCCCTTTCTTGGTCGCCCAGACTCTCACTCCCTCTGGATCAGTGTTGCGAGGTCACGTCAGACCTACCCCCCTTTGCCGTGTCTTTTTAGTCAGGGTCCGCCTGAGAGTTGGGCGGGGGATTCAACAATAGCCAGAGGTTGGCGATCAGGATGAGCAGTCCCCCGGCCATCAGATGGGGCGTGAGCCTCTCGTTAAGGTATCGGATGCCCGTCAGGCCCGAGAGCCAGCCCGGCACAAACAGGGTGACAATCGCCGTGAACACCGGCTCGCTGCAGTAGAGCAGGCCCGCCTGGGTGGCACTCACCCGGGGCTGCCAATGGTTGGCCAACGGGAATGTGACGAGGGTGCAGACCCCGATGAGCAGCGCAAGAAGCCCCATTGCAGACGGGGAGGCATAGGCCTGGGTCAGCACCCGGGTCTGTGACCCGGCGGCCCAAGCCAGGGGCCAGGTCGACAACGCCATGCAGCCAAACATCACCACGGTCGCATGGCGTGAGTTGTTGCCCTGGAAACACGGGCGCTCCAGCCACAGGATCTGGGCCGTGAACAACACGCTGCCCGCCAGGGTCTCCCACTCGCCGCGACCGAAACTGAAGTCCTCCGTGCCCAAACGCGCGAGGAGTGCGGCGCCCCCGACCGCACAACCCGAAGCTCCCAGCACCGACACCGTCGGCCACCTCAGTCGGGTGACGCAAAACCACAAGGGGATCAGGACACAATAGCCCTGGGTCAGGAACGATGAGGTCGAGGCCAGCGTGTAGGCCATCCCATCCATCTGGAGCACCAACCCCATTCCCCCGAACAGCCCGATGCCTGCTCCCTGAAAGACCTCCGATCGGGTCAGTCCCCGGAGCGTCCGGGCACAGAACAGTCCGAAGAAGACGGCCGCGACGCTGAATCTCAGCGACGTGCAGAGCGCTGCAAAGAACACGCTCGACTCCCCAGGAACGTTCGATCGGCCCACCTGCTCGAGCGCCTTCATGAACGGAAAGCTGAAGGACCAGCAGGCACAGGTGAATACCAGCATCAGACTGGCTCGGGTGGCAGAACTCATTTGGATCAAACCAAGCCTAATCAGGCCGGACCCATCCGGTGATCGAAATCTCCCACGAAATCACGAGACGCGCGGAAGACCCATGCGGCCCGCGCCTCCGAATCCACGCCCTCCGGTTTTGTCCGTGACCTGAAGACGGTTCCGGGATCCCCTGATGCAAGGCCATCCACCCCATGCCTCGCCCCCTTCCCGTCGTCACATCCCTCGCCCTCGCCGCCGGCTTCCTGGGGGGATGGTTTTCCGCCCGGACCCGTGGACCCGCTCCCAGGACCGAGATCCCCACTGCTGGGGTGGCGATATCGCCCTCCACCTCGAACGCGGTCGTCCGCAGTCCAGGCCCACTGAACCCCGCTCCGGTGAACCTCGCCGAACAGCTCCGGGCCGTCCTCAAGCTGCCCACGAACCGCCGCTGGAGCCCCCTGGCCCGGATCACCCTGTCGCTGGACACCCGCACCACCCCGGTACACCTCGACACCGCCCGACAGGTCCTGCCCCGTGACCTGTACTACGGGTTCCGATGGATGCTGATCGAACGATGGGTGGAGTCTGATCCGCTTGCCGTGATGACCTGGGCCCAGACCCTCACCCTCGCGGACGAGCGGGAACCGGCCATCCAGGCCGCCCTGCAGGAATGGGCCCGACGCGACCCGGATGCCGCTCTCGAGTGGGTTGGTAAGTCGACCTCCGCCGTGAAGCGGGAACAGTGGATGGGCCAGGTCATCCTGGGCATCGCCGAGACCCATTCCGATCGCGCCCTGGAGCTGATGGAGAAGCTGCCGAAGGGACAACAGGGGATGGTCCGCAACGGGATCATCGAATCGATGGCGGAAAAGGATCCCAAGGCCGCCGCGGAGATGGCGCTCAAGTTCGACAAGTCCCGACGCTGGGGCGGATGGGACTCGGCCTTGGGCCCTGCCCTGATGAAGTGGATGGATCAGGATGCCGACGGCGCTCTTGCCTGGTTGAAGTCCCAGCCGGAATCCCTGCTGAGGAAGAAATCCGTCACCGACACCATGAACCAGCTTTCCTGGCAGAACCCCAAGGCCGCAGCCCAGCTGTTGGAACAGCTGCCGGGAGGACGCCGTCGGGATGACGCCCTGTCCCAGACCCTCGGCAACCTGGGGCGACAGGACCCGGCGGCGCTCCGGGAGTGGATCGGTCGCCAGTCCACCGATGGCGATCGGCAGCTGGGCCAGCTGGCCCTTGCAGAGAGCCTCGCGGATTCCGACCCCACCGCGGCCGCGGCCCTGCTCAAGACGGTCCCGTCCGATCCGAACCGGGTCGGGGCCTTCCGTACCGTGGGCACCGAATGGGCCGACCGGGATCCGAACGCCGCCGCCGCCTGGGCCCGGGGATTGCCCGAGGGACCGGCCCGGGACCAGGCCTTATCCGGCGTCCTCTCCAGCTGGGCGAAGGCAGACCTCCAGGGTGCCGCCCAGTACGCGCTGGGACTGCCCAACGGAAACGGGAAGAACCAGGCCATTGCGGAGCTTGCCCAGAACTGGGCCTCCAAGGATCCGGATGCCGCCATGGCGTGGTTGAAGGAGGTCCCCAACCCCGCAACCCGCCGCGATGCGATCCAGAGCCTGATGGGCCAGTTGGGACAGGAGGATCCCGCAACGGCAGCGCGGTTCCTGGAACTGGTCCCCGCCGGCGAGAGCCGTCAGAACCTCCTGGGAAACATGGTGAGGGCCTGGGCCGACAGCGATCTGGAGGGGGCGATCACGTGGATGAAGACCCTTCCGGAGGGACGCGACCGGAATGCCGCAATCGAGCGCATGAGCTGGAGCTGGATCGAGTCCGACACCAAGGGGGCCGCGGAGTTTGCCGCCAGCCTCCCGACCGGACAGACCCGACAGCAGATGCTTAACCAGGCCGCCTCCAGCTGGGCGAACCGGAATCCCGAGGAGGCGGCCGCATTCGCCCTCAAGCTGCCGACCGACACCAGCCGACAACAGATGCTGGAGAGCATCGCCTCCACCTGGGCCAGCCGGAGTCCCCAGGAGGCGGCGGCGTTCGCCTCGAAGCTTCCAGAGGGGCCGGGTCGCGACGACGTGGTCAGTCGTGTCGCCGGCAGTTGGGCCAGCGCGGATCCCCAAGGTGCCCTCGGATGGGTCCAGGGTCTTCCATCAGGCGCGGCCCGCACCGCGGCCCTGGGCAACGTCCTCAGCGCCTGGGCCTCGGAATCCCCCAAGGAAGCCGCCCAATACCTCCAGAACCTTCCAGGAGGACTGGAGCAGGAGAGCGGCACCCGGGCGGTGCTGTCCTCCATGGCGACCGCCGACCCCGCGTACACCGCCTCCTGGATCCGACAGTTCCCCGAGGGCAGCCTCCGCGACGACGCGATCACGACCCTTGCCAGCCAGTGGGCAGGCCATGATCCGGCGGCGACCGCCGACTGGTTGAACACGCTGGGGGCCGGACGCGGTCGGGAGGATGCCGTGGCCGCCTTTACCCGGACCCTCGCCAACCAGGAGCCCTCGACCGCCTGGGAGTGGGCCGGAACCCTGGCGGATCCCAACCGTCAGCAGGACGCCCTCGAGAATGCCGGACGCCAATGGCTCCGAGTGGATGAGACCGCGGCGCGCTCGGCGATCGAACGCAGTGCCCTGCCTCAGGACATTAAGGAGCGACTCCTGCGGGGGGGCGGCTAGAACCCGCGCGAGACCGCAGCCTTCACTGCTCCTCCTAGTCGCCGCTCGTTTGGGCCTCGAAATGCCGGAACAGGTTCTCGAACCGCTCTGCCTTGAGACGGTAGTGCGACGAGACCTTCTTGACGCTGTAGCCCTTGGCCGCGAAGTGACCCGGCTTATTCCAGAGGAGATAGAGCTCAACGGGCTTGGGTGGACGACCCGTCGCCTTGTGGAAAACCGAGATCCGGTCGTCGAGGATGCGCCGCGCCACGGTCCAAGCCACCTCGGGATTCGTATAGTCCCTCGACTTCGAGTAAGCCCGCCAGACTTCCGGCAGGATCTGGAACCGGCTGATCTCCCCAGCCCCGCCCCGAACCCGATCCGCTGAGGAGGCCTCCGGGCCCGTCGCTCCGCTTTCAAACATCGCCAGGGAGTCCCGGACAGGGCTGCACAACGCCACCCCTTGGAGGACGACGAGCACAACCGCCATGAAGGGGATCCGAAACACCGACGTTGGTTAGGATGCCTGAAGGACGTCCTTTCAGACCATAGAACCTTCAGGTGAGTTATCCACAATTCTTCACAGGTTGTTCACAGGCATGCAGGGAGAAGGATGACCCCTGCCTGGATGTCCTCCGGGCACTATCCGCCATGGATTCACCGTGCGTCTCCGGAGTGGACTTCACCGTGGAGGCATGGATCCTTCGGACATGCCCCACCGATGAGAGTCCCACCGGATTTCAGGACGTCACCGGAACACCGGCCGAACCATGAACCGTCCTTCCGCAATTCCTCGTCGCCTCCCCGGTTTCACCCTCATCGAGCTGCTGGTCGTCATCGCGATCATCGCCATCCTCGCCGGGATGCTCCTGCCGGCGTTGGGCAAGGCCAAGACCAAGGCCATCCAGATCAAATGCCTCAGCAACCTGAAGCAGCTGGGCGTCACCGCGGTCCTCTACGCGGGCGATAACAAGGATCGCTTCCCGGAGATGATCGACCCGGTCTCGAAGACCGGCGGCAACTGGCCCTGGGATCTCCCCGCCTACGTCGCGAACCAGATGACCCAGAACGGAGCCAAACGCCACATCCTCTACTGCCCCGGCTTCGAGAAGCAGGACAACAATGAGCTCTGGAAATTCACGACCGACTCGGTCAACGAGACGACCGTCAAGAACACCGGCTTCCGCGTCGTGGGCTACCAATTCGCGTGGCTCTACTCCCCCCGGGTCCGGACGACCAACATCACCGAGTCGCTGAACCCCAAGCCGTGGCGGATGAAGGATGGAACCGAATACAATCCTGGAGCCTCCGACCGGGCGATCGTCGCCGATGCCACCTTGTCGCAGGGCATGAATGAGACCGACCGATCCAAGAACCGCTACACGAAGGTTGACGGCGGCTGGAAGGGCCACCAGGCCCCCCATCTAAACGGTCGACTCCCCAGCGGCGGCAATCTTCTCATGGCGGACGGCCACGGCGAGTGGCGCCGATTCGACAAGATGCGCGTCCGGACTGATGGCGATCCGACCTTCTGGTGGTGAGGTCGGAACAGGTCCCGCACATTTTGCGGATTGCCTGTATTCTCCGCTTCGCACCGGGAGGGAGGACTCGTTACTATACCCTCCCCTAACGCTTTCATCATGAATCCTTTGGTCCAGCGCACCTCCCGCCTAGCCCCCGCTCTTGTCCTCGCCACTTTCTCGGCGGTCAGGGTCGCGGCCCAGTCCCTTCCCGTCACCAACCCCTCGTTCGAGTCGCCCCAGGTTCCCTCGGGGTTCCCGGCGTCGACCTTCGTGGGCGGCTGGCAGAAGAACCCGCCGCCGCCGACGGAGTGGGGCATCACCCCGGATCAATGGGACCAGATGGCCGGCATCTTCCCGAATCCGGCCGCCGGTCAGCCCCGGCACATCGTCAACGCCAGTGGCACCCAGGTGGCCTTCGTCTTCGCCGTCCCCGGCGTTGCCCTGACCCAGCTGACGGCCAACACCTTCACTCCAGGACTCGCCTACACCCTCGATGTGGGCCTGCGCGGTGGCGGCGCCCTCACCCCCGGAACCCAGTTCTACGTGGGCCTCTTCTACACCGATGGGGTCTCCAGGACCTCCGTCGCCTCCACCGTGGTCAGCGCCACGGATGAGCTGACCAACACCGACACCCTCCGCACGATCTCGGTCGCCCTCGGAACCGTCTCGAAGACCGACGCCTGGTCGGGACGCCAGATCGGCATCGAACTGAGCGCCCTCTCCCCGAACGGCACGCAGGGAATCGCCTATTGGGAAGCCGACAACGTCCAGCTCACCGCGGTTCCGGAACCCTCGACGTGGGCACTCGGCGCCGCCGGACTCCTGGTGTTGGGTGCCGCGGCGATGAATCGCCGACGCCAGTAGGACGTCGGTGCTCCCATGGCAGCACCGCACCTTCCCAGAGACCTGCGGGTGAGTCGCATCCTGCTGGGTACGCTGGCCACCCTGTCTCTCCCGGCCGTCGACCTCCCGATTCCGAACGGGTCCTTCGAGCTCCCGAAGACGGACTACGTCAACACCCGGATCACCTCCTGGCAGGAGACCGACCCGCCGCCCGACTATCCCTCCGGAGGGGGATTCGCGTGGGACCAGCTGTCGGGCGTCTTCCACAACACACCGGCGGGGGCCAGTGATCATCTGACCAACCTCGACGGCCAGCAGGCCCTCTACCTGTTTGCCATCCCCGGGGTGGGCATCCTCCAGGACGCCACCACACGGGATTGGGATGACTCGGAGCCCAGCCACGCGTTCTCGGTCCCGTTCGAACCTGGAGGCCGTTATACCCTGACGGTCGGACTCATGGGGGGCAGTGGGAACATGCTGCCCGGCGTGCCGCTCGAGATCTCGCTCTACCACCGTGGTGCCGATGGCACGATCCTCCCGGTCGCCACCCGTCGCGTGGAACATGCCCCGGAGGTGTTCACCGACCGGAACCATTTCGTGGACTTCTCGGTATCGACCGATCCGGTTCTTCCCACCGACCCCTGGTCTGGAAAGCCCATGGGTATCCGGATCCTCTCGGTCGTCTCGGATTCCCAACGGGGCGGGTACTGGGACATCGACCATGTCCGCCTCTCCCGGGAGATCGTGATGGTGCCACGGGTCGAGGTCCGCACGACGTGGGACGGGGATCCCGCGGTGCTAACACTCCGTTGGGCCTCCCAGCCGGGGTTCACCTACCGGGTGCTCAGCTCGATGGATCTGACCCAATGGACGACTGCGGTGGAGGGTCTTCCCGGCACGGGCGAGGAACTCTCCTGGAAACTCCCGACCCTGAATGGTGATCACGGGTTTGTCCGGATCGAGGCGTTGCGGTAGATAGAAGCGTCCTCGCAGCCGCCCCCCGGCACTTGGACCCCATGCGCCGCGGCAACCCTTCAATGCAGGGATTCACCCTGATCGAGCTGCTGGTGGTGATCGCCATCATCGCGATCCTCGCCGGTCTTCTCCTGCCGGGTCTGGCCAAGGCAAAGGACTCGGGGCGTCGTGCGGTGTGCACGGGGAACCTGCGCCAGCTGGGCATCGCGATCCACGGCTACGCCCAGGACCACAGCGGGTGGATGCCCTACGGCCCCCAGGCGCCGCCATTCTCGCACCCCTCGGAGCTCTATCCGTCCACCGGATCCCCCACGAGCCTCCTGTCCCTCCGCGACGGACGCCCTGCCGGTCTCGGTCTGATGCTGGCGTCGACCCTCGCCCAGACCCCGCGCGTGTTGTTCTGTCCGGGAGCCGATCAACCCACCGATGCCCAGGCCGAACTGATCAAGGTCGGCACCAACCAGGCCCGGGGCAGCTACTACTATCGCCACGGTGGCGTGACCGAGATGTTCTTCACGCCTCCCACAATGCCCACCAGCCTCAAGCTCGAGGACCCGGGGAACAACCGGAACGGCATGCCCATCCGAGCCCTCGCCATCGACACCCAGTTCCTGTGCTCGGAGGACGTGGCCGTGTTCAACCTGCGGCCCAAGACCCATCACCGAAGGGCCAACTGCAACGTGCTCTTCACCGACGGTCATGTCGTCGGCCGCGCCAACCGCGACCAACGCTTCACCGTCGACGTCCGCTCCAACTCCGAACTCCGCGACTCCTTCAACCGCATCCTCCGGGTCTTCGAGACAGCCGACCTCGAACCATAGTCGAGGGTCCCCAGGATCCACTTCAACGGGCGATATCCCGTCGCATCCATGCGGCGTGGCCATCCAGGTAGAGCTGGTTGCGTCCACCCCGATGGGCCGACCACCCCGCCTCAGGCGGACGACTCGCACCTCGGGACCACGCCTCGGCATACCCCGCCCACAACGAGCGCTCGAAGAACGGGGTCATGAGCCATTCCTCGTCCACGACACTGCCGCCCCGGAGCCGGGCGATGCTCTCGGGTGTCCGACCCCGGGCATACCGGGCCGCACCGGGATCCGACTCCGCCAACTTGTCGGAGATGTAGTTGGCGACACCCCGGACGGGATCATTTTTTCCCATACGGCTCCATGGACCCACGAAATGGGCCCGCCAGTCGTTGGTGGCCGCCCACGGAACCGGTGGGCTCCACCAGAGGCGCGGGTTCGGCTGGTACCGTTCCAGCAACGGGATGAACGACCCCATGGACGCGTATCGCTTTCCCTTGGCATCGACGGGCGGGGTCAACTGGAGGACGTCATCGGAAACAAATGGAAGGCGATCTTCCGACTCGCCCTGGTACAGCAGCGTGGCGACCCCGATCTGGTGAAGATTCGATAGGCAAGCCGTCTGCAGTGCCCGCGACCGGGCCTTTCCAAGGGCCGGAAGGAGCAGCCCTGCAAGGATCGCAATGAGGGCGATCACCACCAGCAGCTCGATCAATGTGAACCCGTTTCGCCTCATGGACCCCGACGCGTCCGCTCGGAACTCGGGTCGATCCGGTAGGTGCCGATGCCGAAGGGCCGCATCCCGATTCCACGCGGGCCGGGAAGCGGATCCTCGACCGCCGTGCAAGGCGTCAGCCGCAGCGCCCCCTGTCCAGGACCCCGGATCACCGGGATCGTGCTGCCCCCCCCGACCTCCAACAGCCGCAGGACCGTCCCGGGTCCCACTTCGGCGGTCTTCCAGGTCACGAGGGACAGGGTGTCCGGCTCGATCGTGAGGAAGGAGTTCTCGTCCGCGGGCCAGTCGCCCTCCGGCACCCCAGTCTTGTCGTTCCGGGTGATCTCGTGGAGCTCGAGTGGCACCAGCGCCTCGGCACCCCGCCGATGGGCTTCCACGGGGTCGAACCGCTCCTGGAACTGGAGGCGGTAGCGGAACCGAAACTCCCCGCCCTGGTCGGCCTGATAGCCCTCCGGAGTGTAGTTGGCCATGCCATACGAGAACACCGTGGCAGGACGCTGCCCGAACCGACGGGGCCACAGCCCTCGGGCGATGTCGCCCAAGGTCACCAACGGGACGTCGGGGGACGACCACAGAACCCCCCGGCCATCCACCGACTGGACCGAGAGCCATTCCTGGTGGCAGAACCATTCCCGACAGGCGCCTGGAAGAAGATCCTCTGCCGGATCGACAAACCCGTTTTGACCCGCCATTCGGAATCGCGGTGCCTCCGCACGGAACGGGAATGCGAAATACGCCGCCTCCTTGGTCCGGACCGCCTGCTTCTCCACCCGGTTGTCGAGGTCCAGGATCGTGGAATCGTCCCGTAGCGTGACCGTTGTCACGATCCTCGGGTGATGGAGGTTGGTGGACTCCATCCGGGCCACAATGCCCCAGGGATGCCGGTGGAGTCCCAGCAGCCGTCCGCCCGACGCTGCATGGAGTGTCAGCTCCGGCACCGGCGTCACGGTACTGTACTGCACCAGTCGGTTGGGCAGCCGGTCCGCCCCCGTCACATACAGGTGGCGGTTGAGACCCCACGGCGTGTCGGACGCCACCCAGTCACGGTCCGAGGCACGATCGATCCAGCGACGGATCGATCCCGATTCCGGATCCAGCTCGACCCTCACCCGGGGCGTCTCCATCACCACGCCCTCGACCGTCACCGGTGCCGAAGGAGGCCTGGAGAACGGGCGGAGGGTGTAGCATCGGTATCCGACCGACGGAACGCCACGGGCCAGGAAGCGGATGCGCTGGAATCCATTGCCGGCCTGCAGGAGTTCCATCGGCGGGACCTCTCCGGTGCCGAGATCGACCGGAAGGAATCCCTTCGGCAGGTCGCCCTCCACCCAGCCGTCACGACGCCAGCCCAGGGCGTTGAACACCACGAGGGTCCGGCTCGGGTTCGGGATCCGGTCCGCCAGTGCCGCCAACGACCGGGCCAGCAGGTGGTCGGCCGCGCGGGCCGCGTCGATCGTCCGGTGGTTGCGAAGCTCACCCTGTCGCCGGCTCTGGAGGCTGTCCGGATCGCTCACGCTGACATCGGCATGCCACGTGTGCTCATCCGTCAGCAGCAGGGATTCCCAGAGGACACTAAGGGCCCGGATGTCGGGCTGGAATCCAGGCACCGACGTCGCGGCGACGGTGGAGAAGATCTCGGCGGAACGGGCCCGCGACATGGTGTTGCGGGCCAGTGCCGTGATCGACGCGTTGGCTGCAAGGCCATCCTCCCAGTAGGGACCTCCATCGCCACGGAGCACCTCGGGGTTGGCCGCCTCACGGCTCACACGCGCCATGGCCTCGGCAAAGGTCGCATATTCCAGCCGCGGAAAGGCGAACCGCTCGTTCCAGCGCGAGGCGAACGAGGCCTGGCCGGGATCCAACGCCACGTTCTCCACCTGCGTCCCATAGAGGATCACCGTCGACCCGGAATGATCCTGGCGGTCGTAGGCTTGGAGGAAACGCGGCAGGGATTCGATCGCCGACTCCACCCGAGGCGGGGTCCCGAACAAACTCGCGCCCTGGTGGTAGTGTCGTGAGTACCAGGTCACCACCCGCCCGCCGTCGGGCCCCTCCCACAGGAACGGCGACCTTTCGTGCAGCCGGTTCTCCAGCAGGAACGGCGCCCGATAGGCATCGCTCGCGGCCACGAAGTGGTCGACCCCGGAGGCCGCCAACACAGAGGGCCAAGACCCCGTGTGCGACGGGACATCGGTGCTCAACGCCACCGTGAAGGGGAGCCCATGCGTTCGGCTGAGGCGCCGGGACGGATACAGCGACCGCACCAGGTTCTCAAGCGAGGCGAAGCCGGTGAAGTGGCTCGCGTACACCGCCGGTACCTCGATCCCGCCCCGTCGCACTTCCCGGACCAGTGCCCTAACACGATCCGGTGAACGACCCCGCTCGTATTCCTGGAAGACCCACGAGCCATCCAGTGTGTACCGGAATTCCGGCCGCTGGCGGATCAACGCCAGTGCCTGGTCGACCGCCCGCGACTGGAGCTCGGAGATCTTCGACGGATGGTCCGTGTAGCCGATGTCCAGATGCTGGTTGGGAACCAGCAGCAGGGTCCATTTTCGGGCCGGCTCCAGCGTCACATCGCGGAGGACCTCGCGACCCCTGCCCACCAGACGCACCCGCGCGACCCCGGGCTTCCGGAACTCAGGCACATCGATCCGCCACTGCGCCTCGCCATGGGTCCGTCCATGGGGCATTGGCCGACGCCATCGGAAGGATCCCATCGACACCTCGACCTCCGATACCCGGGTCCAGTCCCCTGGATCTACCGTGAGCTCCAGCTGCGCCAGAACCCGCCCCCGCTCCCGCCGATGGAATGGCGTCGTGGCCAGACGCACGGCTGGCTCCCCTACCACCACCCCGCCCCCTCGCGTCTCGAGAGTCAGGGCGTCATACACTACGCCGGAAACCCCCGGCCAGGTGAAGCCCGACGGCTGGGCGTCATCCCTCTCCACCGCCCCGTCCAAGGGGGTGAGCACGATCCGGTTGAGGCCTTTCCGGAGACGGGACGCGGGGATCGGAACCCCGAGACGGGACCGTGAATAGTGCGGCAGGTAGAACACCGCCGGATCGCCCGCCGTATAGGTGAGCTCGGGACGCTGATGATACCAACCCCGCTCCCCGGCGATCTCCACCTGCATCCGGGGAAGCCGGACGCTGTACGCGAGGAGGTCCAGGGAAAGGACCGCGCCAGCAGGCGGGACCTCGACGAGATCGAACTCGATCGTGAAGGGATGCTCGCGGAATCCTGCGGCGCCATTGGCGGATCCGGGCTGGAACGCGAACCATCCGCGGGCGGGGTCGTCGCGCCCGACGCGGAACACCGGATCCTGGGTCGGGTCGGCATAGTCGAGTCGGGTACGGCCCGAGGATGGATCCCGCCAATGGCTGAACTCACCCGAGGACTCGTCGGGCCGCCCCAGCCGCCACAGGATCTCCGCGGCCAACGCGGTGGACGACATCAGGCCGAACACCAGGGCGAGGACCCTGATGCGGCGGCGGCCGCAGGCCATCACGGCTTGGTACGGAGTTGGTAGAATCCCGTCGGCTCGACACCCTGATCCGACAACCTGCCGCCGGACTCCGGAACCAGGGTCCAGGGTCCATCGAGGGATGTGGCCCGCGACAGGAACCCGAGTCCAAACCAGTCCACGACGAGGGCCCCCGAGGGTTGACGGACCACGGCGATGCGGGGGGCGGACGAGACCGGCTCGAACATGAAGTTGCCCGCCGCGTAGCGGTCAGCCGGGCCGCCATCGATGATCTCCGGAAAGGCATCGGGGTTGTCCCCCCAACGGGCCAGTCCCACGAAGCGGAGGCTGCCACCGTCGAAGGTGGTGAACTCGATCTGTCCGGCCCCGCGGTTGCCATCCCGCTCGTCGGCCCCGTAGCCAGAGGCCACCACGGTACCCGCGAATCCGGGTGCCAGCTCGAGCGGCTGGGTCAGGGGCTTGAAGCGCGTGCCACCCTTGAGCTCGCCCGGGCTCGCAGGGTCGAAGACCAGCAGGGCAAGCTCCTGACGCGTCTGGCGCGAGTAGATCCGGCACTTGATCGTCCGCTTCAGCCCGTCACCCCCGTCGTCGAACACACCCAGATGCGTGATCCGGATCGGCCGGACCACGTCGAAGTCGTTACCCACGGAGCCCCCGTAGGCCTGGTTGCCGGCGGTATTCTCCGGGACCACGTAAGGAACGCCCGCGGTCGGGGTATTCGGCGTCACCGCGAGGGTGTCCGAGTCGATCCCCTCCACCGAGTCGGACGCTACGGCGCGGATGCGGTATTCCTCGACGGTCCCGTTCACCAGCCCGGAGTCGTTGTGGACGGTGCGCTGGATCTCGGCGATCGGCTCGAACGTGCCCGACACATTCCTGCGCAGAACCTTGTAGCGGTTGGCGGGGACCGGCTGACGGATCTCGTCCCAGAACAGCGTCACCTCGCCGTTCCCGGGGATCGCGGCCATCCGTGTCTTGCCCGGGAACTGCGGCGGTGTCGTGACATAGTCGAACGTCCCGGCAGCGAAGAAGGTCCCAGGTGCGTGTTCCAGTCCGGTGGGGAACTCACCCGGAGGTCCCGACCGGGCCACTCCTGGAAGGAAGACCGAACCCCGACCGGTCCCGGTCGAGACCTTCAACCCTCCTGTTGCGGTCGTGCCCGCCTTCTCCTCGGGTCCATAGCCCTCGGCCACGATCGAACCCCGGAACCCCTTCGGGAGGTCGAGGGCAGGTGTCAGCGGTTTGAACCGGCTTCCATCGCGCAACACACCGGGGCTGGCCGAGGTGAAGGTCGCCGCGGCGACCGCCTTCCTCGAATCCCGATCGAACACAAAGACCCGGATTTCGGCACGCAGCCCGTTGGCGCCATCGTCGAAGGCCCCGAGCTGTTCGATCCGGATGGGATTCGCGACGTCGAAATCGACCCCCAGCTGCCCGGCGAACGGAAGGTTCCCCGCGGTTCCCGAGGCGACCCGGACCGCGATGAACTCGTCGGGCCCCAGCGCATAGGGCGACACCAGCTGCGGGATCGAATACGGTCCGGTCTCGCCGGTGGACGACACCGCCTGCACCACGAAGCAGTATTCCATTCCATTGACGAGGCCTGTGACCCTGTTCACCAGACCCGAGGTCTCGGCGACCTGCGTGAACGGACCAGCGATCCCAGGACCCGAAAGCACCCGGTATTTCGCCACCGGAGCCGGGGAGGAGACTGCTTCCCACGCCAGATCCACCTGCCGGTCGCCAGGCTGGATCGTGACCCTCGGCCCCACCGCCTCGACGACAAACCGTCCGACGTCCAGGCGATCGAAGGAATCATCCTTGAAGAACCGGATCTCATAGTCTCCAGGGCTTGCGAACCCACCGGCGAATACCAGCGTACCCTCCTTCACCCCGGTCTTCCCATCCTGCGTGCCGTCCACGTACTGCCAGTCGATCGGCGAGCCATCGTCGCCACCGGGACGGTAAATCCCAACCCAGTCCTTGGCGTTGCCAGGACCGTATCGAAACTCGACCGCGACCCTGGCACCAGGCCGATAGGTCCGGCCCTCGGAACGCACCCGGGGCTCGATGACCACCTTGAACTCAACCTCCTCCAACACGATGTACCCGTCGTTCTCCAGGATCCGCACCAGATAGTTCCCGGGCTCCGGCGCTCCCTTCGGAAAGGTTACCTCGCCATCGACCACAATCGAGTTTCCGGCCTCTGTGCCATCGAGGTATTGCCATGCGAAGTAGTCCTGGGCGGCTTTGCCCTCGACGTAGAGCCCGATCCAGTCCTTCGGGTTGCCAGGGGTCCCCTTGAAGCGGACCGAGATGGGTTCTCCGGGGACGTAGGAGGCACGATCCAACAGCACTTCCGCAGCGGGGGCGGAAAGAACGCCAAGGACCACGAGACAGGACGCGAGAATAAGTTTCATGGGAGCCAATAAAGAGCAGCGGTTGATGCGGTTGATGTCAAGGGTCTACAACCGCCTCCAAGCCGGGCAGCCGGGTCGGGGTGGGCGACCTCACCGTGAGGCGGGGCACTGCAGCACCCATCGAGCCTCCATCCGTTCCGCGGTCCATGGGCCTCACCCTGCCGACGCACCTCCACTGAACCCCTCTTGCCCCTCGCCTTGCGCGTCGTTGCACCCCGGGGTTTGACTCGCAGGAGTCGGTGTCTGTAGCTTTCGAGAGGTCCCGGGTCAGTTCGCACCGTCGACCCTTCGGATGCCGAAAACCCCATCCCCAGTCGCCGACCGCAGCCTCCGGAGGATCCCATCATGAACCGATGGCCCTCCACCCTTCAGTGTCTGCACGGCTGGGGTACCGTCCTGTGGCTTCTCTCGGCCATCGCAGGCTACGACGCCTCCGGAGCGGAGACCGCGGCCGGAGACAGTACCGCCGGATGGGAGGCCCTGTTCCAATCCAGGGCCGACCGCTGGTGCCTCAGGCCTGTGACCTCACCGGCGATCCCGGCGGTGCGGGAGTCCTGCTGGGCCACGGATCCAGTGGACCGGTTCATCCTGTCCCGACTCGAGACCGCCGGCATCCGTCCCGCACCGCCGGCATCGCCCCAGGTCTGGCTGCGGCGGGTGCATGTTGCATTGACCGGTCTCCCGCCCTCTTCCGAGATGACCCTCGCGTTCCTTCAGGACTCCTCCGACGCGGCGCGGGTCCGGATCGTGGACCAGCTCCTCGGGTCGCCGCGGTTCGGGGAACGCTGGGCCCGACACTGGATGGACCTAGTCCGGTTCGCGGAATCCTATGGTCATGAGCAGGACTACCCCATCGCCAACGCCTGGCGCTACCGGGACTACCTCATCCGCGCCTTCAATGAGGACGTGCCCTACGACCGTTTCGTCACCGAGCACATCGCCGGGGACCTGCTCCCGGCCCCACGCCATGCCGCGTCGGGAGGCGGGAACGAATCGGTCCTCGCCACGGGCTTCTGGTACCTCCACCAGGCCACCCACGCACCCGTGGACCTGCTCCAGGACGAGGCCGACCGGATCGACAACCAGATCGATGTCTTCTCCAAGACCTTCCTCGGCCTGACGGTCTCCTGCGCCCGGTGCCATGATCACAAGTTCGATGCCATCGCCATGGAGGACTACTACGGGCTGACCGCCTTCCTCCGCGGCGCACGACAGGACAGCGCCGTGCTCGATCCCGAGGGGTCCCTCGGATCGCAGTCCACCGGGCTGGAGGATCTCCATGTCCGGCAGACCCCAAGGCTGCGCGCTGCGGTGCGACGGGCGCTCCAGGACGGAGCCCCTCGCCTGAAGGACCATCTCCTCGCCGCGGAGCGGATTGCTGCGACGCCTTCGGTGGCCGGCTCGACGAACCGGATGGATCCGCCTGGGGAGGACGTGGTCCGCGTGGCTGCCACGCAGGGGCTCGACGCCCGGATCCTCGCGCGCTGGGTGACGGCACTGAGGGAGCTCAAGCCCGGGGACACCCGGCATCCGCTCGCCGGGGTGATGTCACGAGCCGACGCCCCCAGGACCTCGAAGGCCGCATCCACCTCCGGTCAGCGCCCCGGGGACACGCCCCTCCCGATGGATCCGCGGGAGGACTTCGCCAGCGGCCATGCCTTCGCGTCCCGGCCGACACCTCCGGCCGCATGGAGGTTCGTCGAGGACCAGATCGATTTCCTCCCGACGGGGGTTGTCCACAGCGGCCACCTCGCACCGGGATTCGAGGGGACCCTTCGGACCAGGACCTTCACCCTCGCCGAACCCCACCTCCACCTGCGCCTCGCCGGTCGAAGTGGGCGAGTGAAGCTCATCCTCGCCCGCTACGCCCTCAGGGAATTCAACCCGCTGCTCTTCGACCGAACCCAGTTCGATGTCGATACCGGCGGCCGGTTCCAATGGTTCTCCATCCCGGACCTGAAGCGTCACATCGGCAAGTCGGTGTACCTCGAGTTCCTCGATGGTGGCGATGGCGACCTCGCCGTTGGGCAGGTTCTGATGTCCCGGGAAGCCACACCGCCGCTCGAGCCCGGACTCCTCCCGGATCGTGTTGACGGGGACACGCTCGGGTCCCGCGCCACACAGGTCGAGCGGTCCATCCATGAGGGGCTCCGTCACTGGTCCCGGGGAGAGGATCCCGGACCGAACCTCGAGCTGGTCTCCTGGCTCTCGCGACGCGGTCTCCTGGACTGGGGTCGACAGGGTGACCGCATCGAAGCGCTGGCCCAAGAACAGCGTCAGGCCGCCACGGCGGTGGGCGACCCGATCCGGGCCCTCGCCATGACGCGGGGCACGCCCGAGCCAACTCGAGTGCAGCTGCGGGGGGATCCCCGAAAGCCAGGGACCGAGATCCTTCCCCGGTTTCCCAGGGCTCTTTCCCTGTCGCGGCCCGATGCCGCCCGCTGCGACGGCGGACGTCTCGAACTCGCCTCCCGGGTGACCGACGCCGCCAACCCGCTCACCCACCGGGTCTTCGTCAATCGCATCTGGGCCCATCTCTTCGGCGTGGGACTCGTTCCATCGGTCGACAACTTTGGGGCGTTGGGACAGGACCCGACGCATCCGGAACTGCTGGACCACCTCGTCGTCTCATTCAGGGACGGCGGCGGCTCTATCAAGACTCTCCTCCGGCGTCTGTGCCTGACCCGCACGTTCGCGATGTCCAGCATGCCGTCCGATCCCGAGGCCGAGCGACGCGATCCCGACAACAGGCTGCTGCATCGCATGCGCCTGCGCCGGCTCGAGGGCGAGGCGATCCGCGACACCCTGCTCGCCGTCTCGGGACGGCTGGATTCCGCCATGTTCGGCCCATCCGTCCTTACCCATTTCACACCCTTCATGGGGGACCGCATGTGGGTGAAGAACCCCTCGGGTCCTCTCGATGGTGCGGGTCGACGAACCGTGTACCAGGAGACGCGGCGGAACTTCCTGTCCCCCTTCCAACTGGCCTTCGACCTGCCCATTCCCGATTCGACCGTGGGCCAGCGCTCGGTCTCCAACGTGCCCGGTCAGGCCCTGGCCCTGATGAACGATCCCTTTGTCCGGGACCAGGCCCGGGTCTGGTCTGAACGCCTCCAGGCCGGATCTCCGGCCACGCCTCGGGAACGGATCCGGTCCCTCTACCTCGAGGCCCTCGGTCGATTCCCGGACGACACGGAGACGGAGGCGCTGCTCCAGCTGGTCGGTCCGCCGCACGCGGACCCCGGGGACGGTTCGAGCCGGCCGGGAGAGATCCCCCTCGGGAGCTGGACCGAGGCCTGTCATGTGATGTTCCTGCTCAAGGAGTTCCGGTATGTCCCCTGAACAACCCCGCCCTCCCGATCCCGTCGGCATGACCCGGCGTCGCATGCTGCGCGAGGGGGCCCTTGGGTTCGGTGCCGTGGCCCTCGCGTCGCTCCTGGCCGAGGAGGGCCGGTCCACGATCCATCCGTTCCGACTCGCCACGGCCCGCCCGAGGGCCCGCAGCGTGATCTTCCTCTACATGGACGGCGGGGTGTCGCAGGTGGACACCTTTGATCCGAAGCCCCGGCTGACCCGCGAGGACGGCAGGCCGTTCGGACTGAGGACGGAGCCGACCCAGTTCGAGGACAACGGCGCGGTGCTCGGGAGTCCCTGGGCCTTTCGCCCTCACGGCCGGAGCGGACTCGAGATCAGCGACCTGTTCCCCTCCATCGCCCGCTGCGCCGACGACCTCTGCGTCATCCGGTCCATGGTCTCCAACTTCTCCGAGCACAACGCCGCGAACTACTTCCTCCACTGCGGCACCGGCATGGCCGGTCGGCCTTCGATGGGGGCGTGGGCCACCTATGGCCTCGGATCCGAGGCCTCGGATCTCCCAGGCTATGTCGTTCTGGATGGCGGACTCACCCCATCGGGAGGGCTCGACTGTTTCGGTGCGGGATTCCTCCCGGCCACCCATCAGGCCTCCCTGCTCCGGAACCAATCCCCTGCCCTCGCCAACATCCAACCGCTCGAGCCGGCACCGGATCTCCAGCGGCTGAAGCTGGACACCGTGCGGCGTCTGGACGCAGCGGGCCTCGATTTGCTCGGACGCCATGATGCCCTCGAGTCGGCCATCGCCAACCAGGAGCTCGCGGCGCGCATGCAGATGTCGGTCCCGGAGGCCACCGACATCGCGGGCGAGTTGGAGGCGACGCGTCGGCTCTACGGGATGGAGGCCCCATTCGAGCACACCCGGACCTACGGCCGGCAGTGCCTGGTAGCGCGCCGGCTGGTGGAACGCGGAGTCCGGTTCATCGAGCTGACCTGCCCCCGGGCACACGGGAATGCCCGCTGGGACGCCCATGGCGACCTCCGCAACAACCACGCCCTCAACGCCCGGGCGGTCGACCAGCCCATCGCCGGGCTTCTTGCCGACCTCAAGGCCCGGGGATTGCTCGACCAGACCCTGGTGCTGTTCTCGGGCGAGTTTGGCCGAACCCCTTTTGCCCAGGGACGGGACGGACGCGACCACAATCCATTCGGATTCAGCCTCTGGATGGCCGGCGGCGGGGTCCGGGGCGGCATGGCGTATGGGGCGACCGACGACTATGGCTACAAAGCCGAGGAGAACCGGGTGGAGATCCACGACCTCCACGCCACGTTGCTGCATCTGCTGGGCCTCGACCATGAGCAGCTGACCTTCCGGTTCGGTGGCCGGGACCATCGTCTCACCGATGTCCATGGCCACATCGTACGACCCATCCTCGCCTGAAGGGTGAAGGCCATTGTGATGGGGCGGACGAAAGACACGGGGCGCGGCGGATCGGGTTGGACGCTCCCCACCCCCTGCTGGTCCGATGCCCCGGCCCTCTAGCTGTTCCTCCTCACCGTCGCCGACGCCCGCGGCCTGACCGGTTCCTCTGGGTGATCGCCGCAAACTGCCCCAGGGCGTTGATCTGCCCCTGGTGCTCCTCCATCCACTCGTTGACGATGCTCATGACGGGAAAAGTTCACCTCAAGGACGTCCGCGGGGGGATCGATTTCGAGGCGTCGTCATTTCCCAAATCGCGGCCGGATGGCCACCGTGACACGGGTCAACAGCAAGAAGGCCAAGGAACTGGAGAATAAGAAGCGGTTCTGGTTCCCTACCCGGAACACAAAGGGCCCCAACGGCATGGACATGGCCGCGGGACTGGTCGACTAGGCAACGCCTCTACCCGCTGCGAGCAGGACCCGATCCAGGTCAAGAGGGTGGAAGCAGCTCGGGGATCGGTTGCCCGAACGGCAGGATCGGCTGGGGACGTCCCGAGAAGTCGTCCAGGTTGGCGTTATAGTCGATGTCGAGGTGGTGGTAGACCGTCGCCCAGAGGTCGTTCGGGGAGAGGATGCGTTCGACGGGATGCTCTCCCCGCGCATTGGTGGCACCGATGATCTGACCCGTCCTCATGCCGCCACCCGATACGATCAGGCTCATCGCCTGGGGCCAGTGATCCCGTCCGGGCTGGGTCACGCCCGTCTGGGTGCCCACCTTCTGCTCCAGCCGCGGCGTGCGACCGAACTCCCCGGTCACCACCAGCAGCACCTTCTTGTCGAGGCCACGCTGGTGGAGGTCCTCGATCAACGCACTGACCGCCTGGTCGTAGACCGGGAACCGCCATCGTGAATCATCGAAGATGTGGCAGTTCACGGCGTGCGAATCCCAGTTGTAGCAGCAGCCTTTCGGCATCGGCCCGCTCGGAAACGGATTCTCCCAGACCATCGTGACGAACGGGCACCCCGCCTCGACAAGTCGACGCGCCATCAGCCCGCGCTGTCCGTAGGCACTCCAGCCATAGCGATCCCGCACCGCTTTCGGCTCGGCCGACAAGTCGAATGCCGTCCGCACCGCGTCGCTGGTCAGCATACCCACCGCCCTTTGGCTGAACCGGTCCATGGCCGACATCATGCCGCTCGAATCCATGTCCCGACGCAGCCGGTCCAGACCCGAGAGCAGGTGGATCCGGTCGTCGAGGCGGCCCTCCATGTCGGGGGTGAGACCGAGGTTCTGCACCTTGAACTTCGGGCTGCTGGGATCGCCCACGACCATGAATGGCGTATTGGCGGAACCCACCCAGGCGGGCCCGAGGCTGAAGACATCGATCTGGCCCCGGCCGTCATCGACGCCGGCGATGACCGGCGGCAGCGCCCCGCGATGCCGTCCCTCGATCATGCGGCTGACGATCGAGGTGACCGCCGGCGCATCGTTCACGAATTCGGTGGGCGTGGCCGGGATCCGACCCGTCATGAACCGCTTGTGCGCCCCGCCATGGTCCGCGAAGTCATGGCAGACGGAGCGGATGATGTTGAACTTGTCCGCGATCTTCGCCTGATGCGGGAACAGCTCACAGATCTGGATTCCAGAGACATTGGTCCGGATCGGACGGAAGTCGCCCCGAACCTCGATCGGCTGGTCCGGTTTCATGTCGTAGGTGTCGACATGGGCCGGACCTCCCGGCAACCAGATGAAGATCACCGCCTTATCCCCGGGCGATCGGCCGGACTCCTCGGCGATCGACCTGAACCGGAGGAAATCCGAGAGCCCGAGCCCCAGGGCGCTGAGGGCCCCCACCTCGAGGAAACTGCGGCGCGAGACCGGTCCAACGCACCGGGTTCGTGACGCGTTTTTCAACCTCGGGAACATCCCCCCGAGGTTGGTCGCGACCGGGTCCGCTGTGAAGTCTTTTGGCGGAAAAGCGATCTGGTCCCAGGGATCGGCGCGCCTTCCCTCTCTCATGCTCCTCCGCGACTCTGCGTCACCGCGTGAACCGATCTTCCCTCCTCCGCCAGGAAAAGCTGGCGACCCCACGGGGACTCGAACCCCGGTTACTGCCGTGAAAGGGCGGTGTCCTAACCACTAGACGATGGGGTCGTCTTCTGTCTCCGGCGACGGCGCTGGTGGGTCGGGTGGGACTCGAACCCACGACCAACGGCTTAAAAGGCCGCTGCTCTACCACTGAGCTACCAACCCGCGCTCCGCGCAAGAGGCTCGGCAACGTACCGGGACACTCCGACCACGCAAGCGTTTTGAACCAATCAGCGTTTTGAACCGATCCGACTCGATCCACCCCAAGGCTTCGGTCTTTCCGTCGTCGCGACCTCCGATACCCTCGGCCGCGACATGAAGACCGCGTTTCTCTTCGCCGGACAGGGTTCTCAGGTGATCGGCATGGGCAAGGATCTCGCCGCCGCCTTTCCAACCGCCCAGGCCCGCGTCGCCCAGGCCGACCAGATCCTGGGATACCCCCTCAGCCAGATCGCCTTCGAGGGACCCGAGGACCAACTGACCCGTACCGAGAACGCCCAGCCCGCCATCTATCTCGTCAGCTGGATCGCCATGGAGCTCCTCCAGGAACGCGTGCCCGGACTGAAGGCCGACGCCACCGCCGGACTCTCCCTCGGCGAGTTCACCGCGCTCGCGGCGGCCGGGGTCATGACCTTCGAGGACGGCCTCCGGGTCGTCCGGGCCCGGGGACGCTTCATGCACGAGGCGTGCGAGGCGACGCGCGGCGGCATGGCCGCCATCATCGGGCTCGACGAGGCCCCGACCCGCGAGGTCTGCGAGGCCACCGGGGTCACCCTCGCCAACCTCAACTGTCCCGGGCAGATCGTCATCTCCGGCGAGCTCGACCGCATCCCGGCCGCCATCGAGGCCGCCAAGGCCAAGGGAGCCAAGCGCGCCATCCCACTCACCGTCGCCGGCGCCTACCACTCCCCGCTGATGCAGTCGGCCCAGCCCCGGCTCGCCGCCGAGCTGCAGTCGATCCCCCTCCAGTCCCCACACGTCCCGGTGATCGCCAACGTCACGGCCCAGCCCCACGGCAGCCCGACCGAGATCGCCCGACTGCTGGTCGACCAGGTCACCCAGCCGGTGCGCTGGGAGGAGTCCATCCGATGCCTCCTCGCCCAGGGCTTCACCCGCTTCATCGAACTCGGCCCCGGCACCGCCCTGACCGGGTTCCTCAAGCGGATCGACAAGACCGCCACCGTGCTGAACGTGGCCGATGTGGCGAGTCTCGACGCCACCGCGAAGGCGCTCGGCGCGGCCTGAATCGAACTTGGACGCGACGGACGATTGCCTGCCCCGGGCCCCCGTCCTACGCTCACCGCATGAGTCTGGAAGACAGCATCGGCGACATCCTCCGCAAGGCCCGCATCTCCACCGAAACCTCGGCCGCTGCGGCTTCGAAGGCCTCCGGTCTGTCCGAGGCGGACTACGAGGCGATCGAGTCCACCGGCAAGGCGCCGGCAGACACGCGGTTCGGTCCGCTTGGCGACCTGCTCACGATCAGCGGGTCGCGTCTCGAGGCCCAAAGCCACGGCTGGCTTCCCGCCGCGGTGGACCTCACCGCCTGGCAGGCGCTCGAGATGATCACCACCGCCGGCGACGGCATGACGGTGAACGCCTATCTGGTCTGGGATCCCGCCACCAAGAAGGCGGTGCTGTTCGACACCGGGTTCGAGGCCGCCCCGATCCTCGCCCTGATCCAGGACCACGCGCTGCATCTCGAACACATCCTGATCACCCACTCCCATGCCGATCACGTGGCGGCGCTGGGCGATCTCCGGAAGGCCTTCCCGAACGTCCGGATCCACTCCGGCTCCCGCCAAGCCCCCGCGGACCAGCAGCTCAAGGCGGGCAGCACCTTCACGGCCGGCTCCCTGCACATCCGTCATCACCCCACCCCGGGTCACGCCGAGGACGGAGTCACCTTTGTCGTCACCGGCTGGGCCAACCATGCGCCGCCCGTGGCCATCGTCGGCGACGCCATCTTCGCCGGATCGATGGGCGGAGCGCGCGATCAGCTGAAGCTGGCACGGGCCCGGGTCCAGGACGTCATCCTGTCCCTTCCCGCCCCCACCCTGATCTGCTCCGGCCATGGCCCCATCACGACCGTTGGCGAGGAGAAGGCCCACAACCCCTGGTTCCCATGAACGCCCAGCGCCTGGTTCTGATGTCCGTCCTCGCGACGGTCTGGATGGCCCCGAACGCGGTCGGTGCGGATCCCGCACTGGCCCAGTCGACCAACGGCATCCCAGGAACCAAGGCTCCGACCCCGGTGACCGCACCCTCGATCACCGAGGCCCCTGCCCGGCCGGAGGCGAAGAATGGCGAGATCCCACAGGTCCTGAGCACCACGACCTCGAAGGCCACGACTCCAGGGGAGGACACGAAGCGTCGACTCGAGACGCCCCCACCCTCGGAATGGATCGAGAAATACGGCAGCGCCGGCTTCCTGATCCGTCAGCCGAGCCGACGCAATTTCGTGGAGCTCTTCAATCCCCGCGCCCCGCAATCCTACGGGCCGCGTCCCAAGCCGACCTTCAACAAGGATCCGAACCTGAAGCCGGGGGCGACCCTGCCCCGGACCTTCATCCGCGACGGCATCCGGAATGAGCCCGACCTCAAGGTCTACTCGCTCCCATTCTGAACCGTCGGCATGGGATTGCGTCTTCCACCGGCCGGACTCGTTTTCCTGCTGGGCGGGCTCCTGACCGGACTCCTGCGCATCCACGCCGGGGAATTCCGTCCCTCCAAGCTCGCGGCACTGGATGCCGCCGTCACGAACGCCATCGCCGCCGGTCGTCTTCCCGGGGGAGTGCTGTGGCTGGAGCGACAGGGCGAGGCCCAGGTGCGGGCGTATGGCGAACGAAGCATCCGACCCACCCGGGAACCGATGACCCCGGACACGGTGTTCGACGCGGCATCGCTGACCAAGGTGGTGGTGACGACCCCGTGCCTGCTGAGGCTGGTGGAGGACGGACGCGTGGATCTGGACGCGCCGGTCGGACGGTATCTCGAGGGATTCTCGGGCGAGGGGCGGGAAGCCATCACCGTTCGCCACCTCCTGACGCATGTCTCGGGCCTACCCTCCGGACTCCCGAGGTCGAGCCCCTGGCAGGGATCCAGCAACGCCCTGGTCCTCGCCCAAACCCAACCGCTCGTTGAGCCACCCGGGACACGGTTCCGGTACAGCGACATCAACTTCATCCTGCTGGGGCTCCTCATCGAAAAGGCGTCCGGGGTCCCGCTCGACCGGTTCGCGACCAACACCCTGTTCGCCCCACTCGGCATGACCCGGTCCGGCTACCTGCCGTTCACGCCGTCCGGGACCAACGATCTTCCGCAGAACCTCCCGGACTCCGGAATCGACCGAATCGCCCCGACCGAGGAACTCGCCGGCCCGGTGGTCCTCCGCGGGGTGGTCCATGACCCCACTGCCCGTCGGCTAGGCGGGGTGGCGGGTCATGCCGGTCTCTTCGCCAGCGCCGACGATCTGGCGCGCTTCAGCCGGATGTTGCTCAACGGGGGCACCCTCGAGGGTCGAACGATTCTCAGGCCGGAGACGGTCCGCCAGATGATCGCCGTGCAGACCCCGCCCGGACTGCCGCGTCGAGGACTCGGCTGGGACATCGATTCCCCCTACGCAGGCCCTCGGGGCAGCGTGTTTCCGCTGGGGAGCTACGGTCACACGGGCTGGACCGGCACCTCGCTCTGGATCGATCCCTTTTCCCGCACCTTCCTGATCTTCCTGTCGAATCGGAACCACCCGACCGAGGAAGGCAACGTCGTGGCCCTCCGCCGCGAACTCGGAACCCTCGCTGCCGAAGCGGTGGAGTCCTTCAACTTCGTGGGCGTTCCAGGAGCCCTGCCGCCGGCACCGGCCTCCACCAACGGCGTCACCACGACCGCCGGGCCGACCCAGACCGAGGTCCTCAACGGCATCGATGTGCTGGTCCGGGACAACTTCCGCCCCCTCCAAGGATTGCGCGTCGGACTGGTCACCAACCAGACGGGCCGGGATCGTCAGCGTCGCCCCACGATCGATCTCCTGCGCGCCGCCACCAACCTCCAGCTCGTCGCACTGTTCAGTCCCGAACACGGCATCCGTGGGGCGCTCGACCAGGAGAAGATCGGCGACACCACCGACCCCGTCTCCGGGCTTCCCGTGTACAGCCTCTACGGAGAACGACGGACTCCGAGTCCCGAACAGCTCGCGCCGCTCGATGCCGTGGTGTTCGACATCCAGGACATCGGCTGCCGGTTCTATACCTACATTTCCACGCTCGGGAACTGTCTTGAAGCCACCGCCCGGGCCGGGAAGCGGCTCATCGTGCTCGACCGCATCAACCCGATTACCGGTCGGGTCGAGGGCCCGATCTCATCCGGGGAACGCAGCTTCGTGGCGTGGCACGAGATCCCCCTGCGCCACGGCATGACCGTCGGGGAGCTCGCACGGCTCTTCAATGCGGAGCGGAAGCTGAACGCCCGACTGGAGGTCATCCGGGTCGAGGGCTGGACTCCCAGCCAGTGGATGGACCAGACCGGGCTGCCCTGGGTCAACCCCTCGCCCAACATGCGGAGCCTCACCGAAGCGACCCTCTATCCAGGCGTGGGCCTGCTGGAGTTCTGCGCGGTGTCGGTGGGACGCGGCACCGGAACGCCATTCGAGGTCCTGGGTGCCCCCTATATCGACGACCTGACACTTGCTGCGGAACTCAACCGGGCGGGTCTCCTTGGAGTACGCTTCCTGCCGATCCGGTTCACCCCTACCGGGAGCGTGTTCGCTGGGAAGGACTGTGGCGGGGTTCAGATCCTCCTGACGGATCGGAGCCAGTTTCGTGCGGCCGACCTCGGGGTACTGCTGGCGACGACCCTGCAGCGCCGGTACCCGGATCAGTTGCAGCTCGATCGCATGAGCCGGCTGCTCATGAGCCCAACGGTCCTGGAGGCGATCAAGGCCGGGAGCGCGCTGGGGGATATCCGGGCGCTCTGGAATGGTGCCGTGACGCAGTTCGAATCCCGCCGAAAGGAACATCTGCTGTACCCCAGGGGAAGTTGAAAACCGGGCACACGGAGCCGGAAGACGGCCTCACGCGGAGACACGGAGACTTGGAGGATGTTGAAGGAAACCGGCTGAGCCACTCGATGCGCTGAGTCTCGCGGGGATGTTGGGGATGCCACGGAGGTCTCTACCACGATAGTATGAGCTGGGATCCACTCCGTTCGGTCCCCGTAGACTTCGTGAGGGTTGTGCGGAGCTGGGGGGTTGAGGCGGGGCTGTCTGACGCTCGAGAGGCTCCCGACTTCCTTCACGGGTGAGCAACGCGCGGCGGGTCGAGATGGGGACCTGAGGGACCAGGTCCCTACCCTGAAAAGTCAGTCCCTGACACGGCGGGCGCTCCCGCGCTCGGTGATGAAGAGCACTGCATCACCCACGCTCAGGGATCTGACGGAGACCTGTCTGAACCCTCAACTCTCAACGCTCAGCTCTCAACTGCCCGGCCCTAATCCTCGCTCGTCGCGAGCTTCGCCAGCACGCTCAGATCCTCGAGGGTCGTCGTGTCGCCCTTGATCTCGACGCCGCTGGCGACCTGCTTCAGGAGACGTCGCATGATCTTGCCGGAACGGGTCTTGGGCAGGGCGTCGGCGAAGCGGACGTCGTCCGGCTTGGCCACTGGACCGATCTCCTTGCCGACATGGTTCCGCAACTCCGCCTTCAACTCCGGGGTGGCCTTCTGACCGCTCTTCAAGGTCACGAAACACACGAGGGCCTGTCCCTTTAGCTCGTCCGGACGTCCCACGACCGCCGCCTCCGCAACGCTCGGATGACTGACGAGGGCACTCTCGATCTCCGCCGTTCCGATCCGGTGGCCAGCCACGTTCAGGACGTCGTCGATGCGGCCGACGATCCAGAAATAGCCGTCCTTGTCCTGACGACAGCCGTCGCCGGTGAAGTACGATCCCTTGACCTCGCTCCAGTAGGTCGCCTTGAACCGTTCCGGATCACCCCAGATTCCACGGAGCATCGAGGGCCACGGCTTGCGGATCACCAGCTTGCCGCCGGTGTTGGCCGGAACCGCCTTGCCCTTGTCGTCCACGACCTCGGGCAGGATCCCGAAGAACGGCAGGGTCGCCGTGCCCGGCTTGAGAGGCGTCGCGCCCGGCAACGGCGTGATCAGGATCGAACCCGTCTCGGTCTGCCACCAGGTGTCCACGATCGGACAGCGGCCGCCACCGATCACGGTGTGATACCACATCCACGCCTCGGGATTGATCGGCTCGCCGACCGAGCCCAGAAGTCGCAGCGAGCTGAGGTCGTGCTTCTTCGGCCATTCGTCACCCCACTTCATGAACGCCCGGATCGCCGTGGGCGCGGTGTAGAGGACGGTGACCCCGTACTTCTCGATGATCCGCCAGAACCGATCGGGCTCGGGCCAGTTCGGGGCGCCCTCGTACATGACGCAGGTCGCGCCGTTGGCGAGCGGTCCGTAGACGATGTAGCTGTGGCCGGTGACCCAGCCGACGTCGGCCGTGCACCAGTAGACGTCATCGGGTCGGAGATCGAAGACGTACTTCGAGGTCATCTTGGCTCCGAGCAGATAGCCCGCGGTGCTGTGGAGAATGCCCTTGGGCTTCCCGGTGGAACCGCTGGTGTAGAGGATGAACAGCGGCGCTTCGGAATCCATCGCCGCGGCCGGACACTCGCTGGTGACGTACTCGAGCTCGCGGTGCCACCAAACGTCCCGCCCTTCCTCGATGTGGACCTCATTCCCGGCGCGACGCAGCACGATGACCTTCTCGATTGTCTTGGCCAGGGGCTTGCCTTCCGGATCGGTGAGCTTCAGGGCTTCATCGACATTCTTCTTGAGCGGCACCACGGCACCGCGGCGATAGCCGCCGTCGGCCGTGATCACCATCTTGGCTCCCGAATCCTGGATGCGGTCCGCGACGGATGCGGCGCTGAATCCGCCGAAGATGACGCTGTGCACCGCACCGATGCGGGTGCAGGCCAACATGGAGATGGCGGCCTCGGGGACCATCGGGAGGTAGATGATAACCCGGTCGCCCTTCCCGATGCCGTTCCGCTTCAGCACGTAAGCGAACCGAGACACCTCCCGGTGCAGCTGGCGATAGGTCAGGACCCGCTCCTCACCCGGCTTCCCATCGGTGGCAGGCTCACCTTCCCAGATCAGCGCCGCGCGGTTGGCGACATCGGTGTCGAGCCAGCGGTCCAGACAGTTGGCGGATACATTGAGCCGTCCCCCGAGAAACCACTTGGCGAAGGGTTCCTTCCACTGGAGCACCTTGTTGAACGGCTTCATCCAGACCAGCTCGGCGTTGGCGTGCTTGGCCCAGAACCGCTCGGGATTCTTCACGGACTCGGTCCAGAGTTTCTTGTACTGGGCCATGCTCTGGACGACAGCGCGACGGGCGAACTCCTTCGCGGGTTTGAAGACCCGGTTTTCCTTGAGGAATGACTGGAACTTCTGGGCGGGAGAGGAGGACTTGCTCATGCGACGTCGGAAACGAATCAACGAAACAGTGTGAAGAGGCCCATGCACCCCCGTCAATGAGCATGGGCACGGTAACGACCGAAGGTTGGACGAACTCCACGGTGTTCCTGATTCCCCGGTGGGTGCCGCAGTGCTCTGCGGCACTTGGGCTCGAAGAGCCCAACCGACCCCATGTGCAACCGGATACTGGACTGAGTCATTCCCGGGGGGGCTGTCAGATCCGGAGATCACGGGGATCTCGGATGCGTCCAGGGATCTCGTCCACTTTCACAGGTGAGCCACGCGAGGGAGATCCAGATGGGGACCTGAGGGACCAGGTCCCTACCTTGAGGTCCCTACCGCGACTACTTCCCGCCAGCCGGGGCCATCTCAACAACCACGTCGGCACCCTGGCCGGCGGCGATCTCGAGGGACTGCTTCACGACGCCCGCCTTGAGATGGTTCACCTCGAGGTCGTACTTGCCCGGGGGCAGTCCGGCCGGGAGTTCGAACCCGCCCTTGTCATCCGTCACGGTGAAGAACGGATTCTCGAGGACGTGCACGTAGGCGACCATCCAGGGATGGACGTTGCAGGCGAACTTCACGCCCAGCTCCGGCTTGTCGAAGGCCTTCTCGTTGACCTGGTCCTTGGAAGCCTGGGCGAAATTGAATCCCTTGTTGCTCTTGGGGGTGGCGTTGACGTTGTGCATGAACGGATCCGAGTTCTTCACCTTGAAGGTCTCCCCGACCAGCACCGCCGAGACGTAGGGCTCGTACATGCAGCCCGCCTGATCGATCAGGATGGGCTCCGCCCGCTTGCTGCCGTCGCCAGCAGGAGCCTGGACGATCCGGACCAGCGCATAGCGCAGACCGCCGTCATCCCCGACCACATAGCCGCGGGTCCGGGCCGTGCCCACCGCGACCTTGCCGCAGTTGGCGTCCGACTTGACCGCGCCGATAACCGTCTCGGGCGGCGGGGTGCCCTTGAGGACCACCCGGCCCCGGATCTTCCCATCCGCGGTTGGCGTGACCTTGGGGGGATTGACCGTCACCGCGGCGGCAACCGCGGGAGCCGGCTTGATGGCCGGCTTCGCCTCGGCGGCGGGAGTTTCCGCGGCCGGTGCCTTCTCCGCAGCAGGAGCGCCGTGGCCGTGGGAAGTCCCAGCAGCAGCAACCTCCTGTACGTTCACCACAATGATCTGGTTGGTGATGATCGGCCGGGGCTTCGCGCCGGGTTCATGAACAACCTCCTTGGATGGCCCCTTGAGGGCGAAGAACACGGTCGCGGCAGCGGCGAGCAGCAACAGCAGCGCGATCAGGATCAGCAACGGATCGGACAGGGGGGATTGGGATTTACGGTCGGCAGCGGACGACATGGCGCGAGGAGAATCCGACACCCGCGATCGAGCGCAAGTCCCGACATCGACCGCACCCATTCCTCAGCCTCACGCCAGGTCAAAGAGCAGAACCTGGGAGTCCAGGGTGGCCTCCACCGCCAGCTCCGACTCGGACCACACCGCCAGTCCATCCCCCGACTCCAGGACCTGGCCGTCGATCATCACCCGACCTTCCGCCACGTGGACCCAGACATGGCGCCCCGCCGCCATGGAATGCCCCACCCGATCCCCCGGACGGAGCCGCGACAGGAGAAGGTCGGCATCCTGATGGATCCGGATGGACCCCTCCCGTCCCGTGGCCGAGGCAACACAGTGCCAACGTCCGGGCTCGGCACCGGCCGGGGACCGATCCGCATAAGCCGGGGTGACGCCCCGCTGTTGGGGCAGAATCCAGATCTGCAGGAGGTGAACCGGTTCCGAGGTGGACGGGTTGAACTCGCTATGGAAGACCCCCGTCCCCGCCGCCATGTACTGGACCTCTCCCGTCTGGATGATCCGGCGGTTGCCCATGGAATCCTGATGCTCCAGTGAGCCGCTCAGGATGTAGGTCAGGATCTCCATGTCCCGATGGGGATGTCTTCCGAATCCCGAACCCGGGTCGACGGTGTCGTCATTCAAGACCCGAAGACTGCGGAACCCCATCCACTCCGGGTCGTGGTAGTCGGCGAACGAAAAGGTGTGTCGCGCCTTCAACCAGCCGTGATCGGCATGGCCGCGTTGATCCGCCTTCCGGAGAAGCCGCATGGTCGGGATGTGGCGCGTGTTCAGGGTTTCTGGGTCTTCAGAAACGCCAGCACCTGGTCGGCCTGGTCGGAGGTGGACCCCTTCGGATCGACCCAGATGCATTGGCCGTCCTTGAACAGGAAGGCGGATCGACTGGCCATGCCGATGACTCCCTTCACGCCAAAGGCCTCGGTCACAACCTTCTCCTTGTCGGCCAGGAGCGGGAACGGGAATTTCTGATCGTCGCGGAACCGCTTCTGGCTGGCCTCGCTATCGGTGCTGACGCCAAAGACCTGAACCCCAGCCTTCTGGAGGATCGCCCAACTGTCCCGGAGCGAGCATCCCTGCTTGGTGCAGCCCGGCGTGCTGGCCTTGGGATAGAAATAGACCAGCAGGTACCCCTTTCCCCCGACCTTGGCGAGGTCCACGACCTGACCGTCCTGATCAGGACACTGCACTGCTGGAATGGCGGCCCCGACGGCGAGTTTGTCGGCGGCGTTGCTGAAGAACGGGAACAGGGAGGCAAACATGATGAGGAAGATTCGTTTCACTGGGTCAATCTGGGTTGCGGATCCGAATCCGCAACCGGCGTCTCCCAGGGTTGGCCGGGAATCCGCCGTTGCCGGGGGACCACCCCAGGGATTAACCAGAAGGCCGATGCACCCACACACCCGACGAGGGATCCTCCCGGCCGTTCTGAGCGTCCTCGTGGGGATCACCGTGGGGATGCCAGGTCACGGCCAGGAGAAAACCAAGGAACCCGTGGCGACACCGCCAACCACATCCCGACCCGTGCGATCCACCGGGACCGGCTTGCTGCTGGAACCCCCGCTGATGCTGACGAATGTGACGCGGGCCCAGTTCCTCGAGATGGCCGGCACGGTCGGTCGACATCGCATAGGGCGGCCCTGGATCCAACCCATCATGCCGCTCCCAGAACCCAAGGCCCGAAAGGGACAGGCGCTGACCCCGACGGAGGTCCGAGACTACATGATGGAGGCGCGTCGTCGGTTCGACGCCGGAGAGTCCGTGCCTGTGTCGGACGTGGGCCTCATCAGCACCCAAGAGGACGTGATTCGGCAGCCGATGCTGAACCACATCGCCGCATTCTCGAACTCGGTTGCCCGGGTCTATCTGCTGGTCCAGAGGACGGCCACCGACCGGGCCTGGTCCTATTACTCGATTGTCCAGGACCTCACCCAGCGGCCGGCGGTCGACCATTTTGCCGAGCTCACCCGATCGGGTCCCAAGCCCGAGGGCACAAGCTGCTACAAGTGCCATGCCTCGGGGCCCCTGGCGATCCACCCCAACCGGGAGGACCTGATCCTCGATGCCGGCCTTGCGGCCGCCCTGAACGAGCACATCGCCAACCAGCCCCTGTCCCGGTTTCACTTCCCCAAGGGCAGCCCGTCCCCACCTCCTGGAAAGCCGCTGACGCTCAAGGCCTGCGCCCGGTGCCATGACGGCGAGGGGGAACGGAACCGGCTCTTCCAGGTCCACGCCCATCCGATCCGTGTGCTGGTGGACTTCGGCCACATGCCACCCGATCGACCGCTCAAGCCCGAGGAACTCTCGGAACTGAAGGCCTGGCTGACCTCGGATCCCTGACCGGAGGGGTGTTCGCGGATCCATGTGCCCGCTTGCCTCGCCACCACAGTCTGACCATAACCTCGAGAACGGCCATGAAGCTCAAGTCACTCCTCTTCGGAGCCGTCGCCTCGGCACTCGTCCTCGCCACCTCCACCGCAGCCGATCTGGGCATCCAGACCTGGACGCTGCGCAACATGGACTTCGACCAGGTCGTCGCCTTCGCCAAGAAGCACGGCATCAAGAACCTCCAGGTCATCGGGAAGCACATCGACCCGAACTCCCCCCGTGAGGAGTACCTGAAGAAGAAGGCGGTGCTCGAGCGGAACGGGCTCCGGGCCTACACGTTCGGTGTCGCGGGAACCTCCCTGGACAAGGAGCAGAACCGGAAGCTCTTCACCTTCGCCAAGGACATGGGCATCCAGCTCATCATCGTGGAGCCGTCCGATTTGAAGATACTGGACAACCTCGCCGAGCTGGCGAAGGAGTACGACATCAAGGTCGCCATTCACAACCACGGCATCCGCTCCCTCTACGGCAACCCGCTGGTGGTCCGCACCCTCCTCCAGCACCTCGACCCACACGTCGGCGTGTGCATGGACGCGGGATGGATCGCGTCGACGGGCATGGATCCGGTCAAGGTCTACAAGGACTACAACGGCCGTGTGTTCGACATCCACCTGAAGGACAAGCGCGTGGAGAAGACCCAGGGTGACGATGTCGCCTTCGACACGCAGATCGGCGAGGGCCAGTCGAACCTAGCCGCGCTCATCGGCGAGCTCAACAAGGCCGGCTGGAAGGGCACCCTGGCCATCGAGACCGACAGCGACCAATTCGCCCGGAGCCCTGACGAATTCGTCTCCAAGGCCAAGGCCTTCGTGGAGAAAACCTCCGGCGCAGCGCGTTGAGCGTCGCCAGGAAGTGACAGTCACACTCCGCAGAACCCGCCCCAGCATCCGTCGCCCCGTCCTGGCGAGACTCGGTCCCGACTCCAAACCCACGGCGCCCAGCCCCCGCCATCGCGGCAGGCTGGGCGCCGTTGCCATTCCTGCGTAGGCTGTCCGCGTGTTTCGTCCCTGCATCGATCTCCGCAACGGAAAGGTCGTCCAGATCGTGGGTGGCTCCCTGAACGACTCCGGGGAAGGCGTCCGAACCAACTTCGTCTCGGAACGCCCGCCGCGTTGGTTCGCGGAGTTGTACCGGGCGGATGATCTCCAGGGCGGACATGTCATCGCCCTCGGTCCCGGCAACGAGGCAGCAGCCCGAGAGGCGCTGGGGGCCTGGCCGGGGGGACTTCAGTACGGTGGGGGGGTCAGCGGTGAGAACGCCCAGGCGTGGCTCGATGCCGGAGCTTCCCATGTGATCGTCACCTCCTCGATGTTCCGGGAGGGGCGTCTCGACGAAGACTGCCTCGCCTCACTGGTCCGCAGCATCGGTGCGGGCCGACTGGTCCTTGACCTGAGCTGTCGTCGGCGCCGGGACGACTACTTCGTGGTGACGGACCGCTGGCAGAAGTTCACGGACCTCCGGGTGGATGCCGAAACGCTCGCCCGACTCGCAACGCACTGTGCCGAATTCCTGATCCACGCCGTGGACGTCGAGGGCCTATGTCGCGGCATCGACGAGGAGTTGGTGGTGCGCCTCGCACAGCACAGTCCCATTCCAACGACCTACGCCGGCGGCGCGAAGTCCCTCGAGGACCTCCAACGCGTGGAGCAGCTGGGCCGCGGACGTATCCACCTGACGATCGGCAGCGCCCTCGACCTCTTTGGCGGCACGGGTGTCCGCTATGCCGACTGCATCGCCTTCAACAAGGAGATGCGGAGAAAAGAGTCACGCGGAGACGCGGAGACGCGGAGGGAATAAGGGAGATAGGAAATCAAGGAAGAGGGATTGTGGACCGCTTGCTGGATGCGGCGGTTGGATCCAGCGGGCAGCAGGACAGAACTTTTCACCAACAGGGCAACCGACCAAGGGTCTGGTCCTCGCGATGCCAAGAGGGCGTGGGCCTTGTTTCGACGAGGGTTCCAACCCAACCGAAACGGCATCTAAGAATCCCCAAGTGTCCTTCGCCTCCTTCTCCCTTTTCCTCCACGTCGCCGCGCCTCCGTGTGAGTCTCCTGCCCTTCGCGCCCTACTGCCCGAGTGGAATCCACCGGACCGGATGAACGGTTCGCCCCGTGTGACGGGTCAGAAGCTCAGCGAAGCGATCCAACCCCTGACGGGCCGGGTCATCCACGTGATGCTGGACGTGACCACCGACATAGGCCTGACGCAGTGGTAGATCGAAGTCGGCACTCCCACGGATTAGCTCCGGCAGGTGCGTCAACCCATCCCGGGCTACCGCACCAAGAGTCGCCACCAACGGACCTGCGTCCACGCCATCACGGATCGCCCAAAGGGCGTAGGTGAACGGGAGACCGGTCAGCTCCTGCCACGCCGAGCCGAGGTCCCAGATCGCGTGGTCGGATCCTGTCCTCAGGAACGCCAAGGCGGGATTCCCGATCAGCAAGACATCCTGCCGACGCGGAGCCTCCTCGTAGGATACCAGCGGGAGAAATCGCGGCCGGATCCCCCGCTCCGCCAACAGGACCCGCAGCAGGTTCACACTGGAGAGCGACGCAGGATCCACCCAGACCGTCTCAAGCCGTTCGAGCGGCGTGCGATGGGCCAGGAACACGCTCAGGACCGTGCCCCGGGACACGATGCCGTAGCCCGACATCGCCCGCAGGCGTGACGACATCAGGATTTCAGCCGTGCTCACGAGGGCCGCATCCAGCCGCTCCTGCTCGAGCTCGATGGCCAGCTGGGATGGGGGGAGCCGGACGATCTCCGGCTCGAGGCCGGCCGTCAGCGGCAGGGCATTGAGATACGGGACCGATCCAACCCGGTAGCCGGACAAGCGCCTGGAAACAGGTTCCCGGGAGCCCTCGGGGGACGCCATGGCCTTCAGCGGGACTCCGCCGGTAGCGGTTCCATCGTGAGAGGGTCCCGCAGCGGCACCTGGACGAGCGGTCCGCCCGAGAGATCCTTGAAGGTCAATGGATGCTTCGGATCCCCGAGCTCAATGTCCTTCTCGTCACCCACCATCAGGATGACCGCCTTGGAGGGATGGAGATGTTCCTTCGCCACCCGCTGGACGTCCGCACGGGTCACGGCCTCGATGCGGGAACGCCATGTCTTCCAGTAGGTCGGATCCTTTGCAAACCGTCCGGTGAACTCGTCGCCCGCGAAACGAGCCGCCACCTTGGCCTTGGTGTTGAAGTTCTCCGGGAAGGTGTCGATGAACGACCGCTTGGCGGTCTGGAGTTCCTCCTCCGTCACGGGGGTCATCGCGATCTTGTTCATCTCCTCCAGCACGATGCTGGTGGCGTACTTTACGGACCGCGACTTCGAGGCGAAGCCTGCCTGGAACGCCAACGGATAGTAGACGCCCCCCGGGAACGCGGAGCCGGCACCATAGGCAAGACCCTCGTCGGAACGGACCCGGTTCATGACCCGGGAGGTGAAGCCACCGCCACCCAGGATGTCGTTCATCACTTGGATCGCGAGGAAGTCGGGGTTGTCCCGTTTCACCCCTGGCAGAAGGATAGAGACCTGTCCCTGGTTCACGTCCTTCTTCACGAAATACACACCCGGGGGAGAGATCGAGATGTCGGTCGGAATCGCCGGCGGAGTCTCACCCTTGAAAGGCCAGTTCGAGAACAGCGTCTCGAGCTGCGCCACCATGGCCTCGCGCTCGAAGTCTCCGCTGACGGCCACGACGAAGCCCGCGGGATGGACCCACTTCTGGTGAAACGCCCTGAGGTCCTCCTCGGTGATTGCGGTGACGCTCTTCTCCGTGGTCTGGCGGCAGGCCCAGAAACGATCCCCGTACGCCAGGCGCTCCTGCTCGCGGGCCTTGATGAACTTCGCGTCGTCGTTCCGCTGCTTCATTCCCTGGATGTTCTGCTGGCGGAAGAGGTCGATCTTGTTCTGCTGGAACCGGGGCTCGGTCAGCACCTCGCGCAGGATCTTCAGCCCCTCCGACAGGTCCTTCGACAGGAGGTTGAGGCTCACCGAACCGGCATCATCGCCGATGCCCGAGCCCAGATTGGCCGCGAGGAACGCCAGGCGCTCCTCCAGCTCCTCGGCCGTCCGGGACTTCGTGCCACCACGGGCCAGCAGGTAGCCGGTGAACTCGGCCAGGCCTTCCTTGCCGTCGGGGTCCAGATAGCTGCCAACACGGACCGTGATGCTGATCGTCACGAGCGGAAGGGTGCGGTCGGGGACCACGTAGGCGACCGGACCCGACTTCAGGGGCACCCGGAACTGGGCGGGGTTGGGCGGCTCGAACTTCAGGGGCGGAAAGGTGAGCTTCTCGGGACGGTCGACGATGTCGGCCCCGAGCGAGGTTAGGCCCAGGGCAAGACCAGCGAGACCGGCGAGGACGGTGGTGAGGAGGCGGGAGTTCATGGTTCGGGAAGGGATCGGAGGGATCGGTTCGGGTTCGGCCACGGATCATTTCTTCTCCAGCTCGGCGATCCGGGCCGCGACCTTCTTCTGGAGGATCTTCTGGAGCTGCTGGCGTTTCGGATCGGCGTTGCCGGTCTGGGCCTCGAGCTGGCCGAGGAACTCCTTCAGCTTGGTGACGTCCTTCTCCGCGGTGAGGGATTGGACGATCTGGCGGACCATCGGCCTCTGGTCTGCGGCCAGGCCCGCGAGATCGGGGTCGTCGCTCGCGGCCCCCGTGCCGGGCTTGCGGGTGTAGATCGCAACCGCACGGGCCTCCTTGGTGAAGTACTTGCGGGCCACGCGCTGGACGTCGTCGGCCGTGACCGCCTGAAGCTTGGCGTTGGCCTCATTGACCTCGCGCCAGTCCCCGAGCCCCTCGGCCTGGAGGACCTGCATGAAGATCGGGAAGTTTGCCGTGAGCTTCCGGTACTCGAAGGCGGCGAACTGGTTCTTCACCTTCTGGAGCTCGTCAGCCGGCACGAGCTCGTTCTTGAGCTTCTCCAGCTCGGCGTAGACCCCCTGCTCCACATCCTCTGGGGTCTTCCCCTCCTTGGCCTCGCCACCGATGTTGAACTGGCCGGCCCACTTCCTGGAGTCCTGCATGGCATACGTGTCCGTCGCCACCTCGCTGCCGAGGACCAGTCCCTTATAGAGACGGCCGGTGCGGTCGCTGAGGAGGAGCTGCAGCACGTCGAGGGGATAGCTGTCCTTGTGACGATACCCGACCGTCTTCCACAGGATGTCGACCTGCGGGTTCGTCTCCGCCTCGGCATACATTCGCTTTTCGGCGGGCTGGTTTGGCTCCTGCGTGACGACCTCCGGCGGGGGCTGGGTGCCGGCCGGGATCCGACCGAAGTACCGCAGGGCCATTGCCTCGGCCTGGTCGGGCTGGAAATCACCCACCAGGATCAGCGTGATGTTCTGGGGCTGGTAGTAGAGGGCGTAGAAGGCGTCGGCGTCCCTCTTGGTGATGTTCGGGATGTCGCTCGGCCAGCCAATCACCGGCCACATGTAGGGATGGGCATCCCAGAACACGGCATTGAACTCCTCGCCGAACTTCCCGATCGGGGTCGACTCGATGCGCATGCGGCGCTCCTCGTAGACAACGTCGCGCTCGGCGTAGAACTCACGGAACACCGGGCGCAGAAGGCGTTCGCTCTCCATCCAGCACCACAGCTCCAGCTTGTTGGACGGGACCGTGATGAAGTAGCCGGTCATGTCCTCGCTGGTGAAGGCGTTCATGCCGGAGGCACCGGCGGTGGTGTAGACGCGGTCGAACTCGTTCTTCACGAGGAGCTGCCGCTGCTCGTCGATGAGCTTCTTGAACTCGGCCTCCAGCTCCCTGTAGCGCGGGGTGAAGTTTTCCGGCTTGGTGACATCGTCGAGCTTCCCCTCGCGGAGGGCCACCCGCATCGCGGCCTCCTCCCGGCGCATCTCGCCCCGGACCTGCTCCTGCTCCGCGATGAGCTCGAGGTCCCGCTTGGCGTCCTTGGTGCCGAGGGTCGGGGTCCCCTTGAACATCATGTGCTCGAACAGGTGCGAGATGCCCGTGGTGCCCAGCTGTTCGTTGGCGCTGCCCACCTTGACGACCCAGCCGCCCGCGATCCGGGGCTCCTCATGGCGCTCGACCATCAGGAGCCTGAACCCGTTGGGGAGGCGGCGCTCGATGACCGGGATCTGCTGGGCGAGGGCGGGGACTGTGGCGACGGCCAGCAGGCCCGCTAGACGGAGGGAAATCATGCTCACGGTAACCGGAAGGAACCAGCGACCTGCCGTCCGGTCAACCACAGCATCCCAAGCCTGCCAGCGGAGGAATGAAGCCGCACGGGGGCGGAACAAGGCAAACCGGATTGCCGTCCCTTTTCAGGGGGTGTGTTGGGAGACATCGCCGACCGCGAGACGTCCTCAGTGGAAATCCCCGGTATGGACGCCGGCCCCAGAAAGACCCCACACTACGGGAAATCGCGAACATGGTTCCGCCCGAAACACGCCCAGCCACCAATGCTTATCGGCGACTCGCCTCAGCGACGGTCGGGATCGAATTCACCGGCCTGGATCGACCGCGACCCAAGGGGGGCAGTACAAATACGTCATGGATCTGGTCCGCGGGTTCTCGACCAGTGCGCCATCGTCGACCCGGTTCGTGTTCATCGGTTCGCTGCCGGAGCCTCCCGAGGAGATCGCGAATCTCTTCAGGGACCGACCAAAGACCTGGAGATACCGTCAAATCGCCCCATGGAACTTCAGAGGAAGCCTCTACCTCCATCACCCGCGTTTCCTCGGTCTGGCGCTCCGGGAGGGTCTGACCCTCCTCCACTGCCCACATGCGTTCGTGCCTGCCTGGGTCCCCTGCCCGGTGGTTCTGACGGTCCATGATCTGATTTTCGAGGTTCTGGAAGAATATCGACCCATCCTGCGGGACCGGCACTATCGCCTCATCAGGTGGGCGAACCGCCGCAGGACCAGCCGGTACATTTCGATCAGCCAGTCCACGACCCGGGACATGGTGCGGCTTTGGAACTCGGACGCTTCACGGATCACCACCATCCACCATGGACACCACCCGTGGCCGAGCACCGACCCATGCCCAGACGCCCTCCGCTGGATTGGGGACGACGCCGACAATACAATTCTTTCGACGTTCAATCTTGAGCCGCGGAAGAACCTCGAGGCCCTGCTCGACGCGATTGCCGTTCTGGCATCGAAAAACCCGCGGTTGAAGCTGGTCCTGTTCGGGAACGCTGCGTCCAACCGGGAGCGGGAGCAGAGATTCGACGAACACGTGGCACGTCTGGGAATCGGGGACCGCATCCTCCGCACCGGTTTCGTGAGCGAGAGATCGCTTGCGACGCTCTATGCCCATACGGCGATGTTCGTCTTCCCCTCGCTCTACGAGGGTTTCGGATACCCGGTCCTGGAGGCCATGTCCGCGGGCGCCTGCGTCGTCTGTGGCCGTCTCTCGAGCATCACCGAGATCGTCGAGGGCGCGGGCCTGCTTGTGGACCAATGTGATCCGGGCTCTTTGGGGACGGCAATCGAGACACTTTTGAACGATCCTGGAAGACGGCGACAACTCGGCGAGGCTGGAAAAGCGAGGGCCGCGACGTTTACGGTGCAGCGCATGGTCTCGGAAACCCTAGCGGTCTATGAAGCGACCCTGCCAGGGTAGCCCTTGGACACAACCACATGGCCTTGGACACGGCACACGCCGGATCGGGCCAGCTGCTGATATTTTCACCTGCCGCCCGGACCGGTGAATTCGATGGCCATCATCGAGAAGTCGTCCTCCAGGTCCGGGTTCCGGTGGATCGATTGGGCCCACGTCAACATGGCCACCGGCGCCTCCGGATCCACCGCCGCAGCCATCACCCGAGGGACAAACACCCCGTCAAAATCGAGCCGGGACCCATCCTGCAGCTCGATCTCAAAGGCTCCGTCGCAATAGACGAACAGGCGCGATCCTGGGCGGACCTCCACGGAGCGCGACGGATACCCGATGTCCGAAAGGCCGCCGATGATCGTCCCCCCGGTTCCCAATCGCCCGACCTGCAGGGCCCCAGTCCCGAGACCCGTCACCAGCAGCGCCGGAGGGTGTCACGCCGACGCAAAGTGAAGGAGTCGAGTCGTGGTGTCGTAGACCCCGTACCACAGGGTGAAGTAACTCTTGTTGTTCCGCTCCATCGGGAACGCCAGGTTTAGGGCCGACAGCACCCGGCTTGGATCCCGGAAATCCACACCGGCGATGGAGCCCGATCGGATCATCTGGATCGCCGCCACCGACAGCAGGGCCGCCCCGATCCCATGCCCGCAGACGTCGAGCAGGTAGATCGCGAAGTGGGTGTCGTCGATCCAATGGTATCCAAAGGAATCCCCCGCCAGCTCGGTCGAAGGCAGATAGGCCCACACAATCCGGGACGGGGTCTCCATCGGCAGAGGTAGGATGGAGGCCACATAGCGTGCCGCCTCGGACAGCTCCTCCTGCAGCCGACGCTGGGTCCGCTCCAGGAGGTTCTTCTCTCGCTGGAGCTGCGCCACCCTGAGCCGTTCCAGATCCCGCAGATGCTTCTTCTCGATGGAGGTCGTCACCCGCGCCCGCAGCAGGGTCGGATTGAACGGCTTCGGCAGGTAGTCCTCCGCCCCGGCCTCGATGCACCGGACCGCGCTGCCCGTCTCCTCGCCTCCCGAGACCACTAGGACCGGGAACCACTCCGCCTGCGGACGACTGCGGAGTGTCTGCAGGACCTCGAGCCCGGTCATCACCGGCATCTCGATGTCGAGCAGCATCAGATCGAACCGACGCTGGCGGATCAACTCCAGGGCCTGACGCCCATCCGATGCCTCCTTCACGTTCTCGAAGCCGATTTCTTGCAACGCCCGGACCAGGGCCAGGCGCATCATGCGGCTGTCATCCACCACCAGGATGGCCGCAGCACGATGGGAAACCCCTTGGGGTGCAGACGGCGACTCGGCGACAGGAGTTGGCGGAGCAGGTGTCATCAACCCCCGCACCGTAGTTCCCGGATCCGGTCGGCAAACCCGATTTCAGCCGGTCCGAGATCCACCCAACATCCTCAGTCGCGCCAGAACCACGACTCATTCGGCACCGAATACCGCACCGCCATCTCCGGGGTCTCCACCGGAGTCCCCCGGTGAAGCGACTGCACCCCGGCCAGGGTCATGCCCGAGGTCAGCAGCGTCCGTTCCACCGGATAGGGCTGGCGTCCCGTCAGGACCATCCGCTCGATGTGACGGATCTGCGGATTGAAGAAGTCGGCCGTGGTCGAGCCATGGGTCGGCATCGGCAGGTACATCTGACAGGAGTGGATGCGACCCGAGCGGTCGAGGCCGGCGTAGTTGAAGTCGCGGATGTCGACCATCGCCAGGGTGGTGTGGAACCCGTCCCGGTGCTCAATGAAATAGCCCCACCCGTTCGGGAACACCCGACGGGCCCAGTCGAGGGTCACCGGATCGGTCGCATATCCATCCTTCACCGGGAGGTTATGGCTCCGACTCAGTGCGGATTCCACGAGTCGGCGGGTCTCTGGCCGCTGAGCCACCCGATTCCAGAACGGTTCGCCACGGAGGGCTGTCACCCGTTGGATCCCCACCTCGCCGCCCTTGCGGCGTTCCGACATGCACTGGGCGGTCTCGAGACCGTGGATGTCGTAGCTGTCGGGTCCGCCATAGGCCACACAGACGCTTTCGACCATCCGGGTGCCCACCGGGATATCGATCGCGGGCATACGGCGCGTGACCGGCAGGGAGGAACCGGCCTGGAACGGGAATCCCAGACGCCGGGCATCCGCGACCATTTCGACGCACTCCGACCACTCGGTCGACAGATGCTTGTCGTTGAAGACCGGGACGCTGCGACCGCTGTCCTCGAACACCTTCACGATTTCCTTGAAGAACTGGTAGCGGGGATAGCGGGTCTGTCCGATCGCGGTCTTCGGGTACTGCCCGTGCTCGGCAATGACCACGACCCCATCGACCGCAAGCTTGCCGGTACCGCGGGTGAGGGCCTCGGCGACGGTCGGGTAGATCGGCACCTTGTGTCGTGCGGCGGTGGTCAGCGACAGGTCTCCCTGGGGATGCTGGTCGATGTAGAGGGAGACGAGATCCATCTCGGGGCGACGCCATCCGCCGTTCCATCCGTAGCCGACCAGGAACCGGTCGATAAAATGCTGTGCATGGGAGTGGAGCCGGACCTCGGTCCCGATCAGCGCGATGGTCTTGCGGCGGGTGGGTGCGGCGTGGATGGGGGCACCGAGGAGCGCAGCCGCGGAGGCGGTGGAGACGAGGAAGGAACGCCTCGAGAAAGCAGACGTCGACATGCCCCGACCCTACGCCGGGCCCACTGCTCCGAAAAACCCAAAACAGGGGGAAGAGGAGACTCACACGGGGACGCGGAGGAAAGACTGAGGAATGGAGGAGAGAAGAGGGGAAGTAGATGTCAGGATCGGAGGAGGACACCGCGCTCGACCTGTTGGGGTTCCGTCTCGGTGGGAATACGGGAGACCGAATCCAGAATCCTCTTGTCCCTCTGTCTTCCTCCGCATCTCAGCGTCTCAGCGTGAGTCCCCTCCCCTATTTCGTCGGGAGCCGGAGATTCTTGCGGATCGCATCGAACCGGGTGTCGGACGCGTAGAGGTCACGAAGGTTGCGCGCCTTGGGATCCGTCTGGAGACGGGTGTCGCTGAGGCTGATGGCCATCGACAGATTTCGTTGTGCGGCCTCGGTCTTCCCGAGTGCCGCCTGGACGGCAGCGAGGTCGAACCAGGCCTCGGGGCTCGTTGGTGACTTCTTGGCGTAGCGCTCGAGCGCCTGCTCCATCTTCTCCACCAGGCCCACCTGTCGGAACGCCTCGGCGAGGGAGACCAGGGTCCGGGTGTCGCTCGCCTCGTTGGTCAGCAACTGCTCCAGCACGCCCATCGCGTCGTTGCTCCGATTGGCCTGGAAGTAGGCTGAAGCCAGCTGGAACCCGAGGTCGACGTTCGTCGGCTGGGACCGGAACTTCTTCTCCGTATCCTGCATGCCTCGCGGGTTGTAGGCCGCCGGCGGGCGGGCCTTGCGAAGCTCTTCGACCTGCTGAACCAGGCCCTGGACACCGGGGTTGTCGGGGTCGAACTCGTAGCAGGTCCGGGCCACGGCCGCCGCCTCGTCATACAGACCCATTCCCGCCAGGAGGGACACGTAGTTGAAGACGGTCTCCGGGCTGTGCGGGCAGTAGGCGAAGGCCTGCTTCAGGGCGAACTCCGCCTCGCGCAGGTACATCGCCTGCTCCTCCGGTGTCTTCGAATAGTTCTGTGCACGCCAGGTGTAGATCGTCTTCCCGATCGCGTTGCGGAGCTTGCTGAACGCCTTCTGCGCGTTGCGGTCGCGGACGAACTTCGGATCCCCCTTGAACCCACGGAGATCCCGCGTGATGTAGGTCCGCTTCACGAAGTCCACCACCTCGGACACCGGGGTCTCGTAGCGGATCCAGTTGCCGATGAGCCGGTCGCTGTACTGGCTCCAGTACTCATGGTCCCGGGCGATGACCTCCTCGGAAAGCGACTCCTGCGGCCTGCGCTCGATCTTCATGATGATCCCCGCAGGCACCAGGTGGGGATACATCCACTTCAGCGGAAAGCTCTCCTCCACGTAGAACTCGTGGTTCGGGTTGGCGTCAAAGATCACCTTCGTCAGGAGCCCGTTGATCGCCATGACGGCCACCTGACCCGACACCGACACCCGTCCGTCGGGCAGGACGTTCACGATCTCACCCGGTTCGAGCTGCTTGAGCTGGTTCCGACGGGCCGCGTCCTCCGTGTACTCCTGGAAACAGTTCGAGGAATCCCGGATCGACGGGGTGAGGATCTCGAGGTCGGGATAGAGACCTGCCTCGCTGACCGCGATCAGGTCAGGATAAGCGGCCTCCAGGAGCATCCGATTCATGCGGATCCGGTTGAAGGTCGGTGCGTCCTGGGCCACGAATTGCCGGAGATGGGGCGTCAGGGTGACACCTTTGAACCGGTCAGGAGTGAAGATCGAGGGACCCTCGAGGATCCGATTCAGGCCGTTGGCCAGCTCCCGTTCTCCACCCTTCGAGGCGTCGCCCAGCGTCTCCTTGAGGAACTGGGAGACCGGATCGGAGCCCGACTGGATTCGGGACCGGAACGCGTTGAGGTCCTTGAAGCTGGACGCCTCGAACAGCGAACTGCCCACCCGACGCTTCTTCTCGAAGGCGGCTCCGAGATCGGTGAGCATGCGGTCCAACGGCGCGGCGAGGGTGGCGAGGGTGTTGGTCCGGCCCCGGGCGACGGACTTGGAGTCGTTCAGCATCCCGTAGAAGAAGGGTGGATCGACCTGGGCGCTGCGATTGTAGTGGGCGCGGATGTAGTCGAGGTACGTGTTGTCCGCGAGGGCGTTCTGGGTGATGACGTAGACATCCCGGCGATCGAACTTCGGGTTCGTCCGATCCTCGGGTGGCGTGAAGCTCTCGGCGAACGCCATGTAGGTGGGACAGAACCGTCCGGGATCCGTGCCACCGAACAGCACCGCGTCCCGGGCCATGGACGGGTAGAGGGGCTTGCCCGCCTTGTCCTTGGGCGCCGGGGCCGCCGGGGTGTCCATCCCGGGCTCGAACATGTCGTGCCCATACCAGAACCCGAAGTAGTGCCCGAGCTGCTCGTTGTCGGCCCAATGCGACAGCGCCGAATCGGACGGGATGAAGGCAAACAGCACGAGGAACGGCATGAGGGCCGCCTTCTCACGCTGGAAGATCACCAACAGCAGGAACACCGCAGAGATCACAAGGCTGATGAGGGTGGCCGTCCGCAGGATGGTGAAGACCGTCTCGTTGAAGGTGTAGAGGACCTCGTAGAGGTTGAAGGCGCACGCCACGGCGGCACCCACCAGGAGCCAGAACCGGGACTGCCTGTACTCGGTCAGGATCAGGGCCCCAATCAGGGAGAGGCCATAGCCGACGGCCATCGTGATGACGATGTGCGACGCGGTGAAGAAGACCTTCACCAGTTCCCGGCTCTGTCGGTCGACGGTCGGGTTGAGCAGGACCATCAGGAGGATGGCGAGGGTCAGATAGACGGCGGTGAGCCCCACGATCCATCCCCGTTCACGCCGCTGCATCCGGTTCAGGAACAGGAAGGGCACGAGGCCGATGAGCAGGTTCGCCCAGTTGAACTCCTCCTGGGCGCCCTCCGCATACATGAACATCTGGCGGATGAAGATGAACGGGTCGCTGGTCGGGGTCGTCTTCTCGTACTGACCGCGGGTGAAGGCATGGATGAAGCCCTCCCAGGTCCGGGGATAACCCCAGTTCATGGGCGGGTTGGTCATCGAGGCCGCCGGCATGTAGAGGTAGAACGCCGCCCCCACGACGAAGGTGAGCCCGCACAGCAGCACGACGTGGAGCCGGTTGGCCAGACCACGGGTCTGGTAGGCCAGGTAGCCCGTACCGACGGCCGATCCAATGCCGACCAGGTTGAAGATGGTGAGAAGGGATTCGTTGGACCGGAACGTTCCGAGGAGACCCGTGAAGTGCCCAAGGAGACCCAGGAGCCACACGAGTGTATTGGCCAGGAAAAGGTCCCGCCCCAGCCTGCGATCCCCCATGGCGATGACCACCTCGATGCCCATGGCGGCCACGATCAGGGTCTGGTGGTTGCAGAAGCAGAGTCCGAACAGAAAGAAGGCCCCGTAGAGGTATCGCAGCTTCGCCGGGGAATAGGTCCAGCGGAACAGACAGACCAGCACGCCGGCAAAGGTCAGGACCGCCAGGGTGTAGACCTCGACGATCACCGACTGGCTCCAGATGAACCCGTTGAACCCGAGGAGGAGTCCGGAGACGAGGCCCGAGATCAGACACAACGGATTCTCCCACTTCCGTTCAATCGCCCGGAACTCGGCGATGCCCTCGACAATCAGGCTGCTGCCCCGGGACACCAGCATGCCGATGATGCCGACCGACAGGGCCCCGGCGAAGGCCGAGGACACGGCGACCCGCCAGGCCATGTTCGAGAACGGCAGGATGACCGTGAAAAACCACGAGTACAGGGTCCAGACCGGGTACCCCGGGGGATGCGGCACCCCCGCATACATCGAGCCCACGGCCAGCTCCCCGGAGTCCTCAAGGGTCAGCTGGGGGGAGATGGTGAGCAGGTAGGTGGCGAACATCACCACCGTCACCACCACGAAGGTGAGCCAGTCGACGGGACGGAAGAGGCGCGTCAGGGGCGCCTCGGTGTCGGGCGCAGAGAGTGTCGTGGAGGACGAATGCCCGGCTGGGCCTGCCGGCAGGGTCTTGGACTTGGCCATAGAAAGCGGTTCGGGAAACGGACACCGTGAATGGACCGGTGTTCAGAACCGGACCACGTCGATCCCGCGGACATTGCCATCGGCCGAAAGTCATGTCGCGGCCGAAAAACTCGGTTCCCGCACCCCAACACCCGGGAACCGTCCAGGCCCACTCCCCGCGCCCGGACTCCACCGACCGGATGCCGGATCGGTGCGCGGCTCGGACCCGCCCGGGATCAATCCCGGCTCGGCTTGAACCGCATCCAAGCGCCGCGGAGCACCAAGAACACCCCAACCACAGCCATGAGGGCTACCTCGCTGGGTTCCGGAACCGCGATAAAACCAGGCAGGTTGCTGGCATCGGGAAGCCGGCAGAGTCGGGCAGCCTCCGTTGCAACCGCCTCGTAGCTCGAGGACACAAATGCCGCGTTCGGATTCCCACCAGTGGTCTCCCAACCGGCACCACTGAGGAACACCTTGTCCCGGAGATAGTCCGCCCAATAGAACTCCTGGAAATACAGGACTGGATCCAGGATCTCGTAGGCCATGTAGGCCGACGCGATGTTTGCCGAGAAGCTGCGGAGGGCGTCGTCCGTCAGGCCCGGAATGAATGGGAGATTGGAAACGGAGGAGGGTACCCCGCGGTTGTTCAGCCAGATGAAGGAGGATCGGCCGTCTCCTTCGGCCATCGCCTTCCAGAACTCATCCATGCTGAGACTGGAGAGATCGGCCACCTGTGTGGCGTAGAGATAGTCGGGGTATTCGGGATACTTGACGCTGAGAAGGTAGTTTCCTGTGGTGCGATGATGCCCATCAACCAGGTGATATCCATCCGGCCCCAGGACCACCGGGACGGTCTTGTCCTTCATGTACGCGTCGGCCGCACCTGCCCCTGGGGCATGGAAGACCCCGCTTTTATCGGTGTACCCGTTCAGAAAATACTTTTCGGGGGTCGGCAGCGTTTAGTTTTCCACGGCAGTTAGCCCCACGTTGAACTGCCCTGCGCGAAGCTCGGCGAATGGGATTTGGATCGGCGACTGGCCCAGGACCTGGGTGGACAACACCAGCAACCCGACCAGGACGACACGGAGAGAGGCGTGGCAACGCGCAACGAATGCTGAAGGGAGCATGATCGGAGATGGATGGCGGAGAGGACTACGGACGCTTTCAAGGCGCTCTGCATCCAATTAAACCGAAACCAAGTATTCTTCGCCAAACCCAACCCGGCACTGTCAAGGGCTCGAGCCTCCCAATCCGCTTGGCTGACTTCCTGAAAAGGTGCCTGGATGCTGTCGCCGCAGGGCGGCTCAGCCGGATCGTCGCTTCGGTATCCGCCTGCGCGGAAGCACCCTCTTGAACCATTCCCGATTGGAACCCAACGCAATCCAGTAGCGATCCGGTCCCTCGAAGTGGAGGTGCTGGATCCGAGGAGTTTCATCCAGGCTCATCACCCCATGGCGGATCGCCAGACTTTCGGGATCGATTGCCAGCAACTCGTAGCGCCCCACGGCCTCCTCCTTGTGAAAAATCACCCGAACCCGGGTTGGGGAACACGGACCCGGGTTGGGGAATAGGTGATGCGAAGGTGCCCAAAGATATCCAGGAACCTGCGGCGTTTCTTTGGAGAAAGACGTTTTCGAAAACGCCACTCCGTGACGGCCCCCTCGCGGTCGGAGCACCACGTCCCGAGCAGCCGACGGTCCGTCCTGGGGTGCTTCGACATGGGACTCACCGTTCCTCGCGGGTATCGGGAAGCCGTTCCCGCTCAGCGTCCTGCAGTCAACGTCTTCCGCCGGTACACCTTGTCGGCGTTGCAGACGTAGAGCCACGCATGCTCCGGACCACCAAAGGCGCAGCTGACAATTCCCTTGTCCTGCGGTTTCCCGATCACCCCGCCCAGTCGCCCCGTGGCATCGAGGACCTGGATGCCAACATGGGAGGTCACATAGGCCCGCCCCTCGCGGTCCGTGGTCGACCCGTCCCCGCCGCTGTCCGTCTTGCCCGGGGGTACACGAAGGGTGGCGAGACGCTCGCCACCGGTGAGGGATCCATCGTCCGCCACCAGGAAATTCCAGACATTCGTCCCGCCATACTCGCTCACCCAGAGCTGACGCTGGTCCGGGCTCAACGCGATGCCATTGGGAGACTTGATGCCACCCGCGACAGGATGGGGTCGGGACAACCCCCGGGCGGACGTCGGCACCGCGACCACCTGACCCACCCCGGTGTCGGTGAAGTAGATCCAGTCCGACTTCGACACGGCCAGGTCGTTCGGCTGCACGTCCGTCGCGACGGTCTCAACCTTCTGGGTGGCAGGATCGATCCTGACGATGCGCTTCTCCTTCGCATCCCCTTGGGTGGCCGCGTAGATGAATCCATCAGGACCGAACTTCAGTCCGCTGATCTTGGGTCCATTCTCCAGCCAGACCGTCGCCTTGGACTCGCCAACTCCCACCCGGTACACGCTGCCATTCGGCAGATCGGCGAAGTAGAAGTTTCCTGTGGGATCGCTGCCGGCGGCATCGGCGAAACCATACCCTTCACCCACGAGCTGCCAGTCCCCGGGGGATCCTCCGTCGGGCAGGATCTTCGACAGCGCCTCGTCACCCCGGTAGTTGTCCTTCGTCTGGGGCGCCGGCAACTCGGCCAGTTCGGGACGCCACAGCCATCGCAACGACTCGGGCAGGATGGCCCCGCCATGCCTGCCGTTGTGCGCACCGTCTCCGAACACGAATCGGTGGTCGTAGCCGGCGAACGCAAGGGCGCTGGCCATCTGCTGGTTCGCGAGCGGCCAATTGCCGTGGAGGTTGTTGAGGTCGTTCGACCCATCCTGCAGGAAGACCCGGATGGGCTTCCGCTCGGTCTTGCGGATCTGCCCCGGGATGACGTCTCCGCCGCGGATGTTCACAAAGCTGCCGATCTGGCTGAGCACCTTGCCGAACTGATCAGGACGTTCCCAGGCCGCGGTCCAGGCACCGATGCCGCCGCTGCTCATTCCGGCAATCGCACGATTCCGGGGGTCCGCACTCAGGTTGAGGTCGTATTTCCGGACCACAAACGGCAGGAGCTCGTCCACCAGGAACCGGGCGTAGGCGTCGCCGAGGGAATCGTATTCGAAGCTGCGGTTGCTCCGGTTGCCCCATCCCGCGGCGGCCGGAGCGTTCGTCCCGCGATGCCCCGGGTTGATGAACACCGCCACCGTCACGGGCATGTCTCCCTTCGCGATCAGGTTGTCGAACACGATCGGGACCCGCTGCTGCCCCTTCTCGTCGACATACGCATGCCCGTCCTGGAAGACCATGAGCGCCGCCGGCATGGCGGTGGAATACTGCGACGGAATGTAGACCCAGCCATCGCGGGAGGTTTCGGGGAAGACCTTGGAGTCGTTGAACTGGAAGGCCTCAACCCGTCCCCGCGGCACACCGGTGGCCCGCTCCTGGGATTCAAGACCAAGGGGATAATTGTCGGCCGCCCGGACCGCTCCGAAACAGGTCAGGACACAGAGGAGGGCGATGAAGCCGCGTGGGAAGGACATGTCCCAGAACTGCCACGGGACGTCGTCGAACGGAAGCCTCGAGTGGGCAGGTGACGCAGTGACTCAAGGCACTGGACGCAACAGCGGCCACAAGACCCAATGCCCAGAATCCTCCAACGCTCCACGACTTCCCGGGTGCTCCAGCCAGGATCGAGCGTCGTGGGTGTGCACCTCGCTCCCCCAGTGATGCAGGGCACGGCATCCCCCACCGACGGCTTCCCAACACTCAGCGCTCCACTCGCACCAATCGCACCACCAGCGACTCGTAGCCGACCCCCCGACGGTGCCGGCTTTCCTCCTCCACCCGGTCCACCGCCTGCTGGACCTCGATGCGGCCCACGCGATCCGTGCAGCCCTGGATCAGGCTGCGCAACAGCAGTCGGGCATGCGCCGCGCCCAGACAGAAGTGGGCCCCGCTCCCGAACGCCACATGGGGATTCGGCTTCCGATCGAGACGAACCTCCTCCGGTGCCTCGAAGGCCGCCTCATCCCGGTTCGCCGACGCCCAACAGAGGGAGGCTCTTCCATTCGGCGGAACCTGGTGGCCCTGGACATCCGTCGACACCGGACAAACCCGTCCGATATGGGTGAGTGGCGACACCACCCGCAGGAACTCCTCCACCGCCAGTACGATTCGTTTGGGATCCGCCCGCAGGAATTCCAGCGCCTCAGGCCGCTTCCCGAGATAGCCGAACACCGACGACACCATGTGGATCACGGTGTCACGTCCGCCGGCGAAGGTGAGGTTGGCGAAACCCATCTGCTCATCCCGGGTCAGCGGACGCCCCTGGAAGGTCGCCTGGCACAAGGCGCTGAAGAAGTCGTCCCCGGGATTCCTCTGGGCCCGGTCCAGCTGACCGTGCAGGTACGCCTCCAGGGCGGCCCCCTTGCGTTCCCCCGAGGCCCCGTCCTTGAACACGTGTGTGCCCCAGCCGATCCAGGTCTGCGCCTCCGACTCCGGCACATTGAGGAGATAGGTCAGGGCGCGGGATTGGAACGGCAGCGCAAACTCGCGGACGATCTCGATCGAAGGGCGGTCCAGGGCATCCGACAGCAGCTCCGCGACCAGGGCATCGACCCGGCCCACCATCGCGGGGTCCTTCGACCGCTGGAAGAAGGGCTCCACGATCGCCCGATACTCGGTGTGTTCGGGTGGATCGGTCTCGACCGGGATCTGACGCATCGTCCGATACGCCTCCTCCGAAGGGATCGGCACCCGGAACGGGGCATCCGAGCTGAAGGTCTTCCAGTCCTTGGCCGCCCGACGGACATCCTCGTGGCGGAGGATCATCGGGACTTCCTCGCCCTGGAACTCGCCAACAAAGAGGCCCGACTCGCGTCGGGCCTTCTGGAACGGATCGGGTGAGGGATCCATGGAGATGTGTCGCAGACCGGGAACGGGCCCGGGCTCAGCGATTCGGCTGCGGGGTGTAGCGCAGGTAGGGCTTCACGGTCCGGAATCCCTTCGGGAACAGCGTCTTGGCCTCCTCGTCCTTCACAGCGGGTGTGATGATGCAGTCCTGCCCCTCCTTCCAGTCGGCCGGCGTCGCAACGCGGAACTTGGAGGTGAGCTGGAGCGAGTCGATCACCCGGAGCAGCTCGATGAAGTTGCGGCCGGTCGAGGCCGGATAGGTGATCGTCAGTTTGATCTTCTTGTCCGGGCCGATGATGAAGACCGAGCGGACGGTCATCTTGTCGTCGGCGTTCGGGTGGATCATGTCGTACGCCGTGGCCACGACACGGTTGGGATCGGCGATGATCGGGAAGTTGACCGTGGTCGACTGCGTCTCGTTGATGTCCTTGATCCAGCCGTGGTGGGACTCGAGGGGGTCGACACTGACCGCGGCGACCTTGACGTTCCGCTTCTGGAACTCGGCCATCAGCTTGGAGGTGGCCCCCAGTTCCGTGGTGCAGACCGGGGTGTAGTCCGCCGGGTGCGAGAACAGGATGCCCCAAGAGTCCCCGAGCCACGTATGGAAGTCGATCGTTCCCTCCGTGGTCTCAGCAGTGAAGTTCGGTGCGATGTCGCCCAGTCGAAGTGCCATAGTCGTGACGTGTTGCGGTTTGTGTGGGGAGGGAGACTACGCGGGTGGAGTGTTCTGGCAATGCTTCGGAGAGGCCCACCCGCGACCCCGCGACCAACAAAGCCCATGAACGCGCCCGTTCCGCCGTGTGCCTCAGGTCAGGAACATTTTGATCGCAACCGCCGCGAGGATGATGGCGAGGCCCACGCGCACGACCTGCATCGGAGCCCGGGTGCTGATCCAGGAACCCAGCAGCACGCCCGGAATGGATCCGATCAGCAGGTTCCCCAGCAACCCGTAGTTCACGTTCCCCAAGGCGAGGTGACCCAGCCCAGCGATCAGTGCGAGCGGGATGGCATGGGCCAGATCCGTCCCAACCAACCGGCTGGGGTTCAGGCGGACCGGATACAGATACACCAGCATCACGGTCCCAAGCGCCCCGGCACCGATCGAGGTAAGGGTCACCAACACCCCAAGGATCACCCCCGCAAGGACAGTCAACGCTCCTTGGGAACGCCGAAGACGGTCCGCGACACCAGCCTGTCCCCGGCGCCCCAGCCGCTGGAGCCAGTCCTTCGACAGGATCCCGACCGAGGTGATGATCAGGGCGACCGCCACGGCCTCGATCAGGAAGCCACTCCGGATCTGGGCGGTCGAGGTCATGGTCATCCACGCCAGCGTCGCCGCCGCGGCCGGCAGGCTTCCGAACGCCAGACGCCGCACCACCGGCCAATCCACCGTCCCATGGCGATGATGGACGATCGTTCCGAACACCTTGGTCAGGGCGGCGTACAGGAGATCCGTCCCCACCGCCGTCTGCGGTGCCACCCCGAAGACCAACACCAGGATCGGTGTCATCAGCGCACCCCCACCCACCCCCGTGGCACCCACAACGGTGCCCACGAAGAGTCCAGCAATCACATTGGGTATACCGAGATCCACAGCGCCGCGAGCGACGATGGAGGAACAAGAGCCCTGGAACAAGAGTTCAGCGGTCCGCTCCCCTATCCGCCACGATCCAGGCCCCGGTTCAATCCAGGAGGAACCTTATCATCAATATCACCTATTGACTTTGTGTAGATTAGTTTCAGGATGCGGGTGCTGTGCAGGGAAAACGCTGGGGCACGTTCTGTTGGATCGGGTTGATCGCGCTGTTGGGCGTGGGCTGCCAACCCGGGGGCGTGCCCCGCAACAAGGCAGGCCAGCCTCAGATGCTGAACGCCTCCTTCGACCTCGGTCGGGAGCTCTTCAGCGCGATTAACGCGGGATTCAAACCGTGGTACCGGGCCCGCACCGGGCAGGACATCGATGTCGTTAACTCTCATGCCGGAGCCAGCAAGCAGGCCCGTGCGGTAGTCGATGGTCTCAATGCCGACCTCGTCACCCTCAACACGGTGAGCGATGTCGACTTCATCGCCCGACGCGGGCGTCTCCTGCCCGAGGATTGGCGTTCCCTCCTGCCAAACCATTCGGCCCCCTACTCCACCGTCGTACTCTTCCTGGTCCGCGAGGGCAATCCCCGCCACATCCACGACTGGGATGATCTCGTGCAACGCGGGGTCACGATCACCCTTCCGAATCCCAAGACCAGCGGCACCGGTCGCAACGCCTACCTGTCGGCCTGGGGCCACGCCCTTCGGAAGTCCGGGGGCGACGAAGCCCAGGCGCGGGCGTTCGTGACCCAGCTGTTCTCCCATGCACCGGTCCTCGATACCGGCGGGCGCGGCGCAACGATCACCTTTGTCCAACGCCAGATGGGGGACGTCCTGATCACCCTCGAGGCCGAACTCGCCTCCATCCAGAAGGAATACCCCAAGGCCCGTTTCGAGACCGTGGTTCCCGGATCGAGCCTTAACGTTGAGATCCCGGTGGCCGTCGTGGAGCGGATTGCCCGGAAGCACCAGCTGCTCGATGCGGCCCGGGATTACGTCGAGTACCTCTACACCCAGGAGGCCCAAGAGATCATGGCCCGGCTCCACTTCCGTCCCCACAACAAGGAAGTCCTCGCCCGCCACCGGAACGAATTCCCTCCCATCACCCTGATCGACGTCGACCGCGATCTCGGGGGATGGGATGCCGTCATGAAACAGCATTTCGCCGAAAGCGGCCTCTTCGACGAGATCCACCAGAACCAGCGCTGACCCGGATGTCCTCCCCCCGCCCACGAGTCCTCCCCGGCTTCCGCCTGACCCTCGGGTTCACGGTCTTCTACCTGAGCCTCCTGTTGCTCATCCCCTTGGGAGCCCTGCTGCTGCGCTCGACCCAGCTGGGCTGGGCGGAGTTCTGGCACCATGTCAGCAGCCCCCGGGCCCTCGCCGCCTATCGTCTGACCTTCACCGCCTCGGCCCTCGCGGGCCTGATCAATGTCGTCGGCGGCACCCTGCTGGCCTGGGTGCTCACCCGCTACAGGTTTCCGGGACGTCGACTCCTCGACGCCCTCATCGATGTCCCCTTCGCCCTGCCCACCGCCGTAGGGGGGCTCGCCCTGGCCAGCGTCTATTCACCCACCGGATGGATGGGACGCTGGTTCGCCCGGGGAAGTGCGCTGGGGGATCTCTTCGGTCCGGACGGACTCAAGCTGGCGTACTCCCGGATCGGCGTGGTGATCGCCCTGACGTTCGTCAGCCTCCCCTTCGTGGTCCGGACCGTTCAGCCGGTCCTGGAGTCGCTCGACCGCAGCATCGAGGAAGCCGCTGCCTGCCTGGGTGCAGGACGCGGACGCACCTTCCTGACGGTGATCCTGCCGGCCCTCATCCCCTCGATCCTGACGGGATTCACCCTCGCCTTCGCGCGGGCGGCCGGGGAATTCGGCAGCATCCAATTCATCTCCAGCAACGTGCCCTTCAAGACCCAGATCGCCCCACAGCTCATCATCGAGAAGCTCGACGCCTACGAGCTTGAGGGGGCGGTGGCCATCGCCGTGTTCCTCCTTGCGATCTCCTTCGTGATCCTTGCCGCCATCAATCTGCTCGAGGGATGGACGCGGCGCTTCCAATCGTGACATGGCCGGCCACGTCTCCCACCACTCCAGCAGCCACGCACCGGCCCAGGGGCCCACTGAGCGCCTCGCGATCCGCTGCCTGCTCATCGGCCTGGCCCTGCTGTTCGTCGGCCTGTTTCTCCTGTTGCCGCTCGCCAGCGTCTTTGGCGAGGCCTTCGGACGCGGCCTGAAGCCCTATCTCGAGGCCCTTCGGGATCCCCGAACCCTGGAGTCGCTCCGGCTCACGGTGCTCCTGGCGGTCATCGTGGTTCCGCTCAACATCGTCTTCGGTGTCGCCGCCGCGTGGGCGATCACCCGGTTCCGGTTCCCCGGAAAACCCCTGCTCGTCACCCTGATCGACCTGCCGTTCGCCATCTCGCCGGTGGTCGTCGGGGTCATGCTCCTCGTTCTGTTCGGCGCCCAGGGATACTTCGGTCCGTGGTTGCGTGAGCACGACTTCCGGATCGTCTTCGCCCTCCCAGGCATGGTCCTCGCCACCCTCTTCGTGACGATCCCGTTCGTCGCCCGGGAACTCATCCCCCTGATGCAGTCGCGGGGGCCTGATCTCGAGGAAGCCGCCCTGACCCTCGGGGCCAGCGGCTGGCAGACCTTCTGGCATGTCACCCTGCCCGGTGTCCGGTGGGCGGTCCTCTATGGCGTCATCCTCGCCAATGCCAGGGCGATGGGGGAATTCGGTGCCGTCTATGTCGTCAGCAAGCCAGTGCCAGGCGAGATCCCGCTCGCACTCTGGGTCGACACCCTCAATTCCGAACACCAGGGCACGGCCGCCTTCGCCGTTGCCAGCCTCCTAGCCTTCCTTGCCATCGCCACCCTCGTCGTGAAGGCCTGGCTGGAGTCCCGCCAGCATCGCGAGATGGCCCGGGGCCAAACCTCCCATTCCGAATGAGCATCGAACTCCGCTCTGTCTCCAAACGGTTCGGCGACGTCGCCGCCGTCGACCAGGTCTCCTTCTCGGTCGCCGACCGCGAGCTCGTCGCCCTCCTCGGCCCCAGCGGCGGAGGCAAGACGACCGTGCTGCGCATGATCGCCGGACTGGAGACTCCGTCCGCCGGAGACCTCTTCATCGGGGGGCACCGCGTCAACGAGGTCCCCGTCCAGGACCGCAACATCGGCTTCGTCTTCCAGAACTACGCCCTGTTCCCGACGATGACGGTATCCGACAACATCGCGTTCGGCCTCAAGGTCCGGAAGTGGAAGCCGGCCGACTCCGCCGCCCGGGTGGAGGAACTGCTGGGGGTGTTCGGTCTCGAGGGCCTCGCCCGTCGATTCCCCCACCAGCTCTCCGGCGGCCAACGCCAGCGTGTCGCCATTGCCCGCGCCCTGGCGCCCCGGCCCCAGCTGCTGCTCCTCGACGAACCGTTCGCCGCCGTCGACGCCAAGATCCGACAGGAACTCCGCGAGTGGCTGGTCCGCCTCCACAACGAACTCCATGTCACCACCCTCTTCGTCACCCATGACCAGGAGGAGGCCATGGAAGTGGCGAGCCGGATCGTGATCTTCAGCCGCGGTCGTCTCGAGCAGATCGGCAGCCCCCGGGAGGTCTACGAGCAGCCGGTGAACGAGTTCGTCGCCCGGTTCATCGGCGTGCTGAATGTCCTGGAGGGCCCCGTCCAGAAGGGTGAGGCCCGCATCGGGGAGCTCGTCTTCCCGTCCCACGGCATTCCCGACGGCGGCACCCTCCGGATCGGCTTCCGCCCCTATGCGGTCCAGCTGTCCCGCAACCTCGGGGAGTTCCCCTTCACCGCCACGCTCCGACACACCTACTTCCTCGGCATCCTGCTGCGGGTCGAGATCGAGCTGGATTCCGGACTGGTGATCAAGGCCCGCGTCACCAAGGAGGACTATGCCCGGCTGGGCCTCGCCGATGGCGTGCGTGTCAGCTTCCAGATCCGCGAGTACCGGGTCCTTTCCTCCGAGGCGGGGCCCCTCGCTCCGGAGGTCCCCACCTCGCCCCAGCCCGACATCGCCGTGGGCATCTGAATCGCCCACACACCTTCGACCTGTCGACGACGGGACGCCTCCCGCTTCCGCTCAGCTCCAGAGCGTCCGGACCTTCGCAAGGGCCTCGTCGAGGCGGCTGGCATCCTTGCCGCCGCCGCGGGCGTTGTCGGGACGACCGCCACCCTTGCCGCCCACGATTGGGGCGATGGTCTGGATGATCTTGCCCGCGGCCACCTTGGCGGTGAATTCCGGGGTCACGGCTGCGACCAGCGACACCGCGCCACCCGCGTGTCCCCCAAGGACAATCACGCCCTGGAACGAGCCCTTCAGGGCGTCGGCCACGGCCTGGAGGGTGTCGCCATCGGCTGAACCGAGATTGGCGATCAACGCCGGCACGCCGTTCACGGTCTCCGACCGTGAAAGGAGATCCCTGGCCCGCCCGGCCGCTTCCCGCTGATGGGCTGCCTTGAGCGCCTTCTCCAGATCCCGCTGATGGGCGAGGAGGGCGTCGACCTTCTTCTCCAGCTCGTGGATCGGTGCCCCAAGCCGACCCGCCAGACTGCGGATCAGCGACTGGTCGTCGACTGTCCGACGCCACGCCTCCAGGCCCGCGACCGCCTCGATGCGGCGGACCCCGGCGGCGATGGCGTTCTCACCCACGATGCGGAACAACCCGATCTCCCCGGTCGCCCGGGAATGCGTGCCGCCGCACAGCTCCATGGAATAGCCGTCGAGCCCCCCGGAACGTCCACCGATCTGCACCACGCGGACGTGTTCCCCGTATTTGTCACCGAACACCTGCATGATGTCCTTGCGCGACTTCACGTCGGCATAAGGGACCTCGGACCAGCTGATGCCGCCGTTGTCGACGATCCGCTCGTTGACCAGCCGCTCGATGTCGGCCACCTGGGCCGCGGTCAACGGACCGCTGTTGAAATCGAAGGTCAGCTTCTCCGGGGTGACCAGGGATCCCTTCTGGGTGGCCTCGCGGTTGACCACCTCGTGGAGCGCCCAATGGAGCAGGTGGGTGACCGAGTGATGCCGCTGGATGGCGGCGCGACGGGCGGCATCGACCCGCAGCTCGACCCGTTGTCCGACCGCCGGGGCTTCCTCGCCCTCGATGAAATGGAGCCAGGTGGGGCCCGACTTCTGGGTGTTCACCACCCGCCAGAGCTGGCCGGACCCGGTGATCTCACCGGTGTCGCCCACCTGGCCGCCCATCTCGGCGTAGCAGGCGGAACGGTCGAGGACCACGACGGTCTTGTCCTTGAGCTGCACCACCTCCTGCACCTCCGCGGCGATGGCGAGGTCGTCGTACCCGAGGAACTGCGTCGGCGTCTTGGTCTCGATCTGCGACAGCTCGATGACGGACTTCTTCTGCGCCGCCCGGGCCCGTGATTTCTGCTGCTCCATCAGCGCATCGAAGCCGGCGACATCGACGGTCAACGCCTTCTCGCGGGCCATGAGCTGGGTGAGGTCCAGCGGGAACCCCTGCTCGTCGTACAACCGGAACGCGAAGGCACCGGAGATCTCACGCGAGGTCCCGGCGGCCTGGAGTCGGGCCACCTCCTCGGCGAACAGCGCGATGCCCTTGTCGAGCGTACGGTTGAAGGCCTCCTCCTCGCGACGCAACACCTCCTTCACGTGCTGCTGACGGGACCGGATCTCCGGGAAGACATCCCCCATGGTCCGGGCCAGGACGTCGACTAGCTTGTAGAAGAACGGTTCGTGGAACCCGAGGGTCCGACCGTACCGGACGGCACGGCGCAGGATGCGGCGCAGGACGTAGTTGCGGTCCGTGTTGCCAGGCTGAATACCGTCGGCGATGGCGAAGCTCAGCGTGCGGATGTGGTCGGCGATGACCCGGAACGCGACATCGGTGGCGATCTGGGAAGTCGAGTCGGCGAGCTTGGTGGGATCCGACGGCAGGGTGCTGCCGTACTTCTTGCCGCTCATCGTCTCGAGCTCGTCGAAGATCGGCCGGAAGATGTCGGTCTCGTAGTTCGAGATCTGGGCGTGGACGAAGTCGGTGAAGTTCTTCGTGCCCTGGATGATCGAGCTGACCCGTTCGAAGCCCATGCCCGTGTCGACGTGCTTCGCAGGCAGCGGGGTGAAGGTCTTGTCGGGGTTCGCGTTGAACTGGATGAAGACCAGGTTCCAGATCTCGATGCACTCGGCGGTGCCCTTGTTGACCAGCAGCCCGCGGGTGTCGCCACTCGGGGTCAGGTCCACATGCAGCTCGGAACACGGACCACAGGGGCCGGTGTCGCCCATCATCCAGAAATTGTCCTTCTTGTTGCCGTTGACGATGTGGACGGCGGGGTCGAGACCGACCGCACGGAACTTCTCCGCCCAGATTCCCCACGCCTCCTCGTCGCGGTCGGCGGGATCGCCGATGGATTTGTCCGGGTTGTAGATGGTCGCGTAGAGGCGGCTCGGCGGGAACTTCCAGATCTCCACCACCAGCTCCCAGGCCCAGTCGATGGCCTCCTTCTTGAAATAGTCGCCGAACGACCAGTTCCCGAGCATCTCGAAGAACGTGTGGTGGTAGGTGTCGAGTCCGACGTCATCGAGATCGTTGTGCTTGCCGCCGGCGCGGATGCACTTCTGGGTGTCGGCCGCCCGGATGTCGCTGCCGGGCGTCACCCCGGCCCAGCGCGAGACGTCCGCCCGACGTTCCCCGAGGAAGATCGGCACGAACTGGTTCATGCCGGCGTTGGTGAACAGCAGGTTCGGGCTGTCGGGCATGAGGCTCGAGCTGGGCACGATGGTGTGCTGCTTCGAGCGGAAGAAATCGAGGAACGACTGGCGGATCTGGGCTGAGGTCATGGCGCAAGCGTCCGGGGGCTCGGGACCACGCGGATGGGCGTGCCAGCGCCTCCAGACGGAGCGGCGAACCTAGGCCAAGCCCGCCGCCCCGCGCTAGGGGTTAGTTGTGCCCGAGGCGGGACTCACACGGCGACGCGGAGGCACGGAGAAAGGCGGGGGAGATAACGACTTGGGCGATGCCGGCAGGGCTGTGCTCCGCCACGGCCCCATCTCGATCGGATGCCCGTCGTACACCCGTGAACGGGGATCGGGTCGCCTGCGGCGTCAGAGAATCCCCGCTGGACCGCCCGACTCCCTTCTCACGGATCCAGGTGGGGACCTCGCGGAGAAGGTCCCTGCCGGGGTGGGCGCTTCCACACCCAGTGATCCAGGGCACTGCATCACCCCCACCCACCGAAGCCTTCGGGGTCCGGTCCGGAGTGCCCCTTGGCCCATTTCGATTCCTCCCCCTTCTCCCGTTCCTCCTCCGCGTCACCGTATGAGCTCCACTCTTCACCTCCCGATCCGTTGGTGTCCCGATGCGTTTGCCAGAGCCTTGTTTGTCATCCAACAGGTCCAGCCGCTTCCTGGGGCGTGGGGGCCCTCGACTCGGCCATGCTCGGTCCGACTTCAAATACGGCGAGGACAGCCTGGACCTGTTCGGGATCGTTGAGACGCAGGGCGCCGGACTGAATTCTTGGGACAGGGTGTCCGGCGAACCGGAGCGGACGGGATTCTGTCAGCACCCGGGACCAGGACGGAAAATCCCCCAGACCCTCCCTCTGGATCTGCCGTCGGGACACCAACCGAAGCCGCCCTTGGGTCCCTGAATGGGTGAACCGCATCAGCTCGAGGGCTAGTCGGCCAAAGGTCATGCGGGGATTGATCTCCACGACCGGCTTTACCCGGGAGCTCCCGTCGGAATCCCGATAGACGAAGGCATCGACTCCGATCGGTCCCACGAACCGCTCGGCCTGCAGCCAGGTCTCGAGTCGCAGACGAAGCCGCTCGATCCAGTGGGACAGGTCCCGACCGGCACCCCGTGGCAGGTTGCGGAGGACCGCCGACGGGAGACGACCCGGGTGGGGTTCCACCCAGTTGCCCTGATACTGTCCCCGACCATCCGCCAGCAGACCGGTGAACCCCAACAGACGCAGCCCCGTGGGACGCATCTCCCATTGGACCGAGAAATCCACGATCCGATCCAGCCACGGCTCGACCACCAGGGTCCGGCCGAGGCCCAGGGTCGATTCCAGCCATCGGTGCTGCTGGGGGAGGAGTTCCGGCTCCCAGAGCCGCAGGGCATTGGAGCCGGCGACGCCCAGGGCTTCCTTGACCACCAGTCGCGGATACCCCAGCTGACGGAAATGCCGGATGGCCTCCAGGGCGTCCGGAAGCGAGTCCACGGTCCGCCCCACCACGTTCCGCGGACACAGCCACGGGGTCTCACTGCCATCCCCATCCGCCAGGAGCTCCCCCAGAAGGGCGGTGCTGGTGGTCTTGCTGTAGAGACCCCGGATTCCAGGACCCGACACGAATCCTGGAATGGGCGCTGACGATGGGAGACTCCCCTGCAGAGGCTTCAGGAGCTCGAGACTGTCCGGCCCCCAGGCCCATGGGGACAACCCCCCAAGCTTGCGGGACGAAAGCCCCTGGATTGCAAGGGCCGGCTTGGGGCCCGTCTCGATGAACTCCGGGAGCGGAAACCCCGCCCGCTTGAGACCACTCAGGAACGCTGCCGAGGGGCGTCGCGGAACCAGGACCAGGTCATCCTGGCGCGCCAGGAACTGCGGCAGGGTGGACAGATCCTCCGCGAGCTGACGCTGTAGGGTTCCCGGAACGAAGGCTCTGCCCTGGGACAGGTAGGCATCGGTGAAGGGGTTGAAGACATACACCCGTGGGGTCCGCCCCTTCGACTGCGAGAAGACGTCCAGTTCTGCGATGAACCCGGGATCCAGACCCGCCGCACGACGTCCCTCGACGTTCAGGATGCCCCCTTTCGCCCGCTGGGGTGACAGCGGGAACTTCAGCCGCGACTGGAACGCCTCCCAGTCCGACTGGGCGGGATTCTTCCAGCGTCGGAACCACTTCAGTCCGTGGGCGACATGGGCGATTTCATCCCGGTAGATCCCGTCCAACAAGGCAGCCGTCCGATCATCCCCCACCTCCTGGAACGCAGCGGCGAACTGGCGGCAGAAGTCGAGGTTGGCCTGCTCGAAGGTCAGGCTCAGGCCCGCCACAAAGTCGATGGGATGCGCCATCGGCGAGACCGCACGCCAGAAGTAGCCCGAGACGGGCATCTCTCCGAAGGTCAGGCCACATTCCGCCATGCGCCGGCAGTACATCCGGGTGTGGTCCTGTTCCTCCTGGAGGGTCTGAACCACCCCCCGACGGAACGCCGCTGGCGCCTCCGGAAATCGGAGCAGCACCAGGGCCATGAGTTCGGTCGCCAACAGCTCATGGTTGGCGAAGAAGTGCAGCAGACGTCCGCGCTCCCGTTCCTGTTCCAAGGCCCGGAGATCGGGGAAGGGGCGGTTCCGCCCGCTGGGCGGCTTGAACTGGAGCTCCGCGGGGCGTCCGGGATGCTCCGGCGCGGCAATGGGAGAACCGGGCCGATCATCGGTGAGCACCGCCCCGGGCGGGGCGAGCTTCTCGTCGAGGGTCGTGGCCCACAGGACCCGCTCTGCGAATTCCCGGATTTCCATCGGGCTCAGAAAGAACCAAAGGCACCAGCGTGCCTCGTAGTGCTCGGAAGAACCTCCAAGGACCGGAAGAACCGACGGGGTCCGTCTTCCGTCTCTCGGAAAAGGAACGGACCACCGCCAGGGTCGATCACGGCATCCATCGCGATATGCCAGCTGACCAAGTCTGAGGAACGCTCCCGCCGATACCGAACACCCGGGGCCCGATAGAAACGAATCCCGGGCATCGAGGTCACTGAAACGGTCTCAACCCGAGGTCGGAAGCAGTCCAGGACCGGTCGACCCTCGATGCCAGTCGCAGCGAGCGATAGCAGGATATCGTCATGGGCCACTCCGGTGAGGGCGTTCATCCGTGCCGACTCCGCGGCGGAGAGCTGCAACACCGGGATTCCAGCCGCCACCAGCGCCGTCATGCCCGTCTGTGCGGACCGCTCGTAGGCACCGGTCGCCACCGCCCCCAATCCGGGTCCAGTGGCCTCCGCGAGCCAGCCCCTGGAGGTGTCGTCGAGGCCCAACCATCGCGCCCGATTCATGACGAGGAAGAACCCGGTGAAGAGGGATGGGAATCCCACCGTGCAATTCTTGGCCACGGTGTGGAGCCGGAACGGCAGGATCCCGCTTGCGCCAATAAGCGCCGCATCGATCTCCCGGGACTCGAACGCGGAGAGGATCCTGTCCGCCGGAAGCACCACGGGAACCGCTCCCATCAGAACGAGAATCCGGGCGCCCTGCGTATCGGCGACCCGGATCCGGAGTCCCGTGAAATCCTCAAGGTTCCGTATCGTTCGATCCCTGCTGAGAACGACCGCCGCTTCGTTGACCCACAAGGAGAGCGGGCCCGTGTCGGAGAATTCCGATGCGAGGACCAGATTGAGGCTCCTCCCCAGGACCCGGGTCGCCTCCTGGGAATCCGGAACGATGCCGGGAAGCTCAATGAGCTGGGTTCTCGGGAATCTGCCCCCCGTATACCCAGGAAGGCCAAACGCCAGATCCACCTCACCTGAAACCGCCCGTGAATACTGTGCCGTGGAATTGGTGAGATCGGGAATGATGCGCAACGTCAGCCGTCCTCCACTCAGCCGTGCCAGGGTGTCAGCGAGCGGCAGGAACACCTCCCTGTGCATCGAGTGGTTGGTTCCCGCGAAATGGCCCAGAACGAGCTCATCGGCAACGGGACGACCGGGATGCAGGAGGGAAATCAAAAGTGAAACAAGGGCCCAGAAGCGGATGTTGAGTTTCACGGATCAGATGGGGATGGGACTCGAAGGACGACCTGAGGAAACTGGATGGATCGACGGGCAGGCAATGGAAGACTGAGCACCTCTACCGTCCCGAACCCGGCAGGACGAGACGCGTCAGCGCCTCCGCAAACACCCCCGGCACATTGGGGCCATAGAAGTTCATCACCCGCGGCTCGTAGCCCTCCCGATGGTAGTGCCGCCCCGGAATCACATAGCCGATGTAATCGCCATTGAAGCTCGTCACCACGGCATCCACCCCGCGTGCCGCAGCGACCGCCTTGAGATCGAGGGCAAGTTCGGCGCTGTAGTCGCAGGGGGTCGACAGCCACACGCAGTTCCCGAACCGGAAGGCCTGAAGCACGGTCGTCTCGGAAAGGGGTGGCATCAGCTGTCGCGCCACCCAGGGGCGGAGTCGAATGCCGTCCGTCACCCGCACCTGGACCTCCGGCAACGAGACCACCATCAGCTCGGTCTGAAACGGCACCGCGTCCATCAACGGGATCCGCGACACCCGATCCCGGGTTCGCTCCGCCAGGATGCGTCCCATCGCCTCCACCCCCTCGAATCCCCCCGTCGGCGCCACCGGACTCTGGCTGCCCACACCCCCGGCAAAGAACGCCGCCAGCCCGATCCCCGACTCCTCCACCGCCCGGGCCCACGCACCCGGGTAGTCGCCGCTGAACACCATGACATTCCCGCCCAACACCGTCGCATGCGCGCTATAGCTGCCCAGGATCGCCCGGTCCCCATCCGCCTGCTGGACGACCAGAAGACTGAACTCCGGGTCGACCACTCCGCCCCGGTCGAGACGGTTCCGGATGAATTCCGGCGCCTCGAAGGAGCCTGCTCCCAGCCGCGCCGGCTGGAGATCGTCCAGAGCCGCCTCCACCACCCGGACCAGCTGGTTCGCAAACCAGGTCGGCACCGCCGGATCATGGGGACCCGCAAAGGTCTCACCCACGAACCGCTGTCCCCAGCCCCCCAGACTGCAATGGGTATGGGTCGCGCCGAAGTAGACCTGTCCCCTCCCAAGCCCACGGGAACGGCCCAACATCTCAACCGCGCGGTCGGCCACCTCCCTGGGAATGATCAATGCATCGGCCGCCACCATCACCCCGGTGGCCGACCGGCTGGCGAACGCGACCGCCTTCACCCAGAGCTCATCATGGATCCCCGCCGCTGGAGTGCCCTTCCGATTGCCATAGCCCGCGAGCGGAACGCTCTGGAACACACCCAGCGCCGGATCGGTCGCCGACGCCCCGATGGTCGGGGTCAGGGAGAACCGGCTCCAACCCGACCGGATGGGCCCGGGATCCATGCTGCCCTGGGCGGCCGACACCGAGGCCACCGGGGCCAGGTCAGAAACCACCGGGGTCAGCCCCGAGACGAGACCGGTTCCCACCAGACCCGCAACCCCAAGGAACCCTCCCCCCATCCAACGAAACGCGAGACGCCACCGAACGGCCATGCCCCAGTCTGGGAGGCTTTTCCACTCTGGCGATGCTTTTGTCCCCACGGCTTCCACAGGCCCTGCCCCGGACCCGCAGCCCCATCGGGCTGCGTCATTTTGACGCCTCGGTCAAAAACCACGCATCCCCCCAGGCCTTGATCCCCCTCACCTCCTCCTGTCGTTCAGTAAAACCCAGAGCTTTTTGCCGGATTCGTGACGTTTTTCGGTCATTTCGACCCATCCCTAGCACGCCTCTGGACCTCAGCCATCTTGGCAGACCTTCTGCTTTCCCGATCTCCGGCAACCGGAAAGGTGACCCTTGGGTCGTCAGAATGGAAGCCGTCAGAAGCCGGACTCCCTGGGAAGCGAGCCTCTGGCTCGCCGGCCCCAGGACGGAGATAACGCATAGGTTGAGGGGGATGGTGCTGGGGAGCGCCATCCCCCTCTTAACATTCCGGAGGTGCCCGAATGCCAACCGGCGAACGCGTGGAGCGACGATAGAACGCCATCCCGAAATAGGCGTCTTTTTTTTGAAACGGCCCTCACGGAATCGAACCGAATGCCAGCCCGGGTGTCCTCGACACCTCAGAACCGAGCTGACGACACGGCGGTTTTCCGAGATCCTCCGAACATGTTCTCACTCCGCGCCAAAAAGGCGCTCGTGACGGGTGCCGGATCCGGCATCGGGGCCGCCATCGCCAAGACGTTCAGCCGCGCCGGAGCCCATGTAATCGTGGCCGACCTGAATGAATCGGGTGGACGCCACACGGTCTCCGAGATCGTGTCTGTCGGGGGAACAGCCGAGTTTGTGACGCTCGATGTCACCTCCGAGACGGCCTGCCAGACCCTCGGACGCGAGATCCTCGCGAAGCATGGCCCCCTCGATGTCCTGGTGAACAACGCCGGCATCGGGGCCGTGGGTACCCTGTTGACCACGTCCGGATCGGAGTTCGACCGGATGCTGCAGGTCAACGTCCGTGGAATCTTCAATGTCACACGGGCCTTTCTGCCGGCGATGATCGAGCGGGGGGCCGGCTCGGTGATCAACATGGCCTCGGCCGCGGGGCTCGAGGGCTTGAAGGACCGGCTCGCCTACGCCACCAGCAAGCACGCGGTGGTGGGTCTGACCCGGAGCGCGGCGCTGGACCACGCGAAGTCCGGAGTGCGCATCAACTGCCTGTGTCCGGGACGGATCGAGACCCCGTTCGTCACCTCGCGTCTGGCGGAGTATCCGGACCGCGAGGCGGCCTACCTCGAGATGTGCTCGACCCAGGCCAATGGGCGGATGGGGCGTCCGGACGAGGTGGCCGCCTTGGCGCTCTACCTCGCCTCGGACGAGAGCAGCTTTGTGACGGGCGCGGCCCTCGCCATCGACGGCGGCATGACCGCCGGGTCGGGTCGATTCTGAGGGCCTTGGGCCGTCAACGCCCGAGGTGGATGGGTGCGGACGCACCCAGTGCCGCAGGGCACTGCGTCACCCACCGTCCACCCAGGAACTGCGGTGCGGGGGGGTCAGGCGGCCTTCGGCGCAGGGGCAGCCTCGGCGGCCTTCTTGGCGAGGATCGCGTCCTTGATCTTCTGGGCGAGTTCCGGCTTCTCCGCCAACGCCTTCCGGGCGCTGTCCTTGCCCTGACCAATCAATTCGCCCTGGAACTGGATCCAGGCGCCCTTCTTCTCAACGGCTCCGACCTCCAGGCCGACATCCAGGATGGACCCCTCCTTGTCGATGCCTTGGTTGAAGTAGATGTCGAACTCGGCCTCGGTGAACGGTGGGGCGACCTTGTTCTTCACGATCTTGACCTTCACGTGGTTGCCGATGGCGCTGCCGGCGCTGTCCTTTAGGGCATCCTTGCGGCGGATGTCGATGCGGACGCTGGCGTAGAACTTCAGGGCCTTGCCACCGGGGGTCGTCTCAGGGTTGCCGAACATCACGCCGACCTTCTCACGGAGCTGATTGGTGAAGAGGCAGGTGGTCTTGGCCTTGTTCAGGATGGCGGTCAGCTTGCGGAGGGCCTGGGACATCAGGCGGGCCTGCATGCCCATCGTGGCCATGCCCATCTCGCCTTCGAGCTCGGCCTTGGGAACGAGGGCAGCCACGGAATCCACAACGATGATGTCGAGCGCATTGGACCGTGCGAGGGTCTCGCAGATGCTCAACGCCTCCTCGCCGGAATCCGGCTGGGAGACCAGCAGTTCGTCGAGGTTCACTCCCAGCTTCCGGGCGTAGGCCGGATCCAGTGCGTGCTCGGCATCGATGAACGCCGCCGTGCCGCCCATCTTCTGGGCATTGGCAATCAGGTGCAGCATCAGGGTGGTCTTGCCAGAGGACTCCGGGCCGTAGATCTCGACGATCCGACCCCGCGGCACCCCGCCCACGCCAAGGGCGAGGTCGATGGAAAGGGCTCCGGTGGGGATCACCTCGATCGGGCGGATGACCTGCTCTCCGAGGCGCATGATGGCGCCGTCGCCGAAGGACTTGGTGATCGTCGAGATCGCACTCTCGAGATCCTTCTGCTTCTGGGTGTTGGGACGCGCCTCGGCGGAGGCCTTGGATTCCAGGGTCTTGGAGTCGGTCTTGGAGGGAGCGGGCATGGTCGGTCGGTGCGTTGGTATTAGATTGCGGTGTCGAGGCTAGGAGGGGTCTCCCCCAAGTCAATCGCGTGAAATAGGGATACCTGCATCCCTCGGACATCCGCAGACCCACCCCCGAGGATTTCGGGGCCACCGACGACGTCAGTAGTAGTAGACCGTGTCGGAGGACGGTCCGCCCTTGGCCCGGGCCCGGATCTGGGCCTTCGGCCGATTGATCACGGAACCATCGGCCTGGCCCACCGGCTGGTCCGGCGTGGCCGACCACGCCCAGAGCGGCTTGCTCTGGTTGCCCCGACCAAACTTGCCGAGATGTCCGACATCCCAGAGCGCAGCGCCGGGGGTATCGCTCACCCGATGGGTGATGAAGGCCCGACGGCTCTCGCATTCCTCCTCGTTCAGGGGCCACGGCGGCTCCGTGCTGGGATCGTTGGGGTCGACCTTCCCGTCCTTGTTGAGGAACTTCATGGACGGGTTGGCCGTGAAGTTCGCGAACCACATGTACGGCGTGTAGACATTCGCCGCCGTGGTGTCCCATCCACCGTAGTCCCGGGTGCTCTTGTCGGCGAAGTTCGCCATGCTTTCGTAGTTGAGCCAAAGCCGTCCGAAGGACTTCCGGGTGACGGGACAGATCAGGATGGCGGAGTTCGGGAGGTACTTGCCCTTGAGCAGATTGACGATGCTGTCCTTGCGGCCACCGGTCCGATGGTAGTCAGGGCTTCCGTCATCATGGACCGGGAACTTCCCTCGGTGGTCCGACGAATAGAGGATCTGGGAGAGATACTGCTGGCGGATGTTGCTCAGGCAGGCGCTGCGCATCCCGGAATACTTGGCGCGGGCGAGGGCCGGCAGGAGCATGCCGGCCAGGATGGCGATGATGGCGATCACCACCAGCAGCTCGATCAGCGTGAATGCCCCACCCGTGGTTCGAGCAGGAGTGCCGGGAGGGATGGGGAGGCCACTCATTGGATTGATCCCCGAATGCGCGGAACCCGGCATCAAGTCAATGATCAAGGCCGAATCCTCTTCACGCAGGAGACCCCCCCCGGAGGGTTCCACCCCGCCACAAGGCGCTTTCGGGTTCAGGGTACGTGAGGACCAGGGCATGAGGGCAAACACGAGGGCCCACTGGACTTCCCGTCCTCCTGCTGGTAGGCATCCCATTCCCAACACGGGAAAACAGACATCCTCAGTCCCATGAACGCGCTTCTTCGATGGTTGGCCCCGATCGCCTTGGTCGTCCCGGTGGCCCTCGCCCAGAACAACGCCCCCGCCGCGGCTCCGACCGCCGCCGGAGCCACCAACTCCACCCCGGTCGCCGATCGCTTCAAGAGCGTCCAGGAGAAGAACAGCTACGCCATCGGCGTCATGATCGCGACCGACATGCAGCGCAACCTGAAGCGCGGCGGCTATGAGATCGACCCCGAGGTCGTCGGCCGCGCGTTCGCCGAGGCCTTCGCCGGCAAGCCTACGATCGTCACCACGGCCGAGGCCGAGACCGTCGTGCGCGCCTACGGCACCGAGCTGCGCCAGAAGGCCGAGGAAAAGCGCCGGGTCGAGAGCGACAAGAACAAGGCCGATGGGGAGAAGTTCCTCGCCGAGAACAAGACCAAGGACGGGGTGATCACCCTCCCGAGCGGCCTCCAGTACAAGGTCATCACCGAGGGCAAGGGGCCGAAGCCGGGGACGAACGACATGGTCGTGACCCACTACCGAGGGACCCTGCTCGACGGCACCGAGTTCGACAGCTCCTACGCCCGCGGAAATCCCGCCACCTTCGGCCTGACGGGTGTCATCAAGGGCTGGCGAGAGGCCCTGCAGCTGATGCCGGTCGGCTCCAAGTGGGAGCTCTACATCCCGTCCGACCTCGCCTACGGACCGCAGGGATCGCCCCCGAAGATCGGTCCGAACGCCGCTCTGAAATTCGAGGTCGATCTCCAGGAGATCAAGGCACCGGCCGCCCCGGCGGCTGCGGCGCCCGGAGGCGGTGCGGTGACCAGCGACATCATCAAGGTCCCCAGCAAGGCCGAGCTCGAGAAGGGCGCGAAGGTCGAGGTCATCAAGAAGGAGGATCTCGAGAAACTCCAGAAGGAGGCCGCCGCCCGCCGGGCCACGAATCCTCCGACGCCGGTTCCGCCGACCAAGTAACCCGCATCGCCATCCCGGAAACAGAACGAGGCCCTGGTTCCCCAAGGCCTCGTTTCGTTTCCACCCCCTCCGATCAACGAGAGCCGACCGGGCACATTCCCCGCCCGACTCTCCCCAACCGGGTCACTCCCACTCGATGGTGCCGGGGGGCTTGCTGGTGAGGTCGAGGACCACGCGGTTCACCCCGCGGACCTCGTTGGTGATGCGCGTCGAGATCTTCTCCAGCAACGCATAGGGCAGGCGGACCCAGTCGGCCGTCATGCCGTCCTGCGACTCCACCGCGCGGATGGCGATCGTGTAGTCGTACGTCCGCTCGTCGCCCTGCACGCCCACCGACCGCACCGGCAGCAGCACCGCGAAGGTCTGCCAGGTCTTGTAGTAGAGCCCGGCATCCTTCATCTCGGCCACCACGACGGCATCGGCCTGTCGTAGGATCTCCAGCTTTGACGCCGTGATCTCGCCCAGGCACCGCACGGCCAGGCCCGGACCCGGGAACGGCTGGCGATGGACAATCTCCTTTGGCAGCCCGAGCTCGAGTCCCAGCTGGCGCACCTCGTCCTTGAACAGACAGCGCAGCGGTTCGAGCAGGGCGAATTTCATCCGCTTCGGCAGACCTCCCACATTGTGGTGGCTCTTGATCATGTGCGCCGGATTGCCCGCGATCGGAACCGACTCGATGACGTCCGGGTACAGCGTCCCCTGCGCGAGGAACTTCGCCTTGCCGGCCCGTTTCGTCGCCTGGTCGAAGACATCGATGAACGTCTTGCCGATGATCTTCCGCTTCCGCTCCGGATCGGTGACCCCCTTGAGCGGCTTGAGGAAGGCCCGCGTGGCCTCCTCGTACTGGAGCCGGATCCGGAAGTGTTTCCCGAACACCTCCTGGACCACCTCCGCCTCCCGGGCGCGCAGGAGACCGTTGTTCACGAAGATGCAGGTGAGCTGGTCGCCGATGGCCTTGTGGATGAGCGCAGCCGCGACGCTGGAGTCGACCCCGCCGCTCAGGCCGAGGATGACCCGCTCGGATCCGACCTGGGCCCGGATGTCCTCGACCGCCTGATCCACGTAGCTCCGCATGGTCCAGCCCTTGCCGCAGCCGCAGACCTCGTGGACGAAGTTGGCCAGGATCTCCTTGCCCCGTGGGGAATGGACGACCTCGGGATGGAACTGGATCCCGAAGAACCGTCGGGCTCGGTCCTCGATGGCGGCGTAGTCGGAGTTCTCAGTCGTCCCGACGACGGCGAAGTCCTTGGGAAGTCGGGTCAGCTTGTCGCCATGGCTGTTCCAGACCTGGAGCGAGGTCGGCAGTCCCGCGAACAGGGCGCAGCCCGAATCCCCGACAGTGAGGGTGCCCTTGCCGTACTCGCGCTTCTGGCCGCGCTCGACCTTGCCGCCCAGGAACTGGGCGAGGACCTGGACCCCGTAGCAGATTCCAAGAACCGGCAGGCCCAGCTTGAAGAGGTTCCGATCCGGCAGCGGGGCCTTCGGCGAATACACCGAGTTGGGTCCCCCCGACAGGATGATCCCCTTCGGATTCAACCGGGCGATCTCGGCGGCCGGGGTGTCATACCGGAGGATGGTGGAATAGACGCGGCATTCACGGATGCGGCGGGCGATGACCTGGGTGTACTGACTCCCGAAATCGAGGATGACGATCTGCTCGTTCATACGGATGGACCGAAGGGTCTAGGATGTGCCGTCCGCAGCCCGGTTTTTCCAGCCATTTTTTGGACACTGGGGTCTGCACCGGATCACAGACCGGGTTTCCGGTCCGCTGAGGACCTCGGCGAGGCCAGCAGTCGGAGGCTGTTGAGCACCACCAGAACGGTGCTGCCTTCGTGCGCGGCAACACCGGTCCAGAGCGGCAGGCCACTCCAGCCCAGCGTGGCCAGGGCCATGACCGCCATGGTCCCCAATGAGATCACCAGGTTCTGTCCGATGATCCTCCGCGACCTTCGGCTGAGGTCACGGGCGAAGAGGAAGTTCTCCAGCCGGTCGTTCATCAGCACGACATCGGCCTGTTCCAGGGCGGCATCGGATCCGCGGATGCCCATGGCGACGCCGACATCGGCGCCGGCGATGACCGGGGCGTCGTTGACCCCGTCACCGATCATGGCGACCCGATATCCTTGGTCCCGGAGCGAGCGGACGGACGCGACCTTCTCCTCCGGCCTCAATTGGGGAATTACCTCATCGACGCCCACCTCCCGGGCCAGACGCTCCGCCGCAGCGGCACGGTCACCGGTCAGCATGACCGTCCGGAGGCCATCCGATTTGAGCCGGGCGACCAAGCCCGCGGATTCAGGGCGCAGCGCATCGCGAAGGAGGAGGCGGGCGAGCAGACCCGGACCGCAGACCCAGGTCTCATTCACACCGTCCGGGACCGCGGGCAGCGTCTCGAAAAGGTCCCGCGGGAGCCTTGCGCCGAGGAGAGCCCGACTACCGAGGGCATAGTCCCCGTCCACACCCCGGGCGCGGATCCCCTGCCCCGGGACCGTTTCGGATCCCGAGAGTGGGACGGTCCCGGCACCCCTCCGGATCGTCTCCCGCTGGAGCGATCTCGAGATGGGGTGGTTGGACAGCGCCGCCAGGCTGCCCGCGGCGGCCAGCGCGGCGGCCTCGTCCCCCTCCAGTGATTCGATGCCCACCAGCTGCAGCGTTCCCTCGGTGAGCGTTCCGGTCTTGTCCATCGCCACCGCGGTGATGTCGGCCAGCGTCTCGACGGCCGCACCTCCCCGGAACAGGACGCCGCGTCGGGCGCCGCAGGCGATGGCCGACAGGATGGCGGACGGCACCGACAGGACGAGAGCGCAGGGAGAGAGGACTACCAGCAGGGTCATGGCCCTATAGAATGCGGTCTCTCCCTCCACGGGTGCCGAGAAGGCGGGCATGCCCCGACCCAGGTGGTTGTACAGGAACCAGACCCCACAACCGACGACCACCCCGACCGTGTAGCGGGTTCCGAACCGGTCTGTGAACCGCTGGATGGGGGCCTTCTGCTGCTGCGCGTCATGGATCATCTGGATGATCCGCTGGAGGGCGCTCTCTCCGGCAGGACATTCGACCCGACATTCGAGGACCCCCCAGAGGTTGAGCGTCCCGGCGGAGAGCCGATCGCCAGCCGACTTCGAGACCGGCTCGGCCTCGCCCGTCAGGGTCGACTCGTCACACGCGCTGTCGCCGCGGAGCACGATCAGATCGACCGGCACCTGCTCGTTGGCGGTGAGACGGATCTCCTGTCCGGGACGAAGGCTGTCGACCGACACCTGGGTCTCGACTCCATCGACCAGAAGCCGGGCCTGCTTGGGAACGCCTTTCAGGAGGGCCTGGATCTCGCGTCGGGTCCGGGCCGAGGCGAAGGCACCCAGGGCGGACGAGGAGGAAAACAGCACGAGGAGCAGAGCCCCCTCGCTCCACGTCCCCAGCACCGTGGATCCCACGACCACGAGGAGCATGAGGAACTCGGTGTTGAAGCGGAGCGCCCGGAGATCCCGGGCGACGTGACGGGCGAGGTCCCACGAGCCGCTGAACAAGGCAAGGCCGTAGAGAGCCTGGGAGGCAATGGGACCGGTCGACTCCATCCGCCAGGCCACCAGGGTCGAGACCGCGCAGACCCCGGCCCGCGCCGCCATGGGACGCCACGGCAGTGCGTCGTCGTGGGCGTGGCCCGAACTCACCGGGTCCCGCCCCGTGGGAGACGTCGACGATATTCGGTCGGGGACTCCCCGAGGACCTTGCGGAAGACGCGGTTGAAATGGGTGAGGGACTGGAACCCGACCGCGAACGCCACCTCACTGATCCGGGCATTCGGGTTCAGCAGCAGGCTCTTGGCCTTCTCGATCCGGGCGCGGGAGACGTAGTCGGTGAAGTTCAGCCCCGTCGCCTTGTTGAACAGCTTGCGGAAGTAGAACGAGCTGGTGTTCACCGCCTTGGCCACCCGGCCCAGCGAGAGGTCCTCATCCTGGTGTTGGGCGATGAACTGTTTCGCCCGGACCACGGCGGGAGGTTCGGCGTTCCGGTCCTGGACGAGGATCTGGTTCCCGACGATCGACAGGTGCTGCGAGAGGATGGTGACCAGCCGGACCATGGCCTCGTACTGGTCCCGCGAAAGGACCCGGGTGTGGAACCAGGCCTCCTCCATCCGCGTGAGATCGGTCCTCAGCCCCCAGTCGATGAGATGTCGGGCCGTCTTGGCGAAGCGGTCGTCGGTGGGGCCGTTCTCCACGAAGACCTGTCCGGTCTGCAGGAACCCCACATGCTGGTGTCCGAACCGCAGCGGGATCGAGGTCTCGCTGAACCCCGCGAAGCAGACCGCGGTGCGTGGCGAGGCACCCGGATTCTCCGCGAGGGTCTCCTGCATCTCCAGGCATGCAGCGCAGGACTTGTTCGACTTCGCGAGGAGGGCACAGAAGGGATTCTCGTGCGGGTGGTCATGGAGGGAGGGGGTTTCCACATGGATCGGACGGACCGTCAACGGCAACCCCGTGGCCTCCCCAAACGCCTTCTGATAGTCCGCGAAGATCTGGGACTTCGAGAGCCTCTCCAGAAGCGTCTCGTCCTCGGTTCCGATCACGGGACAACGTCTAGGGCCGCCCTCCCCCAGCCGCAAGCCTTGGTGTCGGCCTTGGTGTCGGCCCGATGGACGCCACGGACAACAACCGCCGGGTGTTGTTGGCCAATTCCCGGGAAGCGTCCTGGAATCCGGCGAGCCAACGTCTGCGGGACGGCAGAACGCCAACCCTTGACCTCGGACAGCAGTACCCCACGCCATGAAAACCAAGAAGAAGTCCAACGGATCCCGCAGGATCAGCAGAGCCACGAACGGCAAATCGACCGCCCGCCTGGTGGTCACCGACACCTCGGGAAGACAGGTGGCCTCGGCGCCTGCCCTGCAGCTCACCCCAAACCGGTTTCACCCACGGAGGATTCTTGTGCCCGTGGACTTTTCCCCCAACCGGCAGGAGTCGATCCTCCATGCCCGCCACTTCGCCGAACAGTTCGGGGCCGAGATCTGCCTTCTGCACGTCGTGGAGCCGGTGGTGGTGACGAACGACTTCGGCTATCTCCCGGTGTTGCCCAACGATCTGGAGGAACAGCGGCTGGAGGGCGCCGGGAAGGAGCTGCGTGCGCTCGCCAATTCCCTCGGAGCGGGAGTGCCTGTGAAATCGATGGTCCGTCTCGGCCGGGCCTGGAAGGAGATCACCGACGCCGCACGCACGATCCCCGCCGACCTGCTCATCGTCTCCACCCACGGCTACACCGGGATCCAGCACGCCCTGCTTGGAAGCGTCGCCGAAAAGACTGTCCGCCACCCGCCATGCCCCGTGCTCGTCGTGCGCCAGGGTGAACACGAGTTCGTCTGATCCGGAGGACCTTTTGGCTCGATCTCAGTGCGGGGTCGACCCATCCTCGACCCATGATCCCGCTTCCGCTTCTACCGGGCCGGGTCGGCATCGCCGGCCCATTGGTCCCGGGTCTTTTTCTGCTCGCCAGCCTGCTGTTCGGCCCCCGCGTCGTGGCCGATTCGCGACCGGTTCCCGAGGCGCGCCAGACCGCGCTGGACCGCTACGTCGCCAAGCCTGACCCAAGCTACTCCTGGAAGATGGCGATTTCCCTGCGGGACGAAAGCGCCACCGGCTACGCCATCGACATGACCTCGCAGACCTGGCGTACCTCGGAGGAGGTCGACCAGACCGCATGGCGGCACTGGCTGCTCGTGGTGAAGCCCGACAACCTCGCCCACACCACGGGACTTCTCTTCATCTCCGGCGGCAGCAACAAGGGGAACAACAGACCCCCAACCCCCTCGGCCGAACTGATCCGGATCGCCAAGGCCACGCGATGCGTCGTCGCGGAGCTCAAGATGGTCCCGAACCAGCCCCTGGTGTTCAACAAGGACGGCAGCCCGCGGGTCGAGGACGACCTCATCGCCTACACCTGGGACAAGTTCCTGCGGACCGGTGATGAGACCTGGCCGGCACGGCTTCCCATGACCAAGGCCGCGGTGCGGGCGATGGACACCATCACGGAATTCCTCGGCTCCGAGGCCGGTGGAAAGGCGAAGGTGGACACCTACGTCGTCTCCGGTGGCTCCAAGCGCGGCTGGACCACCTGGACCACCGCGGCGGTCGACCGGCGCGTGGTGGCGATCTGTCCGATCGTCATCGACGTGCTGAACATGGCCCAGTCGATCAAACACCACTACCGGGCCTATGGATTCTATGCGCCTGCCGTCGGAAACTACGCCGAGCAGCACCGCATCCTCGACTGGCAGGACACCCCGGAAATCGTGGCTCTGGACAAGATCGAGGACCCCTTCTCCTACAGGGATCGCATGACCATGCCGAAGCTGATTCTGAACGCTGCCGGCGACCAGTTCTTCCTGCCCGATTCCTCCCAGTTCTACTTCACCGAACTGCCTGATCCCAAATACCTCCGCTATGTGGCCAACACCGACCATTCGATGCGGAACAGCGATGCCTATGAAACCCTCCTCGCCTGGCAGTATGCCATCGCCAACAAGGTGCCACTGCCCCGGTTCACCTGGGTGCATGGTTCGCACGGCACGCTGACCCTCAGGGCCGAGACGAAGCCGACGGAGGTCGTCTTGTGGACTGGACACAACGATGCGGTCCGCGATTTCCGGCTGGAGGTCGCGGGGCCGATCTACAAGTCGGTGCCCGTCTCGGAGACGTCCCCCGGGGTCTACGTCGCCAACATCCCGGAGCCGAAGTCGGGATGGACCGCCTATTTCGCCGAGCTGAGCTTCGACGTCGGGGCCGCGACCCCCCTGAAGCTCACCACCGATGTCACGGTGACGCCGCGACGCCTTCCCTTCCCGGATCCCAAGCCGGCCTCTACGCCGAAAGGCTTCCTATCCAGGTAGGGAGTCGCCGCGGAAGCCCACGATCCACATCGATGCCCCGCCGGAAGCGAGAGACCCCGGAGACATGTCCGAACTGCGGGGCCGACGTCCCGGACGGCGCCTTGGCGTGTCCCGAATGCGGGGCGGATGAGGAAACCGGCTGGAACGACACAGCAGTCGGGCAGCGGCTGGGGATCGAGGATCCGGACGACTTCGACCACGAGGCCTGGGAGCGGGAGGAATCCGGGGAACCTCGACGAAGACCCTTGGGACGCCTCTGGTGGATCACCGCGGTGGTCCTGCTGGCGGCGTCCGCGATCGGGTTTCTGATCCTGTTTCTCCAACGCTGACCGGAACCATTCGGCTCAGGCCGCCTTCCCGTGGCTGCGCTCGAGGGCCGCTGCGATGAAGCCCCGGAACAAGGGGTGCGGAGCGGTCGGCTTGCTCAGGAACTCGGGATGGAACTGGGAGGCCACGAAGAAGGGGTGGCGTTCGATCTCGATGATCTCGACAAGATCCCCATCGGGAGACATGCCGCTGATGGTGAAGCCCGCCTTCTCGAAGCGCTCCCGATAGGAGCCGTTGAATTCGTACCGGTGACGGTGCCGCTCATGGATCAGCGGGGCGCCGTAGAGCTGATGGGCGCGGGATCCGGGCTTGAGCCGACAGGGCTGCGACCCAAGCCGCATGGTACCCCCCACCTGGGTGACTCCCCGCTGTTCCTCGAGCAGGCAGATGACAGGATGCGGCGTCGCAGGATTGAACTCGGTGGAATGGGCCCCCTCCAGATGGAGGGCGTTTCGGGCAAACTCGATCGTGGCAATCTGCATGCCCAGGCACAGGCCCAGGTAGGGCAGGCCACGCTCCCGGGCAAAGCGGGCCGCCATGATCTTGCCCTCCGTGCCCCGTTCACCAAACCCGCCCGGCACGAGCACGCCCGAAAGATCCTTCAGCACCGTCTCGGCCCCATGCTTCTCGATGTCCTCGGCGTCGATCTGCTCGATCCGGACACCACAGTCGTTCGCGATGCCGCCATGGGTCAGCGCCTCATAGACCGACTTGTAGGCGTCCTGGAGCTCGATGTATTTGCCAACAACCCCGATCCGGACGCGGTTCTGGGGGGCGACCAGACGACGGATGATGTCCTGCCAATGCGCCATGTTGGCCGCGGGTAGATCGAGATGGAGCTGACGGCAGACCAGGTCGTCCATCCGTTCCCGCTGGAGCATGAGGGGCACCTCATAGATGGAATGGTCGACATCCTTCTCCTCCACCACGGCGTCGAACGGCACGTTGCAGAAGAGGCTGAGCTTGTGCCGGAGCTCTTTGTTGAGCGGGTGCTCACAGCGACAGACCAGGACATTCGGCGCGATGCCGATCTCCCGCAGCTTGGCGACACTCTGCTGGGTGGGCTTGGTCTTCAGCTCGCCCGCCGCCTTGATGAACGGGATGTAGGTGACGTGGATGAAGCAGACATTGTGGGGACCCACATCGAGGGCGAACTCCCGGATCGCCTCGAGGAACGGCAGACCCTCGATGTCGCCGACCGTCCCGCCGATCTCGGTGATGACGACATCGGCCTTCGATTCCTCGGCGAGGAGGCTGATCCGGCGCTGGATCTCGTCGGTCACATGCGGAATCACCTGGACCGTCTTGCCGAGGTATTTGCCCGCCCGTTCGTTGTCGAGCACCTGCTGGTAGACCTGTCCGCTGGTGGTGTTGTTCCGTCGGGACAGCTTGGAGTTGGAAAACCGCTCGTAGTGCCCGAGGTCGAGGTCTGTCTCGGCACCGTCGTCGAGCACGTACACCTCACCATGCTGGAACGGGCTCATCGTCCCGGGATCGACGTTGAGGTAGGGATCGAACTTCTGGAGCGTGACCTTCAGTCCGCGGTTCTCGAGGAGGGTCCCCAATGCCGCCGCGGTGAGCCCCTTTCCGAGGGAGCTCACGACACCGCCTGTCACGAAGATGTACTTCATGGGCTGTCAGGCTCCCGTGCTTGACCGGGGCGTGGCAAAGGAAAAGTGAAACGACCTGAGGATCCGTATTCCGACGCGCCGTGCTGGACGGAATCAGGACACGGAATACCCAGGCGACAGGGCCCTTCAAAACGGAGCGGACGGATGGTTTTGCCATGGAAAAACAGGACATCATTGACAAACTTCCAAACATGGTTGCCCAAAGACTCGCCCGGTTCCTGGCGCTCGGTGTCGCGTGCCTGCCCACGGCCGTGCCGCCTGCGGGTGCCGCCACGGTTCCCGGGGACGCCGCAAGGCGGGAGCACTGGGCATGGAAGGCCCCAGTCGCACCCCCGATCCCCATGGTGAAGCCATCTGCCACCCACCCGATCGACGCGTTCATCCGGGACCGCCTCGGCAAGGAGGGGCTGAAACCGTCGCCTCCAGCCGACCGGGTTACTCTGCTGAGGCGACTCCATCTCGATCTCACGGGTCTCCCCCCATCCCCCGATGAAGTCGACGCCTTTCTGAAGGAACGGCCGGGTCTCGCCTATACCCGGAAGGTCGAGGAGCTCCTCGAATCGCCCCATCACGGGGAACGGTGGGGACGGCACTGGCTCGATGCCGCGCGGTATGCGGATTCCGACGGATTCGAGAAGGACAAGCCCCGCTTTGTTTGGGCCTACCGGGACTGGGTGGTCAACGCGCTGAACCGGGATCTTCCCTATGACCAGTTCATCGTGGAACAGATCGCCGGGGACCTGCTGCCCGGGGCCACGGACGACCAGCGGGTGGCGACGGGTTTCCTCCGGAACTCGATGCTCAACGAGGAAGGGGGCGTGGATCCGGAGCAGTTCCGCACCGATGGACTCATCGACCGGATGGATGCCATCGGGAAGTCGGTCCTGGGAATCACAATCCAGTGTGCCCAGTGTCACGACCACAAGTATGATCCCATATCACAGGAGGAATACTTTCGACTCTTTGCATTTCTGAACAACGACCATGAGTCCAGCCGGGTGCATTACACGCCTGATCAGCAGCGGAAGGTTGCGGATCTCACCCGCCAGATCCGCGATCTCGAGGTGGGTCTGCAGCACCGAACCCCGGACTGGCGGGATCGGATGGCCGCATGGGAGGATTCCCAACGGGCGCCTGGAAGCGTGTGGCAGGTGGTCGAAACCCAGAATGCCGGGGACAACGGGGAACGCTTCTACCATTACGCGGACGGTTCCGTCCGAGCTGCGAGCTATGCCCCCACGTTCTGGACCGCCGAGTTCCTCGGAACCAATGCACTGCCGAGCATCGGTGCCTTCCGCCTCGAACAGCTCCCCGACCCCAACCTGCCCAGCGGCGGACCCGGACGGTCCATCAAGGGTATGTCCGCACTCAGCGAATTCGGGGTCGAGGCCACCGATGTCACCAATCCCACCAACAAGGTCGTGGTGAAGTTTGTCCGGGCGACCGCCGACTTCTCCAACCCGGAGCGCCCCCTCGAACCCGAGTTCCAGTCGGAGAGCCGCAACCGCAAGGAGGGGGACAAGCGGACGTATGGGCCGGTGGCCCACGCCATCGACGGCAAGGACGACACGGCCTGGGGCATCGATGCCGGACCGGGACGCCGCAACGTGGCCCGCCAGGCGGTGTTCATCCCGGAGAAGCCGATCGCCTTTCCGAAAGGGGCGATCCTGAAATTTGCCCTCCATCAGAAGCACGGGGGCGACAATTCGGACGACAACCAGAACCACAATCTCGGGCGTTGGAGGCTGAGCGTGTCGGCAGATGTCGATGCCGCAGCCGACCCGGTGCCCGCGAGGGTCCGGGAGGCGCTGTCCATCCCAAGGGAGCAGCGAAGCCCGGCCCAGATGGCAACCGTGTTCAGCCATTGGCGGACGACGGTCCCGGAGTTCCAGGAGGTGAACGACCAAATCGAGGCGCTGTGGCGCCAGTGGCCGGAGGGAACCCCGACACTGGTGCTGACGATGCGCACCGGGTCGGGACCCGGCGAGGAGCCCCGTCCGAACCGGATCTTCCAGCGGGGCGACTGGCTGAAGCCGGGCCGGGAGGTTTCGCCTGGAACCCCCTCCTTCCTGCATGGCCTGCCCGACGGCGCGGATGGATCCCGCCTCACTCTCGCCCGATGGCTCACCGACCGACGATCCCCCACCACGGCACGGGTCGCCGTCAACCGCGTCTGGCAGGCCTACTTCGGCACGGGACTCGTCGAGACGCCGGAGGACCTCGGGCTCCAGTCCCCCCGTCCATCGCATCCCGAACTCCTCGACTGGCTGGCCTGCGACTTCATGGAGAACGACTGGAGTCTGAAGCGACTCCACCGGCTGATTGTGACCTCGGAGACCTACCAGCAATCGTCACGGGTAACCCTACAGGGCCTTGAGCGGGATCCCTACAACCGCCTCCTGGCCCGCGCACCCCGGGTACAGGTCGAGGCGGAGATCGTCCGCGACATCGCCCTGTCGGTCAGCGGCCTGCTGAATCCCGAGCTTGGGGGACGAAGTGTCTACCCACCGGCACCGGAGTTCCTCTTCCAGCCGCCGGCCAGCTACGGACCCAAGGTCTGGACTGAGGAAAAGGGCAGGGACCGGTTTCGACGGAGCCTCTACACCTTCCGGTTCCGGAGCGTGCCGTATCCGGTGTTGATGAACTTCGATGCCCCCAACGGGGACTTCTCCTGCGTCCGACGTGCGCGATCCAACACGCCCCTGCAGGCGCTGACCACGCTCAACGAGACGCAGTTCATGGAAGCGGCGCGCGCGCTGGCCGACCGGACGCTCCGGGAAGGCGGATCAACGGATGATCAACGCATCGTCTACGCATTCCGCCGGGTCCTGGCCCGCAAGCCACGGGCTGCCGAAAAGGCAGAGCTGCTCGCCCTGCTGAGGCGCCAGACCCGTCGACTCGCCGAAGGCTGGCTGGACGCCGGAACTTTGGCGACCGGGGCGGACGAGCCCCTTGAACTTCCTGCCGATGCCACCCCCACCCAACGGGCGGCCCTCACCGCGGTGAGCCGCGTGCTGCTGAACCTCGACGAAACCCTCACCAAGGAATAGCCATGAACCGACTGAGCCATCTCCAACACGCATCGAGGTCGCACCAGCAGCAGATGACCCGTCGCTGGTTCTTCAGGGACTGCGGTGTAGGCCTCGGCACGATCGCCCTCCACGGACTGCTTGCCGGTACGGCAGCGGCCACGGGATCAACCGGGAGTCGGATCCGAACACCTCACCACGCTCCGAAGGCCAAGCGGGTGATCTATCTCTTCATGGCCGGCGCTCCCAGCCACCTCGAGCTGTTCGACAACAAGCCCCAGCTCGCCAAGTTCAACGGCACCCTGCCCCCGGCCGAGCTGCTCAAAGGCTATCGGGCCGCCTTCATCAACCCTAGCAGCACCCTCCTGGGACCCAAGTTCAGATTTGCACGCCACGGAAGCAGCGGGATGGAACTGTCGGAGCTGCTCCCAAACCTGGCCCGCGTGGCCGACGACATCACGCTGATCCGGTCCATGCAGACCGATGCGTTCAACCATGCCCCGGCACAGATCTTCATGAACACGGGGTCTCAGCAGTTCGGACGCCCCAGCCTCGGAGCCTGGACCACCTACGGGCTCGGATCCGAGAGCTCGGGCCTCCCACCCTATGTGGTCTTCAGCACCGGCGACAAGGGAACGAGCGGCGGCGCCTCCAACTGGGGCTGCGGATTCCTACCCACAGTTCACAACGGGACCTTGTTTCGCACCGGAGGGGATCCAGTCCTGTACCTGTCCAACCCCAAGGGAGTGGACGGTCCGCTCCAACGCGACACGGTCGAGACCGTCAATCGGCTCAACGGACTCCACATGGGGACGATGGGGGATCCGGAGATTGCCGCCCGCATCGACGCCTTCGAGATGGCCTACCGTATGCAAGGCGTCGCCCCGGAGGTGATGGACCTCGGCCGGGAACCCGCGCCGGTGCGCGAGGCCTACGGGGCTAAACCTGGCGAGCCGACCTTCGCGAACGCCTGCCTGCTGGCACGCCGACTGGTTGAGCGCGGTGTCCGGTTCGTCCAGATCTTCCATGAATCCTGGGACCAGCATGGCAACCTGGCGGCCGATCTGAAACGCAACTGCGCCGCGACCGACCGAGCCAGCGCCGCCCTCGTCGCCGATCTGAAGCAGCGGGGTCTTCTGGAGGACACGATCGTGGTTTGGGGCGGCGAGTTCGGGCGTACCCCGATGGTCCAAGGTGGCAACGATGGTCGGGATCATCATCCCAATGGATTCAGCTACTGGGTTGCCGGTGGTGGATTCCGTCCCGGACTGACCTGGGGCGAGACGGATGATCTCGGGTTCAACGCCATCAAGGACCGGGTGCATGTCCACGACTTCCACGCAACCCTCCTGCACCTGCTGGGATTCGACCATGAAAAGCTCACCTACCGCTTCCAGGGCAGGGACTTCCGCCTAACCGACGTCCACGGAGAGGTGATCCGGGGACTCCTGGCCTAGGGCTTCCACCCCGCCCCCCCTCCCAGGGTTTGACCCGAGACGGGCGGCCCTAAAGACCTCATCTTCCAGTATTTACCCCTTGACCCAAACCCGTGGCGTCTTGTTATATCCATCCAGTATTGAGTCGGAAAGTACAGTCACAAACCCAAAGCACACTCTGAACATGAACGCGCTGAAACGCACCTCGCTCGCCGTCGTTGCCTCCGTTGTTGCGATCGCCTCCGCCTCCGCAGATACGGTCTACTACGTGGCACCGGGGGCCAACAACTTCTACAACAGCAACTCGGGCACCGAGTACGGCAACCAGGTGACCTTCCCCTCCAACTCTTCCGGCGGGGCTTGGACCATCCAGTCCCTGACCGTCCCCTACTACTCGAACTACGGCCTGAACGGCGGGTTGACGCTGAAGATCTACTCGAATGACGGAACCGGTGGCGCCCCTGGAACCCAGCTCTGGTCCAGCGGTCCCCTCGACATTCTCAGCGGTGGCGGCAGCGTGACCGTTCCTTTCCCCTACTCCGCCGACAACCAGATCCCGAACTCCCTGACCTACACCGTTTCGTTCAATGGAGCGTCGGTGGCTGGCAACAAGGCGGGTCTCTATCTCCCGGGTTCGAATCCGGCGGTCGGTTCCGCCCAGGGCATCTGGTCCGGAAGCAGCGGCTTCTGGGAAAAGCGCGCCTTGGATGGCGGTGTTCTTCCCGTCTTCCAGGCCACCATCACCGCCGTGCCTGAGCCGAGCACCTGGGCTCTCGCCGGTCTCGGTTTCGTCGGCCTGATCGCCGCGGCCTCCCGCTCCCGCAAGGCCTGATCGGAATTCCAGAAATTCTTCAAAGTGCGCCCAAGGGCGCACTTTTTTTTGCCGAGAACTCCCCGGGTAAGCCGGCTGTCTTGCTTCCGCGGCCCCTTCACGGAACCCTTTTGGGATTGGATCCACAGATGAAACTGCTGGTCTTCGCCCACGTTCCACCTCCCCATCATGGGCAGAGTCAGATGGTGCAGTACATTGTAGAGGGTCTGCGCCGACGCCGGGATCTGGGGGTAGAGATCCATCATGTGGATGCCCGCCTTTCAGGAAGTCTCCAAGACGTCGGCGCGGCGCGCGGAGGCAAGATCCCAAAGCTGCTGCGACATTGTCAGAAAGCCCGCCAACTTGGTGACGCCCACAAGATCCGCTGTCTGTACTATGTGCCAAGTCCACCGAGAAGGGTGCCCCTGTACCGGGATTGGCTGGCCTTGGCGCTCTTGCGACGACGGTTTCCGCAACTGATCTACCACTGGCACTCGGCAGGCCTAGGGGATTGGTTGAAGATCTCGGCCACGATACCGGAACGGCTGCTCTCCAACCGCCTGCTTGGACGGCCAGACCTCTCCCTCGTCCTGGCCGAGGTGCTGCGGTGCGACGCCGAACAGGTGAGGTCCCGCAGAGTCGAGGTGGTCAACAACGCCGTCAGCGACCCCTTCCCGGAATACCACGTGGACCGGGGCCAGAGACGACACGACCGCCTGGAGGAACTCCGCACCCGCGGGGGAACGGTTCGGGTTCTTTTTCTGGCGCTGTGCTCGCGGGACAAGGGCCTCTTGGATGCGATCGAGGCCATCTGCCTGGCGAACAGCATGTCCACGGGCTTCGGTTCCCGAATCCGGTTTCAACTCGATGTCGCCGGCGGGTTTCCAGACGCGGAAACGGAACGCGAGTTCAGGGAGCGCACCTCCCAGGAGGATGCCCACGGCCGGGTCCAACATCTTGGATTCCTCCATGGTCATCAGAAGCAGGAGGCCATGCTCCGGGCCGACATGCTGATCTTTCCCAGCTACTACGCCTTCGAGACGCATCCGTTGACCGTGGTCGAAGCCATGGCCTACGGCATGCCCATCGTGGCCACCCGTTGGCGCGGCATCCCGGAAATGCTCCCGGGAAACCTGGCACACCTCGTGGAACCCCGTGATCCACGGAGTCTGGCGGCCGGGCTGATCCAGGCGCTGGAATCCCAGAGTGGACCCCAGCTTAGAAACCGCTTCGAGGAACGCTACACCCTCGATCGGTTTCTCGAGCGATTCGCCGCTGCCGTCAAAACCGTGAACCAGCCAGGACCGTGATATGCAGACTGGGACCGACACGTTCAACGACATCCAGATTGCCGGCGGTGACACCGCGGTGCCGATGGCGATGGCGAAGAGACTTGATACCCTCCGTCCATTTCTGGCGGGGAAACGTGGCAGGTTCCTCGATTGCGGATGCGGATCCGGAGCCTACGTCGCAGCCATCAATACCCAATTCCACCTCGAGGTTCATGGGGTTGAGCACGACTCGGGAAAGGTCCGATCCGCATGGGAACAGCTGGGGTTGATCGGAAAGGTCCAACAGGGTGATCTCCAAAGACTGGATCATCCCGACGACTCCTGGGATTTCGCGATGCTCAACGAGGTTCTTGAGCACGTGCCAGACGATCGAACGGCACTTCGCGAGGTCTTCCGTGTGCTCAAACCCGGTGGACTGCTGTTCCTCTTCTCCCCCAATCGATGGTTCCCCTTCGAGACCCACGGGGTCTATTGGAGAGAATCGGGGCGACCGGTCCCGCACTGGATCCCGTTCATCCCCTACCTCCCCATCTCGGCCGGCCAGAGGTGCTTCCGCTATTGGGCCAGGAACTACTGGCCCTTGGAGCTTGCAAGGATGTCCAAGGAGACAGGATTCGAAACCATCGCCAGCTCCTACATCGGACTGACCTTCGAGAACATCTCCGGTCGGCAACCGTTGCTCCTACGGATCACGAAACCGGTTCTCCGTCGGCTGAGCAACGCCCTTGAACACACTCCAGGACTCCGTCGGCTGGGAGTCTCCCAGTTCCTCGCCTGCCGGAAACCCGCACCCGGGGCACGGTGACGACCCCGGGGCATCAGCTGCCAGGAGTCACGGACCCACGACCCGCACCCGGAAATACTGGCTCTGGGTGGACGATGGCAGCGGCACCTCGACGGGTTCATCGGAAGTCCCGATGAACCAGCGGTTTTCCTCGGTCTCGACGGTGGACCAGGGTCCCGAGGACTCACTCGCAGACTGGACCTCGAAGCGCAGATTCGCCTTCCGGGTGAAGCGCAGTCGCAGATCCCCGGATTTACCCACCAGGGACGGCCGCCAGGCAACGGCGGAATTGTCAGGCGATTCACCGATGAGGAATTCCAGTTCGTTGGCCAGTCCATCCCCGTCGGGATCCGCCTGCCGGGAGAGATCGGTACCCGGATGGATCTTGAGAACCGCATTGCTCCACTGGCCATAGGTGAACTCCCGATTCGGCAACGAATCCTGGATCCAGTGCTTCACCAGATCGATTCCCGAGGTATCCGGCACAAAGGTCGCCAGTGGAGGCATGTGATAGGGCGCGTCGTCCGAGATCCGTCGATAGACCGAGGAGGCTTGGAGATCACCAGGGGCGACGAGGAAGGTCGGGTTGCTGGCGTAGATGTCCTGGAGATTGTTCAGGGCTAGCGACCCAACAAGCCCGGATTCGTTGAGGGGAACCTCCAGTGCCCCGGACCACTGGGTTCGAAGGGGCCCGCCGGCGTGATGGCAGTAGGCACAATTCACGGCCAGATAGGAGTGGACCCTATAATCTAGGCTCCATGAGTCATCGGCGGCACCGGCGAGCGCGGGAAGATGTCCAACCGACCGGGGCGGATTCGCGATGTATCCCTCGTCGATCAGCCACTGGATCTGGTTCATCTTCGGTCGTCCCTCGGAACCACCCGGATGGACATCCCGATTGAGCTGCGCCGTGACGAATCCAAGGATTCCACCGGCCGACTCGTTGTGGCAGCGCGTGCACTCGCTCCGCGAGGGAAAGCGCCAGCGCTGAGGGACGATCCTCCCCCTCCGGGATACCCTAAGCGTCTCGTCCATGCCCGAATCCGGCACCAACTCGGCGTCATCCTGATCCTGATTCCATCGATAGGAGGCTCCCCAGACCTGGTTCCCCGAACCGGAGCAGACGAGCACTCGGGTCTCAATCCGCAATGGCGGTGAGCCAGGAGTGTCCGACGGCATCTCGAAGTGCTTGATCCAAAGACTGCCAGCCGGGAAGCCCCATGGCTTCGTCGCGTGGAACCCGATCTGGTGATCGAGCTGTGGAAGCGAGAACCAAAGCTTTTTTAGCGCGCCATCGGACCAGAACGGAATGGTCACCTCGTAGGGTTCAATCCCTGGATTCGGACGAAGCGTCTTCAGATCCGAAAAGAGCCCGGTCTGGCTCAGGCGCGCCGGGATTGGCGGCCCCTCACGGATCTCCAAGGTCAGGCGCATCGGACTGCCTCCGGAAATCGTGGAGAAAAAGAGGCCGTCACCGCCAGGACCCACCTCCACATCGGTGATGCCGGGATGCTCCGCGATCCACCGCACCGACGGCCGTCCCGCTTCGTCCAAAACCATCGAACCGATGGGGCCGCCAAGATCCGCAAAGACGAAGGAACCCTTCAGGTCCGGATACTGGGTGCCATGGTACCAGGTGCCGCCCGTGATGGAGACTTTTCCACCTTCATGCTCATATTCGTACAGGGGTGCTGAGTAGGGCTCATCCAAGACCGCAAAAGGCCAAGGGATGGTTCCCTCGAAGAGGATCCAGCCGTAATTGCCCCCGGGCTGGATCAGGTTGATTTCCTCGCGACGGTTCTGCCCGACATCGGTCGAAAACAGGCGTCCGGACGCGGGATCAAACGCCATCCGGAAGGGATTCCTCAACCCGACGGCATAGAATTCGGACCTCACGCTGCCGGGTTCCAGGACCTGCCTGAAATAGGACGTCAGTGCCACCAGAGGGTTGTCCCGCGGCACCCGAAAGGTGCCTGCGTGGATCGCCGGGTGTGCATTCGGCTTGAGGTTGGACTCCAGTCGATCCACATCGATCCGCAGGATGCCGCTGAAGAAATCCTTCTGCACGTGCTGTGAGTGCCCAAAGGTGTCAAAGGCCCCACCTCCATCGCCCAGTGAGATGTAGAGGTAGCCGTCCGGACCAAACCTGAGATCACCCCCGTTGTGGTCGGGACCCGGATCGCGCTGCGAGATCAGCGGCTGCTCGGAATCCGGAAGCGCGCGGTTGGGATCCGTCGGATCCACGCGAAACCGCGAAACCCTCTGGTGGAGCAGCGGACCCTCGGTGCTCTGGAGATCGGTCGAATAGAAGACATAGACCCAGCCGTTTTCCTTCCATCGGGGGTGGAAGGCCATGCCGAGGAGGCCGCACTCGGAATAGGCACGCACACGGTCCCTGAGATCGAGGAAGGTCGACACCCGGACCCCACCGGAGTCCGTGACCACAAAGACCTGCCCCGCCTGCCCCAAGACGAAGAGTCGATTGGTGTCCCCGGGCGCCTTCGACAGACGCGTCGCCGGCGGGAGCGCCTCGGCCCCGACGAATGCCGGGCGGACCCCATAGCGTTGCAGGGCCGGACGCAGAGGAATCCGAACGGTCTCGTTGGGAGCGCGCGCAAGGAGCGTGAAATCCACACACGCCGACACCAGGACGACGCGGACCCACAGCAGGAGGAGGTTGGCAATCCAACCGTCCTGAATCACCCGTGATGATCTGCACACGGCCACGTCCTTCCCTAAGCAAGCGCGACGCCAAATGCAAACGATGCCTGATCCATCACGGGAAATGATGTTGAAGATGCAATTTCGAATGATGGACCTCCTCCATGGCCCTGGCGTTCCGGGCCGTAGGGGACCGAGGCTACCCTGCCGGAGCACAGGATCCGCGAGGAACATTTCCGCTGGATCATCGCCGAGTCTGCGATCGCCATCCGGGGATGGATCCGGACTTTCATGCGCCGTTGGCAAGGGATCCCGTTCAGGATTGCCCGAGAGGCCGGCCTTGCCTGAGTTTTGCCCCTGAACGCGGGAACCCGAGCGGCCATGAGAATCGTCTTCGTCTGCAACGAGCTGCCCCCGGCCAGCGCCGGAGGCATCGGTCCGGCCGTGGCGACGCTGGCCCGCGGCCTGGCCCGGCTGGGGCACCCGGTGACCGTCGTGGGTGTCTACGACGAAGACCATCGGTGGAACCTCCCCGGCGTGGAGGTGCGCCCACTCACCCGCGCCTATTCGGTCTGGTTCCGCCCGTTCTTCCGGAAGCATGACCTGCGACGCCTCGCCATCCACAGGGAGCTGCGTCGACTCAAGACCGGGCCGGGGGTCGACGTGGTCGAGTGGCCCGACTACGAAGGCCTGTTCTGGAAGCCCATCCCGGGTGTCGTCGACGTGATCCGGAACCATGGCCCTCGGATCAGCCACCGGCTGCACGGACTCGCCCAGCACTATCCGCACTGGGAGAAACTCGAGTTCCGCACCCTCAGGACCATCCCGAACTGGATCGGTGTCTCCAAGTGGTTCATGGACGAATGGCTCCGGATCACCGGCGCCCGTCCCGCCCGCTCCACCGTCGTCTACAACCCCGTCGACCTGTCGCTGTTCCATCCGGAGACCGACCCCAGCCAGGTGGATCCCAACCGGGTGCTCTACGCGGGCACGCTGATGCAGCGGAAGGGGGTCCTGAGCCTCCTCAAGGCAGCGAACCTGTTCCTCCGGGACTGTCCGGAGGCACGCCTCCATGTAAGCGGCAGGGAGTTCGAGAAGATCCCGGACCTCGAGGCGATCCTCGATGATGCCGTTCGGGACCGGGTCACCCTTGCCTATCCGATGCCTCAGGCGCGGCTTGCGCGGCTCATGCGACGCTCGGCCCTGTTCGCGATGCCCAGCGTGCTCGAGTCGTTCGGCAACGTGTGGGCCGAAGCCATGGCCTCGGGCATCCCGGTCGTCGGCAGCCGCCTCACCTGTGGTCCGGAGATCGTCCCAACCGATGTCGCCGGGTTGCTGGCAGACCCGGCTCGTCCCGAGGAAATCGCCCAAACGGTGGTCCGACTGCTCCGGGATGCCAGCCTCCGGCAGCGGATGGGGCAGTCCGGAAGACGGATCGCCGAGAGCCGGTTCTCCCTCGATGTCGGAGTGTCCCGGACCCTCGAATTCTACCGGTGCTGCCTGGAGCAGCGCCCACTCCCGGAACACCTCATCCGGCTCCCCGGGGAGGCCTGAGGAGCGCTTACCGGCGGACGAGGGTGAATCCCTTCACCGCGAGATGGAAGGGCACCAGAGGCTTGGGCTTCCGTCCAAACAACGGCTTGATGAGATTCTGCTTCAGCAGGAAACGATGCTTCTCCAGGCCCGTCCGCACCGGCCACGGATAGGGTCCATCCTGGGTCTCCAGGATGTCGGCCGGGTGGGTGCAGACCTCGGGATGCCGAAGAGTGAAATGCCGCTCCAGCTCCCGGAGCAGGCGCTTGTAGGGCACGACACCGATCTCCTGGTCCCCGCGCAGATCCAGGTCCAGGGTCAGAACCAGGAGTCCACCCGGACGAAGCACCCGGACGATCTCACGGACGGTGCCGGCCAGATCCGGGATGTGCTCCAGAACGCTGACACAGAAGACCAGATCGAGTTCACCATCGGCGATGGGCAGCCGGGACTCCTCGATGAGACGGACCTCCACGCGGCCTCGGCCCGCTCCGACCAGTGGTATGGCCCTCGAGAGGTCCTTGCGGCAGATTGGGTCGGTGTCGACACAGACCACCTCGTAGCCAAGGCGTGCCGCGGCAAACGGGAAGAAGGTGACGCCACTGCCGAGATCCGCGGCCTTCAGGCAGGCGTTCGAGACCGCTTCGGAGCGGGCGCGGGCCAGCTGGCGATACACATACGGGTATTCCCAACACCGGCTCCAATTGTGGAGCGGATCCCTCGGCCACGCATACTCGGGGCTTCGGAACGCCGCCTCATGGCCCAGGAACTCATCCTGGACCCTTTCGAGTCCTGAGAAGATCTCGCGCCATTCCGGATGATCCAGATCGGAGATCGCGGCCAGACCACATCGATCGAACGGGTGACCGTCCACATAGCCGATCCGTGTCGCCTCTGGTGTGTTCTGTGGCATCTCGGCCCCGGGTTCCGCAAGGCGGGTCGACGCTGGCCTCCGGGATGCACCGAGGCAAGCCCCAACCCGTTCCTGGGGCGGCAGGGCTCACCGTCATGAGGCGTCAGCCCCCTCGGAACGGAGCCCGCCCGGAATACCCGGTCCCTCGACGCCCCACGCCGAGTCCAAGGTCCGGGCTCCACCCCCGTGGCCGACTCTTGGATCCCGGTCCACCCCGAGGTCTGGACACCGACGGTCGATGCCAACCACACTCCAATCCGGAGAGCCGATGTCCTTGCCCATCCGCATGCACCCATGAACGGGATCTCGATCGTGATCCGGACCAAGAACTCGTCAGCGACACTGCCGCTGGTGCTTTCGAAGCTCCGCAGGAATGATGAGGATGAGTTGATCGTCGTCGACTCCGGATCCACCGATGACACCGTCCGGATCGCGGAGCAGGCCGGGGCCCGGGTCATCCACATGGCCAGCCAGGAGTTCACCTACGGAAGGTCCCTGAACCTGGGGTTCTCCGCTGCGCGGAATGACTGGGTCCTCTCGCTGAGCTCCCACTGCATCCCGGGGCCCGACGACCTCGTGGGCGTCTACCGACGGGCCATCTCGAGGTTCCCGGAGGATCTGGTGGCGGCGGCGGGGCCAATGCTCTATTCGGACCTTGATGCCGCCATGGGCGCGGGGGTGACCCATTTCCATGGGACGGAGTTCGCTGGCGGTTTCGGCATCGGTGCAGGCAACCCCAACTGCATCTACCGAAGGAGTGTCTGGTCGACCCGCCGCTTCGACGAACTGGCCGAGGCCTCCGAGGACTATGAGTGGTACGTCTGGGCGATCCGGTCGGGCTGGTCCCTCGCCATCGTCCATGCCGCCACCGTCTACTACCGATCCCAGCGAGGGGCGGCCTACTTCTTCAACAAGGGACGCATCGATTTCCGGGCAGGCCGAAAACTGATCGTGATGCCCCGACCCCGGGTGTCCGTGGTCTGCAGCCACTCCGCAAAGCTTCTCCTTCACGCGCTCCTCGGGAAGATGCCCTACCCCTGTTTCGTCGCCTCGTTCTGGCATTACATCGGCAGCTATTACGAGTCGCGTTGGCCTCGCGATCCGGCCCATCCTTCGTCGGTCTGATCCCGGGGGCTGAACCCGATCCCGGAACTGCCCACAGGCCCCTGAACGACTCGTCATGAAACGCGACCACGTCCGCCACCTTGTGTGTCCCAAGTGTCGGCTGCCCCTCGACTGGGATTCCACGTCCGCACCCGTGCCGGACCCGGTCATCGAAGGTCGACTCGTCTGCGGCGGGTGCCGGTCCGGCTATCCTGTCCGGGCAGGCATCCCCAGGTTCGTGCCGGTCGACAACTACGCCACCGGGTTCGGCCTCCAGTGGAACCGCCACGCGGCGACACAACTGGACAGCCATACGGGGCTCCCGCTGACCGAGGAGCGCTTCTTCCGCGCCACGGGCTGGCCCCGGCGCATGACCGGCGAGACGATCCTCGAAGTGGGGTGCGGGGCGGGGCGATTCACGGAGCAGGCCGCCGGGACAGGGGCCATGGTCCTGTCGCTCGACTACAGCTCGGCGGTCGACGCCAACAAGGCCTCGAATGGGCACCGGGAGAACGTCCTGATCGTCCAGGGGGACGCCTATGCGATGCCATTCGCCCAAGGGAGCCTCGATCGGGTGTTCTGTCTCGGCGTCCTCCAGCACACTCCAGATGTCCGGAAGACCTTCCTCGAGCTGCCAAAGTACCTGAAGCCCGGGGGTCATCTCGCGGTCGACGCTTACAAGCGGTTTCCCTGGTGGAAGCAGTGGACGATCACCAAGTACTGGGCCCGGCCCTTCACCCGAAGGATGGATCCAAAGACCCTCTACGATCGGGTCGCCGCCTACATCCGGTTCATGTGGCCGATCTGCCGCTGGATCAATCTGCTGCCAAAGGGGCGGAACCTGAACTGGAAGCTGTTGGTGGCGGACTATCGGGGGCTCTTCGCCCTCGATGAACGCCTCCTGCGGGACTGGGCGGTCCTGGACACCTACGACATGCTGGCGCCGGCATACGACCAGCCGCAGACCCTGGAAACACTCCAGGGATGGTTCCGCGAGGCCGGACTTGTAGACGTCGAGTTCGGCTATGGCCTGAACGGACATGAGGGACGCGGACGCAGGCCATCCACGGGCTGAACCGGGGCCCAATCCCGGAACGCACCGGAGCCTGCTCGCCGCAGCCGGGGTGACACCGCTGCGCCCGTGAATCGCCCGTGAATCGGGTTTGCGGTCCGTCCCTGGTTGTTTTGAACTCGGGAGCGCCGGTTGTCGAGCACACCCCATTGGATGCGCTCCAACCGCCGGCCAAGGATCTCGATGAATTGGTATTCCGATGAACGGGTGAGGTCGGTCCGCATGCTGACCCGACTCATGACAGCGCGGGGCTCCAGGTCCGCGCTGCATCTGTGCAATCTGGTCGCATCGGTCCACTTCAGCGGACTGCCCACCATCACCCTGACGGAGATGCGAGCCCGACTCGGACGTGGGACTCCGGGTGCAGCGCCTGGGAATGTGGTCCTGCACGGCGAACTGCATGGTTTCGGGGCGGGCTCGATCGGCGAGATGGCGGGACTGTCCTCCCTAGTTGCCGCGCACCAGCCGAGGAACCTCCTCGAGTTCGGAACGTGTCAGGGATGCTCCACCTGGCATCTATGGGCCAATTCGCCGAAGGACGCCCGCATCACCACCGTGGACCTTCCCTCGGGCCTCACAGTGGAGGGATCCACCGACCCCGAGCTCCAGGGGGACAAGGTCCGGCGGTTCCTGCCCGAGGATCCACGGGTCCGGCTCGTCGAGACCGACTCACGATCCTTCGACCCCTCTGGGCTCGGCAGTGTCGACTTCTGCTTCATCGATGCCGGCCACTCCTACGCCTGCGTGAAGAACGACACCGAAAAGGCTCTCTCCGTGCTCGTCCGGGGCGGACTCCTGGTCTGGCACGACGCCACCTGGACGGACGACGACTACGGAGTGAACCGATACCTCAAGGAACTCCGCGGACAGGGCATGGACATCCGGCAGCTGACCTTGGGCCCATTCGACTACTGTGCTCTCGCCGTATTGGTCCGTGCCTAGAGGGATGAGAGCAAAGGACCCCGGCAAAACCCCTGATCGCGCCGGGGCCCACGGTGGGGTCGGCCCAGGCATTGGCACGTTTTCGCCTCGTGTCCCCAGCCCCGCGGGCGCAGGATTGGGGCCTTAATGACGGGTCGGGAGCATGAGGAGTCGACCACAAGGGCCCCCGGGCCCGGGGCCCTCGCCTCGCCCTACGCCAGACTGCTGAAGGGCCTCCGATCCGACTCCGGACGCGGTCGACTGACCCGGGCCGCCTCGTGGAATGTCCTGGGAGGCGGGGTCTCACGCCTCGGCACCCTGCTGGCCTCCTTCTGGATCGCCCGATCCCTGGGCCGGGAGGGTCTGGGTCAGCTCGGGGTGGTGCTGACGACGTGCACCACCCTCTCCGTCCTCGCCAGCTTCGGTCTGGGAACGACTGCGACCCGATTCATCTCGATGAGCAGAGCCTCGGATCCCCACCGGGCGGGACGGATCGCAGTCCTTGTGACCGTCGTGACAGTCCTGCTGTCGACGGGGGTGTCCGTCGCGGTTCTGATCTGGTCGACACCCCTGTCCTCGAGGCTCCTGGGCACGGCGGAATTCGGCCCCTTCCTCAGGCTGGCGGTGCCGATCCTGGTCCTCGGGGCGCTCCAGGAGACAATCCATGGGGTCCTGGCTGGACTCGAGGCGTTTCCAAGCATCGCCAAATCCAGTGCATTGACCGGCATCACCCAGGCCCTGGGCATGGTGGCTGGGGCGCACTGGGGACACATTGCAGGCTGCATCTGCGGGGCGGTGTCGGGGTCCCTGGTCGGTGTTGTGGGTTCCTTGATCCTGCTCCGGTCCGAGATCCGGCGCCACGGGACCGGGGCCGACACCCGCGGATGCCTGCAGGAATGGGGACCGATCTGGCGGTTTGCCCTGCCGGCGGTCCTCGTGGGTGGGATTGTCATGCTGGCCCATTGGGTGGGCACGGTGCTCCTGGTGCGGAGTCCGAACGGAGCCGATCAGATGGGCCTCTTCACGGCGGCCAACCAGTGGCGGAACGCGATTCTGTACGTCCCCAACCTCATCGCCTCGGCGGGACTGCCCGTGCTCACACAGCTGTGGGTCGGCCGGGGCGGGACCGCCTACGTTCAGGCGGTCCGGTTCAAGTTCCTGATCGGCCTCCTGTCCTCGGCATCGATCGCCGTGCCCCTCGTGCTCCTCTCCGGCGTCATCTTCAGGGGCTATGGATCCGAATTCACCGGTGGCCCCGCCGTTCTGGCCCTGCTGGCCGGATCCGCAGTGCTGGCGTCGTCCGCCAACATGCTCGGACAGGCCATCGTGGGTGAGGGTCGGATGTGGACCGGCATGGCCGTCAACCTGGTCTGGGCCTCCGCACTCGTGGCGCTCGCCCACCGGTGGATCCCCTCGGCCGGGGCGCTCGGCCTGGCCCTGGCCAACCTCGCCTCGTTCACCCTCTACCTGGCGATGCTCGGCGGACTCTTCCTCATCGGCCAGAGGCGTGGGACTTCCCGGCAGGATCCCTAGCACACGAGCGCAGCCGTCGGATCCGTCGGAGGCCGACAGGCGAGCCGCCTGCCTCCAAGGGACGCCCGCCAGCACGGACCAAGGCGATGCGGAAGTTGGGGATTGATCGACCCAACCGCTCCGGGCATTACTCAACTCCAGTGAGCGGCCCTGAAATCCAGTTCCACATCGGCAAAATCGTCCTCCTGGGCATGTGTATGATGGGCGCCGTCATAGTGGGCCTCCTCCTTGCGGGAGCACCCCTGATGCTCGTGGTGTTCATGTTCGGTCTGACCTGGCTGTTCACCCTGCCCTACCACCCCACCCTGGCCTCGGTGCTCAGCGTGGCCACCTTCAACTCGGCCCTGATCCTCCCGGGTGTCCCGGGCCGCCCGCTCTTCTGGGAGCTGGCCGCCTCTCTGGGATGGAGCGGTTTCATCGTGGCCGTCGCCCTGCGGCAGGCCGAGCCGGGAACGCGGGAACGACTGGCACGCAACCGCGCACTCTTCCTCGGTGTCCTCGGCTATGTCGCCGTCCTGCTGGTGCTGATCTATTACCGCGGCATCGGCATGAAGGTGCTCGGTGTCGGCTCCAATTCCGGCCAGATGGGTGGACGCCTCTACGTCCAGCAGATCGTCTGCGCGATCTTCCCGTTCCTCTTCCTGCTCAGGCCACCGAGCGAGCGGTGGCTGGTGCGGCTGTTCATCATCCAGAGCGCCCTGTCGGTCACGTTCGTGCTTTCGGACCTCGCCTTCAGCTACTCGCGGGGCGGCTTCTACTACCTCCTCCTGTTCCTCGAGCTGCCGGGCGACGGCGTGAATTTCGAGATGCAGGACATGCAGTTCGGCCTCCGGAGATTCCAGTCCCTCTTCCTGCTGTCGCTCGGCCTCCTCTCGATCCTCTGGGTCTGGCGCCCGATGCGGGACTACGCGAACCGTTCCGCGATCTGGCTGCTCCCGGTGACCGTTGGGTGCTTTTCGCTGGGCCTGCTGGGCGGACACCGGGCGCTCGTCCTCCTCGTGCTCATCTGTCTCGTCGTCTGCCTCTGGGCCCAGCGGTTCTTCAGCGTCCAGCGGCTCCTGATCTTCGTCTTCATCACGGCTTCCGCCTACCTCTTCCTGAAGACGTACGTCCAGGAATTGCCCCTCGCCGCCCAGAGGGCCCTGTCCCCCATCCCGGGCATGGAGGTGGACCGCCTCGCACGGGCCGATGGAGAGGCCACGATGGATGGACGAAGCCAGCTCCGGAAGGTCGGATGGGAGGCCTCCAAGAACTATCGGTGGCTGGGCCGTGGGTTCGGCAAGAATCCCGAGACCTCCCTGTATTTCTACCGTTACGACTTGGCGTACTACTTCGTCGACAACGGCACATTCTTCAACGGGACGATCGGTCTCCTGGTGAACACCGGCGTGCCGGGGCTCTTCTTCTTCTTCATCGTCCTCGGCGGCGGGACGATCCTCATGTTCCGCGTCCTGGGGTACATCCGGGCGGTCGGCGCGGAGGACCCCTTCCTCAGGACCGCCTGCGTGATCGCTGGACTCTGGGCGGCCCAGTCCGGTTCCTTCGTGTTCCTCCATGGGGACAGCGAATACGCCCTCAAGACCTTCGCCCTCCACGCCTCGATGCTCATGGCCTGCGACTGGCGGATCCAGATGCGCAGGCGGGCCGAGCAGTCGTCACCCGTCACCGAGGAGGAACCCCAGGACCTCGGGGACGCCCTTCCGGTCGGTGCCTGATCCTCGAAGCGGCCACCCCGACGTCGTCAGGAAGGACTCCAAGACCCCATGTCCAGCCGACGCAACGTCACTGTGATTATCGGGACACGTCCGGAGGCCATCAAGATGGCCCCGGTGATCCGTGAACTCCGTCGCCACCCCGACCGGTTCCACACCACGGTCATGTCGACAGGCCAGCACAGGGAGATGCTGGATCAGGCACTCGGGCTGTTCGGGATCACCCCCGATGTGGACCTCCGCCTGATGAGGCCCAACCAGACCCTCTCCGGATTCGTCGCTGCGCTGCTGGTCGAACTGGACCACCACCTCGACACCGGACGGGTGGATTGGGTGCTGGGCCAGGGAGACACCGGGACCGTGATGGCGGCGGCCATGGCCGCGTTCTCTCGTCGGGTCAGGTTCGGACATGTCGAGGCCGGGCTCCGGTCCGGGAACCTTGAGCAGCCGTTCCCCGAGGAATTCAACCGCCGGGTTGCCGACATGGTGTCGACCCTGCACTTCGCCCCGACCGGACGGTCGCGGGACAACCTGCTCCGCGAATCCATCCCGGCCGAGCGGATCGTGGTGACCGGGAACACCGTGGTCGACGCGCTCCTGTCTGTGGCCGACACGCCTTATGACCGTTCCCGGGGCATCCTGGGCCGGCTGCCCTCGGGGACGCGCCATGTCCTCATCACGGCGCATCGACGGGAGAGCTTCGGTGAACCCTTTCGGGACATGTGCTCGGGCATACGGGACCTCGCCAGTCGGTTCCCCGACATCCATTTCGTCTACCCCGTGCACCTCAACCCCCAGGTAAGAAGGCCGGTTCTCGAGATCCTCGGGGACTCTCCGAACATCCATCTGGTGGACCCTCTCGACTATCTGGAGATGGTGCATGTCATGAAGGGGGCCTCCCTGATCCTGACCGATTCCGGGGGAATCCAGGAGGAGGCTCCAACCTTCGGGGTGCCGGTGCTTGTGATGCGGCAGACGACTGAACGCCCCGAGGGGGTCGACGCCGGCTGGGTGGAGCTTGTTGGCAACGGCAGGGACCGCGTGGTGGAACGCGGCACCGAGATCCTTAGGCACGGTTGGGCGCGTCCTTCGGGGAGCAATCCGTATGGGGACGGACAGGCGTCGCAACGGATCGTCGAGGCCATCGCCTCATCACACTGATCGCCGACCGCACCCATCCGGCACGCTCGACGACTCCCATCGCGACGATTTTCCGTTGGCTGGGGATGCCGTCGGAGGGGATGTTCTGCAGCTCGCCCGAACACCGCACTCAACACCCATGCGCTCTCTCGCACTCTGCATCGCCGTCTTTCTCGGTCTGGAGGCCGCCTCCGAAACACCCCAGACGCTTTCGCCCAGACCCGGCCCGCTGCCGTTCGCCTACACCAACGCCCCCGACGCCATGCCCAACTACCTGGCCGGAGAGAAGTGGGGCACGCAGGGCGAGGCCATCACCCGGATGCAGCTCCCACTCAGTCCAGAGGAGTCCCTCCAACGACTGGCTCTTCCTCCGGGATTCAAGGCGACCCTCGTGGCCGCGGAACCCGACGTCGCCAAACCGATCTGCCTCGGATGGGACACGCGCGGACGCGTGTGGATCGCCGAGACCTTCGACTATCCGAACCAGTTGAAGCCCGCCGGCCAGGGACGCGATCGGATCAAGGTGTGCGAGGACACCAATGGCGACGGCAAGGCCGACCGATTCACCGTCTTTGCAGACCGGCTCAGCATCCCGACCTCGATCTGCTTCGCGAATGGCGGACTCATCGTCATCGAATCCGGCCACACTCTGTTCCTGCGCGACACCAACGGCGACGACGTCGCCGACGAACGCAGGATCCTCTTCTCAGGTTGGGGCATGGGCGACACCCATGCGACCGCCAGCAACCTCCGTCCGGGACCCGACAACTGGATCTGGGGCGTGGTGGGCTACAGCGGATTCGACGGCGAGGTGGGTGGAAGGAAGATCCGATTCGCCATGGGGGTGTTCCGATTCCGTCCGGACGGTTCCGCGCTCGAGTTCATCCGGTCGAGCAACAACAACACGTGGGGCCTCGGCATCAGCGAGGAAGGCATCCTCTTCGGATCGACCGCCAACAACAACGCCAGCTGGTACATGGCCATCCCGAACCGCTACTACGAGGCGGTCTCGGGCTGGGGTCCGGGCCGCATGGAGACCATTGCGGACTCCCAGGCCTTCTACCCGATCACCGACAAGGTCCGTCAGGTCGATGCCCACGGCCGCTACACCGCCGGCGCCGGTCATGCCCTGTACACGGCACGCTCGTTCCCGAGGGAATTTTGGAACCGCATCGCGTTCGTCGCCGAACCCACCGGACATCTCCTGGGCCAGTTCCGCCTCGACCCCAAGGGGGCCGACTTCCAGGCGGTGAACCGTGGAAGCTTCCTGGCCAGCGACGACGAATGGACATCCCCCATCGTGGCGGAGGTGGGGCCGGACGGTGCCTTGTGGGTGATCGACTGGTACAACTACATCATCCAGCACAACCCCACCCCGATCGGGTTCAAGAACGGCAAGGGCAACGCCTATGAGACCCCTCTCCGGGACCAGCGACATGGCCGTATCTATCGGGTCACGGCCACCGGAGGCAGACCCACGAAGGCCCCGCGCCTGGACCCGGCCAATCCCAAGTCACTCGTCGCGGCACTGTCGGGCGACAACCAGCTCTGGCGATTCCACGCCCAGCGGCTGCTGGTCGAGAGGAACTCGACGGATGTGGTCCCGCGGTTGCGCAGCCTCGTGGCCGACGCCTCCACCGACAAGGCCGGACTCAATCCCGGGGCGATGCATGCGCTCTGGACGCTCCAGGGGCTCGGGGCACTGGGGGAACCCGCCTCACGATCGGCTGCGACCCGGGCCTTGGGACATCCGGCCTGGGGGGTCCGAAGGGCTGCCGTCACCGTACTGCCGTCCGACGAGAAAACCACCCGGACCCTGCTCCAGGCACGACTGCTCGACGACCCAGAGGAACAGGTCCGACTGGCCACGCTGCTCGCGCTGGCCTCGACACCGACCGACCTCTCCGCGGGACGTGCCATCGTCCAGGCACTCAGGAATCCTTCCACGGCCGGAGATCGCTGGCTTCGTGAGGCGGCAGCCTGTGCAGCAGTCCGACACGGCGAGGGATTCCTTAGCGGCCTCGCCATCGCATCCACACCGCTCCCGGATGCCGCCAACGAGGTCGCCCTGATCGTTGCCCGTCACGAGTCCAGCCGTCGAACCGCCGCGCTCACCGCCTGGCTGAAGGCCGCAGGATCCTCACCCGCCATCGCGAAGGCAGTCCTCGAGGGACTCATCCAGGGATGGCCCGAGGGGGTCAGCCCCACCTTGGATGCCTCGACGGAAGCGGCCCTGAAGGACTCGATGCGCACCCTGGGCGAAGAGGGGCAGGACCGGCTGCTCATCCTGGCGAACCGTTGGGGCCGACTGAACCTCTTCCCGGAGGCCGTGGCCGCGGCCACACAACGCCTCAAGGCCACCGTCGAAGCGACAGGCCGAGCCGACTCGGACCGGACCGCCGCCGCCCGGGCCTGGGTAAATCTCCAGGACACCCCGGAGACCCTCAGGACCCTCGTTGGCCAGACCTCCCCACAATCATCACCCGAGCTGGCCACAGGGATTCTCCGGGCCCTCGGTGACAGCCACCAAGCGTCCCTTGGGGATGCTCTGCTAGAACGCTGGAACACCCTGACTCCGGGCCAGAAACGCGCCGCACTGACGGTGCTGCTGCGGCGCGTGGCCTGGACCAACCGGATCCTCACCGGCCTCGAATCGGGGGAACTGCATGCCAACGACCTGGGATGGGAACAGTGGCAGTCGCTCCGGAACCACTCCGATACCGCCGTGGTCCAACGCGCCTCCTCGGTCCAGGGCAGGAAGGCGCCGGTATCCGCCGATCGTGAGGAGGTGCTCAAGCGGCTCCTCACGGCTGCCTCCAAGGCCGGGGATTCCAACCGGGGACGCGAGGTCTTCACCGCCAACTGCGGAGTCTGCCACCTGTTCTATGGCCAGGGTGGAAAGGTTGGACCAGATCTCAGCGGCATCGGTGTCCGCCCGAAGGCCGATCTCCTCGGGGAGATCCTCGACCCGAACCGGTCGGTGGAATCCAACTACGTGCTCTGGACGGTCGAGACCAAGGGAGGAGACACCTTCTCGGGACGTCTCGACACGGAATCCACCACCAGCATCGAGCTCTATGATCTCCAGGGCCAGAAGCACGTCCTGCCACGATCCGAGATCACGCGTCTGGAGGCCTCCCGCCAGTCGATCATGCCGACGGGATTCGAGCAGTTGGGTGAGCAGCCGCTGGCAGATCTCCTCGCATTCCTCGCGTCCGGCAGCGGCATCCCACGGGGGACCAAGCCGTAGGAGGTTTTTTCCAGGTCGAATCACCCTTGTTGTCCCATCCGAACATCCTGAGAATCCGCGAAGACTCCCATCCCCATGAAAACCCCATCGATCCTGACCACAGCGCTGGCCGCCCTCATCGTGGCCGTCCAGGCCGAGTCCAACTGGTCGCAGTGGCGAGGCCCCCATCACAATGGCAGCGCCGATGTCCGGGGCCTTCCGTCGACCTTCACCCAGGCCGATGCCACATGGTCGACCCCCCTGCAGGGTCCGGCAGGATCGACACCGGTCGTCTGGGGAAACCGAATCTTCCTCACCTCGCCGGACTCCGCCAAGAACCTCAACCTGCTGTGCCTTGATGCGAAGACCGGGGCGATTCTCTGGAGTCGGACCGTGGCGGTCGGCGACAAGGAGAAGGGGAAGAACAACATGGCCGCCCCCTCGCCGGTGACCGACGGGAAGCGGGTGATCGTGATGTTTGGCACGGGCGACGTGGCGGCCTTTGATTTCGAGGGCAAGGAGCTCTGGAAGCGTCCCCTGTACAAGGACTACGGACGGTTCGCGATCATGTGGATCTACGGGGCCAGTCCTCTGCTGCATGACGGGCAGCTCATCATCCCGGTGCTGCAACGGGACCAGATGCCACCCGACTACCCGCTGGCAGGGGGCAACCCGGAGAGGCATTCGTTCCTGCTCTCGCTCGACCCGAAAACCGGCAAGACCCTCTGGGAGGCGAAGCGGGTGACCGACTCCACCCTCGAAAGCCACGAGAGCTATGCCACTCCCGTCCCGCACAAGGGACCCCATGGAACCGAGATCCTCATCGTGGGAGGCGACCACATCAGCGGCCATCGCCCCAAGGACGGTTCCGAGATCTGGCGCGCGCGGCTATATGAGAAGCGGGATGACTGGTATCGGATCGTCACCTCGCCCGTCTCCGGGCCCGGACTCGTCTATGGGGCAGGCCCCAAGGGTCAGCCCGTGGTGGCGTTCCGTGATGGCGGCACGGGCACGGTGACCACCTCCCATCGCGCCTGGCAGTTCACCGAGGCCCCGACCGACTGGGCCACGCCGCTCCTGTACGACGGAAAGCTGTTTGTCCTGGATGGCGGCAAGAGGATTCTGTCACGGCTCGATCCGAAGACCGGGGCGAAGGTGTGGTCTGGCCGGTTGGCGACGCCCGGCACCATCTGGTCCTCGCCGACGGGGGCCGACGGGAAGATCTACCTCGTGAGTGAGGACGGGACCGTGCTGGTCGCCTCGGCAGGAGATGAATTCAAAGTGCTCAACCGACTCGCGCTCGATGAAGCCCCAACACGTTCGAGCGTGGTTCCCGTCCACGGTGGGATTCTGGTGCGTACCGCCAAGGCACTCCACCGGTTCAACTCGAAGTGACGCGCCTCCCGGCTTGCCGCCCACCGGGGTCATCCCCATCGTTCCGACGGTGATGAGCCGACGCGTCTTGGGATGGATCTGCGTCCTGCTGTGGTTTGGTCTTGGCCTCGGGTTGGGGACCGGACGCGCCCAATCCTCCCGCCGTGACCTGGTGCGCATCAAGGGACGTCTCCACGCCGACCTCGGCCTCTGGGGTGCCCGGAACGGTCTCCGGGGACGCTGGAATCCGACCTCCGGCGAACTGCGGTTCTCCAACCGCTGGATCAATCTCCTGTTCAAGGCGGACACCGCACGGGTGGAACTCGACGGGGTCCTGGTCTGGCTCGAGTTCCCCATCGCGGTCGAGCGGGGGCGACCCTATGTCTCCCAACGGGATCTCGACATGACCCTCATGCCCCTGTTGAAACCGGCCAAATCCACACCGGGGCGCAAGATCCGGCGGGTGGCCCTGAGCGCAGGCCACGGAGGCAAGGATCCCGGGAACATGGAGGGCGGACGGCAGGAGAAGCACTACACCCTCAAGCTCGCCAAGGAACTCGCCGCGCGTCTGCGGGCTGCCGGGTTCGAGGTGATCCTGGTGCGGGACGAGGACGAGTACATCGAGCTCGACGACCGCCCAGCCAAGGCGAACCGCCTGAAGGCCGACCTCTACCTCTCCCTCCACTTCAACGGGGCCGGAGGCCGTGGCAGCACCACCGCGAACGGTCTCGAAACGTTCAGCCTGACCTTGCCCGGAGGGCGGTCGACCGGAGGTGGCAACTCCACCGGGGTTCAGCCCGGCAACCGCTTCGACAAGGAGAACCTGATGCTCGCGTACCAGGTCCACCGCTCCCTCGTGCAGGCCCTCGATTTCGCCGATCGGGGGATCAAGCGGGCCAACTTCGCCGAGCTGCGGGATGCCCGCATGCCCGCCATCCTCATCGAGGGCGGATTCATGGACCACTCCGAGGACCTGAAGCGGATCATGAGCGACCGCGAGCGGGCCAAGATGGCTGATGCCATTGTCGACGGAGTGCGGGCCTTCAAACGTCTGGCCGAGCGGAACTGACACCCGGGTCCACGTCCACGAAACGGCAGCGCCAGCCTTCGCCCGGTTCAGGAACCTCCCGCCATGCCAGACCGCGCGGCCTTGAACATCGCCAGACACCGCTCCCTCTGGTGGGCGTGATCCACGATCGGAGCGGGGTATCCGGACCGACCCAACAGGAGGGGATTCTCCCAGGGCCGATGGACCCGGTCGGCCGGGACATCCCGCAGCTCGGGGACCCACTGACGGACAAACGACCCCGCGGGATCGAACTTCTCCCCCTGGGAAACCGGGTTGAAGATCCGGAAATAGGGTGCCGCATCGGTCCCGGTGCCCGCACTCCATTGCCACCCTCCGTTGTTCGCCGCCAGGTCCCCGTCCACCAGCTGGCGCATGAAATACCGTTCACCCCGCTGCCAGGAGATGAGGAGGTCCTTTGTCAGGAACATCGACACGATCATCCGAAGCCGGTTGTGCATCCACCCCGTGGCGTTCAGACACCGCATCGCGGCATCCACGATCGGGAACCCCGTGTGGCCTGTGCACCAGGCCTGGAACTGCTCGTCCGTTCCCGACCACTCCAGCCGGTCGTATTCCGGACGGAAGCACCCCTCGGCAACATGGGGGAAATTGGCAAGGATCTGGATGTAGAACTCCCGCCAGATCAGTTCGGTCTCCCAAGTGCGGACTCCCGCCCCCCCGGCCACGGATGGAAGTTTCGAGAGGATGGTCCGGATGTTCACGGTCCCGAACCGCAGATGGGGCGACAGACGCGAGGTCCCCGAGGGCAGGGAGGGAATGTTGCGCCCGGTGTCATACCCGGCGACCCCGTCGACCAAAAACGCCTTGAGCGCCTGCTGGGCGGCATGCTCGCCAGCGGGGAACAGATCCTGCGACACGACATGCCCCAGGTCCGATGGATCCGAGGGCAGCGACAGGCTCTCGATCGCGGTCGGGATTGGTCTCTTTGCCGCACCGATCCTTGGAATCGGAACAGGCATGGGACGGCTTCGCCACGCCTTCGAGTAGGGTGTGAACACCGTGTAGGGCTGCTTGGCGCCGGTCAGGACCTCACGCCCCTCGGCCACCACGGAGTCCTTGAACGACTCGAACGGAACCCCCGCCGCGTAGAGCGCCTCGGCCACCTTCCGATCGCGTCGGACCGCATAGGGCTCGTAGTCGCGATTCGTGAACACCCCCGAAGCCACCACCTGCCTGGCCAGCAGCACCAGCTGCTCCGCCGGTTCTCCACGACGCACGATCAGACGATGCCCCAGGGATTCGAGGTTCTTGGACAGCGCCTCAAGGGATCTCAGCAGAAACGCGACCCGGGCCGGACCGACATCCGGAGACCTCAGGATCGCGTCGTCCCAGATGAACACGGGAACCAGGGTCTCCGACCGCTCCCACGCCTCATGCAGAGCCGTGTTGTCCGACACCCGGAGGTCGCGCCGAAACCAATGGATGATCGTCTTCACCAGCGGATCGTGACGTGACTCCGATTTTTCGCGAGCTCCGCGGTGGGCTTCCCCTCCCAGACCTGGAAGGTCGGTGGGTCGCCGACAGGGGTCACTTCGTCACGTTGCCACCCACGGGGCCCACGTTTTTGGCCGTCAGGCCCGGACTCTGGAGCACCCGGCTGGACCGCTCGGAAGTCACGGAGTACTCGAACCCCTGCCCCGTACCGGCCGCGCCGTATCGACCCTTCTTGTCGAGGGCGATGAAGTTGATGGCCAGATCGAAGCCCAGCGGGTCCAGACGGGCGATCCTCCGGATCGTCTCGATGCAGGCCTCCTGCGGATGAAGCCCCTGGCGCATGAACTCGACCACTAGGAAGGAACCGCAGTACCGCATGACGTTCTCGCCAAGACCGGTCGCCCCGGCGGCGCCAACCTCATTGTCCACATACAGGCCGCTCCCGATGATCGGGGAGTCGCCCACACGCCCCGGCAGCTTGTAGCCCCGTCCACTGGTGGAACATCCACCGAAGACATTGCCGTCCGGAAGCAGGGCCACCATGGCGATGGTATCGTGGTTGTCCGTCTTGCGCTTGGCCTCTGCCTGCTGCTGGACCCAGGCCTTCCAGGCCTTTTTCTGTCCAGGCGACACCTTCGGTCCCCGCTCGAACCCATTCTTCGCCGCGAAGGCACGTGCCCCCTCCCCAACCAGCAGGACATGGGGCGTGGATTCCATCACCCGGCGGGCCACGCTGATGGGGTGGGCGAACCCTTCCAGGGCAGCGACCCCGCCCGCCCGATGACCCGGACCGGACATGATGCAGGCATCCAGCTGGACGACCCCCTCGGAATTCGGGATCCCAGCCAGACCCACGCTGGGGTTGGTCGGATCGGATTCCGTCAGACGAATCCCCTCCTCGATGGCGTCCAGCCCGGAACCTCCACGCTTCAGGCACGCCAAGGCTGACTCGTTGGCCGGTTTTCCAAACGGCCAGGTCGAGATGATCAACGGCGCGGAATCGCTCAGGTCAGCCATGGGAGGCATGGGGGCTGCCGAGGTGCGTCCGATCAGGGCGGATCCAGCCACAGTCGTGACGGATCGGGTGACAAACTGGCGACGGGAGAGTGGGGGCATCGAAATCGGGGGTCCTCGGAATCGTGGAGGCTCGGGTCTCCAGTCGGGCCAATGGGAAGAACTATGGGTTCGGGGACTCCGGAGACGTGGCCGACGGCGCAGAGGCTGAGGGAGCCGCCTTGCCACCGAGGATCTTGAACATCACGACGCCGCAGACAGGGCATTTACCCTTAACGGCCTTGCGTCCGTTCTTCATCACCTCTTCCACCGCCTCAGCAATCGGCTGCTTTGCCTTGCACCGTACGCAGTATCCTTCAGCCATAAAATCGAGTTCACCAGACTTTGAAATCCGGCTTCCTTCCACGCTGGAGGCTAGCGAATGGCCCATCTGGGTGTCAATTTCGGTCCGTTTTGGAGACAGGTCCTCTCGTGCCCGCCGTCCTGATCCCTCAGGTCATGCCGGACACTCCCTGGAACTGGTGACTGGCACCCGGGCGCAGAGGAACTACACCATGCGCCACGGAAATCATGCTCGCCCTCGTCATCGTCATCAGCGGTGCCTACCTCCTCGGCTCGATTCCGACCGGCTACCTGGTCGCCCAGCTGCGCGGCGTCGACCTCCGTGCCCACGGCTCCGGCAACATCGGGGCGACCAACGCCTTCCGGGTCCTGGGAAAAGGTCCCGGGACATTCGTGCTCCTCGCCGACGCCCTGAAGGGTTCGGCCGCGGTGCTCTGGATGCCGACTCTGGCCATCCGGATCGCCGGCGGAAGCCCATCCGACTCGCTGCCGCTGATTGCCGGAGTGGCCGCGATCCTGGGGCACAACTACACCTGCTGGCTCCGGTTCAAAGGCGGCAAGGGCATCGCAACCACCGCTGGCGTCATGGCCACCCTGGTGCCCAATGCGCTCATGATCACGTTCGCGGGTTGGCTGATCGTCTTCATGACAACCCGCTACGTCTCCGTGGCCAGCATCGTCGCCGCAATCGTCCTGCCGATCGCCACGATCTTCACCACCCAGAACCGCGCCCTCTGGGCCGTGGCCCTCGTCTTCGGTGGACTCGCCATCTGGCGCCATCGGGGCAATCTCCAACGCCTCCGGGCCGGGACCGAATCCAGGATCGAGTTCGGTCGCAAACCCACACCCCAGAAACCATGAACGTCACCGTCCTCGGAGCCGGATCCTGGGGCACCGCCCTCGCCCTGCTCCTCGTGCAGAACCGACACCGGGTCGTCCTGTGGGGACACGATGCCGGGCGCCTCGCCGAAGCCGATCAGCTCCGGGAGAACCGACGGTATCTCCCCGGTGTTCCGCTCCCCGAGGAACTCCGGCTGGAATCGGACCTGAACCGGGCCATGGAGGGTGCCCAGGTCCTCGTCGTCTCCGTCCCCTCGAAGGCGTTCCGGGAAATCACCGGACGGGTGTCCGGATTCGACGGGATCATGGTCAGCACCACCAAGGGGATCGAACACGCCACGGGCATGACCATGTGTCAGATCCTCGCCGAGACCGCGCCCCGTGCCCGGATCGCAGCCCTCTCGGGACCCACCCTCGCCGCAGAGGTGGCGCGAGGTGTCCCCACTGCGGTCGTCGCGGCCAGCCCTCAGCCCGACCTCGCCGAACAGGTCCAGGAGCTCTTCCATCGCCCCACCTTCCGGGTCTACACCTCGACCGATGTCATGGGCGTCGAACTGGGCGGGGCGCTCAAGAATGTGGTCGCCATCGCTGCGGGCATCTGTGACGGACTCGGACTGGGCGACAATGCGAAGGCGGCGCTGATCACCCGAGGTCTGGCGGAGATGGGTCGGATCGGCATGGCCTGCGGCGCCAGGGCCGAGACCTTCTCCGGACTGAGCGGACTCGGGGATCTGACCGTCACCTGCACCAGCCGGCTCAGTCGGAACCGCGGCTTTGGCGAGCGGATCGGCCGGGGTGAACCCGTGGCGGATCTCCTGGCGGCCGCGGCGACCGTCATCGAAGGCTTCCCCACCAGCCGATCGGCCCACGAACTCGCACTCCGCCTCGGAGTCGGCGCCCCCATCACCGCCGAGGTCCATGCCACCCTTCACGAGGGCAAGTCCCCGCGACAGGCCGTCGTGGATGTCCTGAATCGAGAAACCCGGTCCGAACGCTGAACCCTTCCGAATCCCACCCGCATCGTCCCATGCCCATCGCCTCCGCCACCGTCCGCGTCCCGGGAACCACCGCCAACCTCGGCCCCGGATTCGACACCCTCGGACTCGCCCTCCGGCTCTACAACCGCATCACCGTCCGCAGATCCGACCGCCGTGGGATCGGGATCACCTCCCCCATCGACGAACCCTCGCGTGGCCCGGCAACGGCCATGCTCCAGGAAGCCGCCACCGCCTTCTTTCGCACCGCGAAGAAGCCGTCCTTTGGCTTCGACATCGCGATCGAAGGAGAGGTCCCCCTGGCCCGCGGACTTGGGTCCAGCGTCACCGCCCGACTCGGGTGCACGGCGGCCCTCAACCGGATCGTCGGCGAACCCCTGGATCGCGAGGCGTTGTTCCAGCTGGTCAGCCGTCTGGAAGGACATCCCGACAACGCGGCACCAGCGACCTTCGGCGGATTCACGGCGTCCACCCTGGTGGGCGACAAGGCCCGGGCGATCCGCTTCCCCGTGCCGACCACGGCCCGGTTCGTGACCCTGATCCCGAACTTCGAGGTCAGCACACCGATGGCCCGCAAGCTGGTCCCGCAGCAGTTCTCCAAGGCGGACACCGTGCACTGCCTCACCCGGGTCGCCCTGATCACGGCCGCCTTTGCCAGCGGGAACCTGGAGGCGTTGCGGGGCTGCTTCGACGACCGGATCCACCAGCCGTATCGCGAGGAGCTGATCCCCCAGCTCAGCCGGGTCATCCGCGCCGGTGAAAAGGCCGGGGCCATCGGCGGTTGGCTCAGCGGCAGCGGCAGCACGATCATCTGCCTGACGCTGCAGAACCCCGAGGCCGTGGCCCGTGCCATGCACCGCGTGCTTCCGGATTCGTCGATGCACCTCCTCCAGGCCGACAGCACAGGTCTCAAGGGTCTGTAGGCACCGCTGTCCGAGGACAGTCCGAGGACCGCTCCTTGACGCTCTGAATCGCGCTGTCGTTCCATCCGTCCGCACCCCAGTCCATGAAACCACTCCACTCCCCCCGTTCCATCCTCGGCTCCACGTTGGCCCTCCTCGTTCTCACGTCCTTCCCGACGCTGTCCGCCGAGGGACCCTGGAAGGTTCTTTTCAACGGCACCTCGACCGAGGCCTTCCGGCAGTTCAAGCAGGACGGCTTCCCGAAGAAGGGCTGGGAGGTGGTCGACGGCACGCTCCACGTGAAGTCCGGTGGCGGAGCCGGGGATCTCGTGACCAAGGAGCAGTTCGGGGACTTCGAGCTCGAATTCGAGTGGAAGGTCGCCCCGGGCGCCAACAGCGGGGTGATGTACCGGGTTTCCGAGGACCTCAAGGAAGCGTGGCAGACGGGACCGGAATACCAGGTGTTGGACGACTCCCGTCATGGAGACGGAAAAAACCCAAAGACCAGCGCCTCGGCCCTCTACGCCCTGGTGGCCGCGAATGCCGAGAAGTCCCTGAAGCCGGTGGGCGACTGGAACAAGGCCCGGATCGTCGTCCGGGGCTGGGCCGTCGAACACTGGTTGAACGGCAGGAAGGTCGTCTCGATCGATCTCGCCTCGCCCGCGGCCCGCGAGCTGATCGCCCAGTCCAAGTTCAGCGGCTACCCCAAGTTCGCCCGGGAATCCGTCGGACACCTCTGCTTCCAGGACCATGGCGATGATGTCTGGTTCCGCGACATCCGGGTACGCCGACTGGACGCAAAGTGATTCCTGCCATGCGCCTTCTCCTCCCCCTTCTCGCGGCCCTGATCCCGCTCTGCGCGGCCCACGGAGCAACGCCCAACGCCCTCACACCGGAGCAGCGCCAGGACGGTTGGACGCTCCTGTTCGATGGACGCAGCACGGAGGGGTGGCGCGGCTTCGGGAAGAAGGAGTTTCCCCCGGCAGGCTGGGACATCGAAAACGGCTGGCTCCATCACAAACCCAAGGGCGGCGGCGGGGATATCCTCACCATGCGATCGTTCCGGAACTTCGAGCTGACCTTCGACTGGCGCATCGCCCCGGGGGGGAACAGTGGCGTGAAGTATTTCATCGATGAGTCCCGCGGTGCCCCCATCGGACACGAATACCAGGTGATCGACGACGCGGCCCATCCGGATGCCTCCGTCGGACCCAAGCGTCAGACCTCGGCGTTGTACGACGCCCTGCCGCCCCAGAAGGCGCCGGTCCGGAAGGCCGGGGAGATCAACACCTCCCGGATCCTCGTCCGGGACCGCCACGTCGAGCACTGGCTCAACGGGGTCAAGGTGCTCGACTACGAGCTTGGATCCCCGGAACTCGCCACCGCCAAGGCGGCCAGCAAGTTCAAGACGGAGGCGCGCTGGGGCACCGGGTTCCCGACGCCGATCCTGCTGCAGGATCACTCCGACGAGGTGTGGTTCCAGAATCTCAGGATCCGGGAGCTCAAGCCCTGAGACCGCGGATCATCGCCCGTCCCCCGGCAGGGTCTTGGACATCCACCTCATGTGTCCGATGAGGTAGAGAAAGGTGATCCACTCCCAGAGCGGGGTGGAGTGGAGTCCGTCCCCAGGCCAGTGGCGGAGGGACCGGTCCGCGCGACACATCGACTCCCATTCGGCCAGCTTCCAGAACCCGAACGCCACCAGCGCCGCGAAGAGGAACGCCGGCCAGAGTCGCACCAGCCGGGTTCCCATCACGAATCGGCCGACCGTGTCGAGGGTCAGCCCCACCCCCAGAACCGGGATGGCCAGGATCGCCAGGCGCGTATGGACCCGCGTCGCCTTCTCCCCAAGGAACTCCAGGGTCCGACTGTCGGGGATCCAGACCGAGACAAGCAGCATCCCCATCGCCAGCAGCAGCGGAGCGCTGCCGATCCGGCCCAGGACGGAACCTCGCCCCACAAACCCGGCGTGGCGACGCCACAGCCAGGATCCCGTGAGGAGGATCAGGGCCGTCATGCCCACCTGGTAGATCCTCCACCCGTGCGGGTTGCGATCGGGGTCTGGCGACCCGAGGTAGGAGATGGTGCTGGTGAGGATCGAGTACCGGTTTTCCGCGGGGTACAGCCCCCACGCGAGGCCAAGGCCAGCCATGGCAACCACAGCCAACGCCATCCTCACCCCCCTCCCAAAAGGCCGCAGGCGGCTTATCGAAGAGGGCCAGGTCATCCCCCCCATTCCACCACCAATCCGAGCCTGGGTCACCCTCCGATAGATTTAAGGCGGGGAGGGGGGCTCACACGGTGACGCGGAGGCACGGAGGAAATGCGGGGGAGATCAAGACCGTGGCGATGCCGGTAGGGCTGTGCTCCGCCACGGCCCCATCTCGATCCGATGCGCGTCGTTCACCCGTGAACGGGGACGGGGCCACTGACGCGTCACAGGATCCCGGCTGAGCCTGTTCGATCCGCTCCACCTTCCCGGTCTGGATGGGGACGCCACGGAGGGCGCTACCGGGGTGGGTGCTTCCGCACCCCTTGATGCAGGGCACTGCATCACCCACCCATCGAAGCCCCTGGTTTCAGAAACCATCCGTGGACGCCTTCGGTGTCCGATCAGGAGCCACCCCTGGACCTCTCGTTTCTTTCCACCTCTCCCGGTTTTTTCTCCGTGCCTCCGCGTCCCCGTGTGAGTCCCCTTCCCCTCCCTCTCCGTGTGCCCGCAGTTTCCGGTTGGCGCACCGAAACCGGTTCGCGGACACTCGTCGGACCATGAGCCTGACGCTTCCCTCCGATCTCTTCATCGACGGCCGCTACACCGCCCCATCGGGTCGTTCTAGGACGTCCCTCGTGAACCCTGCGACCGCGGAGGTCTTCACCGAGGTGATCGCCGCGGATCTCCAGGACGTGGAGACAGCGTTCGCCGGCGCCCGGAAGGCCTGGGAATCCGGCTGGCGCGACCTCTCTCCGGGAAAGCGCACCGAGATCCTCTTCGCGATCTCCCGGAAACTCCGCGAGCACGTCGAGGAACTCGCGCAGATGGAGAGGCTCCAGATCGGCAAGCCGATCGGCGACGCGCGCGACGAGGCCGGACTCGGGGCCCGGGTCTTCGAGTACTACGCCGGAGCCATCACGAAGTTCGGGGGCCAGACCCTTCCCGTCAGCCGGGGTGGACTCGACTTCACGCTCCGACAGCCCCTCGGCGTGGTGGCGGCCATCGTCCCCTGGAACTTCCCGTTCCCGATCGCCTGTTGGAAGGTCGCCCCCGCCCTGGCCGCCGGGAACTGCGTCATCCTGAAGCCCGCATCGATCTCCCCGCTGACCGCCCTCAAGCTGGCCGAGATCGCCACCGAGGCCGGTCTGCCCCCAGGTGTCCTGCAGGTGCTGCCCGGACCCGGCGGACGCATCGGGGACGCCCTGGTCACCCACCCCGGCATCCGGAAGGTCTCGTTCACCGGATCGACCGACGTCGGCCGACGCATCATGGAACTCGCCTCCCGGGATCTGAAGCGGGTGTCGCTCGAGCTCGGAGGCAAGTCGCCCAACATCGTGTTCGCCGATGCCGACTGGATGCGGGCCGCCGACAGCTCCCCGATGAGCGTCTTCGCCAACACAGGCCAGGACTGCTGCGCCCGGAGCCGCGTCTTCGTCGAGAAGTCCATCTTCGAGCCCTTCGTGGAACGCTTTGTCAAGGCGACCCGCGCCCTGAAGGTCGGGGATCCCATCGAGGATTCCACCCAGCTCGGCCCCCTTGTCACCCAGGCCCACCGGGATACCGTGGAGGACTATCTTGCCGATGCCCGGAAGCGGGGATCGGTCTTCGCCTGTGGCGGCGGTCGGTCTCATCCGCGCGGCTGGTATCTCGAACCCACCGTCCTTCTCAACGTCCGCCACGATGAACGCTGCTGGCGGGAAGAGATCTTCGGGCCTGTCGTGGCCATCACCCCGTTCGAGGACGAGGCCAGCATGCTCCGCGAGGTCAACGACTCCCCCTATGGCCTGAGCGGGTCCGTCTGGACCCAGTCGCTGCCCAAGGCCCTCCGCGTCGCCCGGGCCGTGGAGAGCGGGGTGCTCAGCATCAACAGCCACAGCAGCGTCCATGTCGAGGCCCCCTTCGGCGGATTCAAGCAGTCCGGCATCGGACGCGACCTCGGCATGGCCGCCCTGGATGGCTACACGGAACTCAAGAACATCTACGTCGGGGAATAGCCCCAAGGATCCCCGCGCCACCTCCATGGGTGCTTGGGGTGCTGAATGAAGACCCTCCCTCCCTCGTCCCAAGCCCGATTCAGTAACCCAATGCGTGCAGTCCTGACACTCCTGATGGGTGGACTCCTGCCGCTCCTTGCGCTGGCGGAAGGCGGAGGGACGGATCCGTTCGAGTCGGAGGTCGTGCCGCTGGTCCGCGAATTCTGCTGGGAATGCCATCGCGGCACGAAGGCCAAGGGCGGGGTGGATCTGGCGTCCCAGACCAACCGCGCCGTCTTTTACAGGAACCCGAAGGTCTGGGAGACCGTGGTGCGATCGGTCGAGGACCGGCAGATGCCTCCCAGCCACGCCGACCTGCCGACCGAGACCCAGCGGCTGCAGCTGCTGGACGCCCTCCAGACCCTCCTCGACCACCCGGACCCCCGGTTCCTGGTCACGGATCCCGGGTCCAAATCGATCCACCGTCTCAATCGCACGGAATACAACCGGACGGTCCAGGATCTCCTCGGGGTGACCCTGAGCCCGGCCGACGCCTTTCCCGCGGACGGCGGTGGGGGCGGTGGGTTCGACAACAACGCCGACACCCTCTACGTGCCCCCGATCCTGATGGAACGGTATCTGGGAGCTGCCGAAGATCTCCTGGTGGTGGCCCCGGAGGATCGCCTGTTCCCGATCCCGCCCGCCTGGCACCGGACCGATCGGGAAACGGCCCGACGCAACCTAATGGAGTTTACCCGAAAGGCGTTCCGACGACCCGCCGAGGGCCCCGACCTCACCCGTCTGATGGGACTTTATGGTCGGACCCGCCGCCATGGAGCCGATTCGAAGACAGCGCTCAAGGCGGCCTACAAGGCGGTGCTGGTGTCGCCCCGGTTCCTGTTCCGGATCGAACAGGAGCGGGATCAGGGAACGCCGTGGCGGATCGACCCCTACGAACTGGCCTCCCGGCTGAGCTACTTCCTCTGGTCCTCGATGCCGGACGAGGCGCTGCTGGAGTCGGCCCGAAACCAGTCCCTGCTGGGCGATGCGGAACTGGAGCGACAGGTGCGCCGGATGCTGTCGGACCCGAAGGCCCGGGTCTTCGTGGACCAGTTCACCAGCCAATGGCTGGGGACCAAGACCCTCCACGCCACGACCCAACCGGACCGCAGAAAATTCCCCCAGTTCACCGATACCCTCCGGGACGCCATGGTGGCCGAACCGGTGGAGTTCGTCTGGTCCCTGATCCAAGACAACGCCAGTGCCCTGCGGCTGCTCGACGCCGACTACACCTTCGTCAACGCGGAGCTGGGGCGCCTCTATGGCCTGCCCCACGTCACCTCGACCGAGCTGGTCCGCGTCCGGCTTCCCGACCGGAACCGGGGCGGCATCACGGGGATGGCCGCCGTGCTGACCCAGACCAGCTATCCCCTCCGGACGAGTCCGGTCCTCCGGGGCAAATGGATCCTCGAGGAGGTCCTGGGAACGCCACCCCCACCCCCGCCCCCGCTGGTCGCCACCCTGCCGCCGGACGACGCGGTCAAGGAGGGGCTCACCTTCCGCCAACGCCTCGAGGAGCACCGCAACAAGTCCCAGTGCGCCTCCTGCCATGCCCGGCTGGACCCCATCGGGTTCGCCCTGGAGAACTTCGACGCCATCGGCGCCTGGAGGGAATCTATCGACGGAAAGCCCGTGGACGCGAAGGGCGTGCTGACGAACGGCGAATCGGTCGAGAGCCCCGTCCAGCTCAAGAAAGCCCTGATGGCCCGAAGGGATCTGTTCCTGAGGCACCTGACCGAGAAGCTGATGGCCTACGCCCTGGGACGCGGTCTCGAGTTCCACGACATCCCCAGCGTCAAGGAGATCCTCCGAAAGGCGGCCTCCGACGATCACCGCCTGACCACGCTCATCCTCGAGATCACCCGGAGCTATCCGTTCCAGTGGCGTCGACTCGAATCGGCCTCCGCCCCGACCCCGATGCCCGCTCCGGGGTCCTGAACGGTCCTGGCTCCGCTCCCCGGCAGGCAGGCGGCGGAGAGTTCCGGGCTCCCGGACACCGGGGAAGCGATGCCAAATCCAAATACCGTTTGACCGTGTTTTCTCAGGATCGCTAGGTTCCCCCTTTCCGGAGGCGACGTTTTCGTCCCGGCCCAGCCCTATGTTCGGCACAATTCGCAAGCATCAGCAATGGATGTGGGTGGTGATCATCACCGCCGTCATCATCAGCTTCGTCATCTATTTCACCCCGAACCAGGGCCCCGGCGGCAGCAGCGTCGGAAACCAGCAGTTCGGCACCATCGACGGCCAGGCGGTCGACGACCAGCAGGTCCGCTCCGCCCTCACCCAGGCCAAGCTCAGCGGCTTCCTCCGCTACGGCGAAGCCTTCCAGAGCGGCCGCGCCGAGCAGATGGGCTTCAACCTGAAGCAGGAGACCATGCAGCGGCTCTTCCTCGGGATTCGCCTCCAGAAGGCGGGCATCCAGGTGAGCGACGACGCCGTGGCGACCTGGATCCGCGAGTACCTCAAGGACCCCAAGACCGGCGTGGTCAACTTCGATGCGTTCCTCAAGAACGCGCTCCAGCCTTCCGGGTTCAGCGAGTCCGAGTTCTTCGAGTTTGTCCGCTACGAGGTTGGCATGCAGGAGCTCGAGCGCCTCGTCGGCATCACCGGCGAACTCGTCACCCCCCAGGAGGCCGAGGCGGCCTTCCGCAGGGACAACGAGACCCTGACCGTCTCGCTCGTGGCCTTCTCCTCGTCCAACTACCTGGCCAGCGTCGCCATGAACGACGCCAAACTGGGCGAGTTCTTCACCAACCGGCTGGCCAATTACCGCATCCCGGAGCGCGTCGTTCTCTCCTATGTCCGCTTCCCGGCCAGCACCTTCGCCGCCGCGGCGGAGGCGGAGATCGCCGCACGGCCCAACTTCACCAACGAGCTCGAGCAGGTCTACACCCAGCGCGGACCCGATGCCTTCCGGGACCCTTCCGGTGCCCCGATGTCCAAGGACGCCGCCCTGGCGAAGATCCGCGAGGTCACCGTCCAGCAGCGGTCCATCCAGCTTGCTGCCCAGCAGGCCAACGAGTTCGCCAATGAACTCTACCAGACGGAGCCCGCCACCCCGGCCAACCTCGCCGCCCTCGCGGCAAAGAAGGGCCTGTCCGTCCAACAGACCCAGCCCTTCTCCGACAACGAACGCGCCCAGGGCCTCGAGGACATCAACCCGAACGCCATCGCCCAGGCCCTGTCGAAGGTGAACGCCTCCCAGCCGTTCCTGACGCCGCTGTCCGGACAGCAGGGCGTCGTGGTCAGCGCCGTCACCGGTCGCACCCCCAGCTCCGTGCCGTCCCTCGACGCCGTCCTGAGCCAGGTCGAGAACGACTACAAGACGTCGGCCTCAACGGAGGCCGCGCGCGCGGCCGGCCGGGCCTTCCAGACATCGACCAGTGGCAAGCCCTTCACCGACGCAGCCCTAGCCGCCTCCCTGACCCCGGTCGAATTTAGCTTCTCTCCGAGCTCGCCGAGCATCCCAGGACTCGATGGACGGATCAATCCGTCGCAGGTCAAGACCGCTGCCGGCCGCCTCGCCCCCGGTGCCGTGGGTGAGTTCATTCCGTCCTTCGATGGCGGCTTTGTCCTCACCCTCCGGGAACGCAAGGCCCCGGCTGAGGACCTTGTGAAATCCGGCGTCGCCTCGTTCCTCGGCGAGCTCCGCCAGCAACGGGAGCGCCAGGCCTTCAACACCTGGTTCCTCACGGAATACCAGAAGTCGGGGGCCCCTCAGGTCGCCGAGCGGAATGGGTTCTGAGATGAAGCCGGCCCCGCCGGTCATCAAGCTCTCCTCCCCCTCGACGCGGGAGTTCTGGGAGATCCCGGTCGTCTGGGAGGACGCACACCTGCTGGCCATCAACAAGCCGGCACGCCTGCTCACGTCCCCGGACCGCTACGACCCAAAACGTCCCAACCTCATGCGCCTGCTGCATGAGGCCATCGCCGCAGGAAAGCCCTGGGCGGCAGAGCAACAGCTCCAGTACCTCTCCAACGCCCATCGGCTCGACTTCGAGACCACCGGCGTCCTGCTGCTCGCCAAGGACCGACCGAGTCTCGTCCACCTCGCCAACCAGTTCGGATCCGAGGTCCCCCGCAAGACCTACGTCACCCTGGTCCAGGGCACCCCGAAGCAGGACCGGTTCACCGTCGACAAACCGCTTGCCCCCGACCACTTCAAGCCCGGGATGATGCGGGTGAGCCGGGCCGGGAAGAAATCCGTCACCGAATTCGTCGTCCTGGAAAAATTCCGCGGCGTCTCCCTCGTCGAGGCCCACCCCAAGACAGGTCGAACCCATCAGATCCGGGTTCATCTCGCCGAAAGCGGCCATCCGGTCCTGGCCGACCGGGTCTATGGCGGGAAGCCCCTGCTGCTGTCGTCGCTGAAGCAGAACTACCATCTGAAGCACGACGACTACGAGCGCCCGCTCATCAGTTCCCTGGCCCTCCATGCGGCCAAGCTCTCTCTCCCGCACCCCAAGACCGGTGCCCAGATCGAGATCGAAGCGCCCTGGCCCAAGGATTTCCTGGTGGCCCTGAAATACCTCCGCCGCTACGCGTCCTCGGGAGGGCCACCGCAGTGAAGGCGACGGGGTCGAGGTGATCCCAACCTCCCTGCCCGACCCAGTTCCCCGTTCTTACTCTCTGTCTTCCTCCGCGTCCCCGCGTCCCCGCGTGGGTCCCCGTCTTCCCCAGGGTCCTCACCTCGCCTTGAACGAGGAGATCCGCGCCAGGTGCTCCCACAGCTCGCGCTCCGCCGGCGTCACGGAATCCGGGATTCTCACCGCCAACGTGACGAACAGATCCCCGCGCTCCGCTGAGCTTCCCCGAGGGAGCCCATGGCCACGTACCCGCAGCTGCTGACCGGCATTGGTCCCCGGCGGAATCCGCACCTTCACGGATCCCCCAAGCGTCTTCACATCCACCGTCGCCCCCAGCACCGCCTCCCACGGGGCGAGGTCGAGGTCCGCGGTCAGATCCGACCCCTGGATCTGGAAGTCCGGATGGGCCGCCAGCCGGACCCGCAGGTAGAGATCCCCCGCTGCAGCGCCCCCGGAACCTGTTTCCCCCTTCCCGGAGACCCGGATGAGCTGGCCGTCCTGGACCCCAGCCGGGATTCGGACATTGAACCGATGGGTCTCCGCGACACCGGTCCTCGAATTCACCCGCTGGAAGGAGACGCTCCGCACCGAGCCCTGGAGCACCTCCTCGATACTGACCGAGATCTCGCCCTCCACATCGGCCCCGCGTTGGACATAGCTCCGCGCCGAATCGTCGGAAGGCTCACCTCCGGGGAAACCACCCTGTCGTCCAAAGAACTGCTCGAAGAAATCGCTGAATCCCGTCCCACCGAAGTGGAACTCGTATTCCTCGCCCCCGGGCGCGGTCCGACGGTTGCGGCGCCCCCCACCACCGGCCGACTGCTGCCATCCGGGCGGCGGCTGGAACCCCCCGCCCTGCTTCCAGTTGGCGCCCAGCGTGTCGTATTTCTTCCGGTTCTCGGAATTGCCCAAGACCTCGTAGGCCTCGTTGATCTCCTTGAACTTCTCCTCGGCGACCTTCTTGTCCTTGGCGACGTCCGGATGGTACTGGCGGGCCAGTTTACGGAACGCCTTCTTGATCTCATCCGCCCCTGCGGTCCGAGGGACGCCAAGGAGGGTATAGTAGTCCTTGAATTCGACAGCCATGTCCGATGTGGAGAAACAATGGGAGGTTCCCCCCGGGGATGCAAATACCCCGACCCACGATCGCACTGCCCCGTTCCCCTCCTCCCGGGAGACCTGCTCCATCCTTTGCACGACCCGACGACTCCCGTAGCGTCCGGACATGTTCGATTCGCTGTCCGGCAAGCTGCAGAACGTCTTCCGCAACCTAAGGGGACTCGGAAAGATTTCGGAGTCCAACGTGAGCGATGCGCTCCGGGACGTCCGCATGGCGCTGCTGGATGCAGACGTGCAGTTCAAGGTCGCCCGGGACTTCATCGAGTCGGTCAAGCAGAAGGCCCTCGGGGAACAGGTCATCCAGTCCGTCCACCCCGGACAGCAGATGATCAAGGTCATCCACGACGAGCTCGTGGGACTGCTCGGTTCCGAGAACGCCGCCCTGCAGCTCAGCGGCAACCCGGCCTGCATCCTGATGTGCGGTCTCCACGGCTCCGGCAAGACCACCAGCTCGGCCAAGCTGGCCCGACTCCTCAGCAAGCAGGGACGCAGCGTCCTGCTGGTGGCGGCCGACGTCTATCGTCCCGCCGCCATGGACCAGCTCGCCGTCCTTGGGGAGAAGCTCGGGGTGCCCGTCTTCGTCAAGAAGGGGGAGACCGACGTCAACCGCATCGCCAACGAGGCGCTCGATTACGCCCGCACCCAGCAGCGGAACACCCTGATCTTCGACACCGCCGGCCGACTCCAGATCGACGAGCCACTGGTTCAGGAACTCGTCCGCCTCCGGGATCTCATCAAGCCCCAGGAGACCCTCCTGGTCATCGATGCCGCCACCGGTCAGGAGGCCGTGAATGTGGCCACCCATTTCGACAAGGCCCTCAACCTCACGGGCGCGATCCTGACCAAGCTCGACGGCGACGCCCGCGGCGGTGCGGCCCTCTCGTTCAAGAGCGTCGTAGGCAAGCCGATCAAGTTCATGGGCGTCGGCGAGAAGCCCGAGGACTTCGAGCCCTTCCACCCGGAGCGGATGGCCCAGCGGATCCTCGGCATGGGCGACGTCGTCAGCCTGGTCGAGAAGGCCGCCGAGGCGGTGGACCAGGAGAAGGCCATGGCGCTCGAGGAGAAGATGCGCAAGGGCACCTTCACCCTCGACGACTTCCTGATGCAGCTCCGCGAGATGAAGAAGATGGGGCCGCTCGAGAACCTCGTGGGACTGCTCCCCGGCGGATCGGAGATGGTGAAGGGGGCGGATCTTTCCAAGAGCGAGCGGGAGTTCCGCCGCATGGAGGGCATCCTCTGCGCGATGACGCCGGGGGAGCGTGCGACCCCGCAGATCCTCAACGCCCGACGGCGTCAGCGGATCGCCAAGGGCAGTGGCGTGAATGTGGCCGAGGTGAACAACGTGCTCCGGAAGTTCGACGAGATGCGCGAGATGATGCGCAAGCTGGGCCGCTTCCAGAAGATGATGGGCAAGTTCGGCGGCAAGCTGCCCGCCATGCCCGGCGGCTTCCGCATGCCTTTCGGCGGGTGAAACGACACCAAACCCACGGAGGCGTCCTCCCCATGACCTTTCCACGCCCCGCCCCACTTCCGAGTCCCCGTGCCTCCGCGTGAGTCTCACCGCCCCCGGCCGAGGGTTCCTTCCGGGTCCACGATGCTGCTGGAATCCAGATGGCGTCAAACGGCGCGGACCCATGCCCGGGATCTTGCCGTGCACGAGACCGGTTCCGGCCGATCCTGGACCTTCGCCCAGCTCGAGGCGCTGGCCGACTCGGCCCCCCTTCCAAAGGATCGACATCTCCTCCACCCGTCGGGCCGGGATATTGGATTCCTTGGTGAGACCCTAAGAGCCTGGCGCTCAGGATCTCCGATCTGCCCGCTGGAGCCGGGTCAGGAACCTTTCAGAGGTGCTCCACCGGGTCCCGAAATCACCCTGTTGAAACAGACCTCCGGCTCGACGCGTTCCTCGCGCGGGGTGGCGCTCACGGCGGCGCAGGTGGTGGCGGATGCGGACCAGATCGTCACCACCATGGGACTGTCTCCCGATCAACCCAACCTGGGGGTCATCTCCCTGGCCCACAGCTACGGCTTCGCCAACCTCGTCCTGCCCCTTCTCCTCCACGGAATTCCCCTGATCCTCGTGGACTCCGCACTCCCGGAAGCGGTCCGGATGGCGACAGAACCGTGGGCACGCCTGACCCTGCCCGCAGTTCCCGCGCTGTGGCGGACATGGCTGGAGGCGGATTCGATCCCGCCCAACATCAGGCTGGCGATCTCGGCCGGTGCACCCCTGCCCCTTGCCATAGAACACCAGGCCCTCGATCGACTGGGACTCAAGATTCACAACTTCCTCGGTGCCTCCGAGTGCGGCGGCATCGCCTACGATCGCTCCACAACGGCCCGACCTGACGCATCTTTTGTCGGCAGACCCATGGACGGTGTCTCCCTCACCTGCGGAGATCGCGGCCAGCTGATGGTCGAGTCACCTGCCGTCGCCTCCACCTACTGGCCGACACCGGAACCCAGCCTCGGCAACGGGCGGTTCGTCACCTCCGACCTGGCCCGCATCGACACCGAAGGCTTCCTGTGGATCGTCGGTCGCGAGGACGATCTCATCAACGTCGCCGGACGGAAGGTCTCCCCGGAGCGGATCGAGCAGATTCTCATGTCGATGCGAGGGGTCCGGGACTGCCTGGCACTCGGGATTCCCGACGAGTCCGGACGAGGCCAATGCGTTGGGGTGGTGTATTCGGCCGCCGACGGGATCAGCGAAACAACGCTCCGGACCGCGCTTGCCGACCGACTCGCCGCCTGGGAACTCCCGCGCCGATGGTGGCGGAGGGACTCCTTGGGAAGCGACGTCCGCGGCAAACGCTCCCGCAAGGCTTGGCGCGAACAACTTCTCGGACCCGGCACCCGGGATCAGGCGACGTCTTGACCCGAGAGGGAGACGTCACAACGGAGGATGGAGACACCGTCCACCGAAGCGGTGCCGCCAATCAGGATCAGTCCACCCATCCGCCCGAGCACCGTCGCCTCAATCCGGACCGTCTGCCCCGGACGCGCCGTTCCGGTGATTTTGGCATTCCGGATACCGGCCAACCTCAGGCTTCCCAGCGGAGGAAGGGATGGATCCGTCTGGGCGGCTATTCCGCCGAGTTGGGCAACCGCCTCCACCAGCAGGACCCCGGGCACCATGGGGTCACCCGGAAAATGGCCCTGGAAGTACTCGAGATCCGCCGTCGGCAGATACTCTCCCTCGGCACGGACGCCTGGCTGCAGGGACAGGAGCCGGTTCACGAACCTGAACTCCACCCCGTGCGGGAGTGTCGCCAGGGCGATTTCAAGGGATGGGTTCACGGGGTGGAATCGTTCCGTATCCGCTTCCATGTAGGATCCACGTCGAGCCGGAAGAGTTCGGGGGAAATCGGTGCATTGGTCCGGAGGGTACCGAACTCGCTCCGGATGCGTGAGCCGTCCACCATGACCATCTCCGTAAGACGCAGCCCCAGGCTTCCAGGATCAAGCCCCACGATCAGGGCTGGCATCAGCTTACGGGCTGCAGGACTCCTTGGTCGCAGGTCCAGCCGGAGCACCCCCTGATTGGTGGAGACGGCGGTGATCTCGAAACGGCCTTTCCAATCCTCGATGCTCCTCGGAAAGGCCCCTTCCAGCAGGCCCATCAGGTCCCTCCCCGGTCCGGTGAGGTTGCCGCCGAGGGCATAGGATTCCGCTCTCCGAAGTCGGGGCGAGAGAATCAGAAGGGTGTCCCCTGAACGCACGGCGACCGACTGTGGAGGGTCCCCAAGTTCCCACCGGAATTGGTCGGGTGCCGAAAACCACACACGTCCCGTCGAGACCAGCGGCTGGGTCAGGGCCTTGAGATGGCGGGTCTGCCGGAACTCGGCCTCGAAGCGGGTGAGGTGGCTCGAGGCTTCAATCCAGGAACGGAGAATCGATTCATGCGGGTCCGGCACTCCCTCTCCAAAGACCCCAAGCAAGCTAAACCCTAGGCCCGCTGCGATATTCCGGAGTCCTCGAATCATGGTCCCGACACTCCATCACCGGATGGACCGGATTTCCAGACCGGTACGAACTGGAACCATTGCTCGGGATGCTCACGGATCACCTCCTCGAACGTTGCGAGAAGACGGGTGGTGAAGGTACGTCGCAGCTCCCGATCCGCGACGTTGGAGCGGTCATAGACCACTTCAGGAAGGGCTCTCGCAACCGGTCCTTCAGCATCCCGGATGACCACCATGGGAAAGATCCGGGCACCGGTCGCCCGGGCGAGTTCCGCCGCGGCCGGGCTGGCCATGAAGGGACGCCCAAAGAACCGTGACTCGACCCCCGATCCAACAGGCCGATCCAACAACAACGCGACCACCCCGCCCTCCTGGAGCCTGCGGATGACCTCGACGAACGCAAAGGGGTCGGATCCGACCACCAGGGTGTCGACCCCATGGTGGGCACGCGCCGCCGCTCGGAGGGTGGTGAGCCCCGAATCCGGCTCCGCTGCACTGAGCACGAGGGGACGCACCCCAAGATCTGCGAGCAAAGGCCCCCCCAATTCCCAGTTTCCGAGGTGGACAGTCACCAGAAGCACCCCCTTCCGGGATGCGACGGCCTCACGAAACGGGTGCCAGCCGGCCTCCGGAGCCAACCGCACCCTGGATCGGATCCCCGCCTCGAGACGCCAGAGATCCACCAACTTCTCGGCAAACCCGAGTCCATTGGCCTTGGCGATGGCCCGTAGCCGGGAGGCCTCACCGCCAACCACCGGACGGAGGTTTTCCCGGACCAGGTCGAGCCGATCCGGCCGCACGGCCATGTAGAGTCGCATTCCAAGACGTGTCACTCCAGCGAGGGGGCGTCGACCGATGCGACGAGCCACCTGGAGGGCGATCCACCAAGCCCAAACCCCATACAGATGGGACGGTTTCGATGCTGGGGACAGGCCCTTGGGGATGGGCGTGGCTCCCGGGGACAGGTCCTTGGGCTCCTCGGACGCGTCTGGGGACAGGTCCTCCTTCATTGTCCATGGCTTCGGACCCGGGGATTGGCCCATGGCGTTTGGGGTCAGGTCATTTGTGCAGCCACTGGAGCCATTGGGGGTCAGGTCATTGGCCTCGGCTTGCAACCCTGGACTTGGGGACAGGCCCTTGGGCCGCCGGTGCAGCACCAGCCACCATGCGGGCAGGAGGAGGAGGACGACGACCAGCACACAGACCACCCCGCCCGCACACACCAGGTCGAGACTCGCAAGGCCTGCATTGCTGCTCCATGCCAGGGACCCGAATCCAGCAATGTTGGCCCCGGCACACAGCAGGAGAGCCACACCGGTCGAACGCCATACCGCCCGGAGATCCCCACCCTGCCGGCGAAGCGCCAGCTGGACGTGGATCGTGGAATCGACCGACGTTCCAAGAATCAGCGGGATGGCCACTAGATTGAGAAGATTCCAGGTGGCTCCCGTGAGGCTCATGACGGTGAACAGAAGACCAAAGCTCAGAGCCAGGGCTCCGAGACCCAAGACGACCTCGGTCCAGCGTCGAAACGCCAACCAGAGACAGAGCGTCAGGGCGATTGCGATCGCGGCCGTCAACACACGGACCCGGCCCACGACCCGCGCCAACAGTTCCGGACCCAGGTTCTCCCATCCGGCGATCTGGATTCCGGAAGACAACGAGGGAAACCCCTCCCGGTTCGACGGCGTCTCGACGAGCCCTCGTCCGATCCATGAGCCATCGCGGTCCCGGGCACTGGTCATCGGAGCGACCCATCGTCCGAACACACCCTCCGGCCAGGTTGGGATTCCTTCCCCGGAACCGCTCCAGCGATGCCAGCGCTGGAGGATCGAGTCCGCCAGGTGCAGGGCATTCGATCCGTATCCGGCCTCCAGCAGCCGGGATCGGAATTCGTCCGCACGACCCCCCAGTCGACCGAGAGTTGCCTGATTGGTTCGGGAATGGGTCGGAAGCGGCCAGATCACCGAGGGCAGCTGGAACCCCACCACAGCACCCGTCCGCCGGGCGTCCTCAAGGCCGGGAACAGCTTCGGCAAACCGGGCGTGGACCGATTCGGGATCCGGCCCACGAACCAGCAACCAGCTCGTCTTGTGGGTCCGCCCCAGTTCACTTCGGAGCTCCTCCATGGCCTCCTGCGAAGCGCTGTTCCTGGGCATCAGTGGATCGCTAGCCCCCTCGATCCGAGGCCAACCCTTGAGTGCAAGGACACCCACGGCGAATCCCATCAGAACGCAGGTGCCTGCGACCGCCAGCCAGCGGGCAAACGGACCCGGAACACCTGCCTCCCCCAATTCCAACCCCTCGCCTTCGCCAACGCGTGCGGGACCCCGACCCGCCACCCGGGGCAGGAACCAGAACAGCGTCACAATGGCCCCCACGACCAACCCCATCGCAGTGAGGGTTCCGAGCTCGGACAGCCCGGGCAGTCCGGCGAAGTGCAGCGACAGAAAGGTACCCGCCGTCGTGGCGGCCGACCATAGGATGCCAGGCATCACCGCGGTTCGGATCTGTCCGAGGGATCGACCCGGACAGGCCCGCATCTCCTGGTATCCCACCAGGGCGTAGTCCACGACCAGCCCCATCATCACGGAAGCGAATCCACAGCTGATGACATTCAGCTCCCCCAGCACCAGGGACCCAAGCGCCAGCGTGACCAGGAAGGTCAACAGGAGCGAAACGACGAGCCAGGCCAACGGCTTGAGCGACCGATGGGTGACCCAGAAAAGGAGACAGATGACCGCAAGCGTCAGGGTCACCGAGGAGGTGAGGTCACGTTCCATCCCATTGGCGGTCTCAGCCATGATCGCCACGTAGCCAGTGAACGCCACCCGGACAGTCTTCCCGTCAGGATTCCCAACAATCCGTTGTCGGGCCTCCTCCACAACACCCCGGATCCTCCCCAACCACACCGCCGCCTCCCGGTAGGGCATGGAGGGGTTGAGTGGCGCGACGGACACCACCCGGAAGGTGCCATCCGAACTCGAAAACGGATCGGCCTGCGCTCGGCCGGGGGCCTCCATCCCGGAAAGCCCCGGCACGTCGAGCAACCCCAGCGGATCATAGGCGAGTCGTGCGATCTCGGCCGGATCCAGCGTCGTGGCGAGACGCTCCCGACACGCCGCCAACTCCTGGGCGATCCGGCCGGCCTCGAGCCGCTGCTCCAACACCTCGAGATCCATAGGGGCACGCTGCGCCCAGGCCCAGGCAACGGTGTCCGCGATGGACTCGCGAAAACCCGTGTCCCACCGGGTGGATTCAACCAGGTCCTTCCGTCGCCCGAGATCCCAGGCAATGCCCTCTGCGAGGGCCGAAGCCTCCTCGGGCGTCCCGGCCTTGACTGTGATCAATAGCTCACGGGCGCTGGGGAACAGGGCCTGGTGTTCCCGCAGGGTTGCGACCGATGGCAGACCCGCGGGCAGCAGGCTCAGGGGATCCGAGTCCAGCCGCAGCCGATACAGACTCCACACGACCAGGAGGACACCCAACGGCACGACCCACCGCTTCAAGGCACCACCTCCAACCTCTCGCCCCGGGAACGATCCTCAAGGATCCACGTGCCCTCGACGGATCGCTCGATCACCCACGGGGGACGGACCGTCGGCTCGGGAGGAACTCCATGGAGCTGGAACCACACCGAGCGTGTCGGAGGCTTCCCTCGCCCCGAATGCCGTGACCCCTCGAACGGCGACTCGATCTCCCATCCTCCGGAATCAACCCGGGCAACAATCATCGGGATCCCCTGTTTGCTGAACTGCACCAGACGGGAGCCATCCTCGCGATGGGCCACGAGAAGCTCTCCCGTGAGCTCGGGTCCACCCTCCCGAGGGCGCCAAACCGCCGGATGCTGGCTCAGGCTCCAGCCCGTCGAGGCGAGGTTCCATGGGGGCATCGGATCGCTGCTGCAGCCGAGGAGGATTCCAGCGACCGCGCCGAGGAACCCCAGGCGGGAGTCGACGCGGGCGGTCAATTTCCTCATGGAACCGAGTCGAAAGAGAATCGGGGCACGAGGGGGAACCGGGCCTGCAGCCTCACGAGCCAGAAGAAGACGGCCATCCGCCAGCGCAGCCTCCACCCACCGTCCAGCTCCCCGGCGAGGACGGCGTTCACCGCAGCCGCGATGCCCAGCCTGGCGCGAGGCTCGAGGAACAGCTCCATGAACGGCTTCGTGTAAAAACCCTCGACCATCTCCTGGTAGATGCGCATCGCCGACGCCATGCGTTTCTCATATCGCCCCCGGGCGACCGTCGCATCGTGTCCCCCGCTCAGTCCCTCCTCGACGACCGCCGCCGCCGCGCGGGCGGAATGCATGGCGATGAAGACGCCACTGGAGAAGATCGGGTCGATGAACCCGGCCGCATCCCCCACCCGGATGCAGCGCGGGCTGGTGAGGCTGCTGTTGCGGTAGCTGAAGTCGCTCGTCACCCGGACCTCCGACACCGCCGTCGCCGAGGCAAGGCGGGCCTTCACCGCCGGACACCCTTCGATCAGCCGGTGCAGAACCTCGGCCGGTGAACCTCCGACACCCGCAAAATCGTCCCGGTCCATGACCGCCCCGACACTTACCCTGCCCCGGTCGGGACCCTCGATGCGCAAGGGGATCAGCCAGAACCAATGGCGCTCCTCCCGCACAATCACCGTGTCGCCTCCCCGGGACCCGGGATCGAGGGAGACGCCCTCGAAGTGGGCGAACACCGCGAGCTTCCTAAGCCTCGGGTTCGGGATCTTCAACCCCTCCTGGGTCCCGGTCAGGTTGGATCGGCCCGATGCGTCGATCACGAACCGACCCCGGATGGGTTCCGACGCCGACGTGGAGACCGAGACACCATCGGCACCGACCTGGACACGCCCGACCTCGACCCCCTCCCGCACGTCAACCCCGCAGGAGGCGGCGTGGCGCAGAAGGATGTCATCGAACCGCGCTCGTTCGACCTGGAACGCCCGGTGGTGTCGGGTGAAGCGTCCCTCCAGGAAGACGAAGGCGGTCTGCTTCGACTGGTTGCCCACATGGAACTGGGCTCCGGTCTTCAGCGGAAACCCTGCAGCCTCGAGGATGGGGGTGAGTCCCAGCTCGTCGAAGATCTCCGAGTTGTACGGAAGGAGGGATTCACCGATGTGGAACCGCGGGAAATGGTCCCGCTCGAGCAGGACCACGGATCGACCCCGACGCGATAGCCAGGTCGCGGCACAACTCCCCGCCGGCCCGCCTCCGATCACGATGGCATCCACAGTCTTCATGATTCCGACGCGTCGGGATCGTATGGGTTTCGACCCCGACCGCAACCGGATCGAGGACCCGTCACACGTCACCCGCTTGTCTTCGTCCGCCCGGTTTTCCATGGTCCGGCCCGTGGCGACCCACGCCTTCCGACATCCTGATGACACCTTCGCGTTCCGGAACGAGACGCTCTGGAGCTACTCGCGGGATCCGGTGACGGGACGTCAGCGGCACGAGAAACGGGATCCCCCTCCGAACTACCACCTGCGGTGCTTCGTGATGGCGCGGTCGGCAAAGCAGTTCTTCGCCCACGCGGAATTCGATCCGGGGATGGTCCGTCTGGAACCCAGAGCCTACGGGGACCGGATCCGTGAGGTCGTCGATCGGAGTCCCCGGTCGATCAGTGCCGATGGGGAACGGGTCCTGTTTCCTGGCTACGCGAACCTCCGGGAGTTCAGCCTCGAACAGGAGGTCACCTGCAAGGAACACCTCGGTGCCGCCTGGCAAAGCTACCTCCAGCGCGGCCATTGGCGGATGGTCATGCCGTACACCCGACGCGGACAACACCATGAGGCCCTCAGGCTCCTCGATTCGGTCCGGGCGGGCCGGGCCCCGGTGGTCCACGTCTTTACCTTCCCGGCCCTCACCCTCAACCACGCCATCCTGGCCTTCGAGGCCCGGGAGACCTCCGACGGCTTCCGGTTCCTGACCTATGATCCCAACTCCCCTGACACCGTCCTGGATCTGGACTTCAACCTGCGGGCACGTCGTTTCCGCATGCCACCCACCGAGTATTTTCTCGGCGGCGACATCGACGCCTTCGAGGTCTACTGCGGACCCTTCCTCTGAACCCGGTTCCGGACCTGTCCGACCGCGATGAAGAACCAACCGAAGAAGACCAGTCCCGAGAGGTTGACGCCGAGGGAGTAGCCGAGCTTGTAGGGGCGTCCCTCGTTCCGTGCCGCGTAGATCTCCTGATCGGAACCCGTCAGCAGTGTCGGCCAGGCGATGGGCATCAGGGCCCCATGGAGCATTCCACGGAACAATCCAGGGGGCTGGGTCATCCGGGCATCGATCTCCATGGCCTTTCCACAGGCCCAGGCAATCCCGAGAGCCAGGGTTGCGGTCAAGGCCATGCGCAGTGGCAGGGCGATCCATGCAGACTTTCCCGGGGACCCGGCTGACGCAGGCGTGCTCATGCCGGACACTGGTTTCGCGCGGGAACCCGGAACAAGGGCAAAAGCCCGCTCAGCAAAGTCCCATGAGGCTTCTCAACCGGATCAGCGCCAGGAGGTCTGGATCCGAATTCCCCTCCGGAACACCCCCGGGATGGAAGACGAACTCGTGGAATCCCGAGGAGAGAGTCCCGACCACCTGGACGACCTCGTCCGCATCCATCGCGTGGAGACGGTCGACACCCCAGACGGAATCCGGTGTCCGCAGTCCTTGCGGCGGAACCCCGAACGAGCCATGCAGGTTGCCAAGGAGACGGGTGAACCGCGGCACCACCCCTTCCCGGGTGCCGAATCGATGGAACCGGCCGCCACGGATCCACACCTCCGTGGAATGACCGACGAGGTCGGCGACGATCCGTCCCACGACCGGATGGAGATGAAGGTGATGATGGGCGTTGATGAACCGGCATCGGATTCCAGTCCGCCCGAGGAGCTCCCATTGCGCGAGGAGTTCATCCCGGACCCGCCGACGCGCACTTGGGGAGATCGCGAGCAGGACGGCCGCCGCGAAGGGCGACTCACCCCAAGGCCATCGAGAACCGGTGACAGGCCTTGAGTCGCAGACATGCAGATGCCACCCGACCTCGAGTCCCGGAGCGGCCGAGGCGATCCGGACCGCCTCGTCGCTGCCGCCCTGGCCCAGCATCAGACCGGCCCCCGTCAGCACTCCTTCCCGGTGCGCGCGCAGGATCGCCTCGTTGACCCGTGGACCCCGGCCGAAGTCGTCCGCGACAAACTGGATCTGACGGAGGGCGCTCACCGCCGGCATCGTCGAAGCCGACCGCGGCGGATGCCAGATTTCCTTTGCCCTGGGCGTCGCCCAACCTCGATCAAGAGGGCGCGCATGAGGGCTTCACCCACGGTGCTGGTCACGGGAGGAACCGGATTCATAGGACGACATCTCGTCCGACAGATGCTCCGGAACGGGGAACACGTGCGTCTCCTGTGCCGATCGGCCCGCAAGGCGGAGGCCCTCTTCGGGGAGGCTCCGGAGATCGTGACCGGTGACATCGCCTCGGGCCCGGCACTGGCAGCGGCATGCCGGGGGATCCAGAGCGTCTACCACATCGCAGGACTCTATGAGTTCGGGGCCCGTCATCGGTCCGAACTCTGGCGGGTGAACGTGGAGGGCACACGGGCGGTGCTGTCGGCCGCACGGGCGGCCGGGGTCGCACGGGTTGTCCATTGCAGCACCGCGGGAATCCTGTCGGCACCGGGACGTCTGATCCATGAGGAGGACCTCCCGGGCCATCCTCCGGCGGGCTGCGGATACAAGATCTCCAAATGGAACGCAGAGCGGCTGGCCTTGGAGGCGGCTGAGTCGGGGATGGATGTCGTGATCGCGAGCCCCACGGCACCCATCGGCTCGGGCGATGAGCGGCCGACGCCAACGGGACGGATGATCCTCGACCTGATGCGGGACCGGTTTCCGGGATGTTCACGGACCGGATTGAACCTCGTGGCGGTGGATGACGTGGCGACAGGACTCCTGGCCGTGGGGCGTTCGGGGATTCGGGGACGGCGCTACATTCTCGGCCACGAAAACCTCTGGCTCGAGGAGTTCCTCCGCCGGGCTGCACGTCACATCGGATGCCGGGCACCCAGGGCCTGGATTCCCTGGCCTTTGGTGGCTGCGGCAGGAGTGGCCGGGGATCTCGCGGGCTTGGTGACAGGCAACGGCGACGACCGCCTTTGCTGGGAGACCGCCTATTTCGCGCGTCAGGTGCAGTTCTTCGATCTCTCGCGCAATCCAGGATCCATCGGCTGGCAGGCCATCCAGGATCTCGACTCCGCGATCGCCGAAGGCGTCGGCTGGTTCCGGTGGCGTGACTCCTCCAGAGCCGAAGCCGTCCCGGCCTCGGGGGAACACTGCATCAGTCCATGAGCCTCCCGGAGACGATTCTCATCGCCTGGAGCACGCTGGCGCTCCTGTGGTGGATCACGGCCCTTTTCCTGGTCCGCGGAACCCGTCGGCCCGGATCCGTGACGACGCGGGATTGCCGACATCGCCCCCGTTCACTCTCGATCTTCAAGCCCCTGCCTCCGGTCCGGTCGGCCGAGGAGGTCGATGCGATCGCCGTCGCGGTGGAGACCTTCCTCACGGAGATGGATCCCTCCTGCGAGCTGATCCTGGGGGTTCCCGGGGAACAGTCCGACCTGTGGCGGTCCAAGGTCGACGGATGGCGGGAGGCATTCCCCGGGGCGAGACTCCTCGAGCGCATCCGGGCCACCCCGTGCCGGCATGCCAACCCCAAGGTGGCGTGGCTCGCGGAACTCGCGCCCGAGGCCACCGGCGAGGATTGGCTGTGGTCCGACGCCGACATCATCGCCCCACCCGGATTCCTCGACGGCATCCGGGCCTCGCTCGGATCGGATCCGAGGGTCCACGCGATCACGGTGCCGTACTGCATCCGTCGGACCGCCCACCCGGCCGGGTGGCTGGAGGCACTGTTTGTGAACGTCGAGTTCCTGCCCGGCACCCTGCTCCTCAGGCGGACCGGCCCTGTCGCCCTCGGATTCGGCGCGGCGATGCTGTTCCGATCCGACGAATTCCGCCGACGCGTCTCCTGGGACGAACTCGGTGCCAGCCTGGCTGACGACCATGAGCTGGGACGGCAACTCGCGCCGGTCCGCATCGCCGACACGATCGTGGAGACCTGCGCCCTTGAATCGAAGCTGTTTCCTGCGGTCCAGCATCTCCACCGCTGGCAGAGGACGATCCGATGGTGTCAACCCGGTGGATCCGCGGCACTCGTGGTGCTGTTCCCTCTGTTCGGGTTCGTGGGGGCACTCCTCGTCGACCCCAGGAACCCGGCGCTCTGGACCGGACTCGGGTTCCAGTACCTGGCCGAACTGCTCGTCGTCCACGGGCTTCTGAAGCAGGTGGGGTTTTCCGGCCCGCATGGCGGCCGCCTCCTCCTGGCCGCATGGCCGGCACTCCGGTGCCTCATCTGGCTGTCCGCCTGGCTTCCCCTGCCGGTGGTCTGGAAGGACCTTCAGGACTCCTGGTCTTCGCGTCGTCGCCCCCCGAGGGGCCCCTCGACCTGACAGGATGCCTTGGCCTACGGTCCATCCATGTTCCTTGGGACCCGGAGCACCCAGCCGGAGTATCTCGACTCGCCGGAGCGCACGGCGTCCGAGCTGGAACAACACTACCTCTGGCTCAACCGGATCAACCGTCTCACCCGGTTTGAACGCCCTTTCCGGATCTGGATTCCGCGCCTGCTCCCGGAAGCCGTATGCAGCAGGCTCACCCTTCTGGATGTGGGAGCCGGCGACGGGGCTCTGGGTCGATGCCTGACAGCATGGGCAAAGACCCGGGGTTGGGACTGGTCGTTCACCGATCTGGACGTCTCACCCACGGTCTGTGCCCTGAATCCAAGCGCCCGTTCGGTCCTCGGATCGGCGACCTCACTGCCCTTCGCGGACAACCAGTTCGATGTGGTCATCGCCAACACGATGACCCATCACCTCGAGTCCGAAGAAGCCGTCGCAGCGCATTTCCGGGAGGCCGCACGCGTGGCTCGTCGCCGGGTCCTGGTCTGCGACATGCAGCGCCGTCTCCCGTTCTTCCTCTTCCTCGGAGCGACGCTCTGGCTGGTCGGAGCCCCACGGGAATTCCGTCAGGATGGCCTTCAGTCGGTCCGCCGGGGATGGAGGGTGTCCGAATGGGAACGCCTCGCGAGGGCCGCCGGGCTTCCCGGTGCCAGGGTCTGGGCCGAACACGGATCGCGGGTTCTGCTGACCGTCGACAAGGACCCGGATCAGATCCGACAGGCGCGCTGATACCAGCGGAACCACCGGAGGGTGTCCCGGATCGGTGAGATCCGGCTCCGTTCCGACCGGTACCGGCAGCTGATCGGGACCGACACGATGGGGAGTCCCCGGCGCCCAAACGCCACGGTCATCTCCGATTCGATCTCGTAGCGCCGGCTCCTGAGCCCAAGCGCGGCGAGGGTGGGGAGATGGACCAGTCGGTATCCACACAGGGCGTCCGGCACCCGGCATCCCGCCAGTCTGGAGACGCGTCGACTGACCCAGCCATTCGTGAACCATCGCAGCGGGGGCATGGGACACGGATTGCCCATGCGATTGCCGATCACGAGCCGGGCACCCCGATCCGCCTGTTCCAAGAACCGATCCGCCTCGGCAGGGTCATGCTGGCCATCGCCATCGAGGAACAGGACCCATTCGGCACCCTGTTCCGTCGCCCGGGCCCATCCGGTCGCCATGGCCGCTCCCTTGCCCCGGGGTTTTCCATGACGGAGGACCGCTGCCCCGGCATCGAGGGCCTTCGACGCGGTCAGATCTGTCGACCCATCGTCGACCACGATCACCGAGCGGACCCGCCCCGCGAGTCCCGAGACCACCTCCGAGATTGTCGCGGCCTCATTGAGGCACGGCACGACCGCAATTGTGCTGGGCACAATACTCGACACGCTCAATCCTCCCGAGCGTTGCGGGTGCTGTCCAGAGAGCTTGTCCAACGGTGAGGCATTCCGGACGGCAAACCACTCCCATCGCCAAGACGATGAACGCCGATCCAGTCCAGGAGATCCCGGGGGGCGACGCCTTCCCGTCGATCACCGACCTTGGGGCCACGGGCCCTGCCCAGCAGGAGCTTCATCGCCGGGCCTGGACGGCCACACGATCCCGGTTCGGAGACAGCGTCTTCGTCCGCGGTGTCGTGGAGATCTCCAACCATTGCCGCGAGAACTGCCACTACTGCGGGATGCGACGGGAAAACCGGGACCTGAAGCGGTACCGGGGCCGGCTCGACTCCCTGCTGGAGCTGCTCGTGCACCGTCGCCCCGGGAGCATCACCGACCTGAACCTTCAGGCCGGTGAAGACCCGGTTGCGGTCCGGGAGATCGCCATCCCGCTCATCCAGACCCTGCGTCGCGAGACGCCGCTGGGCATCAGCGTCTGCCTTGGAACGCTCAGCAAGGACCTCTCCGCGGAGCTTCTCGAGGCCGGGGCCACCACCTACATCATCAAGTTCGAGAGTTCCCAGGAGGCCCTCTACCGGTCGTTCGAGGCTCCCGGGACCCTTGCGGAACGGCTTTCCCACATCCGCTGGTTGGCCGGGAATGGATGGAACGTCAGCTCGGGCTTCATCTCTGGACTCCCAGGACAGGGCATCGAGGGTCTTCTCGGGGATATACAGACCGCGCTGGATCTCCCGCTGATCGGGTGCAGCGTCAGTCCCTTCGTGCCGGGTGAGTCGACCCCACTCCGTGACGCAAGCTCCGGTGGCTTTGACCCAACCCTCAACGCCATGGCACTGCTTCGCATCCTCAGGCCGGACTGGGTCATCCCCGCAGTCAGCGCACTCAATATCGTCGGCGCGGATCTGGGATATCGGGGCGGTCTTCGCGCCGGAGCCAACCTCTGCACGATCAACCTCACCCCGACGGAGATGCGGGGCGACTACCTGCTCTACAAGCGGGACCGGTTCATCATGGATGAGGACCGGGTTCTGTCCGCGATTGCACAGGAGGGTCTGACGGTGTCCCGGAAGAGCCTTGCCGCGTTTCTGGCCGCCCAGACCCAGGACCATTCCTAGGCGACCGGACCCACCCGCACCGGCTCCGGAAGCCATGTCCGCCACCCCTCGCGGACCTCGAGGACAAGCCACCGTGCCAGCGCCCTGAGGAGCGGCGGTCCGCTGGAACGGTCCGGCAGGAAACCCATCAACAGATCCCGGTGGCGCGCATTGGCCCGTCCAAAGGTCCCGCGTCGTCGCCGATCATCGGCCATCCGTGAGAGACGTCGGTTGTAGGTCCGCATGATCCACTGCGGGATCCGGCTCGCAGGCAGGCTGAAGACTGGATTCTGCAGCGCCTTCGGCCCCAGCTGGAAGGGCTGGGACACGACGCCGATGTAGTACAACCCGAGGTCGAGACGAAACCCGACCTGCATCAGCTCGAAATCCCCAAGCCACGAGTACTTGTCGCGGTAGACCGCATCGAACCAACGCCGATAGCTCCGCGTGAAATCCCCGTTGTGACGGTCCACCCTCGGAACCACCGGTTCCCCGGCCTCCGAACGAAGGATCAGGTCCACCGCCCGACTCACAGTGAAACTGAGCCAGTCCATGCCCGGACTGTAGAGGGGGTCGATGAAGCCGGCGGCGTCCCCCACCAGGACGAAGCCATCCCCCGCCATGCGATCGGACCAGTACGCCAGATTGGCCCGCCAATGGACGTCGCCCGCGACCGGTTCCGCGTCCTGCATCAGCGCCCGTCCCATGGGATGGGCACATAGGAAGGACTTGAGCCGATGTACCAACGGTTCTGGTCCTGCCGGCCAACGAACACGACGCTGGTCAAAGACGACACCCACCGAGGTCTCGCCCCCCTTGAGCGGGATGACCCAGGCCCACCATCCGTCGCCGACAAGGTGGTTCGTGGCGGTCGCCCGGATGCCGCAGCAGGCCTGAGACCACTCTGGATACCGCATCGTCAGGTCGCTGCCATCGAGATCCGTCACACCGCTCCATCGGGCCCAGCAGGCCGTGGTCGGGTGCTCACGATTGGAGCGGAGCCATCCCTCCTGTCGGGCCAGAAGCGTCGTGAACCCGCTCGCATCGACCACCCACCGGGCTTCCACGTTGAACGATTCCCCGTCGGTCTCGACCCTCAGCCACTGCCTTCCGCCAGCGGCGAGCCGAACTGACCGCACCTTGGCCCCACGCAACACAGTCGCCCCGGCGTTCCGCGCGCGGGTCAGCACCTCCTCGTCCAGCGTGCTCCGGTCCACCTGCCAGGCCGGGATGCGCGTGAGATACCGTCCACCGATCTCGCTGCACTCCACGAGTTCCTCGACCCCGGGACGACTGAACCAGAACCGCATGCCCTGCTTGGACAACTGGGTTTCGTTGTTGAACGCCGTCAGTCCAAGAACCCTCGCGAGGAAATACGCGCTGACCTCGACGGTGGACTCGCCCACGCGTCGGGAGAAGGCGGTGGATTTCTCAAGAACCAGAACCCTTAGGCCCGGGTTTCCACGGAGGAGCAGGAGGGCCGTGGCGGATCCGGACAGGGATCCCCCCACGATGGCCACATCAACAGCTTCGGTCCGCACGGTGGGATTCCGATGGGTGTGCGCCGGTGATTCAAGAGGAAGTTACTGGAGCCGGTATCCTCCATGCGGTTCACATGGACGAGCAGCCCAAGGACCCCGGGGCTCAGGACCCCGTTTGACTCCGGGCACGAGGCCCATAGCCTCTCGGAACGATCCGTGCTGTTTCCCTCCAAAAGCGCCTCCACGCGACCCCGAAGGGTGGCGATCACCGGCGCGGGAATCGTCACCGCCCTCGGGCATGGATGGGCGGTGAATGCCGAGGGATTCCGTTCCGGCCGGACCGCCTTCCGCAAGGTCCGTGGATTCGATACCGCACGACAGCGGGTCCATCTCGCGGCCGAGGCAGATCCAGAAACACGCCTCGGAAAGTCCCTTCTGGGTGAGCGTCGGGCACGCAGGATGGATCGGGCTGCCCACCTTCTGCTGGAGGCCACAGCCGAAGCCTGGAACCAGGCAGGCTGGTCAGGCAGCCCGTTCCCGGTGCCGGTCGTCCTGGGGACGACGAGCGGCGGCATGGGCCTCGGTGAGGAGTATTTCAAGGGCTGTAGCGGGCAACCGCCAAGGAACCCGGGTCTCGCCACGCTTGCACTGCACTACCAGCCGCAGACGCAGGTGTTCGACGTCATGGAGGCTCTCGGTTTCGAGGGCCCCACCCGAATCATCTCCAATGCCTGCGCCTCCGGTGCCAATGCCGTGGGTGAGGCATTCGAGATGGTCCGGAACGGCCACGCCGAACGGGTCGTGACCGGTGGTTACGATGCAGTGACCCAGCTGGTCTTCGCCGGCTTCGACTCCCTTCAGGCCCTGTCCACCACGCGATGCCTTCCGTTCGACGCCCGACGCGATGGCCTGGCCCTCGGTGAGGGTGCCGGCATCCTGTGTCTCGAGCCGATGGAGGTCGCCCTCGGTCGGAAGGCCGAGATCCTGGCCGAGCTGGTCGGCTACGGAGCCTCGACCGATACCCACCATCTCACACAGCCTGATCCCAGCGGCGAGGCGGCGTTCGAAACCATGACCCAGGCCTGCTCCCAGGCCGGGATCCATCCTGGCGAGGTGGGCTACATCAACGCACACGGGACCGGTACCCGGCTCAATGACGCCGCCGAGACGCAGGCGATCCACCGTTGGGCCGGCGACGCTTCGCCACGGATTCCGGTCAGCTCCACCAAGTCGAGGATCGGACACCTTCTCGGGGCCGCGGGCGCGGTGGAGGCCATCGTCTGCATCATGACTCTCCGTGGCCAGTGGCTGCCTCCGGAACCGGAGGACCTCGTGCCGGATCCCCTCTGCCGATTCCCCGTGGTTCGGCGCCCCACCTCCGCCCCAATGGAACACGTCCTGAGCAACTCGTTTGGCTTCGGCGGTGCCAACGCGAGTCTCGTGTTCAGGAGGACTTGATGGATACCCCACGGATCCACGTTCACGGAATCGGGGTGGTCTCACCGGCAGGCTGGGGCATCACGTCTTTCCGGGAAATCCTCGATGGACATCGGGTTGCGGTCCGGTCAGAGCTCCAGCACCCCGATGGATCGGCCAGGGCCGTATTGCGGGTTCCTGCCTTGGGTCAACGGCCGCCGTGGATGGCTCATCCACGGATGCGTCGGACAAGCGCGATCTCCCAGTTTGCGATGTCCGCTGCCATCGAGGCTCTCGGAGTACAGGGAATTCCACAGCCCTGCCCTGGTCTGGCGATCCTGACCAGCGTGATGGGCGGGGGCGTGATCTATTCCCGACGCTTCTTTGGCGAGGCACTCACGGATCCCTCCACGGCCAGCCCCATGCTCTTCCCGGAGACGGTCTTCAACGCTCCGGGATCCCACCTCGCTGCGGTGCTCCAGACCCGGGCGAGGAATGACACCGAGGTGGGGGATGAGACCGGATTCCTCGCCTCTCTCGCGGTCGCCGCACGGTGGTTGGCCGACGACATCGTTCCAGCCTGCCTTGTCGTGTGCTGCGAGGAGATGGATTGGCCCAACGCCGGAGCCATCGGACTTTTCCCGGGCAACGCAATCCCATCAGAGGGGTCCGCTGCACTCCTGCTGAGAAGGGAACCCGCCCCGGTCGAACTCGTGGGAATCTCGTCACCGCATCGGTGCTCCCGTCGGCGGGCAACCCGGTCTGATCTTGAATCCGTCCGACAGGAACTCGGGTCGACGGGCGCCAACCCCACACGTGTCGTGGGCGCTGGAGGGCCGGATTCATTCGTGGACCTCGGGCGAGGCTTCGGCGAAGGGCTCGCTGCCACCGGCGGGTGGGCCTGCATCACGGCCGTGGACGCGATCCTCAGAGGACAGGTCCCGGAATCCGTGGCGGTCGTCGCCGGATCCAACGGCCGCGCCCTGGGCTGCCGGTTCCGGGCAACCGGGATACAGACCGTGGACACCACAACCCCCTGAGACGGCACCAGACCGCATCGCGGCTTCACGTGGGCGATTGGGACTGATTGGCTGGAGCGGTGACCACTACCCTCGTCACCGGAGGCAACGGACTACTCGGTCAGGCCATCGCACAGGCCATGCTGGCACAGGACCCTGAGGCCATCGTCTGGCTCGGCATCCGGGAAAACCGGGAACGGGCGGAGGCAATGTCCCGATCCCATCCGGAACGCTGCCGATGCGTGACCCTCGACGTCACGGATCCCGCCGACTGGAAGCGTGCCGTCTCGGAGATGGAATCCACGGCCGGCCGGATCGATGTCCTGGTCAACAACGCCGGCCATGCGGAGGACGGCCTACTGGCAACCCTCCCCCCGGAGTCGTGGTCCCGCGTGATCGCAGTGAACCTCGACGCGGTCTTTCTCGGCTGCCAGGCGGTTCTTCCCGGCATGATTGGTCGCCGCTTTGGCCGCATCGTGAACATTTCGTCCCTGAGCGCCCTGCTGGCACCACCCGGACAGACCCACTATGCCGCCGCCAAGGCGGGGGTGCTGGGGCTGACACAGTCCCTCTCCAAGGAGGTGGCTCGCATCGGCATCACGGTGAACGCGGTCTGCCCGGGCTACATCGATACAGAGGCCCTGAACTCCCTGTCGCCGGAACGACGTCAGGCCGCACTGGCCTCAATACCGATGCGCCGCCTCGGGCGTCCTGAGGAGGTTGCCGCCGTCGTCCGTTTCCTCGCCTCCAGGGAGGCCTCCTATGTGACCGGGGCCACGATCAAAGTGGACGGTGGAATTCTTTGAACCGAGGGAGTGGGCTCGAATAGGATCTTCGGCCGTCCCGGTACGGGAAATCTCAGATCCATTTCAGCCCCATGACCCGCCACCTCACTGAATCCAACCAAGGTGCCCAACCGCACCCAGAGCAGGGAAAGGCCCTCCATGGATGAGGTCGCACTCAGGAGCGAGATCCGTGCGTTGGTCCTGGAGACCTTGATGCTGTCGACCCCCGCCGATGACCTCACCGACGAGCGACCACTCTTTGGTCCGGAGGGGCTGGGTCTCGACTCCGTAGATGCGCTCCAACTCGTGGTCGCAATCGACAAGAAATATGGCCTGAAGATGACGGATCAGGAGGTTGCCCGGGCAACCCTTCGAAGCGTCGCCACGATCAGCGAGGCCGTCGCAAGAAACCGACGGCCCACCTGAGCCCCAAGAGATCGACACTCGGAGCAGGCCCCCGAATCCCTTTTTGCTTCAACCGTGGCCCTCCTCGCCACCACTCTACGCCGCCCTTTTTACATCCTGCCGAATTCCCCCATGAGACTGTCGATTAACGCACTTCTCATCCCTCTCGCCCTCGCCACCGCCGGCAATGCCGCTCAATTCAGCGGGCTCTACATCTTCGGTGACAGCCTCTCCGATCCCGGAAACAACGCCGTGGCGCTCGGCTCGAAGGTTTCACCACCGACGAACATCACGCTGCAGAGTGAGATCACCTCGAACGAGTTCATTCCGTCCTTTCCCTACGCGAATTCGTTCCAGTACAGCAACGGCAACGTATGGGCCTATCAGTTCGCCACGATGCTGGGCTTGCCGACACAGGTGGCTGGCCCTGTCCTAGGAGGAGGACAGGGCTCGAACTACGCCTACGGCGGTGCGACCACGGGGCCTCTGGACAACGGCTTCCCGCCCAGTCTACTCACGCAGGTGTCGACCTTCACTGATTCCTTGGGATCTTCCCAGGCACCCGCGGACGCCTTGTATGTGGTCGCGGGAGGCGGCAACGACGCCCGTGCCGCGCTGGCGCAGATCGCGGGAGGCGGTGATCCGACGACGGTGATCGCCACCTTCGCCGCCCAATACGCCGCCAATGTCGGCAGCATCGTCGACACGTTGCAGGGCAAGGGAGCCCAGCACATCGTCGTCTAAAATGCTCCAAACCTCGGTCTGACTCCGGCGATTGGCGGCCTCGGCCCCTCCGTCTCCTACCTCGGGACAACGCTCACACAGACGATGAACGACGCGCTCTCACTGCGCCTCTCCGGAGAAGCCGGCGTCCTCACCTTTGATACGTTCGGGCTCATCACGTCGATCAACTCCAATCCCGGTGCTTACGGCCTCACCTATGCCGCCACGGCAGGTGGATCGGTTCCAGGAGCCGATCTCTCGAAGTATCTCTGCTGGGACGGCATTCACCCGACGTCGGCAGGCCATGCAATCATCGCCCAATCGCTCTATGGGGCGGTTGTTCCCGAACCCTCCAGCACCCTCCTGCTCATGGCGAGTGCGGTTCTGATGTCGATTCCCGTGGCGTTTCGACGCCGCTGATATCCCAGACTCACCCCACAACGTCCGGGGCACGCCGGAAGACCCTCGGATGGCAGATCCAAAACAGGAGGGATGCCGTCTCTCCATTTGGCATCTTCCTCCGAGTTTCCGTTTCCCCGCGTGAGTCTCCCTCGCCACTGCCGTACCTGACCGCATCCATAATCCTGCTGGAGCCCCGTTGGCAGAAGGCATGGTCGGATCCATGCCTGGGAGCCTACCGTGCCCCCCCCGAACCGCTGACCCAGGGCGTCGCTAGGATCCAGAAGCCTCAAACGGACGAACCCGAGGGGCAATCCAGAGGCTGGCAATCGTCGCAGTCGCGGCGAGGAGGCCTACCGTCCCAAAATTTCGGAGAGGCTGCCCCGGGGACCCCTCAATAATCAGCCCGGCGCAAAGGGTCCCAAGGCCGCTCGCGATATGCTGCACCGATGAGTTGACGGACATGAACCCGCCTCTTCGCCGGGGTGCGACAGAGGCCATGACAAGCGTGGTCGCGCTCACCATCCGTCCCGTATTGGTGGCCATCAAGAGAGCCACCACGGGGGCAGCACCGATCAGACCCACCGCGGGAAGATGCGTCATCACCACCATAATTGCGGCAGACAGTGGCACGGTGAACGAGAACACCCGGAGGGCCCCAAACCGATCCACGAGATGACCCACAAGTGGGGTGGTTGCGAATGTGATGATCCCACCCACGATAAACACCGCAGGAAGCTGGGCCTCGGTCACCCCGACATTTGCCACCAATGCCGTACTGATGTCGGGGATCACGGCAAAGGCCCCGAACATGAGGACTGCGGCAAGTGTAAATGCCCAACGATGCGGGGGCAGGGTGAGCGTCGACACGAAATCTGCCATCGTCCGCCGCGTCGCGAGGCCCTCTTGTCCTGTGAGCGGGGGCAGGATCCAGGCCGCCAGGCCTGCCAAGGGGAGACCAAACATCGCCAGGACCAGGAAGGGAACCTGCCAGCCATGCCGGGTTCCAAGGACGATACCAATCGGCACACCCACCACCGATGCCAGACCGAATGCCGACATCAGGACACCCAGCGCCCGGCCGCGCCTCTCCGGGGGGACAACATCCGCGACCAAGGCCAAGGTAACCGCACCGTGTAGTCCTCCAAAGGCTCCAGTCACGCACCGCATGACCAGAAGCTGTAGATGGCGGGTCGAAAGACCACAGCCCATCGTACAGGCAAGCAGGCCAAGCGTAAGGACCAGATAGGTAGCCCTCCTCCCAAAACGATCGAGCAACGGCGCCGCTACGATTCCCGCGATTCCGGCTGAAAACGTGTAGGCCGAAACGGTCCAGTTGAACCTCATGGCATCGATGTCGAATGCCAGCTGCAGCTGTGGCCCCAACGGCATGATGATCATGAAGTCGACCATCGAGACAAACTGGAGCGCCGACAGCGTGAGCAGAATCAAGCCCTCCCTACGGCTCGTTCCAAAAGACATGGTGGGTTGGGTTGGAATCGAAGAGGCCAAGCTGCTGTTTTTATCCCAGGGATGGCCTCGGCACCTGTCGACTAGCGCACAGATCATCCCAAATTGTGTTCCACAAGATGCGGAAGGCCGACTTCCGCCGCAATCGAGGTCCAGCCCAAATCCAAAGCCAGTCGCAGGAGACCCAAAATCCTGCACAGCGGGCTCCTCTTTGGATTTGTCTTCGCTCGCCTTTGCTCCGTGCCCCCACGTGAGTCTCTCTTCGCTGCGGGGGATGTTGCTGAAGAGTTGGTGCCCGCGACAGGACTTGAACCTGTACGATGTTACTCACTAGAACCTGAATCTAGCGCGTCTGCCAATTCCGCCACGCGGGCACGAGCAACGACGAAAGGAAAGTCGGTGACTGGATTGGGGACAAGTCTTTTCCAGAATGCTTTTCAAGCCATCCATCGAAACGGTCATTAGCCGCTCAACAGGTTCGGCCTGGATTCCATGAAATGCCTTGAGCGCATTCCTCGGTGGCCGGAGAGTTTTGCAACCTCCTGAGCCCGATGATCCAGAAGCCATTCCAAGCCCTTGCCTGGGGAGTCGCGCTCCTCGTCGGCTGTCTAGGCTTGATGCGGCTCAAGCCAGAGCCCGGATCCCATCGGCTCGATCAATACGAGTTCGAGACCACACGGCACCTCGTCAGCTTCGTCGAACGCGCTGCCCGACGCGTCGAGACGGACGGAGAGAATGTCTTCAAGGAGTTCCGGGATCCGAAGGGCCCCTGGCTGGACTCGGAGTCCTCCCTCTACCTCTTCGCCTATGACACCAATGGCGTCTGCCTCTTCCACCCGGTCGAGATGGCGCTTCAGGGACGAAACCTCTCCGATCTGCGGGACGTCCACGGGAAGCGGATGATCCCGGCCATCGCCGGGATCCCGGACCGGGGTTGGGTCCATTACTGCTGGGCACGCCCCGGAGGGTTCTTCCCGGTCTGGAAAAACATCCTACGTGGTCCGGGCCCGGGCCCCGGACGGGAGGGTCTACAATCTCGGGGCGGGCCTCTACGATGTGCAGATCGAGAAGGCCTTCGTCCGCAACACCGTGGACAGGGCCGCAGAGCTTCTGGCTCGGGAGGGTGACAAGGCCGTCCAGAAACTGCGGGATCCGGCCAATGAATTCACCTTCCTCGACAACTACATCTTCGTCCTCGGAATGGACGGCATGGCCATTGTTGATCCGTCCTTCGAGAACGCCCCCTTCCGCAATTTCAGTGATTTCCAGGACAGCAACGGGAAGAAGCCCTTCCCCTAGATCATCCAGAAGCTGCAGCGCGAGGACGCCGCGTGGATCATGTTCATGTGGCCTAAACCGGGCGAGACCACGCCATCCAAGAAGGTCGCCTATGTCCGCAAGGTAAAGCTGGGCGACCGCTATGTGATCGTGGGATCCCACTATTTCCAACCCACCCCGATCTGGATGAAAGGCTGATGGGCAAGCCTCCAAGCCATCTGATCTACGGGGTCGACGACCGGCCTCCGCCGGGCGTGCTGATCCTGATCTCGATCCAGCACATCTTCCTGATGTCGTCGACCCTGGTCCTGCCGGTGGTGCTGGTCCGGGAGGTGGGTGGTGGGTTTGAGGAGGTCCGTTCCGTCGTGGCACTGACGATGATCGCCTGCGGCATCGGCACGATTCTGCAGGCCCTGCGATGGCGCGGCATCGGATCCGGCTTCCTGTGTCCCAACCTCTGTGGTCCGAATTTCTTCGGCGCCTGCGCCCAGGCGGCCTGGCTTGGAGGACTTCCCCTGATGAACGGAATGACCGCGTTTGCCGGGGTGGTGGAGTCCTTCCTCGCCCTGTTCATCCACCGGATCGCATTCCTGTTTCCGCCCGAAATCACGGGTCTGGTCGTCCTCATGGTCGCCGAGGGCCTGATCCGGATCGGGGTCTCCAAGTTCTTCGGGGTCAACTACGCCTCCGAATCCATCCAACCGCTGGACCTCCTCGTGGCCTGCCTGACCCTCCTGGTGATGGTGGGCGTCGGGGTCCGGAAGACCGGTCGACTCCGGCTCTACGGGGTCCTGATCGGTCTCCTCTCCGGCTATGTCTTCTCGATGCTGACGGGCCTGTTGGGGGAGGACGATTGGAACAAGTTGGCCTCCGCTGGCTGGCTGGCCCTGCCCCGGCATTCCGGGATGTGGACCTACTCGTTCCAATGGTCCCTCGTCCCAACCTTCATCATCGTCTCCCTCTGCGGGGCGCTGAAGACCTATGGCAACCTCATCCTCTGCGAGAAGGTGAACGACGAGGACTGGAAAGAATCGGATCCCCGGAGGATCGGGAGCGGCATGATGGCGGACGGGATCTGCGTGGCGGTCTCGGGCGCCATTGGCGGGATGGCGTCGGACACCTCCTCATCCAACGTCGCCCTGTCCTCGGCAACCGGCGCCACGAGCCGATGGATCGGGTACGTCGCAGGGCTGTTGTTCATCGGGCTGGGATTCTCCCCCAAGCTCAGCTCGATCCTGTTGATCATGCCGCGTCCCGTCATGGGGGCGATTCTGGTGTACGTCACCTGCTTCATGGTGTTCTCCGGACTCTCTATCATCATGTCGTCGAAGGTGGACCAGCGGAAGACGATCGTCGTGGGGTTCTCACTGATCTTCGGCCTGAGCGTGGACCTGCTTCCCGAGCTGTATGCGAAGGTGGAGCCCTCGCTCCAACCGATCTTCTCGTCGTCACTGGTCTTCGCCACGGTCCTGGCGGTCCTGCTGAACCAGGCGCTGCGGCTGGCGGATCCGGGTCCGAAGGATCGGGACTCTTCCAGCGGCCATTGAGCACCTGCTGGCCGCGATGGCTCCTCAGAATTTTGATCTGAGGTCTTGCGTCGACCGATGTGGACCGCGACTCTGATTTCCTTCACCGCGGGGTGGAGCAGCCCGGTAGCTCGTCAGGCTCATAACCTGAAGGTCCTAGGTTCAAATCCTAGCCCCGCAACCAACTTTCCAGATCCAGGGCCCTTGAGGGCCCTGTTTCGTAATCAGAGCTCCTTGGAGATCCGTGCCCAATTCGTCGTCACCTCGTCAGGCTCATCATCCCGCAGCCGCGGGATCCCAGGTTCAAATCCTAGCCCCGCAACCAACTTTCCAGATCCAGGGCCCTTTGAGGGCCCTGTTTCGTTTCCGGGGCTGATGATGAACCCAACCGCAACCAGGGATCTCTACCGGGTCTACGTCCTCAGGAATGCAGAGGGGCGTGGCTACATCGGAGTCTCAAGTGATATCAACGTCCGGCTGGATCAACACAACCAAGGACTCTCCAAATGGACCAAGGGAAAGGGACCGTGGACTGTTGAGTGGACGAGCACCGAGCTGTCCCTCGGTGAGGCTCGTTGCCTGGAAAACCGGATGAAACGTCAGAAGGGCGGATACGGTCTCGCGACCTTGATGAGCGCCAACACCTCGTCAGGCTCATCATCCCGCAGCCGCGGGATCCCAGGTTCAAATCCTAGCCCCGCAACCAACTTTCCAGATCCAGGGCCCTTCGAGGGCCCTGTTTCGTTTCTGGAACATCCCGAGTACCCGAGATGAGCATGTCCGAGGGCACTCGCTTCTCGAGGTCGAACACAATACACCGGAAGTCACCAGTCGCTCGGCCGACTTGGACAAACTTTTCGCGGGCCAAACTTTTCGTTGGCATGGGGACGCCGCTTGTCTATCTACACCGGACTTCGCGCGAGGTTAGCTCAGTGGTAGAGCACTTGCTTCACACGCAAGGGGTCGCAGGTTCGAAACCTGCACCTCGCACCATCCCTCCCCTTCCCCGGGTCTGGCCCGTCTGGTCGTCTGCATGATGCGCTCCGCCGTCACCATCTGCCTCGTCCCCGAAGCCCGTCGCGGTCCCTTCGTCTTCCACAGCAGCCTCGCCGAAGGCTGCGCCCAGGCCGCCCAGGCGGGATTCGACGCCATCGAACTGTTTCCAACCCACGCCGATGAGGTCCATTCGATGGAACTCCGATCGCTGCTCCGGCAGCACGGACTCCAGCTCGCCGCCATGGGCACCGGAGCCGGGTGGCTGACCCGGAAGCTGAGCCTCACCGATCCCGATCCCCACATCCGGATGTGTGCCCGGGACTTCGCCGGGGCGATCGTTGATTTCGCAGGGGGCTTCGGCGCACCCGCCATCATCGGATCGATGCAGGGACGGGTTCCCGATGGCGTGTCGCGGGAACAGTCATTGGCCTGGCTGAGGGAGGAACTCGATCAATTGGGACCGCGAGCCCACGCCCTCGACGCACCGCTGCTCTACGAGCCCCTGAACCGGTACGAGACGAACCTGTTCAACACCCTGGCGGAGGCCAGCGAGTTCCTGGACACCCTCAGGACCCGCAATGTCCGACTGCTGGTCGACCTCTTCCACGCCAACATCGAGGAGGCCGATATCGCCGCCGCCATCCGTGCCGCGGGGCCTCGGGTCGGCCACGTGCATTTCGCCGACAGCAATCGACGCGCGATCGGGCTTGGCCACACCCCCATGGCCCCGATCATCGAGGCGTTGAAGTCGATCGGGTACGACGGCTATCTCTCCGCCGAGGTCCTGCCGCTTCCGGATGCCGAGACTGCCGCACAACAAACGATTCAGAGTTTCAGGAAGTGGATCGGTGGGAGAGACTAAGCTTCCCAGCGGACCCAGCGGCGTCGGGGCCCTGACACCACCGGCAGGCCAAGATTCAGGGACCCACCCGTTCGCGGTGCCAAACCGGTTTTCAAACTCCGCCGTCCCGGACCCTCATCGCCGCTTTTTCCCGATGGCCTTCAGGAAGGCCTCCCCACTCGGGGCTGTCATGCCCAGCTGGAGCCATTTTTTGAGTCGGGCCGCATCATCGACCGCCTCCAGATGACGGTTCCACGACGGCTGCCAGTCCGGGAACCGCGCTGACACCAGCGATTTCAGCGCCTCGCCCCAACCACGCACCACGCCTTCCTGTCGGCCTTCCTTCCAGCCCTTTTTCAGGACCCACTGCTCACGACTGCCGAGTAAGCGCATCGGTGTCTCCTCCTCGATTTTTCGAAGCCCAGTTTCGTAGAGTACTTCCTCCTGCTCTCGCAAGTGGATCGACCCATCGATCGCACGCGTCAACAGAAAGCATATCCGGCGGTTGTAGCCGCGGCTTTGGGCCAGTCGCCCCAATCTCGCCATCAAGCCAAGTTTTCCTCGGCAGCGTCCCATGGGATCCTTCCGAAACCGCTGGAGACACTCCGGCAGGATCTCCCGGAACACCTCCTTCCATGTGTCATCGAAACCCGCAACGCGACGCCTCATCCGGCAATGCTCGCCGATCTGCGGTATGATCCACCATCGCCAGATCTAGGGATGGACGGCCATGGAACGAGTGACGGAACCGTCCCGGATTCCTACGCCAGCACCGCCTTCACCACGTCTCCGTGGACGTCGGTGAGACGGAAGCGGCGGCCCTGGAACTTGTACGTCAGCTGCAGGTGGTCGATGCCCATGAGGTGCAGCAACGTGGCGTGGAGGTCGTGCACGTGGACGGGATTCTCCACCACGCTGTAGCCGAACTCATCGGTCGCCCCATAGACCATCCCCGGCCGGGCTCCTCCCCCGGCCATCCAGACCGAGAAACAGCGGGGATGATGGTCCCGGCCGTAGTCGGTCGGGGTCAGCTTGCCCTGCGAATAGTTCGTCCGTCCGAACTCCCCACCCCACACCACCAGCGTGTCCTCGAGAAGCCCCCGCTCCTTGAGATCCTTCAGCAGTGCCGCACAGGGCTGGTCGGTCTCCTTGCACTGCTGACGGATCCCGTTGGGCAGTCCGCCGTGCTGGTCCCAGCCTTGATGGTACAGCTGGATGAAGCGGACCCCACGCTCCGCCAGTCGTCGGGCCAGCAGGCAGTTGGCGGCAAAGGTCCCCGGCTTCTTCGCGTCAGGACCGTAGAGGTCGAAGGTCGCGTCGGACTCCTTCGAGAAGTCCATCACGTCCGGAACGCTCGTCTGCATCCGATAGGCCATCTCGTACTGACCGATCCGGGCATCGATCTCCGAGTCGCCCGACCCCTCAGCCGCGGTCTGGTGGAGGTCCCGCAGCCGGTCGAGCATCAGGCGCCTGTTCTGGGGCGAGATGCCGTCCGGATTGCTGAGGTAGAGCACCGGATCCTTGCCTGCCCGGAACTGCACGCCCTGGTATCGGGACGGGAGGAATCCACTGCCCCACAGTCGGGCATAGAGCGGCTGGTCCACCTTGCCGCGGGTGATGAGCACGACGAAGGCCGGCAGATTGTCGTTGTCGCTGCCGAGCCCGTAGTGGACCCACGATCCGAAGCTCGGCCGTCCGCTGAGCTGGGATCCGGTCTGGAGGAAGGTGATGGCCGGGTCGTGGTTGATCGCCTCGCTGTAGAGCGAGCGGATGACGCAGAGCTGGTCGGCGACCCCTGCGGTATGGGGCAGGAGCTCGCTGATCCAGGTCCCCGCCTTGCCGTGCTGGGCGAACTTGAAGGCGGAGCCCGCGAGCGGCAGCGACGCCTGGTTTCCGGACATCCCGGTCAGGCGCTGGCCCATCCGGACGGAATCCGGCAGCTGCTGTCCCTGGCGCTCGTTCAACAGCGGCTTGTAGTCGAACGTCTCCAGCTGGGACGGCCCGCCGGCCATGAACAGGTAGATGACCCGTTTGGCCTTCGGGGTGAACGGCAACCTGCCCGTGAGCACCCCGGGGTCGCCGGCGGCGTGGGCCAGGGTGGGATTCAGCAGTGACCCGAGGGCGACACCGCCGAGGCCCATGCCGAACCGGTTGAGGAACTGGCGCCGGCTGAGATCGGTCGCTGGGACATGACCCGTGCAGAGGGAGGCATTCATCGCTTCATCACAAATTCGTCGTGGTTCATCAGCGTGCTCACCACGAGGGTGGCCGCGGCGAGATCGACCGGTGGCAGGGACGGATCGACCGGTTTTTCACCCGTCTTGAGCAACTGGACTGCCTCCTCCGGTTTCTGGCTGAAATACGCGCGCTGTTCCTCGAACAGCTGACGCAGGATGCGGGCCTCGGAGGGTTTGGGAGCCCGACCCAGGACCCGTTGGAACGCCCGCTCGAACCGCCCGTCGGCCACAGGATCCCGCCACAGGGACTCGGCCAGCACCCGGGCCGCCTCGAGGAACTGGGTGTCGTTCAGGAGAACCAACGATTGCAGGGGTGTGCTCGTGACCTCGCGGTTGGCGGTGCAGACCTCCCGAGTGACGGCATCGAAACTTAGCATCGACGGCGGCGGGGCGGTCCGACGCCAGAAGGTGTAGAGGCTCCGTCGGTACAGCTTGTCGCCGTGGTCCTGGGAATAGCTCTTCCCGGTCCCAGCCTCCTCCCAGACGCCGGGAGGCTGGTACGGTTTGACGCTCCGTCCGCCGATCTCGGGACTCAGCAGTCCACTCACCGCGAGGGCCTGATCCCGGATCTGTTCCGCGCCGAGCCGATGCTTGGGACCTCGGGACAGCAGCCGGTTTTCCGGATCCTTGGCCATGGATTCAGCGGATCCTTCCGACGCCTGTTGGTAGGTGGCGGATTGGACCATCAGCTTGTGGAGGGCCTTGAGATCCCAACCCGAGCGGATGAACTCGCCCGCCAGCCAGTCGAGGAGCTGCGGATGATCCGGCAACTGACCCTGGGCACCGAAGTCATTGAGGGTGCCGACAAGGCCGCGTCCAAAGTGCTGTTTCCAGACCCGGTTGACCGCCACCCGGGCGGTGAGGGGATTCCTCGGATCGGTCACCCATCGGGCGAATCCCAGCCGGTTCCGGGGCAGGTCGGACGGGAACGGGAGGATGCGCTCCGGCGCATTGGGTTTTACAGGATCCGCCGGCGAGTCGTACGCCCCGCGCTTGAGGACGAAGGTGGGTCGACGCCCGGGCATCTCGCCCATGACCATGATCTCACGGGCCGTGCCCACGAGATCGTTTTCAGCGTCGCGCAGCTTCTGGACGGTGCCCAAGGCCTCCCGATAGGGGATGTCCTTCCGCTCGAGATAGGTCTGGAACGCGTCCTCGACACCCTCTCCGGATGGGAATCCGGCAAGGGTCTTCACCTCCCCGGGGGTGAGGCAGGTGTTGAAGACCTGCAACTCATCGATCTCTCCGTTGCGGAATCCCCTGTCCCGGAACCGTGCCGCGAGGCTGAGACGGATCGATCCCTCACCCGAATCCCCCCAGGCTCCCCGATGCTGGATGTCCCGGGTAAGCCGGTCGCGCACCACCTCCGTCTCCAGCGGCAGGCCGTTCCGGTACAACCGGACCCCGGCAGCCCGACTGGAACCGTCATAGGTCACTGTGATCTTGGACCAGTCGTTGAGCGGCAGCGGATCCCTGGCGCGGACTGCCAGGGCGTTGCCGGGCCAGAAATGGATCAACGCGAAGAACGGCCGACCGTGGTCCAGCACCAGCTCGTACCCTCGGCTACCGGAATCGGTCCAGGCCTGGGAATAGTGTAGGATAACCGCCCGATCGCGCTGTTCGGTGGGGCGAAGCCAGAGGTCGAAGCTGAACGGCTGGGTCCGCTTGAACTGTCCGGCAACGGGCACCGTCATCGAGTTGTCACCGCTGAAGCGGAACGACTGGCCCCGTTTGCCGGGCGAGATCTCGGGACCTTCCGACAGTGACGCCGCATTGGTGCTCATCCGATCCGGCGTCCGGTTGTCGACGATCGCATCCAGCGCGTAGTGGGCGACCGGGGTCGGCAGGGCTGGCCGCGAACTGGTTGCAGCAAACCGGGTCCGGGCCTCCTGGGCGACAACAGCGAGCCTCTCCTCGGCCTGGGCGAGCTGGCGCTGGAGATCCGCATGTCGCGCCTTCGCATCCCCCTCCCACCGCAACAGCGTCGGGGTGGGCGTGGCCGCGGTGAAATGGGAATACAGCCCGGACTCGTCGATGTTGTTGAAGAATGCCGCCAGCGAGTAGTAGTCGCGCTGGCTGATCGGATCGTACTTGTGGTCATGACACCGTGAACACTCGAGGGTCAGCCCAAGAAAAGCTGTGCCCATGGTGTGGACACGGTCGGCGACATACTCGTTCCGGAACTCCTCCTCGATGCTGCCACCCTCGTTGGTCTGTCGGTGCAGCCGGTTGAAGGCGGTGGCGAGGATCTGTTCATCCGTGGCCCCCGGCAGAAGATCCCCGGCAAGCTGCCAGGTGATGAACTGGTCGTAGGGCAGGTTCTCGTTGAAGGCCTTGATCACCCAGTCGCGCCAGGGGGAGAGATCCCGGTCGGCATCGGTCTGATACCCGTAGGTGTCGGCAAACCGGGCGAGATCGAGCCATTCGTTGGCGCGACGCTCCCCGTACGCAGGCGAGGCCAGCAGACGGTCGATCGCCTGTTCGTAGGCGGCCGGCGAGGGATCCCGGACGAACGCCTCGAGTTCCTCAGGCGTCGGGGGAAGACCGGTGAGGTCGAGTCGGATCCGCCGGAGAAGTCGGGCAGGGTCTGCCGGCGGCGATGGCTTGAGACCCGAGGCAGCCAGGCCTGCGGTGACGAACTGGTCGATCGGATTGACGACCCGCACCCCTTCCGGGGCCTTGGGCGGGGTGAATCGGTTCAGGGGCCGAAAGGCCCAGTGATCCCCCCACTCGGCGCCCTGGCCAATCCAGCGCCGGAGGAGGTCCTTCTCCGCCGAGGTGAGCTCCAGGTGCGACTCGGGCGGCGGCATGACGTCGTCGGGATCGGTCGTCAGGACCCGCTTCATGAGTTCCGAACTCGCCGGATCCCCGGGTTTGATGATCCAGGTGCCATCCTTCCTCGGTTGGAACAAACCTTCCCGCTGGTCGAGTCGGAGCTTGGCCTTGCGGGCCTTGTCGTCGGGTCCGTGACAGAAGAAGCAGCGATCCGAGAGGAGCGGCCTGACCTCGAAGTTGAAGTCGACCCGTTCCTCGGCCGCCACGGTCCGGACGAGCGCGGCCACGAGGGGCAGGATCCAGCCGATTCGCAAAGGGATCATGGTGAGACTGTAGGGACGGAGAGGCGGCATGTCCGCCGGAAACACGGGGATCGACGGTCGGAGACGGAAGGCTCTTCACACCGGATGGATCGGACTGGAGCGTGTGGGCTCCGACCTCTGCACCGATAAGGGCCTCTGCATCCGCATCATGGAAACCACGTTCCTGCTGAGCCGTGAGACGATCGTGCCTTCGACCCAGTCGCAATTTCCATGGAACCGTCAACTCCTCTTCGGCATCCTCTCCCGGAACGCCCAAAGTGCCACCGCATTCTTCCGACTGCCCGCGAGCCGGATGGTCGAGCTCGGGATGCAGGTGGAGCTCTGAGACCCCGATCTCGGTCGACTACTGGATGACCCCATCGGCCCGGAGCCACGGGGATCCTCCGTAGTACCACTTCGAGGAGAGCATGTTCTCCACATGGGTGTCGGCGAACGCCACGTTGCTCTTGCCGGTGTGACGCAGGTGCGGCCCCCCCCAGTTCGGATCCTGGGTGGATGGCACGGTGACACAGCCATCACACGGGCTGCTGTTGACCGGATCGTGAAGGACCCAGGCCCCGGCCTTTTCCGGGGACTTCACGGTGACGCACTTCAGCGGATCCTTGGTCGACTGAGGCTGGCTGGCCCCGTCGGTCAGGTGTACGGCGGTGGACGGGCTCCTGATCGAGGAATCCTTCTGCTGGGGATACTTCGAGGCATCCCAGACACTCGGCCAGTCGCATCCGCCCAAGCCGAAGTTCATGGCGTAGTTCGACACCGCCTTGTCCTGCTGGTCGCTCGGATACAGGGCCACCAGTTCCTTGAACTTCTTGGTCTTGCTCGGGCAGAGGATGAGGTTGGTGGTCTGGGTGAACGGGGCCAGGAAGTTGAACCACGCCTTGCGCTCCACGTTGGAGCCCCGTACGGCAAAGGTCGGGGTGAACCGTCCGCCGAAGTCCCCGCCATAGACGCTCTGTGCGATGGCCATCTGGCGGAGGGCATTCATGCAGCTGGTGGACTTCGCCTTCTCCTTGGCCTTCGACAGGGCGGGCAGGAGCATGCCGGCCAGGATGGCGATGATGGCGATGACCACGAGCAGCTCGATCAGGGTGAACCCACGGCGAGCAGGACGGAGGGTTGAGGCATTCATGGAATTCCGGGATCCGGCCAAAATTCTAGCCAACCGGTGACGGACAACGCCACCCCTATCCTTCCCGGTTCAACCCGATGGAAAGCGATTCCAGGGCGCGTGCACGGTGGCTGATCCGGTTCTTCACTGACGCGCCCAGTTCCGCGAACGAACGGGTCTCACCCTCCGGGATAAACAATGGGTCGTAACCAAATCCACCGACCCCGGCAGGCTGGGGTTGGATCCGACCCTCACACACCCCTTCAAACCACCGGGTCTCCCGCTCCAGAACCTCGCCCGGAATGCCGGGTCGGACCGGGCTCAGTGCCAGCACGCACCGGAACCGGGCCGTCCAGCGGTTGACCGGGAACCGCGAGAGTTCCCGCAACAAGCGGGCGTTGTTCAAGGCGTCAGGCGCATTGCCGGGCTGACCCGTCTCAAGATGCGCGTAGCGCGCCGAGTGCACCCCCGGGGCTCCACCCAGGATGTCCACCTCCAGCCCGGAATCGTCGGCCAGGACCCAGTCGACCCCCTGAACCTGAGCCCCAAAGGCAAGGTGCCTTGCCCATGTGATTGCCTTGATCGCGGCGTTCTCCGCGAAGCTCGAGCCGGTCTCCTCAGGGTCCAGCCGGAGATCGACCTCCTTTTGGGAAACCACCCGGAAGCCCGATCCGAGAAACGACCGGATTTCCCCCACCTTGTGGGCATTGCCGGTGGCAATGAACAGAGTCTGCATTCCCAAGGCTACCAGAGGGCCCGTCGGACCGGATGTGGAATTTCCGGGCCTGAGGCCCGCCCGGTTTGAACTTGGGACTTTTTCCGGTGTCCTTCTCCCCACAATACTTCCTATCCGACATCATGAGTTCCGTCACCGCCCTCAACGCCGCCGTGCAGGAAGCCGGCACCTTCCTCAACCCGCTGTTTTCAGAGATACAGCGGTGCGTCGTCGGCCAGAAGTACCTGACCGAGCGCCTCGTGATCGGCCTGCTGGCCAACGGACACGTCCTGCTTGAGGGCGTGCCGGGTCTTGCGAAGACGCTGTCGGTCAAGACCCTGGCGACCGGACTGCACGTGAAGTTCAGCCGGCTCCAGTTCACTCCCGACATGCTCCCGGCCGACGTCGTCGGCACCCAGATCTACAACCCCCAGTCCGGAACGTTTTCGGTCCGACGCGGCCCCGTGTTCGCCAACCTGGTGCTGGCCGACGAGATCAACCGGGCCCCCGCCAAGGTGCAGTCGGCCCTCCTCGAGGCCATGCAGGAGCGGCAGGTCACGATCGGCGACCAGACCTTCAAGCTCGAGGAACCCTTCCTCGTCCTGGCCACCCAGAACCCGATCGAACAGGAGGGCACCTACTCGCTGCCCGAGGCTCAGGTCGATCGCTTCATGCTGAAGCTCAAGATCAGCTACCCGACGCGCGACGAGGAGCGTCAGATCCTCGACCTGATGGCCCGGACCTCGGGGCAGCCGACCGCCTCTCCGGTCGTCGACCCGGCCACCCTGCTCCGCGCGCGCGAGGTGATCAACGAGCTCTACTGCGACGACAAGGTGAAGGACTACATCGTGGACGTGGTATGTGCGACCCGTGATCCGCAGCACTACAACATCGGGGTGAAGGACTTCATCCAGCTCGGGGCAAGCCCACGGGCGACCATCTCGCTCACGCTCGCCGCAAAGGCCCACGCCTTCCTGCGCGGCCGGGGCTACGTGACGCCCCAGGACGTCAAGAGCATCGGCATGGATGTCCTCCGTCACCGCATCACGCTGACCTACGAGGCGGAGGCCGAGGAGAAGAGCGCCGAGGATGTCATCCAGAGGATCTTCGACGAGCTGCCGGTGCCCTGAAGGCCCCGGCAGACCGGAACAGGAAGCCCGTCGGGCTCGTGAACCCGCGCGGCGACCAGTCCGACCCAGGACGGAACCCACATGATCCCCAAGGAACTGCTCAAGAAGATCCGACAGCTCGAGCTGCGGACGCGGCGCCTGGTCGATGAGACCATGGCCGGGCAGTACCATTCGGCGTTCCGCGGACAGGGGATGGACTTCGACGAGGTCCGGGAATACCAGCCGGGCGACGAGGTCCGGGCGATCGACTGGAACGTCACGGCGCGGATGAACCATCCGTTCGTGAAGAAGTTCCGGGAGGAACGGGAGCTGACCGTGCTCCTGATGGTGGACCTGAGCGCTTCGGGACTCTTCGGTTCCGTCGACCAATCAAAGCGTGAGCTCGCGGCCGAGATCGCCTGCGTCCTGGCCTTCTCGGCGATCCGCAACCAGGACCGCGTCGGCCTTCTCCTGTTCACCGAGGTGGTCGAGAAGTTCATCCCCCCCAGGAAGGGACGTCGACACGTGCTGCGGGTGATCCGGGACATCCTCTTCCACAAACCCCAGTACCGCGGGACCTCCGTCAATGGGGCCCTGCAGTTCGCGAATCGGATCCTGCCCCACCGGGCTGTGGTGCTGGTGCTGTCGGACTTCCTGGGCGAGACGAACCCGAGCCGGGCCGAGATCGCAGCCCACCTGAGGCGGCGGGTGGTCCGTTCCGAAAGCCTGGGTCGGGTGTCGGCCACCTCGCTTCGACAGGTCAGCCGGAAGCATGACCTCGTGGCGATCCAGATCGTCGACCCCTTCGAGGAACAGCTGCCGGGTCTCGGTCGCCTGGTGCTGCAGGACGCCGAGACCGGGGAGGTCGTGGAGGTGAACACCGCGGACCAGCGGCGCCGCGATGCGTTCGCGCAGCGGCAGGAGAAGACCCGACGCGAGCTCGACCGACTGTTCCGACAGGCCAAGGTCGATGCCATTCGGGTCCGGACCGACGCCCCCTACGACCGGGCTCTTCAGCAGTTCTTCGACACCCGGGACAAACGACGCCGTCGCGGATGATGCCCCTCCCCTCCATGCGCGTGACCGACGGTGTCGGTCTGGGATCCTGGATTCCCCGGATCGCACTGCTGGCGGGCCTGTCGGCGCACACCCTCGTCGAGGGAGCCACAAATCTCCCCCTCATCCCGGGGGTGACGCCAAGGGCCACGTCCGCGGCCACGCCGATGTCGGCACCTCAACCGCAGCCCCTCCGGGACATCCGGGGCCCGATCGACATCGAGTCGCCCTGGACCTGGCTCTGGGCCGCGCTGGCGCTCGCGGTGGTCACGACAGGCATCGTGCTGGCCTGGCGCTGGTGGCGGCGGAAGCAGGAGTCGGGCGGAACCGGGACCCCGACGCTTTCGCCCGAGGAGGCGGCACGCCGACGTCTCCAGGCCGCGCTGGACTGGATCGAGGATCCGGAGCGGTTCGCGGTCGAGGTCTCCGAGGCGGCACGCAAGTACCTCGAGGACCGGTTTGGCCTCCGTGCTCCGGAGCGCACGACCGAGGAGTTCCTCGCGGAACTTTCCGGAAGCGTTGCCCTCGATGGCCGCCACAAGGAGCTGCTCGCAGATTTCCTGACCCGCTGCGACCTCGTGAAATTCGCCCGTGCGGTCGTGGACCGTCCGGAACTGGAGGCCCTGCACCGCGCCGCGGTGCGCCTCGTGGAGGAGACGGTCCCATCGCCCCACGGCCCGACCGCGCCGCCACCCATGCCCCCGCGCCAGCGATGAACTTCACCTTCGGATCCCCCTGGTGGCTGCTGGGCCTCCTGTCGATCCCGCTGCTGGCGTGGCTGCGGGGAAGGACAGGGCCCGAGAGCGCGTTCGTCTATTCCAGCCTGAGCCTCGTGAAGGGGATCACCGAACTTCGACGTAGCCGGGCCGGCATCGTGCTGCTCAACCTGCGCTGGATCGCCCTCGCCCTGTTCTTCATCGGAATGGCCCGGCCCCAGGTCGCCGGTGGACAAGCCCCCATATCCGCGAGCGGTATCGACATCGCCGTGGCGATGGACATGAGCGGGTCAATGGTCGCCGAGGACTTCGAGCTTCGCGGGGAACGGGTCAACCGCCTCGCCATCGCCAAGGACACCCTGCGCACATTCGTCGACGAACGGCCGGCCGACCGGGTCGGACTGGTCGTTTTCGGCACCGAGGCCTTCGTCGCGGCCCCGCCGACGCTGGACCATGACTTCCTCCGCCGGGTCATCGACCGCCTGGAGCTCGGCACCATCAACGGTGAGCAGACCGCGATCGGCTCCGGTCTCGCCACCGCGGTGAACCGCCTCCGTCAGCTGCAGTCGAAGTCCCGGATCGTCATCCTCCTGACCGATGGACAGAACAACGCCGGTAAGATTCCGCCCGACACCGCAGCCGAGGCGGCGAAGGCGCTCGGGGTGAAGGTCTACACGATCGGCGTCGGAACCCGCGGTCTCGCCCCGGTACCCCAGGGTGTCGACGGCTTCGGCCGAAAGCATTACGCCCGGGTGCCGGTCGACATCGACGAACCCACCCTCCAGAGGATTGCCCAGATGACCGGAGGGAAATATTTCAGGGCGGACAACACGGAGACCCTGCGTCGGATCTACTCCGAGATCGACCGTCTGGAGAAGAGCGAGGCCAAGCTCAACAAGTACGCCTACGTCGAGGAGCTGATGGCGTGGGCGGTGGTCCCGGGACTCGCGCTGCTGTTCCTCGAGCTTCTCCTCGGCAACACGGTCTGGAGGAAGCTGCCCTAGACGCCACCCGTCCACCGCATGTCCTTCGCCTCGCAAACCTTCCTATGGCTGACGCTGGTCCTCGGTCTCTCCACGGGCGTGTTCCTGGTCTGGTCGTGGCGTCGGAAGCAGCAGGCCGCGGCCCGGTTCGTCGGATCCCGCCTCTACGCCCAGCTCACGGTCGGGGTCTCCCTCCGACTCCAGATCCTGCGGCGCATCCTTGCCGGACTCGCGGTGGTGGCCGTCCTCCTCGCATTGGCCCGACCCCGATGGGGGACGGTCGACGAGGAGACCACGGCCTCCGGACTCGACATCGTGGTGGCCTTCGATGTGTCCCGGTCGATGCTGGCGCTGGACTCCAAGCCCAACCGGCTTGAGAAGGCCGGGCGTGCAGCGCTGGACCTCGTGGAATCGAGCCGTGCCGATCGCCTCGGCCTGGTCGCCTTCGCCGGCGATGCCTTTCTCCAGGCACCGCTCACGCTCGATGACGAGGCGTTCCGTCAGAGCGTCCGGCTGCTGGACACCGACCTCATCCCGGTCCAGGGCACCGGCCTGGCGGCGGCGCTCCGCGAGGCGCGTGCGGCGTTCGGCAAGGACAGCACCGGGGCCAAGGCTGTGGTGGTGATCACCGACGGCGAGGACCACGAGCCCGGGGCGATCGATGTCGCCAGGCAGATGGCCCAGGATGGAATCCGGATCTTCACCCTTGGTGTCGGAACCCCCGAGGGCGCCGTGTTGAAGACGAGCGACCCGTATGGGAATCCGGTGTTCATCAAGGATCAGCAGGGCAATGCGGTGAAGTCCCGCCTCAACGAGGATCTGCTCCGCCAGGTCGCGGACGCCGGTGGAGGATTCTATCTGCCCCTCCAGAACCGGCAGACGATCCAGAACCTGTACGAACAGGGCCTGGGCCCCCTGCCCCGTTCGCTGCTGAAGGCCGGTAGGGCCCGCCAGTGGATCGAACGGTTCCAGTGGCCTCTCGGACTGGGGATCCTCCTCCTGATGACGGAGATCCTCGTCCCGGAGCATCGCCGGACCGTTGCCCGGACCAACGGTGGTGGCAACCTTGGGCGCAGCGGTCGAACCTCGCCCGTCACGAAACCGACCTGAACCCGTCATGCGATCCACACGCCTCATCGCACTCGTGTTGTTGGCGGCCCTGGCACCGGACCCGGCTTCAGGGCAGGCACCCTCGCCACAGTCGGCCCTCGACGCCTACCGACGCGGGGATTTCCAGCGGTCAGAGGCCCAGTACTCCGAACTGGCAAGGAAGAGCCCGGAGGATCCGCGATTCCGATTCAACGCCGGGGCCGCAGCCTATCGCCGGAATGACCTCACGAACGCCGCCAGCTGGTTCGAAGGCGTCACCGCGGCCCCCGATCTCAAGCTCCAGCAGCAGGCCTACTACAACCTCGGGAACACCCGCTACCGGCTGGGTGAATCCGCAACCGATCCCGCGGCCCGGAAAAGCCATTGGTACCACGCGCTGACCAACTACATGTCGGCCATCAAGCTCGACGGCACCGACACCAACGCCTCGATCAACTACTCATTCGTCCGACAACAGCTCGAACAGCTCGAACGACAGCAGCCCCCACCGCAGTCGTCGCAGTCGAAGGACAACAAGGAAAACGGGGACCAGAAGGACAAAAAGCAGCAGCAGCAACAGCAGGATTCCCAGGATTCCCAGGATTCCCAGGATTCCCAGGATTCCGGATCCTCCCAGGACCAGAAGGACCAGAAGGACCAGGAACAACAACAGGACAACTCCGGGTCCCGGCAACAACAGAACCCTCAGGGGTCGAAGGAGTCCCAACAGCCCGACAACGAGTCGACCCAAGGGGGCGAGTCCAAGGACCGGGAGGGTGACAAGCCTGAGGACTCGAAGGACCAGGGCTCGGCGCAGAAGCCGGACCAGGACCCTTCGAAGCGGGGAGCACAACCGCAGGGTCAGCAGCCGGGAGACGGAGCCGAGGGCCAGGCAGGACAGGCGGTCGAGGCTGCGGAGGGCGAGGAGGGCGCGATGTCGGCCTCACAGGCGGTCCAGATGCTGGAAAGCCAGAAGGGCGAGGAGAAAGCCCTGCTGCTCCGGGCCTATGGCAGCGGCAAGGAGGCCGCCGAGCGGGCGGCAAGGATCCGGAAGCCATGGTGACCCCGGACCCCAATCCTACGTTGGCCCCGGTCCGCGGATTCCTCCGGGGAATCGCTCTGCTGGCGCTGTTCCTCGGCACCCTCGGGCTCCGTGCCTGGGCCGAACCGGCCTTCCATGCCGAACTGGCCCCCGACACCGTGGGGGCGGGCGACTCCGCCATGCTCCGATTGGTCTTCACCGATCTCGGTGACGTGGAGGCTCCGACGCTTCCGGCGGTCACCAACGCCACGATCCGATACCAAGGCGCCTCGCAGCAGATCTCGATCGTCAACTTCAGCCGCTCCACCTCGCTCATCCATCAATATCAGGTCCAGACCCAGAACCCGGGTCTCGTCCAGATTCCGGCACTGTCCGTGGAGGCCGGTGGTCAGACCTACACCAGCGCACCGCTGACGCTTCGGGTGGGCCAGGGGTTCGACATATCCCGCATCGGATTTCTGCGACTGGTGGCGCCGAGACCCGAGGTCTATGTCGGCGAAACCTTCCCGGTGGAGATCCGGTTCCACTACCGCGAGACCCCGGCCCGACAGGCCCCGCCCAGCCTCAAGCTGGACGGCTTCATCAAGGGCCAGCAGACGGTGGAGAATCTCCCGCCCGAGACGATCACCAACCTCCTGTACTCGGTGGTGCGTTGGAACATCGCCCTCACGGCGGTGAAGGCCGGTGATCTCAGCCTGGGACCCGCGGAGTTCCAGACCCTCTACGTCTTCCAGACCCAGCGACGGTCCCGGGGGATGAACTCCCTTTTCGAACCCCTGTTCGGGGGTGGGGAACAACGGCAGCTGACCTTCCAGAGCGAGCCCTTGGCCCTGAAGGTCCTCAATCCGCCCACGGCCGGGCGACCGCCGCAGTTCGCAGGGGCCGTCGGTCAGTTCCAGCTGGACGTCACCGCGTCCCCTACCAACGTCGCTGCCGGGGACCCGGTCACGATCCGGGTCGACATCACCGGCCGGGGAAACTTCGACGCGCTCCGCCTGCCGGACCTGCCCGGCGGGTCGGGATTCCAGCTGTATCCGGGCACCAATTCCTTCACGCCGAATGATCCCCTTGGACTTTCCGGCAAGAAGACCTTCGAGGCCGTGATCATTCCGGAATCCCCCGGAGTCCACAGCCTGAAGTGGCCGGTGCTTGCCTACTGGGACCCGTCGACACGGGCCTATCGCTCGGACGCCGACCATCCGCTCTCCATCCACGTGCGTCCCGGCGCCCAGTCCCAGGCGCAGCCGGTGGGAACGCTTCCGGGACCGGCCGAGCCGCGGACCCCACCCGACTCCGTGAGCCCAAAGCTCGAGCTTCCGCTGATTGCCGATCTCGGTCCGCTCTTGGAGCCATCACCGTCCTCGGTGACCCAACCGTGGTTCTGGTGGGTTCTCACCTTCCCGCTCTGGGCCTATGCATTGGCCTCATGGGTGCCGACCTGGAAGCGGCAGTGGCGCGAGAACCGACGGCCAACGGCCCGAGAAGAGGCGGAGCGACGGCTGGCGAAGGAGGCCCATTCCATGCGCGAGGCTGCAGGCTCCGGTCGCGCGACCGACTTCCTCCTCCATCTCAACAAGACCCTCCAGTCCCGGATCGAACTCTCCATGGGTGGGGTGGCCGGATCCCTCACGACGGAGGAGATCAACCAGAGGCTGGCCCTCGCCGGACTGGGTCCCGAGGAAGGACTCCGGGTCAGGGCGTTGTTGGATCGGATTGCCGAGGCCCGCTTCTCACCCGATTCCTCGACCGAGGAGATCTCCAAGCTCCTTGCCGAGACCGAGGAGGTGCTCAGGATCCTCGAACGCCTGTCACGACGCGCATGAACCTCCCGCCACGACGCCATGGGTTCCTCTTGGGATTCCTTCTCGGACTCCTCCCCTGGCTGCTGCTGGGCGCAACCAATGGCCCTGGACGGGGATCCCCGGAATCCCTGTTCCAACTCGGAAACCGTGAGGTAGCGGCGGGCAACTACACCAATGGGTTGGCTTCCTATTCCGGGGTGGCCACCGCTCCCAGAACCTCCGCGGCGCTCGAATACAACCGCGGGGTGGCCTGGTCGCGACTCGGCGAGGAAGGCCGGGCACTCGCCCATTGGCGGATGGCTGAGCGGCTCGACCCGCGAAACCCACTCGTGGCGACAGCCCTTCGTCGACCCGGGGGTGGAGGCAGCATGCCAAATGAAGAAGGCGACCTGCTGCGAGGGACGGATCGCCTGACCCTCGACGAGTGGGGGATCCTAGCACTGATCCCTACCTGGTGCTGGGGTAGCCTGCTGTTTCTCCGACGCTGGAAACCTGCGGCCGCGGTGGCGCTACGGGGCTACACCCTCGGCCTTGGAGTGATCAGCCTGGTTGCGCTTGGAGTCCTTGGGGTAGCCGTATCGCGAAGGAGCCTCGGCCCGGATGCCTTGACGTCGAATCCACAGACCCCGGTTCGGATCAGCCCGCTCGATGAGGCCCGGACGGCCTTCGAGCTTCCAGCGGGGACCCCGTTGAAGACCCGATCGTTCCGCGAAGGTTGGTATCTGGTGGCGGACCCTCGAAACGAACGCTCCGGCTGGGTCCGCGCCCAACACTTGACCCGCCTGCCACTCCGGTGAAAGCCGTCTCACCCGGGACTTCCGCCCAGGGTTTGTTTGGCAGAGACTTTGTCCATGTCGGTGTATGAGGATTACCTGACGGGCGTCCAGCGTCAGATCGACGAGGTGACCCGCAGCCAGAGACCTGCGATCGAGACAACCTCGCGCTGGGTGGCGGAGGCCCTGGTCCGAAAGCGATACCTCTTTGTCTTCGGGACCGGCCATTCCCACATGCTCGCCGAGGAACTGTTCTACAGGGCCGGGGGACTCGCGCGGGTCATTCCCATCCTGGACGAACCCCTCATGCTCCACCGCTCTGCGACACGATCGACGGATGTGGAGCGACAGACCGGGTATGCAGACCAAATCCTGAGCCGCTACCCGATCGAAGCCGGGGACGTCCTGATCGTGGCCTCCAACAGCGGGAGGAACGCCGTCCCGATCGAACTGGCCCAAGGAGCGCGATCCAAAGGCGCGCGGGTCGTGGGCCTGACAAGTCTCCAGCAGACCAGCGCCTGGCCTTCACGACACCCGACCGGGCTCAAACTCAAGGATGTCTGCGACCTCATCATCGACAACGGCTGCCTCGACGGTGACGCCGGAACCGTCGTCCCGGGGTTGGAACAAAAAATGGGACCGACCTCGTCGGTGATCGGAACCCTGCTCATGAATCTGATCGCCATCCAATCCGCATATCTCATTGTGAGTCAGGGTCATGACGTGGACGTGTTCGTCAGCAGTAACACGCAGGGAGATGGACACAACGCGGGTCTTGTCGCCGAAATCTCCACCACCAACCCTCACCTGTAGGCATTTCGTCGGGCCCCATCAGGCACGGGTCAAACATTGCCTGGGAACCCTGACGGACTAGGGAAAAACGCCTACATGAGGGTCGAAGAAGACCCGAAGGAATTGGTTGACCGCGTGGCAGTTCCGAGTCTATAAAGTCA
>Ga0194126_10000047_pt1 | contig 169686 bp, 138 predicted proteins | sample TA2KigC150mmetaG_FD_148641 | JGI IMG/M metagenome (GOLD analysis project Ga0194126, IMG submission 148641) | Freshwater microbial communities from Lake Tanganyika, Tanzania - TA2015035 Kigoma Deep Cast 150m | ecosystem: Environmental > Aquatic > Freshwater > Lake | place: Tanzania: Lake... | reverse complement strand
AAGCTCGTCAATCGAAAAGGGTTCTGGTATAGCGTTCTTGTTCATGGCGTTCCCCCTTCCCATCTTTTTTTGGCAAAAACGGGTATGGCTGGAACGCCTTTATTTTTCAACAGTTTTTGGAGAGGCCCGACCCATTGCCATACAAAAATGGCGAAACTCTAGCTCCCCGGACCCCTCCACCAAAAACTCCTATGTTTCCGTGCGCGTCCAGGGCTGAGGCTGGGAGGGAAGTAGACGAGTGTCATGCCGTATTTTCCGAGACCGACTGGGTTATATGGGCGCGCATTCAAAGAGGCAAGATCGGAGAGGTCTTCTTTGTGAGAGAGGTACTCCACGGCTCCGGCAAGAAATTCCCACGGTTTTCGGAATGCTCATTTCTCCATTGGGGAAATGAGCATTCCGAGAAATGATGGAACTTCTTGGGGAGGGGGTCGGGGAGGACCTTCTTACAAGAAGATCCTCCCCGATTCTTACCTCTCTGAATGCGAAGCGGTGTCATGCCTCCCCTCATACGGCTGGAACAAGTCACGAAATGTTATCTGACCGGAGGATCGTCCGAGGTCTGCCCGCTTCGTGACGTGAATCTGGAAATCGCGGAGGGCGAACGGATCATTTTGCTGGGCAAGAGCGGCTCAGGCAAATCCACGTTTCTCAATATGGTAGGCGGCGTTGACCTCCCCACCAGCGGCCGAATATTCGTCAATGGCCGTGATATTTCTGCGCTCTCCGCGGAGGAGCTTGCACAGTATCGCAGGCGTGACGTAGGGTTCATCTTCCAATCTTTCAATCTCTTCTCAACGCTCACCGTGGGTGAGAACGTGATGCTGCCTTTAGAGTTGCTTGGAGCCGCGGACCGAGCAAAGGCTCAAACCATGCTCGATGCGGTGGGTTTGGGACAGGCCTGGGACAAGTTCCCCGAACAGCTCTCCGGCGGCGAACAGCAGCGGGTAGCGATTGCCCGCGCGCTGGTGAAGGACCCAAAGCTCATCCTCGCGGACGAGCCCACCGGGAACCTCGATCTGGAGACGAGCAACGGCATCCTGGAGCTTATCGACGGGATCTGCGTAGATTTTCGCGCCACCCTGATTATGGCTACGCACAGCTACGAAGCCCTCTGGATCGGCCAACGGCGCTTCCGACTCCGAGGAGGCAAGCTGATCGAAGAAACCGAAAAGCCGTTGTCAGTGGAACGGACGGCCTGATCCTTACTATTTCCGCAATTCGTCTTGGAAAGACGCGGCTCGGCTTACCTTGCGCTGAATGAACGCTGCCGTTGATCCTGCCACCGAACGACGGGGAGGGCGCCACCGATCCGGACCCACAACGCGTGGGGCCGAGTCAGCGCGGCAAGAAAGAAATCACGCAGGGCTGGGTCAGCGACCACGCCACGCTCCGACAGGCGAGACGCCTGTCCCACCAATTCGCATCTGCCTTCGGAAATGATGCCTCGTCAGTTCCCGGGGGCCGCTTATTACTGCCGGATCAGCACCGTGGCGGTCACGGTCCCGTTACGGGTCTCGATGCGGGCTTTGGGTTTGCCGGAAAAGGCATTTTCAAGGAACTGCGCAGCTTCATTGTGGAGTTGCAGTTCCGCGGGACCGTTGACATCGGGCACGCGCACGGAAACGTCCTTCAAATCAAAAGAGAGGCCGGTTCCCAGAGCTTTGAGAGCAGCTTCCTTAACTGCCCACATCGCGGTGAGGGTGGCCCACTTGTCTTTGGTCTGTTCCGCAGCTTGAAGTTCTTCGTCAGTGAAATAATCTCCTGCCCAGGCTTCACTGCGCTCCTCCACCTTTTCCAGATCAATGCCAAGGCCGTCAAACGCTGTCAGGTCAGCCGCCATCGCGACAGCGAATCCATTTGAATGAGAAAGCGACACATGGCAGAGCGGCGCGCCCGGCTGGTTGGCAAGTTCCGGGGTGGGCTTGCCGCTCTCATCAGGCGTGATGCGGATGCTCTTCTCGGGGATCGAACCGTTCCCTGCCTGAGCGAGCAGCCTTTGAACCGACCGCTTCATGGCAATCCGGCCCATGAGCCACTCCTCGGCTCGCTTGGGGATTGTCTTTTCTTTGTACACCTGCGCTTCATCATCCGTCAGAACCGTTTGTGCCAGGCGTTCGGTCTCGGGGCTTGCATCCGCACGCGTTTCAGTAATTGTTACTAATTCCTCAAAGAGCTTTCCTTGAAACCCGTTCGTGCGCTCGAACTCGATCATCTCAATCTGCTTCAATGTCAGGAGCTTGCGCCCGCTTCCATCCACAATTACGCCGTCGAACGCGAAGATCGTTCGGCCCTGGGTTTCGTCGTCCGATCTCTCGCGCTTCAGGAAAAGCTCCCCCCTTGAAGGGTGGCCATCCTGGTGCAAAATGACCTCGCGAATCCCCACAGGCAGCGCCATGATGCCTCGGCTCTCCACCGCGAACGCAGCGGCTGCCTGAAAAGCGGCTTCCACAGCCCCGGGCAACGGGTCGCGAAACATGCCCTCCCGTTGCGGGGTGTCCTGGAAAGTAAACTGCGCCCCTTTGCCGCTGCCCTCCATACGGACATGCTCCAGGAACCGAAATCCGGGCCCGTGGAAGAAGATCCGGTACAGGTCCTTGTCCGTTATGCAAACGGAAGTAGCCCATTGCTCCAGGACCACCGTATCAGTAGGGTCCTGGGGGCCCATGACAAGCTCACACTCGTGGTGGAGCCTGGGCTGGCCCATCCGGCGACCGTTCTTGTCCACGAACCATGAGGCAATAGTTGCCCGGTACACAGGGGCCGCCGCATCAGCGGCAATGACGCGCATGACTTCAATCTCAGCCTCAAACGGCTCGTTCTTGAATATTTTCAGCGGACTGCGGAATCGCACGTTTCTGAACCGGGCGGTAGGCGCGCTCACGTCCAGGAGCCCAGCAGCGGAGCGCATAAGCTCCATGCCGCCCACCCCAGGCAATACCGCGGCCCTGTCGATGCGATGGTGGTCAAGGAGCGGCTCGGAAGGATCCAAAGAGATTTTGACCTTCAGATATTCGCCCGGCAGAAAAGCCACAACCTGCGCCGCGTGCCCGGCGAGTCGCATTTCGCCAAGCTCCGGCCCACCAAATAGCTCGAACGCGTCCTGAGCAAAAGGTCCAAGGGGCCCTGCCGCGACCACTTCGCAAGGTCCGGAGGACCGGACCACTTCTTTGGCAAACAGCGCGGCTCCGGTCTCGGGCGGAATGAAACCGATGCCTGCGGATTCCAGGGTCTGCTGAACGCTCCCTTTTGCGGCCATGCCCACCTCGGACCAGGGCGCCCAATCTATGATGCTCACTTTCGCGTCCAACTCTTGGTCAGCCCTTCGCAACAGATGGGCCAGAGCGTCGTTGGCCGCGGAATAATCCACCTGGGCCAAATTACCGAAGCGGCCTGCTAAGCTTCCAAAGCCGATTATGCGACGAGGCAAGGTTTCGTGGCGAGTGAGCGCATCCAGCAGATTGCGCATCCCATCCACCTTGACCGACACCACGGCTTCGATCTGTTCCAATGTCTTGCTTTTCAGGGCACGGCTCACATCAATGCCTGCTGCGTGAACTAGGACATCGATCCGACCGCAGATTTCGGCGATCTCTTGCACAGCCTTATCCACAGCACCCGCGTCGCGGATATTCACGGGCCGGTAAATCACTTCAGAACCCGCTCTGCGCAGCTCGATCAAAGTGCGAAAAACCTCGGCTTCGGACTGGAGCCGGGAAAGCTCCCGTTCAACCGCAACCGGAGTCGGCGTGGCGCCCTCTCGTTTCATGCGATCTATGAGGTGGGCCTTTTCTTCTTGCCATTGCTCGGGGCCGAATTGCGCCATTCGTTCTGCCCTGTCTGATAGGGCGGTCCTGCCAAAGATCACAAACGTGAGGGCGCCTTGCTCTGCAAGATGCGCCAGGCACGAAGCAGTGATGCCCCGCGCGCCTCCGCTGCACAGAATTACCTCCCCACGCGCCGGCGTGGCTTCTTCGTGAGACGCCATCATGGGGATGAGCCCGATCGCGCGCAGCGACCCGTCCGCCGCGACTCCGGTCTCCAGCGGGAAGCTCTGCTTGAGACTGCGGGCCACAAATCGGGCACCCTCGGTCGGGCTGAAGTCGGGATGAAGATCGAGCGCTCTCACGAGGCTCTTGGGGAATTCCCGCGCAAAGGATTTGGTGGCTCCTGCGGCAGCTCCTGATAGGTATCCTTCGGGAGTGGGGCAAGCAAAGCCGAATGCGCCGTCTTCAGAGACCACAGTTGCCATGAACGAGGGACCGTTTTCAAAGGACTTGGCGAGCTTCACATATAGGGCGAATGTGTTTCTTAATCCCTGCGCGTCTTTAGTCAAGGGGAACAGGTTCACCACCCCGATGCGAGCTGCGGCGCTCTGCTCAATTTGGGAGGGGTTGGAGATGCGCTCCACGCTCTCGAACCCGAGCCGGCGAAGCTCATCTTCCAAGGCCCCCACCAATTCCTGAGCGCCACCGGCTATGATCACTTGGTCAGCTTCCGGCAATGGAACTGCTGTCGGCTGGGGCGCACGGACGAGCCTGGCTTCGTACAAACGGATCTCTTGCTCGTCGGGCGAAATCTTTTCCCCCTCGCCGCTACTACTGTCCGTATTCTCCCGCTCCGCGGATTCGTGGGCGCTCCGCTCGCTCACAAAGCCGACGATATGCCGGATCGTCGGAAAATCCGCGATCTTCAGGCCGTCAATGCGAGGAATGCCGAACCGTTGTCGCACCTCGCTTATGAATTCAGCCTGTTTTACGGTATCAATGCCGAGATCCGCTTCCAGATCAAGGTCAGGGTCGAGCATATCCGGCGGGTAACCGGTTTTGTCCGAAAGCAATTGCAGGATTGTGGTTTGGATACCTTCCACATCCTCAGGGTCGGCCGTAGTTTCCACGGAGGCATCCGATTGCCGGTCGGTGTGCTCAAGCACGAAACGGATGATGTGCTCTATGGTAGGGAAGTCCGCAATCTTGAGCCCTTCGATGCGTGGAATACCGAACGTGTTTCGAACGTCGGAAATGAACTCGGCCTGCTTCACTGTGTCGATGCCCAGGTCCGCTTCAAGGTCGAGACCGGTGTCGAGCATATCCGGCGGGTACCCCGTCTTGTTCGAGAGGAGCGCCAAGATCTTTTCCCGCACCTCAGGCGCATGTGACGAAAGTCCCACGGCAGGCTTCGCTGCAAGGGTGAGCGCCGTGACCGCTCCCTGTTGCGTTGCAACTCCTGATGCTATCGCTCCTGCCGCTCCGCGTTGGACCACACGCAGGGTGCGCTCTTCCACGGAAACCACCGGATCGTCATAGCCGGTGATTTCCGTGAGCCACTGCCGGTGCGCGGCAAGGTCGGTGATGCGGTTTTCTTGACGGCTGAGGATCTTGTACACGGCCATCACGATCTGGGAGCCAAATCCCGCGGCGAGTCTCAACACGTAATTCGCTCGACAAGAACCCCCACGGCTGAGGTTCATGTCCGCAAACTCCGGATCGGGCCGCTTCAGGTTGGGTATGGGCGGAATCAGGCATTTCTGAAGCGACCGGATCGCCACCACGTCCTCGACGCCCGCTCCCATGGTGTGACCGGTAAATCCCTTGGTGTTGGTGATAGGAATCTCTCGGGCGCCGTCACCGAACGTTTCACGCAGCGCCTGTATTTCGGCCGCGGAACTGCCGCCGCGTTTGGGAGAATAGGTTTCGTGGGACATGAAGACCATATCCCTTGCCAGTTCGTTACGAGAGCGCCCGGTCTGCTCTTCCCACTTCTCGATCATGCAGCCCATAACGGAACTGATGTGGTCTTTGTCAAGGCGGGTCCCGTGGTATGCGCTGTTTGCGCTGATTCCGGCCTCAATCGCGGCCAGGGGCTCCATGCCTCGCGCCCTCGCCATGCTCTCCTTTTCCAAGACCAGGCCCACAGCCGCGGAGCCCAGTATCAGCCCATTCCTGCGGTCATCAAAGGGGAGCGCGGCTTCGGTGACATTCTCTTTCGTCGTTGCCGCGCCCATCGCGAGGAAGCCGGAACCTATCCACGGGAAGAGCGTCTTGCCGGCCACATCGTCCGCGGCCACCACCAAGACCCTCTTTGCTTGGCCGGTGCGGATCCAGTCCCGCGCCAAAAGAATCGCCTGGGTAGTGCTTGCGCAGGCCGCATCAACATGGCTATTGGGACCTTGAGCCCTGATGAACTGCGCCAATTGCCCCGAACCCATACTCATGACCCGCAGGAGGAAACTCCGGTTAAACGAGTAAACCTCCTCCGATTCCACATGGTTGATCCGTGCGAATTCCTCAGAGAACCATGCGGTTATCCCATCACGTTCCCTGTCATCCTGGACTCGACCGATCAGCCCCGTGTAGAATTCTATCAGTCGCTTACGCGCGCCCGAGCCGTATCGACTCGCGGCTTCGCGGGTGAGCTCATCCACCAGGGACACCAGTCCAGGAAAAGCCGAAGCAAAGACCACCGCGGTTCCAGCCCTCAGCGGTTCCGGGAGCGCCCATGCGTCGGGCAACTCAAGACCGGTGGTCGTGGAGCGGGTTTGCCGCACCAGGGGAATCCCCGCGTCTTTGAGCGCTTCGATTCCGGCCATTAGAGCAAGCTGCGTGGTCACGTCCATAGACGCGATCAGGCGCTGATCGATTCCATATTCTTCCGCGAGACGATATTCGCTGAAGTATCCGGCCAGCTTGATCACGCCGTCCGTATCCTGCACCAGATGCAGTTCCGCTTCCCCATCGGGGCCTTTGTACAAGCGTTCGATGTTTTTTTCGACCATATCGTGCAAGCCCCGCTCCGGGACACGCTTGATGAAGTTGCGGCCCAGGATCAGGTCGTCCAGGGTCTCTCGATCAAAGGGGAACCGCACATCGCTGGGCAATCCGGCCGATATTCCGCTGATAACCACGGGTTGGAAGTCCATGCCTTCGGACTTGACCTGGATAACAGTCTTTTCCATCGGCACGATGCTCTTGAGGTACGTGTCGAACCCCGTTTTGATCAGGGCGCGGATAGGCTCCGCTTGCAGTTCAAGAAATCGCGGGAATTCGGCTTTTGACGCGGCCTCGCGGAGTTGCTCGTCAAGCAAAGGATCAAGAGGGTTGGGCGCAGCGGCGGGAGCAAGCGCCGGCGCCTTTGGGCCCGTCGCGCTGGTCTCTTTCACCAGCATAAGCACAGCGCTCTCTTTGCGCCGACTTGCGTCAGCCTGAGGTCCGGCCAAGTCGATGTTCACTCCTTCCACGGAAAGCGCGGCCAGAGCCTCCATGAGCTGCATTATGCCGCCCTTCTTGGGGTGGTTGGTGGCCAAAGCCAGCACGTCTCCAGGCAGGGTGTCCAGGGTCAGGTTGGTCAAAACCCGCTTGGGACCGCATTCCAGGAATATGCGTATTCCTTCCGCGTAGAGCTTGCGCAAGGTCTTCACCCACTCCACAGGGGCGGCAAACTGCTTGCCAAGCAGATCGCGGATTCTACCGGGTGCCGCGGGACCGACCGGATAGAAATCGCCGGTCACGTTCGACAGAACCGGAACCAAGGGCTGCTTCACGGTCAGACGGCGGAGAGTCTCCATGAACGGCTCCCTTGCAGGGGCAACCACGCCTGAATGGAACGCGGCGGAAACGGGGAGGAGCGCGCCTTCGAGCCCGCGAGCCTTGAAGAGTTCCGAGGCCTGCTTCACCGCATGGGTGAGGCCGGATATGACCGTCTGCTTGGGAGAGTTCTTGTTCGCGGCGACCACGTAGCCATCAACCTGGCTCAGCACCTCCTCAACCACACGGGAATCCGCGGGGATACTCATCATGAGGCCGGGATCGTCAATGCTCACCCGAGCCATTTCCCTGCCACGCACCGCAACCGCTTCCAGCGCGTCTCGAAATGAGAAGACCCCGGCGGCGACGCACGCGGCGTACTCGCCCAGGGAATGGCCCGCGCAGGAGACCGGCCGCACGCCCATTTGATCCAGGAGCCGGAACATCGCGGTATTCGCGGTTAGGATCATGGGCTGCAGGAGTTGGGTGTCCTTCATGGCATCCGCGGACGCGCCGGTATCTCGAGCCGCCGCAGGATCGGGAAAAACAACGCTCGTGAGCGGAGGAAGCCCCAGAGAGCCGACGATTTCGTCGGCTTCCCGATAAGTTTCAGCAACCACCGGGTATTGCTCGGCAAGATCTCTCAACATGAACGGATACTGAGATCCCTGCCCGGGGAAGAGGAACGCTATCCCAGCGCTGGATCGGTCGGCTGCGCCTTCCGCGAAATGGATGCCCCTTGCTCGAAGCGCCGGGGCCTTCGCTGGATCCGCGATGGCTTCCTCGATCAATGCAAGCTTCTTGATCGTTTCCTCAGGGGAGCCTCCAGCAAATCCGCATCGAAGCGGAGATCCCGAAGCAGCCTCTCGCCAACGGGCGGCAAGCGCATGGGCATCCCCCTCGGTCAATTCAGTCTTGATCGCCGCGATCTGCCCGGCCAAATCCCTCATATCCCGGGCCCCAAGGACCCACGCTTCACCCGAGAGGGGCAATTCAGCCGGTTTCGGCCAGTCCGGCGGCGAGACGGAGAGAGGCAGGGGCTCCTGTCGCCCACCTTGGATCACCCTGAGCCCGGGCGCATGCTCCTGGAGGCAGATGTGGAAGTTGGTTCCGCCGAACCCGAATGCGCTGGCGCAGGCCCGCCGGGGGATGTCGCCGGATGATTCCCACTTCAAAGGCTCTTTGACGAGAAAGAGCGGTGAAGTATCCCAGTCGATGCAGGGGTTAGGGTTGGTCACGTTAATGGTGGGCGGCAGGGTTTGATGGTACAAACTGAGCGCTGCTTTGAGCACTCCGGCCGCTCCTGCCGCGGCCTTCAGATGCCCGATCTGAGACTTGATGGATCCGATGCCCACGGATTGGGGTGGAAGGCCGGCATCCCTCAGAAGCTTGTCCAGAACCATCAGCTCAGTCTTGTCACCCACTGCTGTTGAAGTCCCGTGCGCTTCGATCAGTCCAATAGATGTCTCAGAGATGTTGCCGGCCGCCAGGGCCGCGCGTACGGCCCTTTCCTGCCCTGCGGCGTTGGGCGCGGTGATCCCTTTGCCTTTGCCGTCCGAAGATGAACCCACTTCCAGAATGGTAGAGTAGATTCGGTCATTGTCTCGGATCGCGTTGGTGAGCCGCTTGAGTATTAAGATCCCGCAACCTTCTCCCATGACGAATCCGTTGGCGCCCGCGTCGAAGGGACGGCTTCCGTCAGGAGACAGCGCCCCGATCTTGCAGAACTTCACGAACGAACTAGGATGCATGGCCGCATCCACGCCGCCGGTGATCGCGTAATCAATGGCGCCGTCTTTCAGAGCTGACACAGCGTTCATGATCGCGGCTATAGAGGAGGCGCAGGCCGCGTCCACAGTGAAGTTTGGCCCTTCCAGATTAAAGACGTTCGCGACTCGACCGGAAATGACGTTGGCCAGCTCGCCAGGCAACGAGTCCTCGGTAATCACAGGAAGATTCGCCAGGTATGCCGCCTTGAAACGCTCCAAAAGCTCTTGGCGAGCTTCAGGCGGCACATTGAGACCTTCGAACGACCGGTCCAGACATGCCAGAGCCCGTGGAAAGCCGACACGGGTTGCGTACAGGTCCGTGGTCTCGCCCCCCATGCTGTTTCCCAGGATGATACCCACTCGCTTGCCCTTCAGATTCCCGGGCGTGAGCTTCGCGTCCCCGAGCGCGTCCCCCACGCAGGCGACAGCCATCTGTTGTGTGCGGTCCATCTTTTGGGCCACCGCAGGTGGAATCCGGTATTTGAGGGGATCGAACGCGAAACCTTCGATGAATCCGCCAATGCGGGAATAAGTCTTGTCAGGGACCGAAGGATCGGGATCATAGTAGAATTCGGGATCGTCCCAACGTCCCGGCGGCACGTCGATAATGCCGCTCCGCCCGCTTCTGATTTGATCCCAGAAAGCTTCCGGCGAATCCGAACCGGGAAATCTAAGCCCAATTCCTACTATGGCGATAGGCTCGTGCGGATGCTCGACCTCTACCGTGACTTGAGTCTCGGGTAATTCGGGGATCTTCCGGAGCTGCGCTAGCGCCTGCGCGGATTTCTTCTCGAACACCTCGCGGCCGCGAACAATGATCTCTCGATGTAGATCCTCAATGGTGGTCGGCGAATTGAGCAGAGACACTACTTGACCCATCAGGTATAGGCCGCGGTCGTACTGTTCTTCGGGCGGAAGGTCGCAAAAGACCGGGCAATCCCACGTCGCCGTGGATGGATCGAGGGCGCGCCCTTTGGCGGCAAGTCTCAGCGAACCCAGATTATCCTTCTCATAGAGCTCCTTACGCTCACGCAACGGCGCGCCGCTGCGGAGACGGTCCTGTTCTCGGTCAATCAACCGGGATGCCATAGGCGACGCCGCAGCACGGGCGCGGGTATTAACCGTTCTGCCGATAATAAGGGTGCGGTCACTCTCCAGCGTGAGACCTTGATATGTCGGCGTAATGGCGCATGTGGAAACCACTTCCGACGTGGCCAAGTACGCTGTGCCCATCTGGAGGCCGACCCTGAGCCCTCGTGAAGTGAGATCCGCAACCATGCCCGCCACAAAAGCGGACGCCCTGGCTGTGGCAATGCCTCCGGCAAACAGGACGCTCACTTCTGCCAAGGAGAGCCCGTTGTGGGCCGCGCGTTCCAACTCGCGCAGATTCGCCCCCCAGAGGTCCAGGCTGCCCAAGGCGCCGATGTGGCCGCCTGATTCACGTCCTTCGAAGACAAAATGCCTGAGCCCGATTTTGAGCCCCTCAGAAACCAACGCAGGCGCCGGACAATGGAGATAGCAGATCGTGCCCATCTCCTCGATGCGCCGGGCCAGCTCAACACCCCCGGCAGCGAGAATGGCAAAGGGAGGCGGGTTCTCTTTCATGATCTCCAGGTGCGCTTCGTAGCAGTGGCGATTCACCTCCAGACCGATCAAACCTACGCCGAATCTGCCGTTTGTCTTACTGCGAGCGAGTTCGATCCCTTCGCGCGCAATGGGAGCGGGCATGTTTCCCATAGCGAGAAACGGGAGCGCTCCACCTTCAGCCACTGCCGCAAGGAAATCGGGATTGTCGCTCACATGGGCCATAGGACCTTGAACAATGGGCAAGCGAGTCCCGTGCGTTTTGCATAGATCGGACTGTTCAACGAACGGCCATACGCCAACACGCGCGGCCAGGCGAGCGGCGAAAGCTTCCAAGATAGCCTGGGCGCTCATGAACTCATCCGCAAGAGCCTTCGCGGTTACGATGTCCTCTGACAGAGCGAGAAGCGCGTCATCGGCGTCGAGGGATACTATATCTTTGCCCAAGGCTGCGTTGGCGGACTCTCGTAGCTTGCTGAACTCGTCTTGCGACAGCGAATCTTCCAGTTTGCGCAGTTCCCGCGCCATCCGAGTCCCCACCCGCGAATATACGCGACACGGTTTCCTCCAGGTTTCACCAAGGGTAATGGTGGCAGGGACATCCAGCGCGGCGAAGAAGCTCTTGAGCTGGTGGTCGATAGCTGATTCCCCCGTAAGAAGGAGGTGGACATCTAACGCCACGCCGGTTGCGCCGGCCGCGACGGCGCCCGTCGCAGTATGAAGTCCGATTCCGCCCTGGAGAAAGACCGGCAACGGGCAGACACCCAGTATCTCCTGGAGCAGCACGAGACCGTTTCGCTCACTCACCCAGCCGGGTCCTTCGTTCCCGCGGGCAATCAAGCCTACGGCTCCGGCCTTTTCCGCGCCCGCGGCTTGGCTGGCGGACCCGACCTCAACGAGCGCAGGAACGGGAAGGGCCTTGAGCTTACCGGGCTCCAGTAGGATCACGTCATCCACATCCTCCAGAGGAATGAGGCAGGCTTTCACGTCAGGTTCGGGCGTAAACCTCCCCCCCAGAGCATCCAACCGGATTCGCACACCGTGAGGAGTTCCCCCGGCCACTGAGAACCCGGAGGGTCCCGCGGTCACATAGTCGACGAAGCCGAGACCGCCGGCTCCCGCCACGACCTCAATGAGCCGCGGATCGTTGTTGATGGGCGGATTCACGTATAGGAGCGGTATGCGCAATTCAAACGGCAGCCTGATGTTCATGAGATCACCTTGAGCGTCGGCGCTTGGCCCACCTTCTCCGGCGACACGGCAAACCCGTAGAAGAGCACCTCTTTGATCGTGTCAACTTCTGCGGTAAGGGAGGCCTCGCCACCGTGGTGGAGCCATTTGTGGATAACCCCATTCAAGAATCCGATGATCCCGTAAAAGACCGTGAAATAATTCATCTGCTTGAGATATCCGTCGCGGGAGGCGCGCCAACACCTCCTCTTGAGCCCCGGCAGCGCGAGAATGAGTTCATTGATAAAGGTCTCGGAGAACTCTCGCCCGAAGTCCTTCTGCTCCTGCAAGAGCACTTTGAAAAAAGCTGAGTTGGTCTCAAAGAACCCGAGATAGTTCTTGATCACCGTCTCAATCACTCTGAGAATGTCTTCCTCTTTTCCGATCTCCTGCTTCACGAACGCGACGAATTCGCGCACCGTGACCTCTTTGAGCGCATTGAACAGCTCTTCCTTCGTCTTGAAATAGCGATACACTGTGCCTTTGGCGATTCCGGCCCGTTCTGCGATCGAGTCGATGGTGGCGTGGTGAAATCCGCGGTCCGAAAATTCATCGAGCGCCGCGGCCACAATCCGATCCCGGACGTCTTTGTGCCTTTTCCGCTTCGCTCCCTCGATCTCCACAGGCCGCCGGAGGCTCTGGAAAAGCAGGTCCTCCAGGAGACCTTCCCTCTGAATACCCGCGGCCCCGGCCACTTCCAGAACGTTGACGTACAGCGTGCGGACAAGCGCATCCGAATAGATGGGGGAATCCACAAGCGCAGAGGTCGAGTCCTCCATGAATTGAAGAACCACTTCTTCGAGGGTCTCATCGCGTTGCGCAGCCGTTTCCAGTTCGATGCGAAGGATGGAGATAAGCTCTTTGATTGCGAAGGTGTCTTTATGAGCTTTGGTTCGAGAGACTACGTCGTGGATCTCTTTTTTTGTGGTGGGCCTCACGTGCGCCTCCAAAAAACGTAATGGTCAGTCAAGGTTATGATAATGACTGACCAGTTCGTCATAATTAGTTTATAACGAACCGGTGCGGCCCATGTCAAGGAAAAATCGCCCTGCTCTAGCTGCCCCATGGCGTAAATGCAGCGGCGTTCCGGAAATGACATCCTTTTGCGCTTCGGTAAGATCCGGCGTCCTATCGGTCCGGAATCCTCGACCGGCGTCGTGGCTGTCATCGGTCCGCCGGCAGCGACGCCGGCCGCTACCAATTGACAAAAGAAGCACGAGCACAAAACCTTGCGCCGCATTGGCGGCACAGCCCCCCAAGCGCCGCGCAGCCCGCGCCTAAATCAGTCGATCTTCTTTTTAAACAGCAATGAGGAAAGAAGGATGTACCCGACGCCCATAGCTACCAGGGGGACGAACTGGGGCCAGAGGAGGTCCCAGCCCACCCCCTTGAGGAAGACTTCCCGCACGATAACTATATAATATCGCAGCGGATTCAAATACGTCACGTACTGGATCACCGTGGGCATGTTGTCTATGGGGAACACGAACCCGGAGAGGATGGCAGCCGGCTGCATCACGAAAAAGGTCGAGAGCACAGCCTGCTGCTGCGTTCGGCAGAAGACCGATATGGTCATGCCCATGCCTAAGCAGGTGATGGTGAAGACGATCCCTCCCATGACGAAGATGAAGAGAGACCCTCTGAAGATGGGCTGAAAGACAAGGAACGCAAGGACGGTCATAGACACGAGGTTCGCCACGGAGATGATAAAGCACGGGATGGTCTTGCCCAGAATGAGCTCCATCCTACTGATAGGCGTTACCATGATCTGCTCGATGGTTCCCTTTTCCTTTTCCCGCACGATCACCATTGCGGTTGATGTGACCGCGAGGAACATGAGGATAAGGACCAGGGTGCCTGGGACGAAATAATCCTTGGAATCCAGATTGGGATTGAACCATGCCCGTGGTTTGGCGTTGATAGAGGGCATGAGAAGAGTCGGAGAAGCCAGGCTGTATCGGAGGCCTCGGGCCCACTGGATGTCTCCCTGCATCAGCTCAAAAGCGTATCCTTGAATGATGGCCTGGGCCCATCCCGAGACCGTTCCTGCGGTTGTGGTGTCCACGCCGTCCACGAGAACGCCGATCTGGGTGGTCTGGTCGGCTTTTACGCGGCGCTCCAGATCGGGCGGAATAAGGAGAGCCACCGTAGCCTGGCCTCTTTCCAGGTAATAATCGGCATCATCGTACGAGTTGAGATATTCCTTGATGACAAAATACCCTGACCGGGTGAAGGACTCCACCAGGTTGCGGCTGATAACGCTTCTGTCCATATCGACTACGACAGTGGCCACTTCCTTCACATCCAGCCGGACCGCGTAGCCAAAAAGGATCAACTGGAAGATCGGGGCAATCAGCAGGATTCTAAAATTCTGCTTATTGCGAACAATTTGAATGAATTCCTTGCGGACGACGTGCCGGATCCTTGACAACCCTTGCTTGAAAAGACTGCGGGAGTCGGCCCGCGGCCGGCCGTTGCTTAGCCCCTGTCCGAAGAACGAAGGATCCACGATGGTTTGGCCGGTCCCGTGCGAATCACTCATTGCAACTGTTTCCCCAACCTCGTGGAAGCCAAGAAGGCTGTGATCAGCCCGAAGAAAGCCAGCAATATCACCGGGAAGAGCAGGACTTCCAGTCCCACGCCCTTGAGGTAAATGCCCCGCAGAATGGTGATGTAATACCGTGCCGGAACAATATACGAGAAAGCCTGAATCACCGATGGCATGTTGGCTATGGGAAAGACGAAGCCCGACAGGATAAACGAAGGCAGAAACGTGCCCAGAAGGGCAAATTGTGTCGCGAAGAGCTGGCTGTCGGCAAACGCGGATATGAGCAGCCCCAAGGAAAGAGACCCCACCAGAAAGAGCGCGGAAAGGAGAAACATCAGCAGAACGCTTCCCCGAAACGGGACCGCGAAAACGAACTGACTCATGAGATAGACCACCAGCAGATCCACGTACCCGAGAACGAAGTACGGCACGAGCTTGCCGATAACCAGTTCCGAGGCTTTCACCGGCGTGGAAATCAGTTGCTCCATGGTGCCTGATTCCCGTTCCCGGACTATCGTCTGAGAGGTAATCAGCGCGGCTATCACCATCAGGATAATGGCGATGAGCCCGGGTATGATGTTGATACGGCTCTGGAGTTCGGGATTGTATAGGAGCCTCACGCGGGGCTCCAGGGGGATCTGCACCTTCGTCACGGCTTGCCGCGCCAATTCCTTCTTGAAGTGGTCATCGAGAAAAATGGCCAGGATACTCTCGAAGTAAGTGATCGCGATGCCTGCGCGCGTCGAATCGGACGCGTCGAGGAATGCTTGAATGTCCGCGCCGCCGGTCCTGAGCACATTGCGGGTGAAATCATACGGGATGGTAATACTAACGGTCACAACCCGCTCGTCAACGGCACGCACCATCTCCTGAAAGGAATCAGCATAGAGAACGAGTCGGAAATAACCGGAACTAGTCAGGCGGTCGATGAGTTCCCTCGACTGGGGCGAACGTTCCTGATCCCAGACGGCAAGCGGGATATTGTCCACGTCCAGAGAGAGCGCGTAGCCGAAAAGGAAGAGGAGCATTACAGGGATTCCGAGCGCAAGGTACAGCGAACGGGTGTCCCGAACCACATGCCAGGTTTCTTTTCGCGCTACAGCCAACGTTCGATGGATACTAATCATGGCTCTCGGACGTTGCGGCGCCGGGGTGATTATTTCGGTCTTGGGATGTGAGCGTAACGAACACGTCCTCGAGCGACGGAGAGACCTGTTCCGCCCGGATTATGGAGATCCCTTTTGCGGTCAGGAGCTGCCGAGCTCTTTCCTTGGCCGGCTCAGGATCATCCGCCACAATGTGCAACTGGTTGCCGAAGACCGCGACTTCAGAGAAGAAGCGGTCGTCCTTGAGGAGGTCTAACGCTGTGAGAAGGTCGGAGCACTCCATTTCGATTACCGACTCGGTCATCCATTTCGTCTTGAGCTCGCGTGGATTGTCCATCGCGATGATTCGTCCCTGGGACATGAGCGCGAGCCGATTGCAGTAGCCTGCTTCGTCCATGTAGTGCGTCGTCACGAAGCTGGTGACTCCCTGAGAAGTCATTTCGTGGATAAGACCCCAGAAGTTGCGACGTGATATGGGATCCACCCCGGATGTGGGTTCGTCAAGGAAGACGATCGGCGGAGTGTGCAGCACCGCGCACCCCAATGCCAATCGCTGTTTCCACCCCAGGGCCAGCTCCCTGGTGAGGGTCTTCCGCTCATCCATGAGCCCGGTCATTTCCAGCGCCCACTGGGCCCTCTTCTCATGATCCCTTCCCCTAAGGCCGTACACTCCGCCGAAAAACTCAAGATTTTCCGCCACCGTTAAGTCCTCGTAGATTGAGAACTTCTGGGACATATAACCGATCTGCTTTCTTACCTCTTCGTACTCGGTGGAAACGTCCCTGCCCGCTACCGAGGCTTCTCCGGAAGACGGCGTCAGAAGCCCGCACAAAATCTTAATGGTTGTCGTCTTGCCCGCGCCGTTCGGCCCGAGAAATCCGAAGATCTCTCCTCGTTGCACCTCGAAACTCACGCGGTCCACCGCGACGAAACTACCGAAGACCTTGGTCAGATCTTTCGCGACGACCGCCACATGGTTCCGCGATGGTTTCACAAGCTATACCCTCTGCCTGTCCGGTCCGGATTCGTGACTCTGCATGATTGAGAGAAAAGCGTCCTCCATAGCCGGTGTTATCCGCCTCAAAGAATAGACGGCCATGCCCTTTTCCTCCAGCCGGAGTCGCGCTGCCGCGATCTCTCGCTCGTTACTCACACGGACATGAAGGCCTTCTCCAAAGAGGTTCAAATCCAGGATACCCGGCATGTCCGCGATGAGTTCTTTGGTCTTGGGCAGGTCTTCGGTGACCAGTTCATAAAAGAGGCCCTTAACAAGGGCCCGAATCAGATGCGGCTCGTCACAATGGATGAGGGCGCCGTTGTGCATCAGGCCGACGCGGTGCGTCCGGTCCGCTTCGTCCAGATAGGCCGTAGAAACCAGTATGGTGATACCCTCCCGCAGCAGATCGTACAGGATCTTCCAGAAGTCCCGCCTCGATACAGGATCAACCCCATTGGTCGGTTCGTCGAGCAGCAAAAGTCTCGGCGAATGAATGAGGGCGCACGCGAGACCGAGTTTCTGCTTCATTCCGCCGGAAAGGGCGCCGGCGAGCCGGTCCTTGAACGGCCCCAGCCTACTGAAGGCAAACAGCCGTTCTATCCGCTCGGGCCTCAATCTCCCCGGAACCTGAAACAGGTCCGCGTAGAAAAGGAGGTTCTCAATTACGGACAAATCCTCGTACAGACCGAACCTCTGCGGCATGTACGCGATGCGCTCCTTGATCCGCTCAGGGTCGTCCACCACCGAGATACCGTCTACCCATGCATTGCCGGAGCTGGGCGCGAGGATACCGGCGAGGATCCGTATCGCAGTGGTCTTGCCCGCTCCATCCGGCCCCACGACACCGAATATCTCGCCTCGTTCCACCGTCATTTCCAGATCGCGCAGAGCCCGCTGGCGTCCGAAATCACGACAGAGTTTTTCCGTCTTTATGATGAGATCTTGCGGCATAGGAAACACTGGACGGCCACGGGTCCCGGCCTACGGCCGCGCGTCCGGGCCGCCGCGGACCTGAGACTTATCGGCAGACGCTTTAGGAGGCTCGGAATCCACCAGAATATGCCCTTCCGCGGGCATACCGATTTTCAGCTCCTGATGGATGTTTGGGATGGTAATCTTGACCCGGTAGACCTGTTTGACTCGTTCTTCAGGCGTTTGCACATTCTTGGGCGTGAATTCCGCACGGGAGGAAATCAGCGTCAGCCGGCCTTTGTACTTCTTATTGGGATAGCTATCGGTAGTAATCTCCGCGGTCTGACCCAGCTTGAGCTTGCCCAGATATTTCTCCCCAACGTACCCCTTAAGCCACACTTCGTTGATACCCGCAACCGTGGCTACCGTGGCGCCCGGCAGCACCACTTCTCCATTCTCGTTGGATTTGACCAGCACCACCCCATTGATGGGGCTTTGCAACACAGAATACACAAGATCCAGCTCGATCTTCGCCAGCTCCCACCCGGCTCGGTCCAGGCGGTGTCGCGCGGCCCGAATTCGTTCTTCCCGCGGACCCACCTCCAGTTGCGTGAGGTCCTCCCGCGCCTTTTTGTGCTCCTCCAAGGCCACTCTGTACGCGGTTTCCCGGGCATCGAAAGCCGATGCGGATACGGCCCCCTGTTTGTGCAACGGAACGTATCGCTCGTAATCGGCTCGTGCGTTTTCCAGTCTTCTTTCCGCGGCCTTGAGCACTGCTCTTCCAGCCTCTATATCTTCCACCCGAGAGCCTGTCACCAGCTCGTCCAGCGTCGCTTGAGCCGCGGCCCGTTCCGCTTCCGCGGCCTTTTTCTGGGCCATGAGTGTGCGTGTGTCCAGCCGGGCGACCACCTGGCCGACAGTCACGCTCTCTCCTTCTTCAATGGGCAAGTAGTCGATTTGTCCGCCCAGCCGAAATGAGAGATCCACCTCGGTAGCCTCTATGTTGCCGCTGACAAAGATCCGAGTATCGCTGGAGCCTTCCGGGCCCGGCCACAGGCGCCACATGGCGATGCCCACACCCACTGCGGCCACTGCGCAGACCAAAGCTATTCGCTTCCCCTTGTTCATGACCATTCGGACCGGCCCGCCCGCCATACGCCGCTTCAATGAAGTGAGAATGTACCAAAGAAAACCGTACACGCGCAAGCTCAAACGATTTTGTGGAGGCGGTCCGCTTCGCTGGGAATTTGAGCACAGACAAAAGAATAATCTAGCGAGGTTAGCAGATTAATGATAACCCTCATGGCGTTGGTTGGACAATCAATCAACTATTACTTGAGGTTTTTGATAGTTCTTGTTGACTTATTTGAGTAATTTTGATACACATAGAACGTCTCCGGGATAATCCCGCGGCGGTGAGACGGCCGAAAAAGATAGGCGCCTCGACGGTCCGCAGGTCCGGATTCTCCGCAGACCTTTCGTTCATTGGTTCAGGGTTTGTGAGGAGGAAAAAATGATCCACCGGAAAACCAGGGTCACGCCGATCGTCTGGATGACCGCTGCATTCCTTGTCGTGACCTTCTTGCTTTTTACAGCCCCTGCTTTTGCATGGGAATTCTCCATGAAAGGAGAGTTCGAGTACCGCTTCCGGTATTTTGGCCGCCTGGGAGATCGTGACCTGTTTGGAATCGTCTCGGCCGGGGAACAGGCGGGCATTCCGGTCGGCTTTGCGGGCCCGAACATTTACGGTTCGGGAGCGGCGTCGCCGTTTCTGGCCGACATGGCCACGGGGCAGCTCGTTATTACGCGCGGAGGCTACTCGAGGCTCGGTTCGGACGCGTATTACAACGACCTGCGCCTGACACTCTATCCCGAGATCCGTGTAAATAAAGCCATTCGAGTGTTCGGTGTGTACAACATCGGCGGGACCCGGAACAAATACTGGCAGGGCTTGGATTACGACGCTGCAAGCGTTGTTTTGGGCACTTCACCGGGCATCCCGCCCTTTGAGCGATACTACATGTCGCAGACGAGCATGAACGGGTACGACACCGGGGCCATTGGAAGTTGGGAACAGGTCAGGGCAACAATTCAGCTTCCCATCGGCGTGCTTTCCGTCGGTCTCAAGGATTTCCCCTTCGGAATTGGGGCCACCTTCGGGGAAAACACCAGATCTGAATCTCTTCTCTTTGTTGCTCCTTACGGGCCTCTCCGATTCTTGTACGCCATCTGGCTCGGACGCAACCGTTTCATAGAGAGCTGGGGCTCTAACCCGGACGGCGCCCTGAAGAACACCTTTTTCCAGGCCGGTCTCTTTACCTACGAAAGCGGACATCTCGGGCTCGGTGGCGCCAGTATCTGGAGGGCATACCATTCGCCCACTCGATTGGGCGCAAATGTGAGCGCAGCGCTGGCGGACGCGTTTCACGGCAACACAGACGATGTTACCTGGGCGAATCTTGTATACGTGAAGTACAATAACGGAGTTTTTTTTGCCAATGGAGAGTTTGCCTGGGTGAACATAGAGCAGTACCCCACCATCAACATCGGCGAAGTTGACGTTACGGGATTGCCAAGGACAGAAGCTCATATTGAGGCGTGCCACTGGTTCGCGGAAGCGGGCGTCCTGATCGGCCCGGCCAAATTCACCTTCATGTCGGCGCTCGCGTCCGGGCCGGTGCTCAATAATAACAACCGCACCAAGATCTATCGCGCGTGGCCTATCAACTACCAGGCTATGGAACCGTACGAATTGCTGATGTTCAATACGTACGCGGGCGGCAATAACGGCGGGTGGGCTGCCGCGGACATAACCTTCGTTTCCGACGAGCATGGGATGATGAGCGACGCCTACTGTTTAGCCGGCCGCATCGATTACGCGGTCGCGGCCAATTTGAACGTCTGGTCGAGTTTTATCTGGGCGAACCGAGTTGAAAAGAACGGCTATCTCATCGGCCAGTTCAACCAGACCGGAGCGGCGAGCGCCGCGGGAAACGGCCCGGGAAGCTTCGCGGCTGCTCAGGGCTTCCCCAACCGCAACCCGTACGTTGATGACGGATTCATCGGCTGGGAGCTGGGCGCTGGGGTGGGTTGGAAGCTCCTGGAAGGCTTCACTCTGAACACCCGGTACGCGCTCTGGCAGCCCGGCCAGTGGTTTGACTGGGCATACCGCGCGGTCACTCCTGTCCCAGTTGGTGTGGTTGCGGGTGACGCGGTCATGACGAATCGTGACCTCATTCAGGCTATCCAAGGAACCATGATGATCGACTTCTAACAACCCTATTCCGATCTGAGCGGAAAAGGCTCGGAGGGCGACACTCTCCGGGCCTTTTCTTTACCCTCAACGCCCGATATCGGCTTTGCAAAAACACTCCGGAGGATGCGCGAAGCAGGTGAGTCGGGTTGACCGACGGGAAAACCGACAAAGGAGGACGCGGCGAAGCGCGGGTTGAGAAAGGGATCTCACCATCTTGTGCGCTTGAAGGCGGATTTGTAGGGCCGCTGAATATGGGCGAGCGCGGTAAGGAATTCCTTAGTGTTTCTCGCGAATGAAGAGAGTAGTTTTTCTCCAATTTACTGATTGGTTAATTGATCTGTACATTTTTACTATTGATGCAGTGTTGTAAATAATATCTCATTTTTTTGTTTTAATATTGACAAGCCTGAACCGCTGTGATATCCCGCCACCTGAATTACCGCTATCGGGCATGGATTCAGGAGTTTCCGTGTGTTTGGGAAAGTCATAGAACTGAAGCGAAATCCTGAACCAATCACCGGAGGAACAGACCTTCCGGATGAGATCAGCGGTCAGTTCAGCGCAGAAGTTCGCGAACAGAGCCGCGCTTCCGCGGAATCCTCGCGAATTTCGCATATTAACTTCGGGAGGGAATCCTATTTCGGCCTCATCTCTGAGTCTTCAGGAAAGGCCACCAACGTCCACATCACCCTCGACCCTCACTCCAAGACTCTCGCACGCGCCACGTGCGGGTGCTTCCGCGCCAATACCAGATCTTATTGCAAGCATGTGGCTTCCTTCGCCCGTTACATCCTCCGGTCCGATCCGGAGACGGGAAAGCTCCGAACCCTATCCGACGATTTCCACGACAGCTTCTGGAATGAAATAAGCTGGTACGGGTACAAACATTTCGGCGACTCCCTTCTCGGGTTCAAGGCCCACGCGGACCATGGTGGCGGCGGCATACGCATCGGGTACGCGGATCGAACTAGCAAAGAGATCCTGGTCCTCATGCCGGGGCCGCGGCTTGTCGAGGAATTCCTGTACGAGTTTTTCGAGATCATCCGTCGCGACATAGATCCGGTCCTCTTCAAGAGTATGTTTGGCCGCAAATTGAAGGACCCGAGGGTCCCTTCCTTGCGGCGGCGACCGTGGTCAAACTCTCAGGCTGAAGATGACCTGAATAGACGAGGCCTCAAATCAACGACGCAACACTATGAGGAGAGCATTTGGCACCGGATCGCAAAAGTGGGATTCTTGATTGCGGGCAGGAGTGGAGGGACGTTCCGATTCACTTTTCTTGAACATAAACAAGAGCTGACCGCGGAGGCTTATGACGAGGAGGATGAGGTCATTTGCAGGCTGGTTCCTCCTCCGGCTCACATCGGAACCATCATTGAAGCAGGGGAAAAGACCGGGGTCATAGGCGGCGACCTCTTCATCCACCCCCACCCGTTGAGAACAGGTCATCGCATTGAGGTTACCGAGGCCTCCGCGCTCAGTATCACACCTGTGGTTGAAAATCCCGACCCGGACGCGGACCCCGCGGATGCCTTCCTGGATCGCACCACCCTCGAAAATCAATTGTACGGCACCTATTACTTCTTTCCTGAATGGGGTTTTTTCCGCATTGCTGTGAACCCGGCCGGGCTCCCGCCGGAGCATTTTTCCACACGCAAGGCGAACATCATCCTGCCGGAGCACATTACAACCTTTCTGGAAGAGTACGGGGACAGGCTGAACCGGGAGAACGACGTGTTCGTCGACGAAAGCCTGTTCAAGCGTCGAACAGTAGACAAGTACCAGAAGGCGACCGTAGACCACGCGCTGTCCGGCGAGGGGAACGTTTCCGTTGATGTGAGTTATGATTTCGGTGAATTTTGCGTCTCACTTCAAGAGATTTATGAAGCGAGAAGGAATCGGAAACGCTTCCTGGTAAAGGGTGATCAGTGGGTCGACACTCTCTCCGCGGAGTTCGCATGGATGGACGGTCTGGATGAACAGGCCGTAAGAGAAGGCGCGCAGGTGAGGCTGGAACGCGCAGAGTACCTCCGTTTCCTCGCATTCCACGATCGGGTGGAGACTCACTTCAGGTCAGAACAAGATCGCCAGTGGTTCGAGGAACTTCAGAGGCTCAAGGCGCCCTCACGTCTCCCGTCCACGCGCTCAATGAAAGGTCGGCTCCGCGTATACCAGAAGAACGGGTACGGCTGGTTGTGGTTCCTCTACGAGAATCGTCTTTCAGGCCTGTTGTGCGACGACATGGGCCTGGGCAAGACCCATCAGGTAATGGCCCTGCTCACGGGAATTCTACAGCGCACGCCCAAGGGCGCAGGCAGGCTACGATTTCTGGTAATCTGCCCAACCACGGTGCTCAGTCATTGGAAGGACAAGATCCTGGAATACGCGCCTCACTTGGATCCGTACATCTATCACGGCACTGATCGATCGTTCCATGAGGCGTTTGAGGAGCGCCTCACCATCATTACGTCATACGGTATTGCGCTTCGCGACATGGATATGCTGGAGGCGTATCATTTCGAAGTGGTCGTGCTCGATGAGATCCAGGCCATAAAAAATAAGACCACCAAGACCCATGTGGCCATTAAGCGACTCCAAGCCTCGTGCGCGCTCGGCCTCACCGGCACTCCCATCGAGAACACCCTGGCGGATCTCAAGGCGCTCTTTGACATTGTGCTGCCGGGTTACTTAATGACAGACTCTCTCTTTGAAACCCACTTCCGCGCGCCGATTGAAGAGGCGTCTGACAAGGAGTCCGAGAAGAAGCTGACCCGTATGATCCACCCGTTTGTTCTTCGCCGCAAAAAGGAGCAAGTGCTCAAAGAACTACCCGCTAAGATCGAGGATCTGCGGCGCTGTGCGCTCAGTGACGATCAGGTTCGCTTTTATCGTGATCTGGTTGAGCATCAGGGCAAGGGGCTGGTGCAGAAGCTTAAGGATCCTGACCAGACCGTGCCGTACATGCATGTTTTCGCGGTCCTGAATTACCTCAAACAAATCTGTAATCATCCTGTGCTTCTGGAAAAGGAGAACAGGGACTATCACAAGTATTCATCCGGCAAATGGGACCTGTTTGTAGAGCTGTTGGCGGAGAGCATCGGCTCGGGCCAGAAGGTGGTGATCTTCAGCCAGTACGTGAAAATGCTCGAACTGATCGAAGCCTATTTGCAGGACGAGGGCCTACAGTTCGCCACTATCAAGGGACATACCCGAAAGAGGGCCGAAGCGTTCCGCCGCTTCAACACCGACCCCCAATGCATGGTCTTCACCGCGTCTTTGCGAGCCGCCGGTCTCGGCATCGACCTCACGGGCGGCTCCGTGGTCATCCATTACGACCGATGGTGGAATTCCGCCCGGGAAGAACAGGCCACGGATCGGGTGCATAGAATCGGCCAGCAACGGGGCGTCCAGGTCTTCAAGCTGATCACCGAGAATACGCTGGAAGAAAAGATCGACACGATCATCTCCCGCAAAAGGAGACTGATGGATTCCGTAGTCAAGCAGGACGATCAGGCGATCCTCAAGCATTTTTCCCGAGAGGAACTCATCGAGCTGATTTCTTTTTGATATGGAGTCGCAGTTTCTGAAAAGATGTTGCAGCAGGTTGGAAACGCCTCAGCAGCGCCGCCTACGGGCCACACTCTTGCATGCCTGCTTCCAGCGCGAGGAGCACGAGTCTTTCCGTTGAATATTGGCCGTCGGTAAGGCTCTTGAGAGGGCTTTCACGACCGAAAATCCGGGTTACCATTTCAGCGGGAGTCATGCCCATACCGTAGAGGTCCTTCACGGTTTCGCACAACTCTTCGAGATAACTCACGCACTCCTGGAACGCCTGTTGTCCGTTCTTCTCAATGGCCAGCGCTGACGTCATGACAATGATGCGGTCCATGTCCAAACTCAAGATGCGTTTCATGGATCGAATCATGTGAGCCACATTGAATTCCGGACCAGCCACATTGGGCTTTTTCGATATGTATAGGTCCCCGCTAAAGCACCAGCCTCTAGCTCGTTCAACGAGCGCCACGTGGCCACCGCAATGCCCCGGGGTCTCGATCACTTCGAAGAGATGGTGAGGGGTTTCAATCCGGTCGCCGAGCGGCAGGACTTCGCATGGTTCGCGTCGGCCCCAATAATGCAGCCTGTAAGAAGGCATATCGGGGACCTGCGCGATTATGGGAACCGCCTCACGGTGAGCGAAGATCTCTATCCCGAACTTCTCCTTCACGGCCTTGTTCGCGCCCACATGATCCTCGTGGTGATGAGTGTTAACCGCAACGAGGACTGTCCGGCCGTCGAGCGCGGCGATGAACTCTTCTTCGGTGTTCTTGCAGCCCGTATCGATGAGCAACCCATCCACCAGATAGCTGGAGATCCAGTAAGGAGGGTGACCGGCCCGTTCCGGCTTCATTCTGATCTGGGTAATCTCTTCGAACTTCCGCAATTCGATCATCCGGCCTATCCTTCAGGCGCGGTTCGCGGTCTCCGCCGTGATTCCCGAGAGTGTTACCCGGTACCCGAAATCCCGGTGAATGATTCGCGCTTCATCGAGCAACGCTACAACAACGAGCAGGTCATCGGCCGGTATGCGATCCAGGTTCAGGTCTCCAAGCACCCGCCACTCTTTTTCAAGCGACCATGCTTCGCCCTGTTCTCTCTCGAGCTGGAAAAGGAACTTTTCATTTTCCGACATCTGTTGATACACGGCCTCATCGCCGTACATTACCGGACGAACATCGAAACCAGCCAGGGCCTCTCTTCTCACGGCTATGCCGTACGGTTCAAACGACCAGCGTATGAGCCCGGTGCGCCATCTGATCAGATCGCGCGCCTCAGCGGGCAGACATTCGGTGAATGACACGCAAGGGAACGCTCCGCGGATAAGGCGGCGGGACCCGCGAATTCTTCCTTCTTCGAGGATGTGGACCAGCGTGTGAAACGCGGAGTGGGCGGAACTCGGCCGGCCGTCTATCAAGGATTGGCAATAATCACCGAGCGTTTGCCCCGGCCACGGTCCCGGACACGCCCGTGTGTAGTGGATCAGCCACCCTCCTCGCGGTGGCCAGTTCGCTAGAGGCAGCGCTTCGTAACCTGGCGCCGGTCGAGGCGGCCCCTTAGGTTCATATTGGTTTGTGTCGGGCCTGTCATGGTCGCGGATTCCTTTGCCCGGCTCGCGAGACAACTTCCCGCCGTTCCTGGGAACGGAGGAGTTCGGTTCAAGAGGAGCGGAAAACGTTCTGCTCGATCTCGGGCCGATCCCGAACTCCGAAGCCCGACTGACCGAGATGCCTCGTCGCTCCCCGATGTGGAGGAGGCGCTCCATAGTTCCACCCGGTCGCACCTCACCTGCGAGCATGCGCCAGGAGAGGGCCGCGATCAAATGATCCCTTTGCGTGGCTCTTTCCGGAGCGCGGGGCGCTCGCCCGGGCGGAAAGGGCGATAGGAAAAGGGTATGCTCCCAGGGATACAGATCGCGGAAGTGTTCCTCAAACCGCGATGCTCTCTCAGGGCGATCCATGAAAGGGAGCGTGTCCATGCAGACCACAATGATCGGGAGACTTTTTGCGCAGGCCATTCGAGCCACAAGTTCATATGGGAGGCGTCCATAGCTGGACACAACAACCCATCGGTTACGTTCCACCAATTGGAACAGCGCTCTACACGCTTGCACCCAAGTGTCTGACGGGCCCACAAGGCGCGAAGTCCTCGAATTCAGGATGCACGCTGAAGGCTGTTCCAGGAGTGACTTGTCGCCTTTTGCATAAAGCAGCTTGGGAATCGGATGTTCAGTCGCGGCGGGAGCCCGGATTTCGTCCGCGGTAATGAGGTTGATACCCTGGTAGAGCCACGTTCGAGATTGCGCAGCGGCTCGGAGCAGGCTTCGGGGGGAAATCCGAAGGCATGTGGGCAAAGAAACTTCTGCGGCGTCGAAGGCTTCTTGGAGCGCGCCCACAGCGGCCGACGCCGCTTCAATGTCGAACTGGGGAGTGTGCGAGATGACCCGGGAACGCGCTATCCAATCCAGTTCCCGCATCGAGGATAGGATAGCCGTAGCGACTAAGACTGACTCAACGCGTGATCGCTCCACTGCTACAACTCGGCGCGGGGAGAGAGCTTCCTGCCGGAAAAGATCCACCGCGGGTTCTCAAAAATCCATGCGCGGAAATCAAGCTTCGATACCGATCCTGCTCAAGAATTCCTTAAGGTCTTCGGCCAGCGCGTACGACGTGCCGTCTCTATCCCGGTAAAGAAGCACGTTGTCCGAAACGTGGCGCTTTCCCGCCACAAGAGTGACCACGCGTCCCTTTATTACCTTGAGTTCCGCGAATTCTCGCTCCGACACGAACCACGGTTTCTCATCCAGATCGAGCGCGTACTTGCCGTTCCAGTCCCTGTTGAAGAGCGTGCTTGTCTTCTTGAACAAATCCCTTGCCGTATACCACCCTTCCCCTTCAATAATGGGAAGTAGATCCTCCTGCGTTTGGATATGAATTACCAGGAGCAGCTTTTTCTTATTCTCGCGCATTTTCGCCACTTCCGATCATGTTTGAAGTCGGCAGGCGGCTATGTGTTGTAACGGAACGGCTAGACGCCTCGGAGAGGGAACGGTTAGGGTAGCGACAGCGACAGGGTCTGGTTTTCCTTGCCCATGACGGGTAACTCTTTTCCATCATAGCGGAAACGGACCCCGCCCGCGTTTCCGGTCTGGATCTGAAATCCGTTTCGTGCTGTGAAGATCTGAACATCACCCGCAGACATGGTCAATTCTTCCGCAGGCCCATCGTCCGACGTTATCCGCAGCCAAGCGTTTGACAACGCCTTAATTTCAAGGACCTTTTTACCTGTCTGCTTGGGCGCCGGCTGGTCAAAGACCGGGCCTTCGGAGAGCTTGGGCGCGATCGGCTGCCGAGGGCTGGGTCCCACGGAGGGCAATCCCTGTGTCCGACCGGTGGATCCTATCGTCTTGTTCGGGGGTTCGGAAAAGAAGAGGCGCGTGACTCCCGTAAGCAACAGAATGCCCAACGCTATGATACCCGCCGCGGTAAGACCGATGTTGAAGATCTTCCTTCCCCTATTCGGTCGACTCGGCGGCCGTCGGTGAAAGAGCGGGTGTTCCTCGTGTTCGTAGTTGGGCGCTTCCCCTTGCCGAATAAAATTCTCGAATTCACGGAGCGCCTGTTCGGATTCCAGATCCAGGGCCTGGACATAAGATTGGATGAAGCCTCTTACAAAAACACGGGGGGGCAATAGATCGTACCGGTCTTTTTCAAGCAGTTCCAGGTTGGTCAGCGCCACCTTGGTCTGCTCGGACATCTGCGCAAGCGTCAACCCCTTTTCTTCTCGAAGGCTCTTGAGGTATTCTCCGAACGATTCCATAGACATTTCCTCGGCTACCCCCACAACAGTTCCCCTTCCGGAGGGCAATCGGCCTCGCCAATAGATCAGAGGCTCCGTGCGCCCAAATACGTGGGGCGTATCAGACCGCAAAGGTCTCGTGGGGACAGACCGGTGAGGTCAAGAATTCGATTACCATCGTGAGTGACGATCTTCAAGGGGTTCGTGCAATGAACGCGCGGGCCCTGAATTTGCGGCGGGAACCATGATCAGATCACTGGCCGGTCACCTGGAGCGGCGCCCTGCTGTTGTAGCTCTGGCATTTCTTGTCACGGGCATCTTCGGGGCAAACATGTGCAGGACATGCCCGGGTTCGTGGTTTCTCGTCCCCGTCCTCCTCTCTCTTCTTATGCTCTTGGGTTCTTTGCGGTTCCAGCGGCGTGAGATCCTCTGGCTCTCGGCCGCAGCCTTTCTCTGTTCATTGGGCTTTTATAGCGCCATGACGTGTCTTTGCGCGGGAGAGGAATACACGCCACCCGCCGACAAGAGAATTATTCACGCCACCGTCAGGGATAAGCTCGCCTCCGGCGATCAGTTTCGGGTTCTCCTTCTCGATTCCGGCAGAGACGCCGTGGCAAATCAATCGATTCCAGGGCAGGGAAGGCTATTCCTTCGTGAACATCAGACTCCGCTCTGCGCGGGAGACCGCATATCGTTTCGGTCCGACATTAGAAAGCCGCGCAACCGAGGCAATCCGGGTGAATTTGACTGGGAGATGTATTGCAGAGACGGCGGGATTTTGTGGCAGGCCTCGGTCCAAGGACCGGATTCGATTCTGTTGCTGAGCCTCGGTTCACGGCTCGCGCCCCGCGCCCTTCTGTATGAACTCCGAGAAGCCATGAACAGCTTCCTGGAGCGTTACTCCTCCGGAGAAGTGAGGGCGGTCCTCAAGGGTATTGTTCTCGGGGATCGGGGGGAGGTGGACTTTTCGCTCCAGAGCGCTTTTGCCGCTTCAGGACTGGCGCACCTCTTGTCTGCGTCTGGTCTGCACGTGGGTATCGTAGCGCTCTTTACCTCTGTCTTCGTTCTTATTGCCACAGCTCCATATCCGACTGTCTTTCTATGGGCTCCGCGGAGAAAACTGGCAGCCGCCGTCACTATCCCTGCGATGGTGGTGTACTGTCTCCTGGTAGGAGGCCGCGCTCCAGCCGTCCGTTCCACGATCATGGGACTCGTGGTCGCCACAGCTCTCATTTTGGACCGTCGCTGGCACTCTCTGAATTCGCTGGCTCTCGCAGCATTTCTGATTCTGTTGCTCTATCCGTTGTCGATCTTCACCGTTGGCTTCCAACTCTCGTTTGCCGCTGTGCTGGGGATTCTCCTTGTAACGCCCAATGTGATGAAGCGATGGTATGGGTCGCGTCAGAACGATTTGGAGACCGCAACGTCTGAACCACATCTGGGCGCGGGGCGTAAAGAGAGTTGGACCAAGAAGATCGGAGGTCATGTGACGGCCTTGTGCCTCACCTCCTTTGCCGCCACAATGGGAACCGCTCCCTTCCTCGCGAACACGTTTCACTACTTCCCCGTCTATACATTCTTTGCGAATCTGATCGCAGTTCCGCTCTTCACCATAGCCTTACCTTTTGCGTTGTTGGCCGCGCTGGTGGGAACCGTTTGGCCTGCGGTAGGAGCGCTGATCCTTGTGCCTGGAGCTTTCCTTGTTGATGTAACCATACGCGTCGGCCGCTTTTTTGCCGAACTCCCCGCCAGCGCTTTGAACTTGCCCGAGCTGCGCGTCCCGGAGTTTCTCGTCGCTGTTGGCGCCATGTTCGGGGCGCTCGGGTGCCTCGGTCGGCCGACTCGGAAACGTTGGGCCGCTGTGGTGGCTGCTATCCTATTCCTCGCGGCGATCGCCGCATGCTTCAGGTGGTTTGGGTCGGGAGAGCCGCCCTTACGCGTCGTCTTCCTCAGTGTGGGGAAAGCAGATGCGGCTCTAATTAAGGCTCAGCCCAGTCACGCGCTCCTTATCGACGGTGGGGTCAAGAATCCTCATTTTGATTCCGGGGAAAGCATCCTCGTCCCATTCTTTCAATGGGCCGGCGTGCGGGGACCGCAAGAGATCGTCCTCACCCATCCCCAGATGGACCATATGGGTGGTCTGCCGACTGTCATTTCCCGGGGCCCTTCAATTCGCTTGTGGCGCAACCGTATAGGGTTCGAGCCTCCCTTTCTCACCGATCTATTCGCCATGGTACAAGCCGGAGGAGGAGTTGTGGCGCAGGCCGATCGCAGCGGTCAGCCGATCATGCTAGGGAACGCTCGAGTAACCTTTCTCAACCCGCCTTCCCCTGCATTCCGGCAGGAATACTTCTCCCGCGATGTCAATAACGCATCGGTTGTCTGTCGAATCGATTACGGGAATGTCTCTTTCCTTTTCGCGGGTGACTTGGAGGGGGAGGGAGAAGCCGAATTGCTGACTTCCGGGATGAATCTGGAGGCCACCGTGCTCAAGGTAGCTCACCACGGCTGTAAGACCTCCTCTACCGAGGATTTCCTCAGAGCGGTCAGACCGAAGATCGCTGTGATCTCGAGCGAAGAGAAAAAACGAGGGGCCTGCCCGAATCCCCATGTGTTGCGCAGGCTGGAAGATGTGGCGGTTCATGTGCTTTGGACCGGTCGTGACGGCGCGGTCACCCTCGAGACCGACGGCCGAACGCTCTCTTTTCGGACAGGCCATGGCAAGAACGGAACAGTGGATCCCTAACGAGTGTCAAGCTCGGGTAGAGAGGTGGTGAGCCAAGCTTGCGGCTTTGCTTCCGGAAATAACTCCGAAGCTTTCACAAGCCCTTGCTCGCCGCATCAGGAGGTTATGCGCGGTCGATACGAGAACACAACTTGACACAAGCGCTAAGAGGTATTCTAAGATAGCCTGGTCACACGGTCCGCGAGGTGAACCGGGCGAGAGTGGCGGAATCTGGCAGACGCACCGGACTTAGGATCCGGCGGGGTAACCCATGGGGGTTCAAGTCCCCCCTCTCGCACCAGGCTTCAGGGGGCTTGGTAAGGGATAACCCGGAGGTGGACCGATGAGACGGAAAGAACGCTCTCGTGCTGTTGTCCTTGCATGGGGGATTACAATCTCCCTGGCTCTGCTGGCGTCAGCGGGAGGCCCCTTCGCTGCGGATCCGGCCCAGCCGCTGGCGCCGACGATCCGTGACCTGCCGCCGCTGACGGATTACACTTGTCTGTATTGCGTGTTCCCGGAGCCTCCGGTTCTGCGCAAGTGGAATAGCCAAAACCGAGACTCGGACAGGAATCCGGACAGGGACAATCCGTTGAATCCGGAAAGTGCGCTGGATTATATGCTCAGAACTTTCTAGCGGACAGGTAGCCGACTGAGAGAGATCCGCGCGAGAACAAGGACTAATAGGACCGGAGTCAAGCATTCGCGGTGAGATAGGGAGGTATGGCCTTTGAAGCCGGTAACATGTTGCGTTGCGCTGTTGGTTGGGTTACTGCTCGCGGCGCTGCCGTCCGTGTCGATGAGCCAGTATCACTGGTATCCCTATCCCCGGAATTACCCCACCTACCACTATGCCCCGGCGCCTCCGCCTGCGCCTCCTCCAGGCTATGGCGCCATGAGGTTCTATCGGGTTCCGCCACAACAGATGATGCGGCAATGGAGCATTCACAACAGAATGTCCGACCAGGAAAATCTGCTCCGGAGGCAGGAGCTTTATGAAGAGAGCCCGCTCGAATATATGCTCCGGACGTTCTGATGCCAATCCGTTTTTTCGTCCCGAGGAATTCGCCCAATAACCTGTATGGAGAAGGAGGGAAGTCATGAAACGAGGTCTTATCCTTTGTTGTGGGCTGATCTTCGTTCTGGCCCTTGTGTCTCTCTCGTTCGCAGGGGAAGACGAGGTCGTCAAAAGCATCCTGGAGTCCCGCGCGTCGGTCAAGCCCTTTCCGCTTCCGTCCGCTCAGATTCCGGACCTCAACCTGGAAAAGGGCTATGCTCTGCAAAAGAAGTTAACCGCGGCGTTGCTGGCCAAGGGGGAGAAGGTAGGCGGGTTTAAGGCCGGGTTAACCTCCAAAGAGGCTCAGCAGCGCTTCGGGTCGGATCAGCCGCTGTTGGGGCCTTTTTTCGCGTCGGGAAGAGTCGAACCCGGCGCGGTGATAGACCCTAAAGACTTCGTCAGACTCTTCCTTGAGACGGAAATCGCGTACATCGCGGGCGAAAAAATCAGCGCTCCGGTCAAAGATATCGCGTCCCTCAAGAAGATGATCAAAGAGGTTGCCCCTGCCATCGAGCTACCTGACATGCGATTCGCAGACATGAAGAACCTGAAACCCGGTGACATTGTGGCGGACGCGGTGGCCAGCGCGAAGTACCTCGTGGGAAAGCCTGTGGCGCCGGACAAGGTGGATGTGAATGAGATCAAGGTGACTCTCACTCTGGACGGCAGCGTGGTGAACGAGGGACAAGCCAAAGATGCCCTGGGAGATCAGTGGGAAGCCCTCCTGTGGCTGGTGAACGGGGTCGTGAAGCATGGGGGCGCCATTGAGCCGGGGCAGGTCTTGTATACCGGCGCGCTGGGAAAGATGATTCCCGGCAAGCCGGGCAAATATGAGGCCGTGTACGGGCCCTTGGGGACCATTACGTTTACGGTGAAGTAGCGGCGTTTACCCGGACAGAGCTCCGCGAGCCGCCGCGACTTCATCCCGGTGGAAACAGGGCGGGCGAATTCGCGGGGCGCTTTTCTCGAACCGGTCAAGAGAGCCATGAATTCAGAGAGATCCTGTTGGGCATGACGCCACATACCTTCTACGCGGTCTTCTCATTCATCTTTGGCGCGGTGGTCGGCAGTTTTCTCAATGTGGTGATCATCCGTTTGCCCCGGGGTGATTCCATCGTTTCCCCGCGGTCTAAGTGTCCTGAGTGCGGGTGTCTCATTCGATGGTATGACAATATCCCTATATTCAGTTACTTCGCGCTCGGGGGACGGTGTCGCGACTGCGGCAGCCCTTTTTCCATCCGTTATCCGTTGGTGGAGCTGACCACTGCGCTGATCTTCCTGGGGCTCTATTTGAACGTGGGGATCACACCGGAATTGGGGGTGCTCTTCGTTCTCTGCGGCGCCTTGATTGCCGTTTTCTGGATTGACATCGATCATATGATCATCCCTGACGCAATTACATACGGCTTAACCCCGATGGGCTTGGTCGCGGCCACGGCAGGCATCCTGCCGGACATGACTTGGAAGTCGTCGTTGGTGGGAATCGTCTTGGGCGCTCTAGCTCTTTACATTCCTGCCTTGGCGTACGAATTCATTCGAGGAGTGGAAGGCTTGGGCGGCGGCGATGTGAAGCTCTTGGCAATGCTGGGATCGTTCTTGGGCCCGGTTGGAGTCTTTTTTGTCCTTCTGGTTTCTTCTCTGGTCGGCTCTGTGGCAGGCGTCATTGGGATGGCTGTGGGCAAGGCGGGCTCAGCCACACCGATTCCGTTCGGACCCTTCCTGGTGGTGGGAGGGCTGTTGTACGTTTTCGCAGGCCCAGCTATTATCGCATATGTCTTTGGCGTTCCTCCGGGGTCGCTCGTGAACTTCCTCCTCGGATGGGATAACCTATGAATCTCCTACCGTTCTGTTCTCTCTCATTTCCCGGGATGGAACTCTAAAGCAAGCGCCCGCGGATTCATGGATTTCTATTTTTCCTTTAGCGGAATTTTAACACAACAGCCCCACGTTACTATCAGGCTTCCATATTAGGCCGGTATGTAAGCCACTATGTCTCGGGAGGCTGAATAGTGATAAGGAAGACCTTCCTGGTGGCAGTTGTGGGAGTGGTTCTTCTTGAGCCTGCCGCATTCGCCCTGGACATGGATCCGGCCCTGCCGGATTACAAGAAAGCAGGTGGCGTCTCAGGTGAGCTCAAATCGGTTGGCTCTGATAGCCTTAACAATCTTATGACCCTATGGTCGGAAGGATTCCGGCGGAATTATCCGAACGTGAAAATCTCGATTGAGGGAAAAGGATCGTCCACGGGTCCTCCGGCGCTGATCGAAGGAACAGCTCAGTTCGGCCCTATGTCGCGAGAGATAAAGCAGAAGGAGATCGAGGCGTTTGAGAGGAAATTCGGGTACAAGCCGTCGGTGGTTCGGGTTGCGGTTGACTCGTTGGCGGTGTTCGCGCATAAGGACAATCCGATCAAATGCCTCACATTGAAGCAGCTCGACGCGATTTTCTCCAAAACACGAAAAGGCGGTCATCCCAAAGAAATCAAGACCTGGGGCGACCTGGATCTCAAAGGAGAGTGGGCGGACAAGCCCATTTCCTTATATGGCCGCAATAGCGCTTCAGGCACGTACGGCTATTTCAAGGATGTGGCGTTATTTCAAGGAGATTACAAAGACGGCGTGAAAGAACAGCCCGGCTCGTCTGCCGTAGTTCAGGGTGTGGCCACGGATAAGCACGCAATGGGATACTCCGGAGTGGGGTACAAGACCCCTGACGTCAAGACCGTGCCCCTGGGTAAGGACGAAGCAAAGTGCTTTGATTCGACTGCGGAAAACGCGTACGCGGGGGACTATCCGCTGGCCCGATTCCTGTACATCTACTTCAACAAGAAGCCGAATGAGCCGCTTCCACCGCTGATGGTGGAATTCATCAAGTACTCGTTGTCCAAGGACGGACAGAAAGTGGTAATCAAAGACGGGTTCTATCCTGTCTCCAATGCCCTTGCCCAGGAGGACCTGAAGAAGATCGGAGTCGCGAAGTAATCATAGCCGGCTCCCGCACAGGGTTGGCGAATGAGTTTGCGCTCATACACCGGTTCTCACAGTTCTTGGGCTCTTGGACAATCCGCGCTCAAAGAAGACCGGTAGGGACCGGCGTCCCTGCCGGTCCGAGCTATAGATAGTTGTGTTGAGATCTGCGCCTTTGGATAAGTGTGGAATCCTCCTCTCCCTTCCCTCTCCCGCCAGGGGAGAGGGTTTTGTACCTCTGCGTTGATGGGAGGGGATAGGAGAGGGTGATACTTGGCGCAAATCTCAATGTCGTTCATAATGATTGATTTTCCAGAAGAATATGCCGGCACGGAGGCCGGCGCCTACCAATGCCCGAGCAGCAATCGGACATTTTTCTTGAGACTAGCTCTAACAGCTCTCATGGTCTTTCGCAGGTTTTGGTAACAGCTTCGGTCACAGGGACCTGCCGGTCGAATTGGCGGCAGGATTTCCTTTTCTTGAGGAGGGGCTCTAGGCAGGAAGGATTTTGATGGCGCAAACGCAAACCTCCGGACTTAAGCAAACTCGTCGAGCGGTTTTGGTCGCGGACAAAATCGCGGACACGGTTATCACCATCGGCGGAGTGCTTGTTATTGCCGCGGTCCTAGGCATGATGGTCTTTCTCGTCTCCGAGGCGATTCCCCTTTTCAAGGGAGGACGGGTAGCAGCCTATTCCCATTACACGGTCAAGAAGGCTGACTCGCCCGTGGCAGGTCTTTCCGTAGACGAATTCAAGACGATCGCGGCCAGGGTGAACCGCAGCGGCCAAGTCACCGCGTGGCACGCCCCCACAGGCGCGCCGATTAAGAGCCCTTCATTCGATCTTGAGCACAAGCAGGTAACCGCATCCGCCCAGGCCATCGACAGCCGATACATGGCCTTCGGATTCGCCGACGGCGCCGTGCGGTTCGCGACCATCGAGCCGAAGACTGAGGTCATGAATAGGCGGGACCTTCCCAGCGGCCTCAAGACTCTCGACGAACGCGACAGCACTGACGGAACGACCGTATATTCTCTCATTCCGGGCAATCAGATACGCAAGACATGGATCGAGCTGCAGTTGGAGGAAGCCATTGCGATGTCTCCTTCCGCGCGGCCGATCGTTGCGATGGACTATCGGTTCAGTCGATTTGGGGAACGACCGACAAAAGCGCTCGCCGCCATCGACGACCAGGGGGCCGGGACGCTGCTGAGGGCCGAGTCAAAACTCAACCTATTCACCGGGCAAGTCAAGACGGATGTGCAGAAGACGGATCTCCCTCCGCTGAAAAACGGAGTGAACATACAACACGCTCTGGTTAATGAGCTGGCAAGCTCAGTTTACTTCGCCGAAAAGAGTGGGAAGGTTTACCGCTTCAATACGAGAGACGTCTCTGACATCCGGCTGGCCGAGACGACAAAGGTCACACCTGACAGCGTGGATTTGAACGTGTTCGGGTATCTTGCGGGGGAAGGCTCGGTCGTTGTCGGTGGCTCAGACGGCTCCGTAAGCATCTTTTTCCTGTTAAGGCGCGACGGCGCCACTACCGCGGACGGTTCGATGTTGGTAAAAACTCGGGCTTTCGAGCCTCAGCCCTCCGCGGTGGTAGCTTTCAGTCCAGGCCAACAGAGCAAGATGTTCGCGACTGCCGACGTCGCAGGTGGCGTGTGGGTCCGATATGGGACCAGCACGAACACATTGGTGAAGGTAAAACGCTCCACGGTGGACTCGAAAAGCTCGGAACGGATTTTGCTGAGTCCTCGCAGTGACGGGCTCCTCTCAATGAACGCGACGGGTGCGGCGGATTTATGGGAGTTGGACATCCCCCATCCTGAATCCTCGCTTCGCACACTCTTCGGAAGGGTATGGTACGAAGACTACCCAGAACCGTCTTACACCTGGCAATCAACGGGGGCTACCGACGCGTTCGAGCCAAAGCTTTCGCTGGCGCCGCTCATCTTCGGCACGCTCAAGGCCACGTTCTATTCACTGCTCTTTGCTATCCCCATTGCGCTGCTCGCGGCCATTTATACCTCTGAATTTGTCAGCCCCGACGTCCGGGGGAAGATCAAGCCGGTCATCGAAGTTATGGCGTCGGTCCCATCGGTAGTCCTGGGTTTTGTTGCAGCCCTGGTTCTTGCGCCGGTCGTGGAGAACTGGATCGCTGCGGTGCTTCTCGCGTTTGTGGCTCTTCCGTGCTCTCTGATCGTAGCGGCTTACCTGTGGCAGTTGTTGCCGCCGCCTCTTGCGCTGCGCATTCAAGGATTGCCTAAGCTGACCATTTTTTTTGTGGTGGTCTTGACAGGGGCTTACGCCGCGTATTGGCTCGGCCCCACCTTCGAACGGCTCTTCTTTGACGGGAACTTCAAGGCATGGGCGAACGGCGATCGAGGTGGGGGGGCTCCTTTCCATTTCATGATGGCGCTCCCGGTGGTGGCGATTGGGGTCGGTGCGGTCGTATCGAGGTTCTTCGGCGCGCGTTTCTCCGCATATATGAAAACGCTTCATCCACTGAACGCAGCAGCCCTGGATCTGGCCAGATGGCTCGGAATAGCGGCCGCGACGATTGTGATTTCGTTCGTTCTGGCCGCGGGATTGCAATGCCTTGGTTTCGATCCGAGAGGGGGCTTTGTGGGAACGTACGTTCAACGTAATACCCTCAATGTCGGTTTTGCTATGGGTTTCGCCGTGATACCCATCATCTATACCTTGGCGGAAGATGCGCTCAACGCGGTTCCGGAGCATCTCAGGGCTGCGAGCCTAGCATGTGGCGCAACGGTGTGGCAAACCGCAATCTGGATTATTCTTCCCACCGCGGTGAGCGGCGTATTTTCCGCGGTCATGATCGGCATGGGTCGAGCTGTGGGTGAAACCATGATCGTGGTCATGGCCGCGGGGAATACACCTCTGATGGATATGAACATCTTCAACGGCTTGCGAGCGCTGTCCGCGAATATCGCGGTGGAACTCCCGGAAGCCCCAAAGGATGGCACGCTCTATCGGGTGCTCTTCCTCACGGGTCTTGTGCTCTTTGCCATGACGTTCGTGATCAATACGGTTGCGGAAATTGTACGGCTCCGCTTCAGAAAGAGATCCATGCAGCTCTAAGGTGATGACTAAATGAGCGCTAATCCGAAGTCAGCCGCGGATGAATTCGATAACCGCGTGGGCCCTCCACCACGAAGGAGCCACGCAGCGTCCCCGCAAGAGACCACGGAACCTGTGCGGGCGCCGGAAAAGGGAGAAGAGGAGCGCCCACCTTTGACTCCGGCCCGGAAAAGGCCGTACGCCTGGGACTTTCGGGCAGCGGGCGAGCCCTTTGTTTGGAGCATGGGCGGCGCGCTGGTTATCGGCATTCTCATGATAATTGGCTTTCTGATCTTCGTAGTCTACAACGGTATTCTCACTTTCTATCCCGAGCCGCTCTACGTAGTGAAGCTTAAGGACAACAAACAGATCGCGGGCGAGTTCTTCCGGGCCGAGGTGTACAAGCTCGAACCGGAGGCGCTCAAAGGGCTCCCTGAAAACGTCCGGAAAGAAATCGCGGACCAGAAAGGCTTTGCCAATAGGAACCTCTATCGAATCGGGAACTTCGACCTATACAACGAGGATTTTCGCTGGACCCCCACCCACGATATTGTCGAGACCTCAACACCCAAAGACATGTTCTTTGTGGAACGTGTCGAATGGGGCCCCTTTATCGGTCGGATCACAAAACTAGACCTTAACGGCCAGATCATACAAGGGTCGGACGTGAACATGGCAACCCTCGATCAGGCCGTGGCCCAGGCCACTAAGAGACGGGCTCGGATACGACAGATCGAACGCAGCGAGATGGGCGAGGTGAACCACCACCTGGAAAAAGGGCGGCTTGGACTAAGAAAAGTCGCGCTCAGTCGCGGAGAGGAGAGCCCTGAATATCGTTCGGCCAAGGATGAGTATGAAGCCAAAGCGGAAAAATGGCGGGCTCGTCACGAGGAGTTAGCCAGAGAAGCTGAATCCATCAAAGAACGAGACGGGAAGTATACCATCACCTTGGCAGAGGTGAACGGACAAGAGAAACAGCTCAAACTCTCGGATATTGTCCGCCTCTATCCCGCCAATAGGCTCACAGTCACCGAAAAGCTTCATATCTATTTATCACGATGGTGGGAATTCCTCTCACAGGAGCCACGAGAAGCGAATACCGAAGGCGGGGTTATGCCCGCAATTTTCGGCACGTTTTGCATGACGGCGCTCCTTGCGCTCGCGGTCGCGCCCTTTGGAGTGGTAGCTGCTCTGTATCTGAGAGAATACGCGAAGCAGGGGCGAGTTGTCTCACTAGTGCGCATATGCGTGAATAATCTGGCCGGGGTCCCTTCTATCGTGTACGGGATCTTCGGACTCGGGTTCTTTGCTTATTTGGTTGGCGGGAGCATAGATCAGCTCTTCTTTCCCGAGCGGCTGCCAAGTCCTACCTTCGGGACCGGGGGCCTGCTCTGGGCCTCGTTAACCCTTGCGCTTCTCACTGTGCCTGTGGTGATCGTCGCCACCGAGGAAGCCCTGGCCGCGGTGCCTCAGTCGATGCGAGAAGGCTCCTTGGCTTGCGGCGCCTCCAAGTGGCAAACCATCAAGCACATAGTGCTTCCGAGAGCCATGCCGGGAATTATGACCGGCCTTATCCTCGCTATGGCCCGTGGCGCGCAAGAGGTAGCCCCTCTCATGTTGGTGGGGGTGGTGAAAATAGCGCCGGAATTGCCCATTGACGGCATTTTTCCTTATCTACATCTGGAGCGAAGTTTCATGCACTTGGGATTCCATATTTATGACGTGGGATTTCAATCCCGCAATTCCGAAGCGGCTCGACCGATGGTGTATGTGACCACGCTCCTCCTCATCGGCATGGTGTTGGCTCTGAATGCGGCCTCCATTGTGGTAAGGAATCGCCTGAAAAAGAAGTTCCTTGCGGGTCATTTCTAAGAAGGTTTGAGAGATGCGCGAGAGCGGCAACGGAGAGACCGTTTACCACGCGAAACAAGGGCCCGAAGGGTCTCTGCTCACGATAGAGGATTTCAGTCTCTGGTACAGCGGCAAGCAGGCCCTGTTCGACGTTTCAATGCAAGTGGAAAAGGGTTTTGTTACAGCGTTGATCGGTCCTTCAGGCTGCGGCAAATCCACTCTCTTGCGGGCGATCAACCGCATGAACGATCTTATAGCCGGGCTGAGAACTCGGGGCAGGATTCTGCTCGGCGACACCGATATCTACAACCCCAGCGTGGACGTGATCGCTCTCCGGAAAGCAATGGGAATGGTTTTCCAGAAACCCAATCCATTCCCTATGTCCATAGCGGCCAATGTCATTTATCCGCTCCGCGTGGACGGCGTTCGCGATAAAAGCATTTTGCGGGAGACTGTCGAACGCGCTCTTAGGCAGGCCGCGCTCTGGGATGAAGTAAAAGATCGGCTGCAAGACAACGCTCTGGGGCTTTCCGGTGGCCAACAACAGAGGCTATGCATTGCCCGCGCTATCGCAGCGGACCCGGACGTGCTCCTCATGGACGAACCCTGTTCCGCGCTGGACCCCGTGGCCACGGGCAAGATCGAAGATCTTATTGACGATCTGAGAGGACGCTACACCATCATCATCGTGACGCACAACATGCAGCAGGCGGCGAGAGTCTCGGACAACACCGCCTTCATGTACCTGGGCGCGCTCATCGAATGCGGCGAGACATCGACCATCTTCACCAATCCCAAAGTGAAGAAGACCATGGAGTACGTGACCGGCCGCTTTGGGTAACGACGAAATGCTTGCCGGCTTCCGGAACGCCTTGCAAAACTCCCGGTTTTGAAATGGGCTCCGGAACAAGGAGCCCCGCCCGGCCGCGGAAATCCATCCACTCAGTCTTTCCACGGGCAGGGCGGGGCATGCCTCATTCACATCTTATCTGACTCTTTGCTAAAGCAAAAGTTTCCAAAGTTGCTGTAACTGAACTGAATAATCGGGGTCAGCAATTGCCTTTTCTTTCCAGAGCTTCTAGAGCCTCCAGTTCCCTCTTGTACCGGCTACCGATTTCGAGGAGTATTTCTATTCGCTCGCGTATGAGCTTTCCTTCGTTGGTTACATAGTTGATTCGCGCGTCCATTAACCTGGTGAGCGCGCCCAGGATTTCCATGAGCATGTCGAGGTTGTGGTAATCCTCTTCGGTCTCGACCTGCGGGGTGTGAGCCTGCTCCGATCCGAAAGACGCCCACCGCATCTCTTCCATGAGAGTCGAGACAGCCATACACAGAACTTGCATCGCTTTGAAGTCCATACAGCGAGCGCTCCTTGTTCACGCGGGACAACCGACGCCGCGCCGACTTCGATTTCAGCATAGTCCCAGAAGCTCGCATTCGCATGATGCGCAAGCTCGAGAGGATTTGTTGGCGCAGAATCCCTCAATGCCCTTGTCGAGCAGATCCACGAGTTCGGAGAGCATGTCCGACACCATGGTTTCCAAGAGCGCCGGTTCGACGGAGACCGGGAAATACGCCTCCCCAGGCGTGTCCGTAAAGACAACGCCTGCGTCCGATACGGGCGTCCCCAGAACTTTACCCGCAGCCCAGGCGTACAATCGTAATTGCGCGTCGTACGCTTCGTCCGACACCACTTGCTCTCTGGACCGATCCGTAAGCTGCGTGGTTTTGTAGTCCCAGAGATGCCATGCGCCGTCCGCTGTCCTGAAAAGGCGGTCTAGGGCCCCGGCTATGATGCAATCCCTCTCCTCGATTTCAAATGGGATCTCCCTGAGCACGATCTCCTCTTGGCCCGCGGTTTCATCGAGGATACCGCTCTCGCCAAGGTTTTGCAGGTGCCTCAAGACCTGGTCACGAACGCCCTCAATATGGGAACCGTGATTCGGCCTCATGCGAGAAGTCCATTCAGTCACCGCTTTCGTGAGTTCCACCGGGGGGGACGCTCCGGGCTTCCACGCGCGCACGAGCGCTTCGCCGGTCTCAAGGATCTTGTGGACCAGCGCGCCTACGAGGCGAGGTTCCGGAAGGCGAAACTCCCGCTCCTCCACCACAAAGCTTCCATCGGCGCCCTTTCCTCCGACCGGGCCGACTCGCCGACTCGGACGAGAAAAGAACCGCTCGAAATAGCACCGTCTCGGACAACGGGCATAGACCATCAAATCGGTGACGCTTACCCTGATTGTGCGCGGGTAGGGCAGGGGGCCGATCCGGGCAAGAGGTTTAGAGACTGGGAAGGTCGCGGCGCGGATTTTTTCGAGCTCACCTTCACACGACGGTCCGTGAGGATCGTCACGATCCGCGGACAGTTCATGATCGCACATAAGCTTGAGCGGAATGCCTCCAAAGTCGATCGCGCTCTTGCCCTGCGCGGCGGCTTCCGCAAGCCCCGGAATGCTTTCCAGGATCATGCGCGCGTGTGATCCTTCCTCATTGAGGATCATGCCGCTCGTTCTGACTAGCGACATGACCAAATGGTCGCGGGCACGTGTGAGGGCCACGTACAGGAGCCTTTTCTCTTCAGCTTCAGACTGTAGCCGGTCATGTTCCTTGAGGAACTCCTTGAGCGCCGTGGGTGACGGAAGCTCCTGCTCCGCGTCTTTCGCGAAATCGATCCCGCATAGAGTCAACCTACGAACTGATTCCTGGTTGTCGGACCCCGCCAATGAAATGCGCTTGAGGAAGACACTGGAATTGCCTTTGCGACCTGCGCCGGAGCACGCCAAAATCACGAGCGGAAATTCCAGACCCTTGGCCGCATGGATGCTCATGAGCTGTATCGCAGCCCTGCGCTCAGCGGGGCTTTCCGCTTCCGCCTCTCCGGCGCCCGTTTCGCTCCGGTCTCGTATGGCCCTCACGATGGTCTGGGCCGACGGGGTTTCCGTTGATTCCAGAGCCCGCACCATAGCGAGGAACTTCTCGATATTCGCCGTAGCCTGCGCCCCTCTCAGGCCCCGCCCGAGGATGAGATGGGCCGACGCTGTGTCTAGGGCTGCTCTTAAGGTCTCCGACAAGCTCATATGATCCGCGAGGTTTCTGAGCTTTTGCAGGCCGCGCCAGGTTTGTTTGGCCGGCGACTCACCATCCGCGCCCGGGTTGCACGCGAGGGCCTCCAGCCGCTGCTGAAGGGAAGCGACTTTCCGTTCCGAAGGGTTATGAAGCCTTAGCAGCTCCTCATCGGTCCATGCATATATGGGTGATCTGAGTACGCCCAAGAGGGCCGCGTCATCCAACGGATCCGCGAGCCACGCGACGAGGTTTATGAGCGTTTGAATCTCCAGGGTTTCGAAGAATGTTCGGCCGTGATAGACGGTGAACGGAAGACCCGCTCGTGTCAGCTCTCCAATATAGTGAGGCATCTGTCGGTATTTCCGGAAGAGAATGCCCACCGCGGGCTGCCCGTCCTTGATTAGCTCCGAAATGTGGCTGAAATCCGTGTCCGCGCCGGTCGCCACTCTCCTAAGGAACGAGGTGACACTCCTGGCTTCTTCCGCCCACGCATCCTTTTTTTCTTCAGTTTGAGTAAGGAGAACCCCGACGCACGAGCTTGAGGCAGCTTGGTTCTCGCGCCTGGGGATGAGCGGTTGGGCCGGGACCGCATAAGGATGTCGCCGGACATCAGCCGCGGCAAAGAGCCGCTCAAAGAGCGCGTTGGTGAAGAGTAAAAGGCCCGGAAGGGATCGGAAGTTCTCCGCCAGAGAGCGCTCTTGGAATCGTTGCGGTTCCGCTCGCCGTAGCGCGTCCCGGGCCGTCCAAGTTACCGTGTGGTCCGCGCCCCTGAAGGCGTATATTGCCTGTTTCGCGTCGCCGACGAGAAACAGATTCTGCGGATGCCCATCCGATGCGCACGCCACGGAGACTATCGTCTCCCATTGAGTCGGATCCGTATCCTGGAACTCATCAACCAGGATGTGACTAACTCCGCTTCGCGCCTGTTCGGGATGCGCGCGGCACAGGGCATGGGCTTTCAAAAGAAGGTCGTCCTGCGCAAGCTTTGCCGACCGGGCCTTTTCGGCCTCGTAGCGGTTCCATGCGTCGCGGGCCACATCCAGCAGATCTTCTATCCAGCTCAGCGCAGCCTGATCCCGGTCCAGCGATTCAAACCAGGGGACCACGGTTCTCTTCATGGCTGCAAAAGGCCCCTTCAGGGCCGGTCTTTTCCAGCTCAACGAAGAACCTATTTCTTGTAGGGCGCTATCGAGATCATTCAGGAGCTTGGGATCCGCGTTCCCCACAGTCAGTTGCCCCAAGAAACCGAGAAGAGGCGCCACAAAATCTTCTTGCAGCCGACGCGTCAAATTTTGTCGAATTTGAGTATCCGATGATGTTGCGGATTTCTTCAAGTCCCTCTGGCATCGATGCGCGAGCTCGTTGGCCCATGCCAGTCCTCCTCCGCCCTGGTCGGCTTCTCGGGTGAATTCCTCCCACTTCTGCCGCTGGACTTGCCGGAGAAGTTCGATAATCGGCTCTCTCTCGTGCGCTCGAGCGGCTTCCAGGAACTGTATAGGCGTTGCGAGCATGTATCGCAGCATGCGCCCGAGGGTCGCCGGATCCCAAAGGCTCAGCACGCGTTCGAGCTTCGCGTCTCGGTCAGCCCAGCGCCTTCTCAGGGTTTCTCGGATCGCTCGGTCAATGGCCCCTGCCTGAATGGTTTCGTCATATGTTTCAAAATCCGGATCCACGCCTGATTCCAGCGGATAGCTTCTGATGAGGGAAGAAGCGAAGCCGTGAATCGTAGAAATCCGCGCGACGTGAATCCTATCCTTTACTTCCATGAGGTGTTGTCTCACCCGCGGCTCACTGCAACTTTCGATTCTGCAGAGCAGCTCTTTGTATACCCGGGTGCGCATCTCACCCGCGGCCTTACGGGTAAACGTGAGAGCGAGGACGTCTTCCACTCCAAGGTAATCGCCTCCCGGGCCGGACGTGCAAAACAGATCCACCATTTTGCGCACGAGCAGCATGGTCTTGCCCGAGCCCGCTCCCGCGCTGACGAGCGCATTTCTGGCCGGCGCCAGGCATTCCCTCTGCCTGTCGGTGAGAGCGACCGGTGTCATGGAAGAAACGACCTTCACGCGAACACCTGCTCCAATGAGATACCATTTGCTTAACCGGCAAACCGTCGCGGGTCAAGTCGCCACAGGTCATGAGACCGATCCAACGAATAAGGCATGCCGAAGCATTGGAATTGGCCTCTGTTCGATGCGCCGTCTTTCGTAGCGGCGCGCCTGCGCGTGCGCCCTGGACAGTCTGTCGCGATGCGGGAGACGGATCCCAGAACAGCGCTGACCCAGCGAAACGCTGGGTCAGCGGCGCTCGAATCCCTCACCGAACTCGTGAAACAGAGCACTTAACTAAAAAGCAATCGGGCAAGCAAGCTGAACACGACAATGGCTACCGCGCACCAGATAAGAATCGGCGCGCTGTTAATCTCCTCATCTTTCCTCTGTTCGTCGAGCCTTGCGGTACAGCCGGAAGATGACGAACACTTCTCGCAGGAATTGTCCACCATCGGTTACCCCTTTATGATTTTATTATAAAATAACTTGGTTCGTGCGTCAAAAGAGAGGGTCGCGTAGAACCGGAGGCCCCACCTGCGCCGCACCGCTTTCCGAAGACTTGGTCTCTCGTTTTTCAGGGCCGGACTTTTGCCCGCGTATGTTATAGTGCTGGAAATCACTGAAATTCGGACATCTCGTAATTAAGGACTGCGCTCATGGCCCTCCAAACCTGCCCGGACTGCGGCAATGAACTGAGTGACAAGGCGATTGCATGTCCACGCTGCGGCCGACCAGGCCCAGCCCCGACCATAGCGCACAAGGGTGGCTATGAGTGGAAGTCCCGGGTGAAGCTCTTTGGTATTCCTCTGGTTCATGTAGCATTTGGTTCTGACCAGAAGGGAAGTACCCGAGTGGCAAAGGGCTTTGTGGCTATCGGGCAGTTCGGGATCGGGGCCGTCACGATAGCTCAGTTCGGTGTCGGGGTCCTCCTTGGGGCCGGACAGTGCGTGGTCGGCTTTTTCGGGATAGGACAGGCGGCTGTAGGTATTATCCTGGGGGTAGGCCAATTTGCCGGCGGCCTCCTCGCCATTGGGCAGATTGTAGTGGGCATATACGGTTTCTGCCAAGCCGGATGGGCTCGATACTTATGGAGCCCTGATCGGGTAGACATGGAGGCGGTTGCGCTGTTCTCGACCCTCGCGCTCAGAGCCTCTCAGCTTCTCGGACTACAATAGGGCAGCGAAAAGCTAATGTAAAATTATTGAAGTACCATTAAAGCCGGGGTGAATATATGGGGAAATAGATCTCTGTCGTTCTGCGAGAAAGGTCATGGCAAAAGAGAAGATCCTCGTCGTGGACGATGAGGAAGACATTTTGGAACTGGTAAGATACAACTTGACCAAAGAGGGTTACCAGGTGACCTGCGCGGCCACGGGCGAAAAAGGCCTTTGGAGCGCCAAGGCCGATCGGCCCGATTTGGTCTTGCTCGATCTGATGCTGCCGGGAATGGACGGACTGGATGTGTGCCGCAATCTTAAGAGTCATCCCGATACGAACAGAATTCCCATTGTGATGATAACGGCAAAGGGCGAGGATGCGGACATCGTGACCGGCCTGGAGTTAGGCGCAGACGATTACATAACCAAGCCGTTCAGCCCCCGGGTGCTCTTGGCGCGGGTCAAGGTCGTCCTGCGTCGGCGGAGAACGGAAGAGCTGGAGGATCAGACCGTAGTCCGAATTCATGGAATCGTCATAGATCCATCGCGACATGAGGTGTTGGTCGAAGACAGACCCATGTTGCTCACCGCGACGGAGTTTCGTATTCTTTACTTTCTTGCCCGGAGGCCGGGATGGGTCTTCAGCCGGGATCAGATCATACGGGCCGTCAAAGGGCATGGCTATCCCGTCACCGAGCGATCGGTCGACGTGCAGGTGGTGGGTCTCCGCCGGAAGCTGGGGGCTGCGGGGGATTATATCGAGACCGTGAGGGGTGTGGGATACCGGTTCCGTGAGGAAGGCGAAAGCATCTGATGCGGCGACGGCGAAGGCTGCTGTGGCAGCTCTATCCTTCCTATCTGCTTATCATCACGCTTTCACTGGGCGCCATAGGCTGGTATGCCGCAGATGCGGCGAGACAAATGACTCTCGACAACTCCGCTCGCGCGCTGCAAGCGGAAGCTGTCCTCTTCCGTCTGCTCATTGCGGATAAGCTCACCTCTCAAGCCTTCCAGGAAATCGATACCCTCTGCAAACAAATCGGCGCGAGCATTTCCACGCGTGTCACTGTGGCGCTGGCTAACGGACGAGTGGTGGGTGACTCTGACTTCGATCCAACACGTCTGGAAACTTTTGCCCTGCGCCCCGAGATCAAAGAGGCCCTTCACGCGCGGGTGGGAATTGTCCGGCGGCACAGTTTCACTATGAACTCGGACTTGCTCTTCGTGGCGGTTCCGGTGGAACAGAGCGGCGCCGTTACCGCCGCGGTCCGTATGGGCAAACGGGTTGAGGAAGTGATGGAGCGCTCCGGATCGGTTGCTTTCGCTATGGGTCTGGGCGCAGTGGTAATCGTTATTCTCGGGGCGGGGTTCGGTTTCTATGTGGCTCGTCTGGTCAATAAGCCGCTTCTGGAGCTGAAAACCGGGGCGGAGAAGTATGCTCGCGGGGATTTGAAATACCGTCTGAGGACTGACGCGTCCGAGGAAATCGACGGCCTGGCGGAGGCCATGAACATTATGGCCGCTCAATTGGATGAGCGCGTGCAAACCATCGCCAATCAACGAAATGAACTGGAGGCTGTGCTGTCGGATATGGTTGAGGCCGTCCTGGCGCTCGACAACGAAGCGCGGATTATCCGAATAAACAGGGCTGCGGAAGAGCTCTTCGGGATAAAAGGGGAGCTGGCGCGGGGACGCCCGGTCGGGGAGGCCATTCGGACCACCGAACTCAAACGGTTCGTTAACAAGGCCCTGGCCGCGGCTGAACAGGTGGAGGCTGAAATCGTAGTTCTCGGCGCTCCAGATCGGCATCTTCAGGCGCACGGGACGCCCTTGAACGATTCAGGAGGCGACAGAATCGGTGTCCTCGTTGTGCTCAACGATATCACGCGAATGAAGAATCTTGAGAAAATGCGACGTGATTTTGTGGCCAATGTCTCTCACGAACTGCGAACGCCCATCACCTCAATCCAGGGTTTCTTGGAAACGCTTAAAGAAGGCGCCATTCACGATCCGGAGAATGCGGAGCGCTTCCTCGACATTATGATCAAGCACACCAACCGCCTCAGCATGATCATTGAGGACTTGCTGAGTCTTTCCCGGATCGAACAGGAGCGGGAAAAGGGAGGGATCGCGCTTAAGGAAGCCTCTGTCAAAGATGCGCTCATCGCGGCGATTAAGACGTGCGGCGGGAAAGCCTCCGAGAAGGAGATCACGCTCTCGCTCGCCTGTCCGGAACATCTAAAGGCCACGATCAATTCCACCCTCCTGGAACAAGCCGCAGCGAACTTGGTTGACAACGCTATCAAGTTCTCGGACCCTGGAGAAACCGTCATCCTGGAAGCGGAATTGATCGGCGGAGATGTCCTGATACGGGTCATCGATCATGGCTGCGGCATCGCACGGGAGCATCTGGATCGCATTTTCGAGCGCTTCTATCGAGTAGACAAATCGAGGAGCAGCAAAGAAGGAGGCGCCGGCCTGGGGCTCGCCATTGTCAAGCACATCGCAAACGCCCACGGCGGCAGGGTGAGCGTGCAGAGTTCCCACGGTGAAGGGAGCGCGTTCATCATCCATTTGCCGGCCTGAAGAGAGAGAGTTGGCTCGTATGCGTATGAGACTGCAGAGAGATATCGACGGCCTAACGTCCGGTATCATCAGCTTGGGGGCCTTGGTTGAGGAACGCCTGCGCATGGCGGTCAAGGCAATCGAATGCCGGGACATGGGACTCGCGGATCAGGTCATTGAAGGTGACATCGAAATCGATCGTCAAGAGGTGGACATCGAAGAAGAAGGACTGAAAATCCTCGCGCTTCATCAACCGGTGGCCGATCAGCTCCGGTACATCATCGCGATCGTCAAGATGAACAACGATCTGGAGCGCATCGGCGACCTTGCCGTCAATGTGGCGGAGCGGGCCAAGCTGCTCGGAGAGGCTTCCGCCGTTCAGATGCCTTTCGATTTCTTTACCATGTGCGAGAAGGTCCAGGAAATGCTCCAGAAGAGCCTCGACTCGCTGGTCAACATGAACGCGGACTTGGCTTACGACATCTGCGCGGAAGACGACGACGTGGACATGATGAAGAGCATGATGCAAGAACAGTTCCTGGACAAAGCACGACGCGATCCTGAGAATCTTGAGCCGCTGGTGCACCTTCTCATTGTTTCCCGCCACCTGGAACGCATTGCGGACCACGCCACCAACATCGCCGAAGACGTTATCTACATGGTCACCGGCCGGATCCATCGCCACAAAGGCGCACGACCGTAGAAAAACGCCTCGGAAAAGCCTCGTAGCCAGGTATTCTTGGAGTAGTTTCCGGGAAGACTCCGTTCTTCATGTCGTTTCTCGAAAAATTGTGTAACTATATATTTAACTGGATTTTTTCAGTTCTTTCTGATACAAGGGAGTGCAGCGCTCGTATGAGGTGACCATGATGAACACGGTGCAGAGCACTCAGGAAAAACGAACCATTCGGGTAAGGGATTTCCTCGAAGACTTCCGCGGCGGCGCGAGTGATGCGGACCTCATGGCCAAATACAACCTTACTTCCGCCGGTCTGGACAGGTTCTACACGCTGCTGATCGAGCGAGAGATCCTAGAGCAAGAGGAATGGTCGGCGCGCCAAGCATCCCAAGCGGCCAGGGCGCAGATCGAGGCCGATTCGGCTGAACCCACGGAATTCGTGTGCCCATCGTGCGCCTACACTGATTCAGGCCCGTTCGATCAATGTCCGCGATGCGGCCTTTCGATAAAAGACTTCATGGAGGATCTTCCGCCATTTCAATACGCTGTCACCGATGGGAGACGACAACACGGGGAATCTCATCACGGCGCGATTACGGCCGGCCGCGGACTTGTTGGGGTGGATGACTCAGAGATCGTTTCGGCATTTGGCCGGTCCCCTGAGATTCCGCTGCGTGAGAAACCGACAGACGGGCAAGAGACCCGACCTGCTAGGGTCCACCAGGTGGAAGGCATTGGGGACGCGCCCGAGTTCCCTGCGGCACAGCCCGGATCGGAGTTCGACCGGGAGGAAGTGATTCCGGGCATACCGCTCCAATATTCGGCGGGATCGGGCCACGAGCGGGGGGAAGAGGTTGCGGTATGCGATAACTGTAAGGAGAGGCTCTACCCGGAACTCCGTCGTGTGTATGATCGAAGCGGTAGCCTTCTCGCTCTCGCCCTGTCCGTTCTGATGTTGATGATGGGGTTTGCGGGAGCGTGGGGGGTCACCCTCTTCAAAGCGTACTCGGCCACGCGTCTCTTCGTCATATACTTCACGGGGATGTCATTATTGCTCGGTTGCATCTTTATGGCCATTGCCGTTTTTATGTTGCTTCTGGCCAGGGAAAAGGCGCTCTGCTGTTATAATTGCGGCAGATCCTTCCCCTCCTGCTGATACATGGAGTGGAACCTTATACGCATTTGGTTTGAGAAGCTGCTCGACGCGCTGCGCATGGAAAGGACCGTCGGCTCAACGGCGATCGACCCGCCCGAACAACGCGCAGTGAGGCCGTTTGAGATCACCGTTGACCACATTCCGATCCGGGGATCCGCGCATTTTCCCGTAGCCCACCCTGCTCGCCTTTACCCCACGCTCATCATATGCCACGGAATTCCGGGCAGCGGCGCGGCCAGGCCCGTGAACGACCCCGGGTACGAGGGTCTCGCGACCGAATTTACCTCGCTCGGCATGGCGGCAATCATTTTCAACTTCAGAGGGTGCGGGGATTCGGGCGGCAACTTTGACATGATGGGATGGACCCGAGATCTGGATGCTGTGGTGCGCCACACGCTGGACATGCCGCACGTGGATCCCTCCCGCTTGATCGTTATCGGATTCAGCGGAGGTGGGGCGGCCGCGATCAACGTGGCCGCCGACACATCCCGCATCTATGGACTCGCTGTGGTCGGAACTCCGGCCACCTTCGACATATTCGAGAAGGAGCCGGTCGAGATCATTGAGGACTTTCAAGAAAGGGGCATCATCCGTGACCCCGGCTTTCCTGCGGACATCGGCAAATGGATGGACGGATTTGCGCAAATCGAGCCCCGGCGCTGGATCGCTCAGTTCCAGGGGCAATACGCGCTGATCGTTCACGGCGATGCAGATGATCTGGTTCCCGTGGACCACGCACCCGAACTTAAAGAGCACGCGCCGGCGGGGGTGGCGGAACTCCGCATCGTCCCGCACGGCGAACATCGACTCCGTCTCGATGAGCGCTGCGTCAAGATCCTCAAAGACTGGACCCTCAAAATACTCGGCCTCCACGGTTCGTGGTGAATTGCTCTTCAGGGAAGAAGTTCCGGGGAAACCCTTCCCAAAAGACTTCATTCTTTTGGCAAACCGCTCCGCTGCGCTCCGCAAGTTTGCGCCTTGTTATACTCCATTGCCAAACTTTTTCTCCGATCCGGGTGGACCCTAATCCGTCTTTCCTGAGGAAGCAGGGACCCAGCTTCGTGGCAAGTGGTGACACCGCGTCCTTCGCGCGGGCAATGCGGTTCGAGCCGCGTCGGCCCGCTGGATCAGGCTGGGCACGGTAACCGGCCACTCGATCTTCAGCCCGCTTGTCAGCCGGGATCGATCACCATAGTATGGTCCTATGCGGAGTAGGACCTCTGGCATCGGACTGCACAGGGCCATCGCCCGGTAATTGTGCGAGACATTTGTGTGATTCATGAGTGGCGATAAACCAAGAATAGTGGTGGTCGCCGGGCCGACTGCGTCCGGAAAAACGGCGCTTGGCCTGCGCCTGGCGGAGAAGTTCAACGGAGAGATCGTTTCCGGGGACTCCATCCAAGTATATCGACACATGGACGTCGGATCTGCCAAGCCTTCGCCCGAAGAGCGCTTTCGCGTACCGCATCACATGATCGATATCAGAGATCCAGATGAAGACTTCTCCGCGGGCGATTACCTCCGAGAGGCGCGTCGATGTGTGGACGACATCCTTTCGAGGGACAGGGCCCCTTTTGTGGTGGGCGGCACGGGTTTGTACATCAGGACTTTGCTGCACGGGCTTGTAGACGCTCCGGGGCCGTCTGCCGATATAAGGGCTCGCCTGAAGGCGGAGGAAGAGCGGTTAGGCCCGGGGACCTTATACGAAAGGCTCGTTGCCAAAGATCCCGATGCTGCCCGGAGCATAAGCCGCGAGAACCTTCCTCGCATCGTGCGAGCGCTGGAAGTGATGGCGCTAACCGGCGAGAAGATATCGGAATTTCAGGCTAATCACGGTTTCCGGGGATCTCCGTATGCTTATCTCTTGATCTGTCTTTCTATTGATAGGAAGGTTTTGTACGAACGGATTGATAAACGAGTTGACAGTATGATAAAAGAGGGGCTAATTGAGGAAGTAAGTAACCTTTACAGTCGGGGGTATTCTAGGGATCTTAAGCCCTTACAGTCTCTGGGTTATCGCCACGCCGGGATGATCCTTTCCGGCGAGATGGACCGTAACGAGGCGATCCGTCTCATGAAGCGAGATACTCGTCACTATGCCAAGCGGCAACTCACGTGGTTTCGTTCCGAACCCGAGGCTTGCTGGTGTGATCCCCGCTATCCGGAGGGGATTGAATTGATGGTTCATCATTTTCTCGGACGTTGACGGTCGTTCCGAGATTTTTCCCTCTGACCCGGCTCCCGAATCCTTCCGGAGTCGGCGAAAAAGAGGTGCAGTCTAGTGTACAGGGGTGCGGAAAATGCCGAAAACACATTTTAATATTCAGGATCAGTTCCTCAATCAGGTCCGGAAAGCCAGAATTGAGGTGGAAGCGCTGCTGTTGGCAGGCGAAACGATCAAGGGTTATGTGCGCAGCTTTGATAGCTTCTGCATCATACTTGAGAGCGACGAAGAAGTAAGCCTCGTGTATAAGCACGCTCTAATCATGATACGGCCGGCGGAACGAGGCATTAAGGTTCCGGGGATTAGTTGATTCGTCGCCGCGCGGCCGTCGTCAGGGTATCAAGAGAAAGAAACAGATTCTCGAAATAAACGGCGTGCGTTTGGGACTGTTGGCTCGTGGTCGCGTCCGCGCATTATTGTGTCTCAAATTCGATCCCTACGGGGCAATGATCCGAGCCCATGACATCGGTCATGATAAAGGCGCTTTTCACGGACAATAGCATTTCCTTGGTCACAAACACGTAGTCGATTCTCCAGCCCACGTTCCGCTCACGGGCTCGGCTCTTCAGGTCCCACCAAGAGTATTGCGCTTCGTCTCCATGCGCGTGTCGGAACGTGTCCACGTAACCTCGAGAAACTACTTCCTCGATCCAGTCCCTTTCTATCCTGAGGAAGCCCGATACCTTCTCATTCTCTTTGGGTCGAGCCAGATCGATCTCGTTGTGCGCTGTGTTCACATCACCGCAAAATATCAAGCGATTCTGCTTTTTCCGCTCCCTCTCCAAATACTTCAGAAACGCATCATAAAACTCCATCTTGAAATCGAGGCGATCCTGGTCTTTCTTCCCATTAGGGAAGTATACGTTAAAGAGTGTGAAATCCTTGTATTCAAGCTTCAGGAAGCGTCCTTCCTCATCGAACCGAGCCTCTCCCATGCTCGTTTCCACGTTGACAGGCTGCTCCCGGGTGAACACGGCAACTCCACTGTAACCCTTTCGGTTCGCAGACCGCCAGTAGGTTCGGTAGCCTTCGGGTTGGACAAGTGGACCGGGGAGTTGATCCGGCTGGGCCTTTGTCTCCTGGAGACAAAGGATTTCAGGCGATTCGGCTCGCAGCCAGTCCAAGAAACCCTTATTGTACACCGCGCGAATACCGTTCACATTCCAACTGAGCAGCCTTATGGTCTTTCCCATGATCGCCACCGTGCGTGCGTTCGAGTTCCCGCCGCCTTATTTAAGCAGCTTCGGAGCCGGCGTGAAAAACACGACAGCCCGACTCCGGGGCCGGGCTGCGTGAAGAAAAACGTGGTGCCGAAGGCCGGACTCGAACCGGCACGAGCTTTCGCCCGCCACCCCCTCAAGATGGTGTGTCTACCAAATTCCACCACTTCGGCCTTTTTATAGTCTATATACAACTTGTTTGGGCGTCAACCCCGGAAAACGGTTCCACGGTAACCCTTCAGTTATCCGAGGGACAATCCCCTCTGCCCGCGTTTAGGAAAGGGGGGATATATAGCGCTTTCCCCCTTTTCTAAAGGGGGATACAGGGAGATTTTCTGGGAAGGGGCTCCGGAGCTACTCTTCACAAAAGGTTTAGCTTTTCCAGCGGTCCGCTGCGCTTATTCAGGAGAGCACCTCGATGGCATCGTCTGGAACTCGCAACCAAACGGTCTGGCCCAGAAACGCACGGTCGCGATCATATGCTTCCCGCGTGAGCAGCACACTAAAACGCTCTCCCGCCTCGACGTCCAGCCGTATCCCTTCACCCGCCTCGGACATGGCCACGATTCGGCCCCGCCATGCATTCACCATATCACTGGGCATAGGGATGTCGATTGATATCATTATGCGAGAAGGTTCCACAGTGAGGTAATCCCCACTGGTCACCGGCCGAGAGAGCCGAAAAGCAATGTGCTCCGTTTCGAATGACATGCCGCTGTCGCTTATTCTGCCCGGGAAGATATTCTCGGAGCCTTGTCCTACGATCCTGCCGTACAACAGGCACAAAGTCCTGTGGGGCGTCAAAGCATGCTCCTGAATCCGTGCATGAGAGCTAAAAACAACAGTCTTACCCAGCGCCCTGTTCCACTGCATCACGATTTCTTCCACCAGCCTTATGCTGGACCTATCCATGTGACTGGCAGGTTCATCGAGGAGCAAAATGTCAGGTTCCAGGGCCAAGGCCCGGGCAAGCGCCACGCGCTGGGTTTCTCCTCCGGACAGGCCGCGAGCATGGCGATGTTCAAAGCCCGGGAGCCCCACCCATTCAAGGGCCTGCAATGCGCGTTTACGACGCGTGGACCTGTCCACGCCTCTTATCCGCAATGCCCAGGTAACGTTGGCAATCACCGATGAGTGAAAAAGGTATGGATTTTGCGGCAGGAGCCCTATCCGTCGCCTCATGGCCAACAGATTGCTCTTGTCCACCTGTTCCCGGAAAAATAGTATTTCTCCCGCTTGTGGTGTCAGAACAAAGGCTAGCATGTGTAACAGCGTGGTCTTGCCCGAGCCATTGGGGCCGTAAAGCGCCACCAACTCGCCGGGACCGATCACCAAGCTCTCCACCCGAAGAGCGGGCTCCCGGTTGTAAGCAAAAACTACGTCTTTCAAATGGTAAGCTGCGTTCATTATTTGGCTCTCTGGAACAAGAAAAGCAGCCCGTTCACCCCAAAGGCCACAATGAGCAGGAACATGCCAAGCGCCAGCCCAAGCTCGAATTCGCCTTTGCTCGTCTCGAGCGCGATTGCAGTGGTCAAGGTCCGTGTAAAACCCCTGATGTTGCCGCCCAGCATCATGGCGACACCAACCTCGGATATCACTCGGCCGAACCCCACAGCGATTGCGCAGATGACGGCGAACCTTGCTTCCTTCAGGATCATCCATGCCTGTTGAAGCGGAGTGGCTCCCAGCGCTCTGCACGTGAGCGCGAGCCGAGGATCCAGGCCGTGCGCCGCTGCAATGGTGAGGTTCGCAATGAGCGGCAACGCCAGAAAGAAAAGGCCCAAGCTGACCCCGGCCGGAGTAAATAAGAGCCCAAGGTCACCGAGCGGGCCCTGCCGGCTCAGTAAGCCGTAGAATATCAATCCAATCACCACAGTCGGAAGGGACATCAAGGTGTTCAGGGCGAGCAGGACTCCTCGCTTACCCCGAAATTCGGTGAATGCGATCAGGAGCCCGAGCGGCACGCCCGTGAGCGAGGCCAGAGAAGCTCCGACGAGCGAAACCTTCAGAGAAGTCCAGGCAATGAGGTAGACTTCCGCATCGAATCCGACGATGAGATGAAAAGCCGCTAGAAGTGAATCAAGAAAAAATGACACTCGCGCCCTACCATGTATAGCAGTCTGCTATGTAGCGGCTCAAGATAGCTTGGCCACATTCCCATTAACGCTCTCGACACCAAGTGCGCGACTTGGGTCTACGTATGGGGAGGTGTGAAGGGGAGATGAGTCTCCCTTCCACATTATTGTGCAACGATGCGCTCTTGGCGCCTATCTCCGAGGCGAAGCCACGGAGCGCTCGCCGAAGCCGAGCAGTTGCGTGGTGGCTCCCTGGACATAACAGTTCATATCTAAGGATTCTTAATCACGTCGGGGAAGAAAAGCTGTTGCCCGCCGACCTTGTACCCTGCGATAACTTCCTGGCCTTCCGGACCGGTCAGGTACTCGATGAACTTCTTTGCCAGGGCATAATTCGCTTTCGGGTGCTTCTTCGGGTTCACAGCGATGATCCCGTACGCATTGTGCAGGGCCTTGTCACCCTCGGACAATATCGCAAGGTCTAACTTGCTCGCATAGGATGCGTATGTTCCCCGATCTGTGAGCGCGTAAGCTTTCTTATCGTAGGCCATCTGGAGCACTGCGCCCATGCCCTGTCCCGCTTCCACGCACCAGCCGCCGGAAGGTGTGATATCCGCGGCTTTCCAGATGATTTTCTCCTGTTTGTGCGTGCCGGAATCGTCCCCTCGACTTATGAAGCCGACCTTCTTATCAGCGACAAGCTTGAAGGCCTCGGCTGCAGTCTTGGCCTTCTTAATCCCGGCCGGGTCTTCTTTCGGGCCCACGATTACGAAATCGTTGTGCATCACGTCTCGCCGATCCACCCCAAAGCCCTCCGCGACGAATTTGTCTTCAGCCGGCCTCGAATGAACGAAAACCACGTCAACGTCACCATTTTCTCCCAACTTGAGCGCCTTTCCGGTGCCCACTGATATCACATCCACCTTGCAGTTGTTGGCCTTTTCGAACGGCGGAAGAAGCACGTTCAAGAGGCCCGAATTCTCGGTGCTTGTCGTGGTTGCCATTCGCAGCCGCTCGGCCGCGAAACCGGCGGGCGTGATGCTGAGGACAAGGAACAAAGCGCAAACCCACACCCATAGTCCGGCCATGATCATACCTCCGGGCTTTTTCTCTTGTTTGAGGACCGTGATGAATTCTCAAGGGTCGTTATGTCGCGAATGACATAATCACCATACGTGACCCCATCTGTCAACGCTTATTTTGACTGCGCCTCTACGAGCTTCTCGGGATATAGCGTTTCTCGGAAGCAATTCCCGTTCGGCCGCGCGTTTCCCCGAAGACCGACAAGCTGCGCGCAAATTCAACCCTTCACAATGGGCTCAACGCGGGTTACCATTGTTCCTATTAGCGCCGTGGAGGGAGAGTCATGAAAGAGAAGATGGAGCTGGCGCGAGGCGACATCACGAAAATGGCTGTGGATGCTATCGTCAACGCGGCCAACAAGAGCCTTCTGGGGGGAGGTGGAGTTGATGGCGCCATCCACAGAGGGGCCGGCCCTGAGCTGCTGGTCGAGTGCCGTACGCTGGGAGGATGCGAAACGGGCCAGGCTAAGATCACCAAAGGCTACAAATTGCCCGCTGCGCACGTGATTCACACTGTCGGGCCCATCTACCGGGGCGGCGCGTCGGGGGAACCACAGCTCCTCGCGAGGTGCTACCGAAGCTGCTTTGAACTAGCAAAGCAGCACAGACTCAAGACACTCGCGTTCCCTTCCATCAGCACGGGAGCTTATGGATATCCGATTGAGGATGCTGCAAAGATTGCCCTGGGAACGAGCTTGGAGCAACTGAAGCAAATTCCCGAGATCGAAAAAGTTTACTTCGTCCTCTTCTCCGAACACGATCTGGCCGTGTATAAGCGGACTCTCGACAGCCTGAAATAGCTCTAACGAACTCTGAAGCCCGCAACCGCAATATGGCGACCGGGTTGGCCGCTATCTCTGCGGTATGAGTAGAAGAGCTGAGGGTAGCACGCGGTGCAGAGGCCGCTGTGGTAGATACTCTGCTCGGAAACGCCGCCCAGGACCAGCTCAAAATGATTAACCCCCGCCAGGTCGATTCGGAAACTCTGATTTCCCGGCCTGGTGGGAGGTATGGGCTTGCGGTTTAGGCCGCGACTTAAGATACCAAGAGTCCTCGATGAGCCATCATTCTCACCTACTGCGCCATGGCGCGATTTCAACTCTTCGTGGGTCACGATGAATCGGCTTGCAGATGGCGCATTTTTCCGAAAAGGTTCGAGCACTGCCGCATCGACCTCGTAGCAGCACGTGCCGATTGCCGGCCCCATAAAGGCGATGAGGTCCGACGAGTCGGTTCCGAATTCACCGTTCAATAGCCGGAGCACCTTGCGAGTGATGCGGAGAACCGTGCTCTTCCAGCCTGCGTGTATGGCTGCTGTAACACGATGAACCGGGTCCAACAGAAGAATCGGCAGGCAGTCTGCGGTTTGTACCGCGGGGAATATTCCGGGCCTCGCCGCAATGAGCGCGTCAACAGAAGGCGGGACATCCGGCGCGCGGTCCAAGATTGCCACCCGATCGCCATGAATTTGATTGGCGAATGCAAAATCCCTCCTTTGCAACTCCAGTTCGTGCGCGACTTCCTCTTCGAGAGCCGTGCTGAGGTCCGCCCTTAGCGAGAACGCAGCGAGGGCGTCAAAGGACTCCAGGCCGGCAAGAGTGAGCAAGGGAGGGGTTGCGGAAGAGAGATACCGAAAAGAGAGTTGAGTTTCTTTCATGAATGATGAAGCGCCTCGTTCGTCATGTGTCGGAGCCGCCAAAGTAGTCTAGCCATTCGTCGAGGTTTACAGGCTGGTTTTCACTTGGTTTGCCCTGCTGCGCTTGACCGGCCTCATCGAGCATCTGTCTGAATGCCCTTGACTGGATAACACGCGCTCCGTGGCGGTTTGCGTACGAGCCCAAAGGCTTGTCCGACGTGACCACGATCAGGTCTCGCTTGTGAGAGGACTTCCGGACCAAATCCATGATCCGATCGTCAGCGCTGCTCCCCGGCTTTGAGTAGAAGATGTGTACGCCTTTGAACCGCGTGTCCTCGGGAAACCGGTCATCAGGCGCGCCATCAAACACTACCTTCAGCTTCACTCTATGCGCCGCGACAAATTGCGCGAGTTCCTGAATGAGGCAGCGACGAGCTTTGACCTTGTCCTGGCGCCATTCCGCGCCCTGCGCCATGACGTTGTTTCCATCAACAAGGTACGGCATGAGACGGCAACATCTATGGCCTAGGAGCATCGTGGATGACGATCCGACCGGCTAGCATCCTTGAGCGCAACGAGGGTTCCCTATCTACAGCCACCCACGACGCGGGTAGCCCCCGCAAACGATGGGCAGATCATTCCCGAATAAATCCCAAATATACCACGAACAAAGCCAAGGCGCCCATAGCGCCGAGAAAGAATAGCAGATCGCCTAGATTCGAACTGTCTTCAGGATAAAGGTACGAAAAGATCAAAGCGCCGCCCATGAAGCTGAATACCGTCAGCGCGGAGTATTTCCAGCCCTTTATGAGACAATAGACAAAGGCAACAATGAAGAATCCGATGAAGACCGGATGGAACAGGAGTTCCCCCCCGCTCTCAACTCCGAACAACCGGTTGATCCAGTCGAAGAAGCGCGCCATTGTTTCCATGGGAAGCCTCCACCGCGGATTATACTGCTTTCCGGCTCGATTTTACGGCAAGCGTACCACGCGACAATCGAAAAAGCAAACCATATTCAAGCATTAACCGCCTTGACAACCTCGTCGCATGTCGTTTAAAACAAAGCAATTCTCCTCACACCCGGACAAATCGGGCCCTCAAGCCACCCGTACCAGAGGCCGTTGTGACGCAAAACCTGTCAAAAATCAGGAACATCGGAATAACCGCGCACATCGACGCGGGCAAAACCACGTTGACGGAAAGGATTCTCTTCTACACGCGGAAAATCCACCGGATCGGCGAGGTGGACGACGGATCGGCCACCATGGATTACATGCCCCAGGAACAGGAACGCGGCATAACGATCACGTCCGCGGCCACTACCTTTACATATCGGAATCACGAGATTCACCTGATTGATACCCCAGGGCACGTGGATTTCACCATTGAAGTGGAACGCTGTCTCAGGGTGCTTGACGGCGTGGTGGCGGTTATTTGCGCTGTGGGCGGCGTCGAACCTCAGACGGAAACCGTTTGGCATCAGGCGGAACGATACCGCGTGCCTCGCATCGCTTTTGTTAATAAGCTCGACCGGATCGGAGCCAATTTCCCGCGCGCAGTTTCCATGATGCGCGAGAAGCTTGGCGCCAACCCGGTCCCCATCCAAATTCCTATCTTTGCGGGTGAGGCTTTCCTTGCCGTCATTGATTTGATTCGCATGCAAAGCATTGTGTGGGATGCGTCCGATCAGGGCCAGACCTATGAATACGGGGATATTCCCGCGGATTACCTCGAAGAGGCCCGGTCTGCGCGAAGAACGATGCTCGAATCCGTCGCGGAAATGGATGAAGAGCTATTGGAGCTTTACCTGGACCACGACGATCTGGACGAAGCGCAGATCAGGAAAGGGTTGCGAATGGGGACCATCAATAATCGGCTCGTACCGGTCCTCTGCGGTTCAGCCCTGAAGAACCAAGGGGTGCAACCGGTGATCGACGCGGTGGTGGACTATCTGCCATCGCCTCTTGAAGTCCCTCCGGTCATGGGGATCAATCCCGAGACCGGCGAAAAGGAGATCCGTGAGCCTAAGATCAAGGCCCCGTTGTGCGCCTTTGCCTTCAAAGTGATTATGGATCAAGGCCGCAAGGCAACGTATCTCCGTGTTTATTCCGGCGAGCTTCATGCGGAATCAGAGACTTTCAACGCCACGAGAGCCATTAAGGAACGCGTCGCGCGCCTCTTCCTGATGCATGCCAATAAGCGAGAAAAGATCAAGTCCGCGCCCGCGGGCAGCATCGCCCTTGCCGTGGGCTTGAAGGAAGCCAGGACCGGCGACACCCTTACCGATCCTGCGGCTCCTGTGGTGCTTGAATCCCTAGCCGCGTACGTGCCTGTTATCTCCATCGCGATTGAGCCGAAGACGCGGGGAGATCAGGAAAAGCTCATGGACTGTCTCGACAAGCTCACGACGGAAGACCCCACCTTCACATACAGCGAAAATGAGGATACCGGCCAGATGCTCATATCCGGCATGGGGGAATTGCATCTGGAGATCATCATCGATAGACTGAAGCGGGAACACAATCTGGAAGTGGTGACGGGCAAACCGCAGGTGGTGTACAAGGAATCTATTCAGAGCCAAGCCCGAGCCACAGTTCGCTTCGACCGAGAAATACATGATGTGCGACACGTGGGCGAAGTTACCCTCGATGTGACTCCGGCGGCTCGCGGAGAAGGCATTTCGTTCAGACCGGGGCTCGTAGTAACGGATATGCCTGAAGACGTGATTCAATACGTGGAGCAGGGGGCCCGAGAAGCTATGCTGGCCGGTCCGCTTGCAGGAAACGAGGTGGCGGACGTGCTCGTGACCCTTGTGGGCCTCGGGGAAAACTGGGAATCCATGACCGGCCTGGGTCTGAAGGTCGCCGCGTCACAGGCGTGCAAGGAGGCGTGCGAAAAGGCTGCGCCCGTGCTCCTGGAGCCTTTCATGAGGATAGAAGTGATCGTTCCCGAGGAATCCATGGGCGAGGTGATCGCGGACCTCAATGCGCGCAAAGGAAGGCTGGAGGGTGTCACCCCGAGGGGCAAGACCGCTGTCCTGCGAGCAGTGGCTCCTCTGGCGACTATGTTCGGATACTCCACCGCGTTGCGGTCACTCAGTCAGGGCCGTGGGATATTCACCATGCAGTATTCGCATTATGACGCGAAGACGTGACTGAACCCAGGAAACGGCGCATCGAGGCGGCCCCCGGGAGTGTTTGGAAATGCCTAGAATTTCACGGTGGAGGGGTCTGGAAAAAATCCCCCTGTATCTTCCTTTAGAAAAGGGGGACTCTGCGGAACCTCCCTTTAGAAAAGGGGAACCTCGAGGAACCCCGCTTTCTCTTTCTAAAAGGGGGCGAGGGAGGATTTTCAAAGTCCTTTACAGAATTATCCGGAAAACCTAGTAGATTCTTTGACGGTTATAATGAACACGTAGGGAGGATGCGGGAAATGGGCGACAAACCGGACTTGACCGGAAAGGTGGCCATTGTCACCGGCGGTGGGAAGGGCATTGGCAGAGCCATCGCCTTGGGGCTGGCAGAAGCGGGCGCGAAGGTGATGGTTGCGTCCCGCACAGGCCCTGAGCTCGAGAGCACCGTGGCGGAAATTCAGCAAAAAGGCGGTCAAGCCGCCGCGCGGGTCACTGACCTGAGCAAACCGGAAGAGAGCGAAGCCTTGCTCGCCACGACGCTGGAAGACTTCGGAACCGTCGATATCGTGGTGAACAACGCGGCAAGGAGCGTGCTTCGGCCGCTCATGGACATACGCGAGGACGGCATCGACAAGATCTTTCAGGTAAACGTGAAGGCACCATTGCTCTTGAGCAGGGCCGCTGCGAAAGTAATGATGGGGAAAGGCGGCGGCAAGATCGTGAACATCACCACGGTCGGAGCGGAGCGCGGCGGCCCGTTCATGGGAGTTTACTTTGCCAGCAAAGCAGCTTTGAAGATGCTTACCATGTGTATGGCTGTGGAGTGGGCCCCGTTCAACATCAATGTGAACGCCGTAGGGCCCGCGATGACCAAGACGGACTTCAGCAAGCCTCTCTGGAGCAACCCGGAAATGCACAGCCAACTTGCGGCGCGAATCCCGCAAGGACGCTTGGCCGAACCTGAAGATATCGTGGGCGCTGTGCTCTTTCTTTGCTCGGACGCGGCAAATTTTATTAACGGAACCACTCTATACGTGGACGGAGGCGCCTTGGCGAATTCATGATAGGTGTTCGTTTCCTGAAACGCGGCAGGGGAAAACCTTCAAGAAACGCCTCCTTGCGAGCGCAGACCTTTGGCCGCGTGAGAGCTTGTATTCGCAAGAGCCTATGAGCTACATAGGATCGACAGAAACAAGAGAATAAGCCTTCGAGCAAATTACGGCATCACGTTGTCTGACGAGAGGCGCGAAGGAGATCAAATGAGCGTTGCAGATCCGTGGAAACCATTCCGGGAGGTCATGCAGGCCCCCTGGGACCATGTCGCGGCCTGGAAGAAGAAAAGCGGACGAAAGGTAATGGGGCATCTGCTCCCGGATGTGCCGGAGGAAATACTGCATGGGGCCGGCTTGTTCCCGGTCGCTATCGAGGGGGGCGGTGTTCAGGCATCCCATGCGCAGGCGCTCATTCCATCCTACACGTGCAGTCATGCATTGGGCGCGATGGAAATGCGACTGCGCGGCGATTTGAATGTCCTGGACGGGATGGTGATCCCCTACGTCTGTGATACGACCAGGAATCTCTTCCATATTTGGAACTTGCAATTCCCCAATATGGCCAACGAACTCCTCAGGATGCCCAAGCGCCTCGATTATCCGGGAGTGCGGACTTATTTGGCGGCCGAGTTTTCCCGCCTCTTTGAGTCAATGGCCAAGCTCTCCGGGAAGTCCGCAAACACACAAGACCTGGGAGAGAGCATTCGCTTGTATAACCGGAGCAGGGCCAGGCTCAGAGAAGCGTACGACCTGCATCGGACCAACCCTTCGGTCTGGACCGCGGCTAAGGCGCAGCTTTTGATCGGGTCATCGCTCAGAGCGCCTCGCGAGGACCACCTTAAATGGATGGACGCGCTCCCGTGGGATGAGAAAGGCGCTGCGGCTTCCGTGGATCGAATCCCGGTTTATGTACGCGGGAAAGTTTGGGACCCACCGCAAATTCTCGATCTCTTCGATCAGTTGGGCTTCGTGATTGTGCGGGACGAGACCGTGACGGGCTGGCGTTCCATTGCTCAGGATGCGCCCGCCAACGGCGACCCCATAGCCGCGTTGGTGGAGCGGCACATGGCCGCCATCCCGTACACCGGCTATCATGAGAGTCCGGACCGAATGGTCGCGGGGTTTGTGCTACGAGTGCGATCGAGCGGCGCGGGCGGCGTGGTTTTCCTGAACCCGAAATTCTGCGAAGCAGCCGCGTTCGATACCCCTGACTTCCAGAAAGGCCTTGAACAGGCGCAGATTCCCAGCTTGATCCTGGAAACCTCAACGCGGGGAGTTTCCATGGGTCAGGTGAGGGTCAGACTGGAAGCATTCCGCGAAATGATAGGCAATGACTTGCCCTGACGGAGACACCTATGCAGCCAATAGAATCACTCAAGCAGATCAAGCAGATTACCATCGAATACTTCACCGCCGCGCACAGCGCTCGCCAGAACGGCAAGCCCGTGGTGTACGTGAACGTCTTTACGCCCGTGGAACTCCTCTACGCAATGGACATGTTTCCCATCTACCCGGAAAACCACGCAGCGATCCTTGGGGCTCGCAAGATGTCTCCGGCGGTCGCGCCCGCGGCTGAGGCGATGGGCTACCCCATCGACGTCTGTTCGTACGCGCGATGCGATTTCGGCGCGATCAAGACAGGACAGAGCCCGACTTTCGGTTTACCCAAGCCTGATCTGCTCCTGGTTTCCAACTGCCAGTGCGGAACGCTTGCCAAATGGTTCGAAGTGCTCAGCCGCCATTACCAGGTACCTATGGTGCTGATCGACGTGCCGCATTCCGGACGAGGAGAACCCGATCCCGCGGCCGAACGGTACGTCCGGGCCCAACTGGAAGACCTGGTGGGCCTAACCGAAAAGATCACCGGCAAGACCCTGGATCAGGATCGGTTCAAAGAGACCATTCGCGTTTCACGGAAAGCTTCGGAACTATGGACCAGGATGCTGGCTCTCGGCACGAGCATTCCCGCGCCTATGACGGTATTCGATCAATTTGTCGCCATGTTTCCCATTGTGTCACAGAGAGGGACCCAGGCCGCTATCGATTTCTATCAGGCTCTGGTGAACGAGCTGGAGCAGAGGGTGGCTCAAGGAATCGGCGCGGTGGAAAATGAACGCTACCGGCTCTTCTGGGACAACTTGCCGATTTGGCCCGAAATGAGGACGCTCTCCACGTTTCTGTCGGACCACGGCGCGGCTCTGGTCACTTCGATCTATACTTGGGCCTGGAGCAAGCTCGCGGTGAGTGAAGACGATCCTTTCGGAGACTGGACACAACAGTACCTGTACGAAATGAATTTTCACTTGAACAAACGCATCGAGCACTATTCTCAGCTCGCGCGAGAATATAAGCTGAACGGGTTCTTGTACCACTCAAACCGAAGCTGCAAATATCTCTCGCAAGACATTCCCGAGGTGCGCCGTGCCGTGACTGAAGAAACGGGTGTCCCGGGAGTCATCATTGAAGCGGACCACAACGACCCTAGGCTCTATACCATCGAATCCATACAGAACCAGATCGGCAGCTTCCTCGAACTCCTGGACGTTAAGAGGATCCAGGCCGCGAGTTAGGATCCTGGGAAGCTCCTTGAGCAAGAAGAGCCCTCCCTGGCGCCTCCAACAAACATTTCCTATGGCTTTTCCGGGGTTCGTTCCAGCAGTTGTCGCTGGATCAGGTCGAGGAAGGCTTCAGCCTCTTCGCGGGTGAAGAGGCACGCGGAGGCTGCCAGCGCGAGGTTGAGTCTGTTGCGAAAGAAGTACACAATCAGGAGCAGGTGCGTGCTGGAGAGCAGCTTGTATCCGATTCCGTAGACTTGGAGCGCTTCGGCTTCACCAACCTGTACGAGGCACGAATTCGCGGTTGGGCGCCCGTTTTTCTCTTCGGGCCAGATCACTCCCAAGAGCGTGACCGCGACCGAGACCTGATGTTTGTTGGAAATGAAGTGCACAATGCGGCGCCTGGTTTCATAAGGCAATCGGCGAAGTGCTCTGTTCATACGCACCACGTTTTCATAAAATTCCAGGTCCATCTGTTTTCGGAACTGGCTGATGCGCGCCGTCGAAATCAGTCGCGCAAATTGATCGGGGTCCTTGCGCTGTTCCGGCTTTGACGTGAAATAGAGCAGACCGCTGTTGTTGGCCGTGTCGAGTTCTTTGCGCCTCCCCCTCATGTTCACACTGATGGAAGTGGTGAGAACACCGGGTGGAACGCCCCGGTCACGGTTCCAGATGTCCACCGCGAGCGCGGTGGACGCCGCTAGGGCATCGATAAGTGAAGCGCCTCGGGCTTGAGAGGCCTTCATGATCCGTTCCGTCTCTTCTTCTGACAAAATCCTCTTCGTTTGGTGCTGGCGCTGATCGTGAGGGTCGCCCGTGCCTGCCGGAAGCGAGGATTTGGCGAGCACGGGCGCCAGCGAGTTCCGCGCGCTGAAGAGCAGGTCGTTCCAGGTCTTCTTTCGCGGTCTTGCCGTGCGCTTCTGAGCCGTGGACACGCCCTGTTGGTAGCAAGAAGCGCCGGGCTTTTGTCCGGTTAGGAGTTCGTGGTAGCTGAAGAGGATCTCTCGGCCGAACTCCGATGCAGTTCCACCATCCCCGGCCGAATGGTGCATGACCGGGCAAAGAACGTAGAAATCCTCTGAAAAACGGAAATAGTGACACTCAGCCGGAAGTTCTCGAAAGAGATCCCATTCCCTGTCAAGGCGAGGGGCCATGCGATTGAGCACCGCGTCCATGGGAAGTTGCGATGATAGAGTTCCCTCCATTGAGTGGACGAACACCGGAAATTCAAGGTCAGGTCGAGGCTCCCGATAGAGGCAGTATCCCCCGCGCCCTTTGACTTCTCGCAAGCAGCGCTGGAACTGCGGATAAGCTTGCGTTGCGCGACGAGTGCCCTCTACCATGAGATCCATTTCTATGGGACCGTGGAGTTCCACCCCGACAATGATCACATTCTTGGTATTGCGTCGTGTCGAGAGCGCTAGCATCTCGGAGAGGGGATCGAGCCGTGTGGCTTCTTGGGGAGTTTGAGGGGGGTGCTTCATGGGCATTTGCACACAGAAAGCAGGCGAGAGTGTTGTGTCAGTAGGTCATGAAGACCAACGTTTCAGTTTCTGAAGCGCTTTCCTGATCACTTCAACAGTGACCCGAGGCACTTTGAGCCCCGGCATTTCGTCCAAGGTCACCCAAGCAGCCTCGGAGACATCCGACGCCGGGGTGAGGACCCCCGATCTTACCGAGCACACGTAGTCCGCCAGGACATAATGATACTGAATACGGCCGTCTTTATCAGGGAAAATTCGCTCAACCACTTCAATCAGGTCGAGCGGCTCCACGTCCAGGTTTGTCTCTTCGGACGCTTCTCTCACCACTGCTTCTTTCAGCGTCTCGCCGACACGCACAAGACCCCCGGGGATGCTCCACCGGCCCTTCGCAGGGGGATGAGCACGCCGCACCAGCGCTACCCGCCCTTTATACACGATCACCGCTCCCACGCCCACCAAAGGACGGGAAGGGTACTCTCGAGACATTCCAATTTCTTCCGTCAATATGACCCAACTCCACAAACGAACCCCGGAGCATGATCGAGAGCGCCGGCGAACAAATCACCTCCGGGGTATAATAACTAATTTTGGTGAACGATCTCCCCCGTGCTTGATCAGACCTCCTGGAAGAAGTACGGCTTGAGGCACTGGACCCGCTCCGCGTAATCGTCAGGATAGAGAAACCAGGTGGCCGCGCTGAACGAACTGAGCAGCGAGTTACCATCTTGCGGAGTAAAACAGAAGCCGATTACTTCGTGGCCTTTGCGCACCTCGATGGAGGGCTCCACGATTACGGTCTGATTGAGAATTCGCCCAAAGTACCCGTGGTCACGGCCGAATGAGAAGACCTCACATGCTGATTGCTTTTTGGTGAGGCTGATACGGTCATCCTCGGTGAATCGCCGGATCACTTCTTCCTTGGTAATTGCTTTCTTGAGCTTCAAGGTAAAGTAGATGCAGTGCATGTACTGCGTGTTGGCCTTAAGCGCTGACGACCACAGATTCAGCTCCAAGCCCTTGGTTCTGAACAAGTGATAAGCGTCCCGAGCGTGGTGGGTTCCGAAGACCGGATCACCATGTCTGCCAACGTCAGGAGACGGGACAAAGCCTTTGACCTGGCTGATGTCATTGGCCCGTCTAATGCAAAGGAACCGGCCTTCTTCAAGGTTGTCGTTTCCGTCTTCCAAAGCCACCGTATTGATCAATGCGCATAGGTTGTGCGTATTGCAGCTCACCACGTGAATGAATCGATCCTCTCCCACCTTGAGGGACTCATCATTGATGCCGCGGGCGTACATCTTGCCGAAACCGAATTCGCTCCCCTGCGCTATGAAGCCCTTGGTCGACTCCAGGTATTTCTTGTAGAATTCGTTCTTGTTTGAGATACCGACGCCGGAGGGCGTGCAATCAATGACCACGTCGGCCTTTTCCAGGGCCTCCTCATGCACCAGGGCAGGCTTGAGATCCAGGGCTTCGAAATCCGAGATCTTGTGTTCATCCACAACCAGTTTCGCCCCTCGGCTGATGAGCGCCCGGATCTTGGGCAAATCCCTTACCACAGGCGAGCGCTTGTGAAATGTCACCTCGCTGAAGCCTGCCTGATCCTTGAATGAACAGAGCAGACCGATCAGCGGTTCACCGATGGTGCCTGTGCCCACCACATGAACAACGCTCTTGCTCTTGCTCATGGTGCGATGCTCCTTTCTCCCCAGTATGTTAAAGGCGTATTTTGGAAGAGGCTTTTGCGGGACTCAGTCGAGTGAATCCTCTGCATTTACGCTAACAGTTTTTGCCGATACGCGCAACAGGATTGCAGGACTGATCATGTCGGTGTCGGTGGGAGACTGAGTCTGGTCAGAAGAAGGGTAGCCAGCGCCGCAAAGAACCTCGTTTGCGCTTTCCTTCTTGTTCGACGGCTTCCGACGGCTCCATATTCGCTGGCGGCCTTATTACTTCCTCCTGGGCCGGTGTTTTGGCAGGGCTGGAGCCTTCCGCGGCATGAGCGGGCTCTGGGGCGACTTCCGGCTGCTCGCCAAAGAGATCGGGGGCTTCCGCAGCCCTTTTTTTCTCAGCCGTCGCCGCGCCGGATTTCCGCTTGGTTCTCCGACGACGACGCGGGGCTCTCTTGCTCTTCTTTACGTCCTGCGCTGAGGATTCCGTTTCCACGCCCGCCACCGGCTCCGCCGAAGCCGCCTCGCCGGGCACTTCCGTCAAGACCGGTTGAGGCGCCGGGGCACGTTTAATTGTATCGATGGCTACTTCGCTGGTGGGTGTTACCTCCTTGGTGACAACAATCACGCGGCCGTAAGTATCCTCCAGTTCCACGAGAAGAGCCCGCATCTTGTTGAGGAGATACTCGGCGACCTTTGGCGGGACTTCAGCCCTGACCTCAGAAACATCCGGCTTGATCACGAGCGACTTGATCTTGCGATAGACCGAAAGGGCCACCATCTCAGGGGATCGGACCTTGCCCGATCCCTGGCAGTAGCCGCACTCCAGGTATTCGCCGGTTCCCAGGGAAGACTTGAGCCGCTGGCGCGACAGTTCCAGCACGCCCAAGGAGGAAATCCTGAGCACCTTGGTCTTGGCCCTATCCTTTCTCAGTTCCGCTTTGAGGGCCTTTTCCACTTCCAGGTTGTGTTTCTTCAAGGCCATATCGATGAAATCGATAATAATTATACCGCCCAAGTCACGCAGACGAAGTTGTCGCGCGATCTCCGGAGCGGCTTCCATATTGACGCGAAACGCGGTTTCCGCGACCCCCTTTTCTCTTGTCGCGCTCCCCGAGTTCACGTCTATCGTGACAACCGCTTCCGTAGGCTCGATGACAATATAGCCGCCGGACTTGAGGTCGATTCGTTTCTGATGGATCTGCTCGACCTGCTCTTCCAACTGGTACTTATTGAAAATCGGTCGCTTCTCTTGGTAGAGCTTAACCAGTCCCTCGTATTTCGGCATCACTTCCCGGAAGAACTCCTTGGCCTTGTTGTACACGGCCTTGTCGTCCACGAGGATCTCGGTAATTTCCGGCGTGAAGTGATCCCTTATGGAACGGATCACCAGATCCTCTTCCCGGTACAGGAGAGCGGGCGCGGTGACCTGATTGACCTCCTCTTCTATGGTTTTCCAAAGCTTCAGCACGTAAGAGAGATCTCTGGTGAGTTCCGTCTTGGACCGTCCCAAACCGGCCGTGCGGATAATGCAGCCCATGTTTTCCGGCATCTTGAGCTGCTTCATGATGTCTCGCAGTTTCTCACGCTCGGCCTCGTCCTCAATCTTCCGCGAGATCCCTTGCAAATCGGACCCGGGCATCAGGACCAAATACCGACCGGCAAGCGAGACGGTGGTTGTCAGGCTCGCGCCTTTCGTGGAGCGCGCCTCTTTGGTCACCTGCACGATGACCTCGTCACCTTTCTTGAAGACATCTTCAATGCGGGGTCGCTTGCGTCCTTCAGTGAACGATTCGGGAAGATATGACGGATGAACGTCGCTAATGGGCAGAAAACCGTTCTTTTCCGCCCCATAGTCGACGAAAACCGCCTGCAAAGAGGGCTCCACCCTCGTTATGACTCCCTTGTAGATGTTCGCAAGGGTGGCCTCATAGGTTTTCACCTGGACATCCAATTCATCCAGAAGACCGTCGGATACCACCGCGACGCGGCATTCCTCCGGATGAACGGCATTGATAAGCATTTTCATGGCCATTCCGATTCTTTTTCCTTCAGATAGTTTTCGAGTAAAAGCCCTGGGAGCCGGCTATCGAGCCGGAGGGAACGCCACCGGGCCCGGAGCCGCTTCACTCTATAAGGCTTTTGATCTCTTTCCACAATTCCTTTTTTCCCTGACCGCTACGCGCGGAGAAGGGAATTATGGGAGCGTCGTGATCAAGCTCCTCCCGAATTGATCTGCGCCGCGCCATCATCTCCGAGCGAGAAATCTTGTCCGCTTTAGTGGCTGCAATGACCAACGGGATGCGGTAATGACGCAGAAAAAGCGCCAGCTCCTTGTCTCCGTCCGTGGGCCGAAGCCGTGAATCGACCACCATCACCATGCCCGCCAGTTCACGTCGTTGAGTGAGGTAAGTCTCCACCATGGGGCCCCATCTTTCCCTTACGGCAAGAGGCGCCCGAGCGAAACCGTATCCCGGCAGGTCTACAAATGCGAAGGCTCCGTTGATGAGAAAAAAATTGAGCTTCCTGGTGCGCCCGGGAGTCTTGGAAGTTTTCACCAGATTCCGCCGGCCCACGAGCGTATTAATGAGGGAGGACTTGCCCACATTGGACCTTCCGCCGAAAGCCAGCTCCCTCAACCCCCAACTGGGGTAGTCCTTCTGCTCTTCGGCCGAGGTTATGTAGTCCGCGCTGAAAATTTTCATGGACCGGCGTCTCTCGTCGGCGCCGGAACGCCACCGACTTTCAATAGATGTCTAAGACGGGCCAATGCGATTCCGCCATTTCCCCTATCGTTGAATTACAGGGTCCACATCACTCTCCTCACGGAGAGCATTCATGGGGTCTCGGGAGATCAAAACTTTCCCCTACACACTTATGGTTTGATTTATTATATCCTGCAAGGACGTTGGGAGGAAGAGCGTGAAAAAACAAATCATTCAGGCTCCAACCGCTACGTATGGGGAAAGAGTAGGCGCGGTCATATGAGCTTTCCCCTGAAGGAACAGGCGCTCCAGGTTATATACGATCTGTATGACCGCGAGGCGCGGCGCTTCCCCGTCGCCTGCCGGCAAGAGTGCTCCACCTGCTGCACCCACAATGTTCTCGCCACCACATTGGAGGTGGCGCACACTTTTGAGGAGTTCACGGAAGATAGGCTCCAAGAGCTTGCCACGCCGGTTCCTCCCAATTCCTGGGAAGGCGGGCTCCGCCCCCAACTCACAGTGAACCACCTCGCCGGATACTGTCTGCTCAAGAAAGAACCACCCGCCGAATCTCTTACGCGAAGCGCCGCCCCATGCCCATTTCGGAATGCGCACGGCTGCGGCATTTATGAGACTCGGCCGTTTGCCTGCCGGAGCATGTGGTCCAGGCGCGTGTGCCCTCCTGACGGGAAGGCCGAAATGCCGGCTCTCCTCGTGACGCTCAATGGCGCGATCTTCCAAATCCTGGAACACCTGGACGCGAAAGGGCTTTATGGAAACCTTCTCGATCTTTTTGAACTTTTTGACGATTCGGATGTGCGAGCCGCTTATGAAGCCGGAGAAGAACTCGAAGCAACCGCTAGCCTGCTGAAGACTCAGCCCAATCCCGGTTTCATCGTCCCCCCAGAACACCGGCAGGATATCGCTCGGGTAATCGGAACGCTATGGTCGTGCGACGTAGGTGGCCTCTCGTTCCGAGAAGCCCTTAGTCAATTAAGACCTGGACATTAGAGGGGGGTATTTGGCGGAGGCGCATGGGAATCGAACCCACCCAGAACGGTACTAGCGCTCTGCTGACGGTTTTGAAGACCGCGGAGCCCACCAGGACTCTACCGCCTCCGTCCAGCCAAAGATCGACCGCGTTCCATATACACACTTTCAGCCTTGGATGGAACCTTTTTCCCTATGGGACTACTATGATAACATCGTCGAGTGAATTCAAGCCCGGGATATGCTCTAAAGGAGGAACGTCAGTCATGCCAAAGGACTTCGTTCATTACTACCGGTCCCCCCTAGTGGGGTGGCTGGAACTCCGAGCCTCCGACGAAGGGATACATTCTGTTGAATTCATTGACAAACCTTCCCGGACCCCGAGTGAAACCAGCCATTCGCTCTTGGCAAAGCTCGTTGCCGAGCTTGATAAGTACTTCGCAGGCCAACCGGTCAAATTCTCGGTCCCTGTCAAGCCGCTGCTTGGAACCGCCTTTCAGCGTCGGGTCTGGTCGGAACTTCTCCGAATCCCGTACGGCCAAACAGCTTCGTACGCAGAGATTGCCGAGCGAATCGGCAACCCTCAGGCTTCCCGGGCCGTGGGATCTGCAAACGGGGCAAATTCCATACCGATCCTGATCCCGTGTCACCGAGTGGTCAAATCCGACGGCAGTCTTGGGGGATTCGGTTCGGGCACGCACATAAAACAGCGGCTCCTGGAACTGGAGGGAGCTAAAGGCAAATGGTCCCAGGGTCTACGAGCTTGAACTCAATTCATTGATTTGCGCCTCCATGAGGTCCGCCGCGGTTCTCAACGTTGCGGCGTCCAAAGCGAACTTCGCGCCGGCTGTAGCAAAGAGTTGAGGGATCGGCAGAGTTCCTCCCTTTGCAAGCGCTTGCCTGTACGCTTCCACCGCGGCACGCTGGTCTTCCAGGGAATTGCCCCAGATCTGGACCGCGCCCAACTGCGCGAGTCCATATTCTACGTAGTAGAACGGCACGGTGTGAATGTGCAGTTTGCGCTGCCAGCCTGTTGCCTGTTCTTTTTCCAGGCCGCTCCAGTCAATCCATGTGATGAACCGGTTCCATGCCGCTGCAAAGGCTGCGTCACATTTTGCCGGGTCCTGGGCTTCATGCGGATTTTCGTACACCCAGTGCTGGAAAGCGTCTACCACTGCCATGTAGGGCCAAAAGAGGATGCTCTTTTCCAGGTGATCCACAAGGGCGCGCGCAGTGTCGGCCTCGCTGTAAAAGCCCCCTTGGCCCTTGCTCAGATAAGGCCCGGCGAGCAGCTCCATGGCCATGGACGCCACTTCGGCAAATTCCATTCCCACCGCACGCTGCTGGTAATACGGCAGGCGCGAAACCTCGAAATCATGGAACGCATGGCCTGATTCGTGGAGCAATGTCTGCACGTCATCATGGATGCCCACCGCATTCATGAAAATGAAAGGCCGCTTCGCGGCCGCGAAGTGTGTGCAATATCCTCCAGGGGCCTTATTCTTCCGATTTTGCAAATCCAGGAGGCCTTCGTTCAGCATAACGTCAAAATAGTCCCCGAATTCCGGCAGCACTTGATGAAAGATCGCAGAGGACCGCGCTTTGAGCTCATCCGCCTCCTTGAAAGGTCTCAACGGAGGCCGCCCTAGTGGGTCCACATCCATGTCCCAGGGACGGAGCGAGTCTATGCCCATTTGCCTTCGGCGGCGCTCGCATATCCGTTCGGCGATCGGCACAATCGCTTCTTGGATAGCTTGGTGAAACGCCTTGCAATCGTCGGGCGTGTAATCAAAGCGGAGCATATCCTTCCATCGAAACGAGCGATAGTCCGGGAAATCCGCGTTGGCCGCGATCGTGCTTCGTAGGCCCAGAAACTTCTTCCAGAGATCACCGATGCTTTCCCAGTCCCGGAGCTGGCGCTGCAATGCTAATCGCCAGGCATTTTCCCGCATTCCTCGGTCAAGCTGCTGAAATACCGGCCGCAGTTGAGGAATGGTTACTTCCTTTCCTTCCCACTCCACTGTTTGGCCGCCGATGATCCGATCATATTCGTTGCAGAGCTTTTCTTCATCCGTGAGCAGCGGCAGGTTCTCTTCTCGAAAGAGCTCTGCCTGAGACCGCATCTTCCGGAGCGGGATTTTGAATCCGGGAGGGACGCGCGCCTGTTCCAGGAGCTTTGTCTTGAGCTGCTGTTCAGCCTGCTTGGCGTGAGGAAAGATCTCGTCAAGATACCGATGGAAGCGTGCTTCGGCCTCTTTGTCCGCTGTATTCTGTGTAGTGGCCACGTACAGGCGGCTGTGCGTTTCATCGACCAGTTCAGCCAGACGAGTCCAGTCTGCCAGAAAGGCTTCTACATTATCCTCGGTGAGCGTCCTCTCAACCAGATTCGCGTAATAACGTGCAAACCGATCCCATGACCAGTCGAGCGTTGCCGTCGCATTTTGAGGAAGGGAATCAAACATCCACGACTCCTTCTTAGTTGCACAAACTTTCATGATTCCGCGACACATGTCATTTCTGGAACCGATAAATCGAACCCAGGTTCAAGATTCCCGTCACTTCATCCAAGGCGTTGCGGGTCTCATCAATTAGGGCTGGGTCCGCAAGATCGTCCGGATGAAGCTTGTCCCGGTAATGCCGTTCTCCCCAGGCAATGAGCCTGTGGTAAAGACCGTCGTTGAAAATGATGCCCTGATGAGTTGATGCAAGCTCCTGCTCCGTCAACACTACTCGCAGCCGTAGACATGCCGGACCGCCGCCGTTCTTCATGCTCTGTCGCACATCCACGAAATGAGCTTGGGCTATGGGGTTGTCCTCTGCTCTTATGCGTTCCAGAGCAGCGCGTGTTCTCGGATTCTCTTCACTCTCCACAGGCGCAATCAGGCTCATGGTCCCATCCGGCAGTGAAACGAGCTGGCTGTTGAAAAAGTACGTCTCTACCGCTTCTTGGACCGAGAGTTCTCGAGACGACACTTCCATGAGGATCAACTCATCTCCACAGAGGCCAAAGAACTTCCGCTTCAACTCATCCAAGACCGACTCAGACTCATGGAAAGCTTCCGCGTGATACAGAAAGACGTTTCCATTCCCTACTGATATCACGTCGTTATGAAAAACTCCCGCGTCAATGGCTTCCGGGCTTTGCCGAGAAAATACGGTCGCGGCAGGATCGAGGCCGTGGAGCCTGGCGATCGCTTGCGAGGCCTCCAGCGTCTGACGCGCCGGGAACCGCTGAGGCCCTTGATCGGTTTGATCGAAGCCTGTTCGGCCGTATACAAAAAGCTCGATTCCGGATCCGCCGTACGAAGCGCAGAGGCGGGTATGATTCGCAGCGCCTTCGTCAGAGAAATGCATCGCTCGTGGAAGAGGATCATGGTGACCGAAGAGCTCCTCACTTGGGAAAATCCTCTTAAGAATCCCGGCAGTGAATGGCGGTTCGACGGACCGATGAAACTGGCTCAGCAGGTTCGCGGGCGTGAAGTGGACTCGCGTGTCGGCCGAGTCCGCGCTGGGCGATACTGTGGCGGCGTTTGCAGCCCACATACTCGATGCGCTGTAGCACAACGCGAGAATCTGAGGCGCCTCGCGTGCTGCTTTTTCAACGACCTGCGCTTCGGAACCGCGAAACCCCAAACTGCGCAGGGTATCGAAATCCGGTCGCTCCTGGGGCGGCAACACTGCCTGCTTCACACCCAGGTCCGCCAAGAATTTCATTTTGGCGAGGCCTTGCAGCAGAGCAGCCCTTGGATTGGACACGGTCAGGCCGTGGGCCATGGACGCGATATTCCCATAGGATAGCCCACTGTAATTATGGGTCGGCCCGACCAGACCATCAAAATTTACTACAAAAGCACAAGTGGCCATGTCAAAGCTCAATACCAGGGAGTGGTGTCCCGGGCGCAGCCACGCTGTCCGCTTCAATCGAGGCCACCGGATACGAGCAATAATCGGCGGCCAGGTATGCTGATGGTCGGTGATTGCCGCTCCAACCGATGCCACCGAACGGAAGCTTCGAACTAGCGCCAACAGTCTGGCGATTCCAATTCACCACGCCCGCGCGGATCTTTCGGAAGAACTCGCCGTACAGTTCGTCATTGTCGCTGAGCAATCCCGCAGCAAGACCGAAGCGAGTGTTGTTCGCTTCCCGGAGCGCCTCGTCAAAATCGCTCACCCGGATCAGTTGCAGAAACGGGCCGAAGAACTCCTCATCAGGCCGATTAGGAACTCGAGACACATCCATGAGTCCGGGCGAAAGCAATGCCTTAATCTCTCGAAGCAACTTCATTTCCACCAGCGACACGCCGCCGTCTTTCGCGAACCGATTCTGAACGGCGAGCAATTCCGTTGCAACTTGATCGGAAATGACCGGCCCCATGAAAGGCTCAGGATCGTCGGTCCAGATTCCGACCCGCACATGACCCATTAGCTCCACGAGCTGGTCGATGAAACGGTCACCGTTTTTTCCCACAGGGACAATGAGCCGACGAGCGCAGGAACAACGTTGGCCGGCTGTGATGAAAGCAGAAACCGCGGTGAGATACGCGGCCGCCTTCAGATCCGCAACCTCATGCACAATGAGCGGGTTATTTCCGCCCATTTCCAGCGCAAGGATCTTCTCTGGTTGTCCGCCAAAGGCCTGGTGCAGCGCTCGTCCAACCTCGGCGCCGCCGGTGAAGAACAGGCCGTTCAAATCGGCGTCACGTGATAGAGCGACGCCGGTCTGGCGACCTCCTTGGACCATGTTGATGGCGCCCGGCAGGATTCCCGCTCGCTCCCACAATTCCAGGGTCTTCATAGCCACGAGAGGCGCTTGTCTGCTCGGCTTGAAGACAACGGTGTTCCCCGCGAGCAGAGCCGGAACAATATGGCCGTTGGGGAGATGCCCGGGAAAGTTGAACGGCCCGAGCACTGCCAGAACGCCATGCGGCCTGAACCGCGTGATCCCTCGCGCGGCCGGCGTTTCTTCCAATCTGACGCGGCATCGATCCTGGTACGCCTCTATAGAGACCCCTATCTTGCCGATCATGGAATCCACTTCAGCGAGCGATTCCCATCTGGGTTTACCGGTGTCCACACAAATCGCCTCGGCCAGGTTGTCTCGATCCCTTTCAAGCTCTTTTCCAAAGGCTTCCAGATGCCTGATTCGCGCATCAGGCCCGAGAGCATCCCACGACGGGAACGCGTCCCGCGCGGCGCAGACCGCCTCATGGACTTCGTCTTCAGTCGCTGCTCGTCCCTCCCATATCACGCGGCCTGTGGCCGGATCGGCCGATGAAAAAAGAGGCCCCGTTCCTGCACGCCATTCATTGCCCACAAAATGGACCTTCTCCTCCATTAACCAGGCTCCTTCTTGGGGCTTAAGGGAGCGTAACAGACCTGGTCGCCTTCTCTTACGTGCAGCGCATCAGCCACGCGCGTGCGAATGCGGATCTCGCCATCTGATAATGCCTCCAGGCATCCCATGCACGCTCGGAAATCGTGTGCGGTATTCGTGATCAGAAAACGCTCGGATTGGATATCTTCTCTCGTAATCTCGCGCGCCGCGGCAAATCGGCTCTCTTTGACAATACGGATTTCATGGGGCCGCGCTACCACGATAGGTCCGGCCTCAAAGATATCCACCATCCCGCTGAATCGAAACCCTTCGTCTTCAAGCATCTTGAGCGCCGGCCGGGTGTCGGGATGCACTTTCCCGATCACTCCCTGAGCCTCCTCAGGCAACAAAGAGATGTAGATGGGGCACTTGGGCATGAGTTCAGCAATAAACCTCTTGTCTTTCACGCTGAGATAGTCCGCTTTGGGAAAGTCCATGTCGAAGAAGCGCCGGCCAAGGGCCTCCCAAAATGGCGACCGTCCATTCTCGTCCACCACCCCGCGCATTTCCGCTATGATGAGAGGCTCGAAGCGCTCGCGTCGCAACGCCATGAAGAGGAACCTGAACAGGGACAAGAGCCGGCCGTTTCCATGTTTGCGGTATTCCGGGACGAGGAAGAGACCGCCGATTTCGCAAGGACCGCTGTGTTCGGTCACAAGGTGCAGAATACTCACCTCCTTGCGGACTCCAAGTGTCATGGATTCGTGAACGACATTCTCAATCCTGTAAGCGTAAAAAGGCTGAAATCCTCCCACCTTAGAGACGATACAGCTCGTGCCGACCACCTTGCCTGCTTCCGGGTCCTCCATGACGAAAATGTACAGCTCTCCACCAGGCGCTCGCGGGGCTATCTGAAAGGCCCGCAAAGAGTCGGCGATCCGAATCGCGAGCAAGTCCCTATCCTTTGGCAACGACGTCAGGCCAAAATCCGCCATGTCGGCCAGTTCCGCCAAGGCATCCAGATCCGTTTCCGCCACCGGGCGAATTATCACCATGTGCGCTCCCTTTCAGAATGCCTCCGCTGCCTCAAGCAGGGTTGCTTCCACAATCTCCGCCACCCGATCTATGTCGTGAAATGTCACCGCTCCCACAGGGATAAGAAAACGAACTCGTGTTTCCTTGGATCCACAATAGAACGCAATCACACCCGCGTCAAAGAGCATGTGAATGAATTTCTTGCTCTTTTCCGCTTCGCCTTGAAACGGAGTAAACGCAATCATAGCTCCGATACCGTACGGGCCGGTCAAGAGCTGAGGATGCCGTGAGGAAATCTCCCGCAGGCGGCTGACAAAGCGCTCGTGCAGCCTCGCAATTCTTCCTTCAGGACCGAAGTAATCGCCCGAGGTGAGCATTCTGATGATCGCGAGCGCCGCGAAGATCGCCGCGGTGCTCGCGGTGAACGTCTGGCTGATCAAGCCAGCTCGAGGCCCATAAACCTCGCGAAAGAGCGTCGCGCAAACCTGCGACAACTTCCCTACGGTAACGACGTCCACCCACTCGTCCAATCCATAGTGCTGAAAGGCAAAGAGTTCGGTGGTTCGGCCAAACGTTTGGATTTCGTCCACGATGACGGCAACGCCATTGTCTCTGAGCAGCTTCATAAGAGCCGCGAAGAAACGAGCGTCCCCCGGGTAAAAGCCCCCCTCGCCCTGGATGAGTTCAAATATCATGGCCGCGTGTCTTCCGGGGTAGCGCTTCAGGTGGCCTTCGATTGATGTGAGAGCACGGTTGACGCTCTCCTCCGCTGAGAGAGGATCGAAGAACGGGACATAATCCACTGCAAGAGTGAGGGGCAGACCTTCCCGATAATCGGGTTTGTCGGTCACCTGAGAGAGCGCGAGGGAGCGACCGGCAAAGCCTCCCTCAAAGGCCAGGAGCCTATCCGCAGGGCTTTTTTTTTGGAAGGTAAGCTTGAGCGCGTTCTCATTCGCCATTGCCCCACTTGTGGCAAAGAAGCAATGCACGATTCTTGCGCCATGAGCGTTGGCCGCGTGAACCAACATGCGAGCCAGTTCGAGGCTCTCCTCATTCTGCTGGAGATTGCCCTGCATAACCGTGTTACGGAGCGCAGCGTCCAGAGCGGCCTCTACAACAGCCGGATGCGAGTGGCCCAGGTAATGAACGCCAATCCCGGAAATGAAATCATACTTCACGCTTCCATCAGCCAGCTCGACTAGCGGACCTTTTCCGATTCCGCTCCCAAAGTAAGGGTGGAAGAGGGGTCCACCCCGAAGTCGGCCGAACTCTTCGACAAGGTCGTCATAAGATTTCTTGAGCGCCGGAATTGGGGGGCGGATATCGGTAAGCCGGGATTGATGTGCGAGAAGGCTCCGGAGAATGAGATTCTTCGCTTCCAAGACCTTTGGGTCGGTCAGAAAAGACTCCGCTACAAGCTTCTCCATAACCATATCCCCCGTCTCCACGAGCAGTGGCCTTATAGTTCACCAGGTCGGAAGCCCCGTCAAGACGGACGGTCATGGCGTAAGCCCGGATGCCGTCATCGTTACGTAATGTCACCTAAAGAAGCTGAAAAATTCGGTTACTTTTCTTTTCCCGCCACGGCAAGCTTCGGCTGAGCAGGCTTGAATTGGCTTACCCTTTTGTATAGCGGCGACATGTCTCGCAGCCTTTGAATAACCGGCGGCAAGGCATTCATGAGCGCGTCAATGTCTTCGTTTGTGTTTTCACTGCCGAGCGTGAAAAGGAGGGAACCCTGCGCGGACCCCGGATCGATGCCCATCGCGAGCAGCACATGGGACGCCTTAAGAGACATGGAAATGCACGCGGACCCGCTTGCCACTTGAATCCCCTCCATGTCCAAAAAGAGCAACATGGATTCGCCCTCAACGTACCGAACAAGAACGCTCACATTGCCGGGAAGCCTTCGGGTTGGATGACCCACGAGAGCCACCTCTTCAATCCGGCCCGTGACTTCCCGAATGAGGCGGTCTCTCAGGGGCGTCAGATGCGCGATGCGGGCGTCCATCTCTTCGGAGGCAATTGCCGCGGCTATGCCCATGCCCACGATTCCGACAACGTTTTCCGTTCCCGCGCGGAAGCCGCGTTCCTGCCTGCCCCCATCCAGGAGAGGCGCTATCTTGGTCCCTCTCCGAATGAAGAGAGCGCCCACGCCCAGAGGGCCGTAAAACGCGTTCGCGGCAAGTGAGAGGAGGTCTACGTTCAGGGCTTCCACGTCGACCGGAATGACGCCGGCAGTGGCCACCGCATCCGTGTGGAACGGGATGTTGTGTTTTCGGGCTATCTGGCCGATCTCCGCAATATACTGAATCGTGCCGACTTCGTTGTTCGCGTGCATCACGGAGATGAGCGCCGTGTTGGGTGTGATGGCTCTTTCCACATCATCCGGGTCAACCAGGCCGTGCTTGTCCACGGGCAGAAAGGTCACAGCCACACCCTCTTTCTCCAGGGACCGCGCGGCGTGAAGCGTCGAGAAGTGCTCGATGGAAGAGGTGATCAAATGCTTCACCGGCGACCTATTCGCCTGAAGGACTCCTTTCAAGGCCCAGTTGTTCGCTTCCGTTCCTCCTGAAGTGAAAATGATCTCCTCCTCTTTTGCATGGAGGAGAGTGGCTACCCTGTCCCGAGCCATCTCCAGGGCTTCGGTCACTTCTTCTCCCGCGGAGTAGATGCTCGACGGGTTGTGGAACCGCTCGCGAAGAAACGGGATCATCGCGTCAACAACCTGCGGCAGAGGCGGCGAGGCCGCCACATGGTCCAAATGGATTGTTCTCATCTTGTGCCCCCTGAATAGGTTTTGCCTATGACCATGGCCAATTCATCGCCCTATATTCGTAACATTAGTAACGCGAGGAGAAATGTCAAAACCGAGAGCCTTACGAGGCGCCGTAGGGACCTCTCCACCAAGAGCTCTCACCATCCGCAACCTCTTCCAGCGGCCCCTGGCGCCACGGAGGGACTTGGTCATCACGACCTGTCGGCTCAGATCTTGCCGACCTTCAGATGGCCGCCGAGCCCGAGTTACCACTTGCGCTGACCCAGCGCTTATGCTAAATTTCTAACTTATTCCGTTTGTTAAGCCGAACAGCGCGGCCGAACGAGGCCGGTCGTGAGAGGGCTGCTCTCGGGCATAGAACACCCGGGCCACTCATTTATTCGCCCATCAAATTCGGAGACGCCCGCATGATACGACGTGCGCTGGTAACCTGTGTCGCTCTGATGGGTATCATCGGACCCTGGCAGGCTGCCGTTGCTTCACGCGCGCAGGACTTCCTTCGAGAAGGTTACCGGGCTGCAATGGCCCGTGAGTGGGACGAGGCCATTCAGTGGTACACTCGCGCGGTTCAGGAGGATGGGGCAAATCCGGAGATTTACTTCCACCGCGCGGTGGCGCTCGAAATGGCTCAACGGCTGGACGAGGCGGCATCAGATTACGAAAAGGCGCTCCAGCTTAAGCCCGACAACTATCTGGCCCTCGAATACCTGGGGAAATTGTACGAGAGAAAGGGTGACTACATCCGGGCCTTAGAGATGTATCGGCGGGCCCTGCCGCTCGTAAAGAATTCCAAATGGAGGTCCATTCTTAAGGTCTGGATGACCCAAGCCGAAGAAAAAATAAGAGAATCCAAGAAAAGGTAAACGGAAGCTCCGAGCTTTACTTGCAAGAACTCTCTTCTCTCAACGCCGTACAGCGTGACCCAGCGACTCAACATTCTCGCGGCCTGTAGCGTTCCGATCTGATCAGGCAATGCGATCCATGCCTTCGTACAGGGATCGAATTTCCTGTTTGAGCGTGGTTATCTTTCTGCTTTTTTCCAGTATCTGTTGGACCGTTCGTTCGTCGTACAGACGAATTGCGGTTATAGAGAGTTTGCCTGAACTCTCACCCACCTGCACGCCATCCGGAAGGACTTTGACCACACTGTACACCTCGACGTTTGCCCCGTCTGGAGCCATGCTTACCACCTGATCGCCAGGTTGAACCGTCTTCATGGGGACCCCCTTTTCAGGAATCGGCCTTGGTGAAACAGGTTCATTCTCCAGCGAGGGCCTCGACATGACGACGGGGGGCGCCGGCCCCGTGCGCGGCCGTTCACGCGCGAGCCCTCTGCTTTCAGAATATAGCGGGTAGCCGGTTTGATCAACGTGTCTCTTGGGACTACGAAGCCCTGAGGGCCTCTACGATCTTGAGCCTGGCTGCTCTCCATGCCGGGAGCAAACCACCGAAAAAGCCCATTACAGCGGCAAATGCAAGACTATAAGCGGATATCTGCGGAGTGAGCTTGAATCCGAAGGCTAGTTCGGAAAAAGTCTGCCAGTTGAGGGTGGAAATCGTTAGGAGTTGCAGCAATGAACCGCACACCAGACCGACCAAGCCGCCGATCACTCCGATCATGAGGGACTCGACCAGAAACGCTGAAAGGATGTCGGCCCGCGTAAATCCTAGCGCCCTCAGCGCGCCTATTTCCGCAGTGCGGTTGGCCACCGCGGCGTACATGGTGACCATGGCGCCTAGAATCGCGCCAAGACTAAAGAAAATCGTCATGCCCATTCCCAGGATACGGATGAACTTGGCCATCATCTCAGATTGACTTTGGTAGAATTCCAGTTCCCGCTTCACCTGGATGGTAAAACGGGGGTCACTCTGCAATTGTGCGCTGAATTCCTGAAAATCGTCCCGTCCCGGCACGCGTGCAAGGATCGCGGAATAGCTGTTCCTACGAAACGCGGACATCAGTTGGTCCACGTCACCCCATATCTCGGAATCAAAAGCGGTATTGGCCGCGTCGAAAATCCCCACCACCATCCAGCGGCTCAGGGCAAATTGAGGTTGGGAGCCGACACCGCAGCTTTCGATCCTCCGCGCGATGCTGCTCCCCACAATAATCTCACGGGATCCCGGCCGAAACATCCTGCCCGCCACGAGTTTTACCTGAGGCCGGAGCGCGAAGGACTGGGGCCCGACGCCACGAACCGTCACGTGGGCCAATGCGCCCGATTCCACCTTCGGGAGGGCAACCAGCACCAGCGTTTCCTTTGCCACAACCGGCTCGCCCGCAGGGTCACGCTCGATCTGGGGCTGGTTCTCAATAATGGATGCCTCACCCCTGGAAATTACGCTACTTACCTCGGTCTCGGCGGATCCTCGCAGCGCTATGGCGTTCTCCGGGTGGCCCGTCTCCGTAAGCGTGCGCTCTAACCCTTCAGCCAGCATCAAAACGGCCACAAAGACGAAAGTTACCAGGGCCATGCCCCCGGCTGTAAGACCCGTGGTGATCTTTCTCGATCTGATGCTGCGCAGACAGTAGGTGAAGAGCACGGTCATCGGCCGATCCCGGTAGGATTGCTCATGGGAACAGGCTTCCTTATGGAGAAGGCGCCGCCATAGACGCGAAAAAACCCTCAGGCCGTAGCCATTTCAAGCGAAGAGCGTTCAAGCCATACATCGAAGACGCCGCTAAGCTCTCTGGCTATGGCCTCTTTGACCAACTCCAGGCTAACGGGCGTCTCCGATATCTGATTGAGGCTAACCATTCGGGCGTCAGGCATGTCGCAGGAGATAATCAGCTCCTGAGGATCGATCTCTAAATCCACATTCAGGCTAAATCCGTGCGACGTGATCCCGCGCCGGATCCTGATACCGATAGAAGCTATCTTGTCGTGCGTGTCGGTCCAGACGCCCACTTTCCCATCTTGTCTGAAACCCGACACCCCGAAGTTCGCGAGTGTTCGTATGATTGTCTCCTCTAGCATCGAGACATAGTCACGGATTCTCCGTCGCGGGTTCGTCAGATCGAATATAGGATAGCCCACGAGTTGGCCGGGGCCGTGGTACGTGGCGCCACCGCCTCTATCCACGTTATAAAACGCCACACCGCGAGCTTTCAGTTGATCTCGTGGCATGAGGACGTGCGAATCGAGACCTCGCTTCCCGAGAGTAATCGTCGGCGGATGCTCCAGCAGGAGGAGGGTGTCAGGTCCGCCGCGCAAGAGCTTCCGCTCGATGATCGCTTGCTGGCTCCTCAGCGCATCCTGATATTCGGTGCGCGGTAGGTCGACCAGGAGCACTTTTCTTAGGGCATTTCTTGCGGGGAATCCAGCCAACACGGATCACACCGGACGGGCCTGGGTTCGTCGAGGCGCTCCACCAGCGCTAAAGATCAGATTTTTTCCACAATCATGGCAGCGCCCATCCCCCCGCCAACGCACAGCGTGGCGAGCCCGCGCTTGACCTCAGGCCTTTTGTTCATTTCGTGAAGGAGGGTCGTCAGGATCCTGGCCCCCGAAGCCCCTATTGGGTGACCGATCGCAATCGCGCCGCCGTTCACGTTGGTGATATCGGGATTGAAACCCAGATCCTTCTTGCAAGCGAGCGTCTGGGCCGCAAATGCTTCGTTTGCTTCGACCAGGTCAATGTCGTGGATAGTCAGGTTTGCTTTTTCCAGGGCCTTGCGGGTGGCCGGTATGGGGCCCAGGCCCATAACTTTCGGATCCACGCCCGACGAGGCGTAAGAAACGATCCGCGCCATGGGCTTCATCCCTTTTTCCTTGGCCTTTTCCGCAGACATGACCAGCACGGCGGCCGCCCCGTCGTTGATCCCTGAAGCATTGCCCGCAGTGACCGTCCCGTCCTTCTTGAACGCGGGTTTCAGTTTGGCCATAAGTTCCTTATTGGTCTGACGCGGATGTTCGTCAGTGTCAAAGATCTTGGGATCGCCTTTGCGCTGCGGGATCAGAACAGGAACTATCTCGTCCTTGAATCGACCTGATTGTATGGCTCTGGCAGCCCTGGCCTGGCTCTCCATGCCGAAATCGTCCTGCTCCGCCCGCGAAATCCCGCACTGCTCAGCAACGTTTTCCGCTGTGATCCCCATATGATATCGGTTAAAGATCTCCCACAGACCGTCGTGTATCATTAAGTCAACCACCGTGTCGTCATTGAGGCGGGCCCCCCATCTTGCCTTGGAAATCGCGTACGGCGCCGCGGACATGTTTTCAGCGCCGCCCGCCACGATCACGTGCGCGTCGCCTGCCTTGACGCACTGCGCGGCCAGAGAAACGGCTCTCAAACCGGATGCGCAGACCTTGTTAATGGTCATTGCCGGGACTTCCTTAGGAATCCCCGACTGGATAAGGACTTGGCGGGCCACATTTTGGCCCAGCCCTGCCTGGAGCACGCACCCGAATATGAGTTCCTCCACGTCAACCGGATTGAGTCCGGTTCGTCTCAAAAGCTCTTGCACCACGGTTGCTCCCAGGGTCACCGCAGAGACATCTTTCAGGGCGCCGCCGAATGTTCCAACAGGCGTACGCACTGCGTTAACGATCACAACTTCTGTCATGAACAAATCCTCCTTGGCCGTGTGCCTTGAACCTTACAGCATGAAGGCGATGCTATATGCTTTCTTGTCGGCTAGCAGGGTCACAAATCGGCTGGACAAGGCCGATTTTTAAGTATAAACGTCAGTGGCTTGCATGGCAAACGGAAAATGCGGGCGCAAACGCGGAGAGGCCGCTTCATATGAAAATGAGTGTCTGTCGGTCTAGTAGGCAGCTTGCACTCATCATGTCACGGATGGGTCTTACATGTCTCGGAGCATGGGTGTCCGGCAACATGTCCCCACTCCCGGCCGCGCTCGGGTTGCTCGCCGTACTCTGGTCTGCGGGCCTGTCGTGGGCCGATCCCGCGGTTCGTCCGTCGACCCTTGATTCCGCTTTGCAGGCAATCCAAGCGGCGGAGCGCTCCGTGTTGAGGTTCACCAACGCGCAACGCCATGAACACGGGCTGCGACCTTTGGAACCTACCAAGTCGCTTAGAGCGGTTGCACGCAAACATAGTGAGCACATGTGCTCTACGGGCGCCTTTGAACATGAGTCGGACTCCTTCCCGAAAGGATGGAGGAAATTCTCCGAGAGGCTCAAACTCGCCGGCGTGGGCGCGGGAGCAGAGAACATCGGGTACAGGACGTGGGACCGGGACGCAGAAAAGTGGGCGGCGGAGGTTGTCCACGGTTGGATGAGGAGCAAGACCCATAAGAAGAACATTCTAAACCCCGGGCACCGATATCTTGGAATAGGTGTGCTCCGGTGTCGTAACAACCTGGGATACGCCACCCAGGTGTTCTCTCCTGAACCGGGCAGATCCCGCTGAACAAAAGGGAGAAAAACCCAGCCGAATTGTGTGCCCTGAACAGCGAAGTGTCGTATAATTTATATTAACGCTACGTTTACCTGAGCGAAGTCCGGCAAAGCGCCCAGGAGAATCCAGTGGTTCGGATGATCTTCACACCGCTCCTTCTATTCTTTGCCGTGCTCTCTGTGACGGGATGCGGCTCCATTATGCCCGAACGGAAAGAATCCACCGCTAAGCGGCAGATTTACGAGGAAGACATCGGCAGCGGGAGCAGAAGTATGTCTACTCCTGAGGAGGGCGCACAGACTCAAACGGCCCCGGTCGATCCACCAGCCGCCTATGGCGGACAGGCTGAGCCGCAAACTCAGCCGCAGCCGATCGAACCCGGTGCGAGATCCCCCCGCAGGTATATTTGGAGAGATAAGGGGGGCGGAGAGAGAAGCTGGGATGCGGCGCCGCGGGGCGACACTGAATCGCGCTGAATGAGGGGCATTTCAGCAAGCGCCGGAAAAACCAAAGGCTTTTGAACGCTCTGACGGGGAGGCCTTGTTTGGTAAAGGACCTCCCCGGTATTTTGGAAGAGCTTATCAGCCGCATTAACAGGATGAGGATCTCATCGGACGCCGGCCCTTATTTCTCGCGCGCCCGATGTGGCCGCGGAATCGACCTTTCGATGAAAAGCATTATTCTCAACGCCCAGTTTCAACTCTTGTCGGCAACCAATCTCTGCTTGTTCCTCATCATGGCCACCTGGACCTATCTTCCCCTTTACATCGTGGAAATAGGAGGGGATGTTGCGGACGCGGGAATTGTGATGGGTTCGCTGGGAGTGACTTCGCTGGGATCAATCCCGCTTCTCACTCCTCTCATGGACAAGTACGGGCGCAAAATATTTATCGTTGCGGGTGTGTTCCTCGCAGGTGTTTCCAATGTGGGGTTTCTTCTGTTTGACGCCTATTCTCCGTTGATGATTCTGGTGAGGTTGTTGCAAGGCGTGGCTTTTGCCGCGTGTTTCAACGGATGCTCCACCGGGGTGGTTGACCTGATTCCTCCGGAGCATCGCGCGCAAGGAATCGGAATCTTTGGCGTTTCCGGTTCTCTTGCAGTGGCCGTCGGCCCGTACTTGGGGGAGACCGTGCTCCTTGCGTGGGGATTCCCCGCCTTTTTCTTGCTCCTCACAGGCTTCGGCCTCCTGGGCTTCGGTCTGGCGCTGATGGTGAAGGAACCCAGTCGGAAAGCAGGACACGAAGGTCTTCGCGATTTCTTTCCCACCGCGTTCAGAGACCGGCATTACATCATGATGATCGTGGCTGCGATCTTTGGCAGCGCGTTCGCCGCCATGAACACTTTCTTCCCGCTTTACGCCAAAAGCATTGGGCTACGCGCGGGTGTCTTCTTCACCTGTTACGGGGTCAGTCTCGTGGTCGTCAGGGTTCTGCTTGGAGAGATTGCGGACCGGGTGAGTCGGAAGAGACTCATATTTGCTTGTCTCTTGGGATTCGGATCCATGTTGATCCTCACATCGATGATCTCCACCGTGTGGCACATGGTGATACTGGGGGTGCTCTTTGGGCTGCTCCAGGGCCTCTCCTATCCTGCCATGATGGCGCAAATGGTAGACAGATCACGGGAAACCAATCGAGCTGCCGTGGTGGGGCTGTTCACCGGCTCATTCGGCGCGGGAATCAATGTCTCCATGCTTGTGTGGGGTTATGTGGCGGAGCTGACCGGCCTAGCCGCGATGTATATGGTCGGCGGAATCCTAGTGTACCTGGCCGCAGCGATCTCAATCTATATGATTTGGGGCACGGCCGCAGCCAAACGCTCACCCGCCTGACATTTCAGGGATCCGGGCAGGCACGAGGCTCGCCCAGGCAAATGCTTCTCGCGACCGACGCGCATAGGTAGGCGGGAATCTCGGGAGATTGTCTCCACTGCGGCTTGTTACTCGTCTTCGTCGGTCTTCAGAACTGCCAGGAATGCGGCCTGAGGTATGGCCACGCTTCCCACCAGCTTCATCCTCTTTTTTCCTTCTTTTTGTTTTTCCAGGAGTTTTTTCTTACGAGTGATGTCCCCGCCGTAGCACTTCGCTGTCACGTCTTTCCTCAAGGCGGAAACCGTTTCTCTCGAAATTATCTTGCCGCCGATCACTCCCTGGATGGGGATTTTGAATAGTTGCCGCGGGATCTCTTTCTTGAGCCTCTCACAGGATTTTCGCGCCCGATCGTACGCGCGGTCCCGATGCGCCAGCATGGAGAGCGCATCCACCTTCTCACCGTTTACGAGAATATCCACCTTGACGAGATCCGTGGGACGGTGCTCCAGGAAGTCGTAATCGAAAGAAGCGTATCCTTTGGATACGGATTTGAGCTTATCGTAGAAGTCGAAAAGCACCTCGGCCAAAGGGAGGTCAAAGGTCAGCTCGACGCGCTTGGCGTCAAGATAATTGAAGTTCTTCTGAATCCCCCGCCTGTCGATGCAGAGATTAATCACATTCCCCACGTATTGATCCGGGCAGATGATCGATGCGCGGATGAAAGGTTCCCGCGCCTCTTTGATGTGCGTTGGGTCGGGATATTTCGCCGGATTGTCGATGATGACTTCCGCGCCATCCCTCAAGACAAGATTGTACTGCACCGAGGGGGCCGTGAGGACCAGGGAAAGCCCATATTCCCGTTCCAGTCGTTCTTGGACGATCTCTAAGTGGAGCAACCCAAGGAATCCACATCTGAAGCCGTGACCCAGCGCTGTGGAATGGTCTTTTTCAAAGGTAAAGGAGGCGTCATTGAGCTTAAGTTTTTCCAGCGCGTCCGCCAATTCATCATAATCATCCGAAGAGACGGGGTACAGTGAGGAAAAGACCACCGGCTTGGCAAGCTGGAAGCCCTTCAATGGAGCATCACAGGGTCTCTTATCCAAGGTGACCGTGTCGCCTATGCGGGTGTCGCGGACAGTCTTGATACCTGCGATCAGGTATCCCACTTCACCCGCAACGAGCTTGCTTTGCGGCTCCCGCTGAATGAGGAACACACCGGTTTCCTCAACCTTGTAGCATTTCTCCGTGGACCACAAACGGATGATATCACCGGGCTTCAGCTCGCCGTCGAAGATCCGCAGGTGCACGATCGTGCCACGGTACGCATCCCAATGAGAATCAAAGATCAGAGCCTTCAGCGGCGCTTCAGGATCTCCTCGGGGAGGCGGGATATCTCGAACGATTGCCTCCAGCGCCTCTTCGATACCGATGCCTTCTTTCGCGGAAACCATGACCGCCTTGTCTCCAGGCAAGCCCAGGTCCTTCTCTATTTGGCGCCGCACGCCTTCCACGTCCGCGCTGGGGAGATCGATCTTGTTGATTATCGGAATAACTTCGAGGTCCTGTTCCAAGGCCATATAGAAGTTTGCCAGCGTCTGGGCCTGAATGCCTTGGCTGGCATCGATGACCAGCAGAGCGCCGTCACAAGAGACAAGGGCGCGAGAGACCTCATAGGAGAAGTCAGCGTGACCGGGAGTATCAATGAGGTTGAGAATATAATCGGCGCCGTCTTTGCCGCGGTACGGCAACGCTACGGTCTGACTCTTGATCGTGATACCGCGCTCTCGCTCGATGTCCATAGTGTCGAGCATCTGATCGTGAAACTCGTGATCACCGACAACTCCCGTGATCTGAAGGAGTCGATCCGCAAAGGTAGACTTACCATGATCAATATGGGCGATGATGCTGAAGTTGCGGATACGGTCCATGTAGGTGTCTCGAATCACGACCGAGCGTCAGACCTCCGTCAGTGTTCCCGCGGCCTCTTGGCGCGCCGCCGGCGATGTTATATCATCTCTCCGCTTGAAGCGTAACCGGAGCAAGGCCCCTTGATCACAAAAAGTTTCCACCGGGCGGTCCACGGAGGGTGATGCGGTGGCAGGGCCGGAAGTGATTCTCGGAAATGCAAGAAGCCAACCTCGATCCATTCTTTAGGTTGGCTTCTCTAATACGGAGGTGATCGGCGTCAATTTGGGGCGATTGTGCTCCTAGATTCAGGCAGAGCGGTCCGACGCGGTCAATTCTTGACCGGAATCTCCTCCTCAATGGGCCAACGTCCCTCATTGAGCCATCTCACGAGCGACGCGTCTATCGCTTCTTCAAAAACGTCACAGCGCGCCGCGATCTCTTTGAAGCTGAGTCCTTCTTTGAGCATCCTATGCACGTTGTGGGGAGTCATCCTGACTCTAGCGCCTTCCATCTCAAGCATGATCCACCTCTTCTCTTATGAGCCGCTAAACAGTGAGATACTTGTACAGTCAGAAGGTTCCCCCCACCTGTCGCAAGAACCGCGACCCCGCACGGAGTCGTGTCAATGGGGGGACCGAATCATATTATTATACCAAATTTTCCCGAATCGCGCTTCATTGTTTCATGTGGGCCGCGGAATCCAAATCCGCCGCGCTCTCAGGATAAACCCCCTGATCCATCTCCCCGAACAGAATTCTAATCACCTCATCCATGTGTTCGACCGGGACGATTTCCAGCCCTCGGCGAATTTGCCCCGGCGCCTCTTTGAGGTCTTTTTCGTTCTCACGGGGAATAATGACCCGTGCGACCAGGCCCCGTTTCGCAGCGAGCAGTTTTTCTTTGAGACCGCCTATGGGAAGCACGCGACCTCTGAGGGTGATCTCGCCGGTCATTGCCACGTCCCCGGGAAGCGGTCGTTTCGTTAGCGCGGAGATAATGGCCGAGGTCATGGTGACACCCGCCGAGGGGCCATCTTTGGGAGTAGCGCCTTCCGGCACGTGGATGTGGATATCGATCTTGTTGTAGAAATCGTCTTTGAGTCCAAAGCGCCATGCGCGCGATCTAACATAGCTCATGGAAGCATGCGCCGATTCCTGCATCACCTCCCCGAGTTTGCCGGTCACCGTAAGCTTTCCCGCTCCAGGCATGAGCGCCACTTCCACAAAAAGGAGTTCCCCTCCGAATTCCGTCCATGCCAGCCCTGTGGCAATTCCGGTCCGCTCTTTCTCCTCTTTCATTCCATAGCGGAACTTGGGGACTCCAAGATACGTTCCCAAGTGCTTTGGGCCGATTTCCAGCTTGCCGCTCAGCTTGCCGGCGACCATTTGACGGGCCACCTTGCGGTAGATCTTGGCGATCTCGCGTTCCAGGTTGCGCACACCCGCTTCACGAGTATAGCGACGGATGATCCGAGCCAGAGCCCCGCGGGGCAAGCGCACGTTTTCCGGGGCAAGACCGTGGAATTCCAACTGCTTGGGCACGAGGAACTGCTCGGCAATGCGCAACTTCTCCAGTTCCGTGTACCCGGGCAGCCGGATAATCTCCATCCTGTCCTGGAGGGGCGCGGGTATCCCGTGCAGCGTGTTTGCGGTGGTGATAAACAGCACCTGGGACAGATCGTAATCCACGTCAAGATAATGGTCGTTGAAGGTGTGGTTCTGCTCCGGATCGAGGACTTCCAGGAGAGCGGCCGCGGGATCGCCCCGGAAATCCGCGCTCATCTTGTCTACTTCGTCCAACAGCATGATCGGGTTGATCGTCTGGACTTTTTTCATGCTTTGGATGATCTTGCCGGGTAGCGCTCCAATGTATGTCCGCCGGTGACCTCTGATTTCCGCCTCGTCGCGCACTCCTCCTAAAGAGATGCGCACGAACTCGCGGCCCGTGGCCCTTGCCACGGACTTGGCCAATGAGGTCTTCCCCACCCCTGGAGGCCCCACCAGACAGAGAATCGGGCCTTTGGTCTTCGCGGCGAGTCGCTGCACTGCAAGGTATTCAACGATGCGTTCCTTGACCTCTTTGAGGCCGTAATGGTCCTCGTCCAGAATTCGCTGCGCGTCGTCAATGGTTAGTTCGGAGCGAGAGAGCTCGGACCAGGGGAGAACCAGAAACCAATCTATATAATTGCGCACCACGGTGGCTTCCGCGGACATGGGAGACATAAGCTTGAGCTTCCGGATTTCCTTGCGAACCTTGGCCTCCGCGTGCTGCGGCATGTTCTTTGTAGCCAACTGCTCTTCCAGCTCGCTTATCTCATTCTTAAAGTCGTCCTTCTCGCCCATCTCCTTCTGGATGGCGCGCATCTGTTCGCTTAGGTAGTATTCTTTCTGGCTTTTCTCCATCTGTTTCTTGACCCGCTCACGGATCCGCTTCTCGATTTCCGCGATCTCGATCTCGCTCTGCATGATCTCAAGAAGCTTTTCCAGACGGGACACAGGTGAGGTCTGCTCCAGGAGGTGTTGCTTGTCCCCGACCTTGAGAGATAGGTGACCTGCAATGGTATCCGAGAGCCTTGACGGGTCGGAAATCTCGCGAGCGGACGCGATAAAATCCTGAGAGAGCTTTTTGTTGTAGTTGAGGTAGTTCTCAAAGACGGATTTCAGGCTGCGTACTAGGCCCTGGACCTCAACTTCTCGCTCGTCGATCTCTTCCTCCAGAGGTTCCACCTCCACCATGAAAAAGTCATCGTCATCTTGGTAGTTGCAGATTCGACCCCGATGCTTGCCTTCCACGAAAACCTTAATTGTATTGTCAGGAAGTTTGAGCATCTGGATGATATGCGCCACTGTGCCTATGGAAAAGATGTCGTCGCGCTTGGGGCTTGTTTGTTGGGCATTCTTCTGAGACGCCAGGAATATGGTCTTGCCGCTCTTGGCGGCCAACTCAAGCGCCTTGACCGAGCGATCTCTGCCCACAAACAACGGGACAACCATATGTGGGAAAACCACAATGTCCCTCAGCGGAAGAAGCGGCAAAACGATACTGTTTTCTGAAGGGGAGCCTTCCTTCTTATTGAAAAACATTTTTCATCGTCCTCATTACAGGGAGCCGAGAAGGGGATCCGCTCCCGCGCTTCGGGAAACGGATACCGTCACAAAAGGTTTGCTGCTGTAACCGAAGAGGTTGACTGGACTTGCGAACTAGCCGGCGGTCGCCCTGTGTCAGGAAGCGGACTCGGCTTCCTTCTCGAATACCAGGATGCAGGATTCGTTCTTACTAATCACGTCTTCGTTTACAATCACTTCCTGGAGGTTGTCATACTCCGGAAGCTCGAACATGATATCCAGCATGGACGCTTCGAGAATGGATCGGAGCCCTCTCGCTCCGGTCTTCCTCGCCAGCGCCTGGATCGCCACCGCCCGGAGAGCCTCATCGGTGAAACGGAGCTTCACCTGCTCGAACCCGAAGAGTTTCTTGTACTGCTTCACCAAGGCGTTCTTGGGCTCGAGAAGAATCCTCACCATAGCCGCCTCATCCAACTCGTGTAAAGTGGCGATGACCGGGAGTCTCCCCACGAACTCCGGGATTAAGCCGTAGTGGATCAAATCCTCCGGCTGGGTCGATTCGAGAATATTGTCCGACTGCTGGGCAGTCTTGCGGCCGATTTCAGCATTAAAGCCGATCGACTTCATATTGAGCCGCTGTTGGATCACCTTGTCGAGTCCGACAAAGGCCCCGCCGCAAATAAATAGGATATTGGTGGTATCAACTTGGAGGAATTCCTGCTGAGGATGCTTGCGGCCACCCTTGGGAGGAACATTCGCCATGGTCCCTTCGACGATCTTGAGGAGGGCCTGCTGCACACCCTCGCCGGACACGTCTCTGGTTATGCTGGGATTCTCGGTTTTGCGAGAGATCTTGTCGATCTCATCGATATACACGATGCCGCGACTTGCCCGGGCAATATCGTAGTCCGCGTTCTGGAGCAGCATGAGGATGATATTCTCCACATCCTCACCCACGTACCCGGCTTCAGTCAGCGTGGTGGCGTCCGCGATGGCAAAAGGAACATTGAGTATCCTTGCCAGCGTCTGGGCCAGCAAGGTCTTTCCGCAACCCGTAGGCCCGATGAGGAGGATATTGCTCTTCTGAATCTCGACCGAATCGAGATCGGGCTTAGATTCTATCCTCTTGTAATGATTATGGACCGCGACCGAGAGAACTTTCTTGGCCTGCTCTTGACCGATAACATACTCGTCCAGAGCTGACTTGATCTCGGAGGGCTTGGGGACCTTGGAACGAGACCTTCCGATTTCCTCCTTTTCGTACTCTTCCGCTATGATTTCATTACACAATTCAATGCATTCGTCGCAGATATATACTGTCGGGCCTGCAATGAGTTTGCGAACCTCATCCTGGCTCTTCCCGCAAAAGGAGCAGTACAAATTGGAGAAATTGCCTTTTCTGCCCGCCATGTATTCCTCCTTGGGCCAGTGGTCACTCCTTATCCGGACTGACCACCCTCATATGTGTCTCGATACCCCGGGCGCTTCAACCGCAGCGGACCCGCGCTAGCCGGCCTTCTTATCCAGCTCCCTCCGAGTTATGACGTGATCCACAATGCCGTAAGCCCGAGCTTCCTCGCCGCCCATGAAAAAATCCCGGTCCGTGTCCCTTTCAATCTTCTCCATGGGCTGCCCCGTATGCTTGACGAGGATCTCGTTCAGTTCGTGACGCATGCGCAAGATTTCCTTGGCGTGTATTTCCACGTCGGTCGCCTGGCCTTGAAAACCTCCCATAGGCTGATGGATCAAAATCCTTGAGTGGGGCAACGCGAAGCGCTTGCCCGGAGTGCCCGATGCAAGCAAGAGCGCTCCCATGCTTGCGGCTTGCCCAATGCAAATGGTCTGAATATCAGGTTTAATGTACTGCATTGTATCGTAAATTGCCAGACCCGACGTCACCAACCCTCCGGGCGAGTTGATGTAAAAGTTGATGTCCTTATCCGGGTCTTCGCTCTCGAGGAACAGAAGCTGAGCGATGACCAGATTGGCGATAACATCCTCCACGCCCGTGCCCAGGAAGACTATCCGCTCCTTGAGCAGCCTGGAGTAGATGTCATAGGATCGTTCTCCCCGACTCGTCTGTTCGACAACTATCGGTACCAGCATCTGCTTATTCTTCCTCTGCTTTCTCCGCTTCGATCTCCTCGTCCGCAGGAGCCTCTTGTTCCGTGATCGTTGCGTGTTCCTGAATCATAGCCAGGACCTTCTCCTGGAGCAGACCGGATCGCAGGCTCGGAAGCATGTCCTGGTTCTCCAGCATGTCCTTGAAATAGTCAAACGAAGCCCCTATTCGTTCCGCCCTTTGCCGGATGCCTTCATCAAGATCTTCGTCCGATACGGTGATACCTTCCTTGTCCGCTATCTCTTTCAGAATCAGCGCGGCCTTGACGTCACGCAAGGCTATCGGTCGCGCCTCGTCCCGATGTTCTTGGGTGGGCGGCGGGATACGATCGGGGTTGATTCCCAATCTAGCCAACCCTCTCCTCGTATCATCGAGCATCGTGTTGATTTGAGATTCCACCATGGTCTCGGGAACCTCGAACTCATGGGCCGCGACCACGGCTTCCACTATTTGTTTTTCCAGCTCCTTCTTCGTTCGCTCCTCCAGGGACGAAGCGATGTCCTGACGAATCTCGGCCTTGAGCTCCTCCATGGATTCATACTTGCCCAGGTCCCGGGCAAATTCGTCATCCACAGCAGGCAGAATCCGCTCCTTGGCCTCTTTCAGCGTCACATGGAACCGCCCGGACTTTCCCGCGAGTTCCTTGCGAGGGAAATCCTCGGGCAGATCAAACGACACTTCATCGCTTTCACCGGGCTTCATCCCTTCAATTTTCGCGTCAAAGCCGTTGAGGTAAAACTCCCTGCCCAGCTCCAGATGGTAATCGGTGACCGTGAGGGCCGGGATCTGCTCGCCATCCACTTCAACTTTGATGTCCGCTACCAGATAGTCTCCCGAGGTGACGCCCCGTCCTTCCGGGACGGGTGTCAATCGCGCCTGCCTCTCTCGCAGCCGTTCGAGCCGCTCGGCTACCTGCTCTTCCGTCACCTCTCGTTTGTATTTCGTGAGACTCAGCCCTTTGTATCCCTTCACCTCTATGGGGGGAGTCACTTCAATTTCCGCCGTGTACTTGAAGGGCGTGTCGGCCGCTATCGCTTCGGGTTCGAGCTTGACCACCGAAACGAGATTGATCTTTTTTTCGTCCAGGCCCGGCTGGAATGTCTCCTCGATCAGCTTCTTCTTTGCCTCATCTTCCACTTGGCTCTTGAAGTAGGCCCGCAGTATGGTGATCGGAACCTTTCCCTTGCGAAAACCTTTGATCTGAACGGTCTTCTTGAGGTCGCGAAACTCCGCGTCTATAAGCTCAGACACCTTTTCTTGAGGAATCTCGAAGGTCACTTTTTTTCTGACAGCGGTTAGGTCTTCCACCAGTATGTTTGTCATGTCCTCTCTTCCACTACCGAAACCTTCAGGGCGCCAGGGACCGATTCGCGCCGCTTTCGTCGGAAAGGCGCCCCACGGCGGCTATACGGCGAAAAAACTGCTGACTTTGTCGGTCAGCAGACGGTTATAGTATACGTCAAAGTAGTCCCGAAGGAAAGAGAATCGAGCATCGGACCCTCTCAGGGAAGGATTTCTCTTGAAGCGGAGAGCGGGTTCTGGTAACAGCCTCGCGAATCACGGCCTTGCTTATAGCGGTTCATCGTTTTGTGGTACAAAGAACGGCTGATGCTTCAGGTTCCGCGACAACTTCAGGAGATCGCTAGTGGACACCTCCCAAGAGCTTCGTTCCGTCCTCATCAGCGTGGTGGTTCCCCTGTACAATGAGGAAGCCAATGTCTTGCCCCTCATGCAACGCCTCAGAGAGGTTTTTACCAAGATAGGTTGCATGTGGGAGGTCGTCTTCGCTTTGGATCCGAGCCCGGATCGAACCCGCGACGGGATCCAGCGGCTCGTCGAGGAGGGCTACCCGATACGGCTCATCACCTTCTCGCGCAGGATTGGAAAGCCGCTCTCACTGCTGGCTGGGCTCGATTATTCCCGCGGGGATGCCGTAGTCACCATTGACGCGGACTTGCAAGACCCTCCTGAGTTGATCGAGGAGATGGTGGCCAAATGGCGGGAAGGGTTCAAGGTGGTGATCGCGCAGCGCAGATCCCGGAAGGGAGAGCGCCTGCTTTACCTCAAGTGCGCTCAGCTCTTTTACTGGTTGCTCGACAAGATCTCGGAGGTAAAGATCCCACGAGACACGGGTGACTTTCGACTCCTGGACGCGCGGGTGGTTCGCGAGATCCGTCGTTTCAGGGAGCGGCACGGCTTCCTCAGGGGTCTAACGGCGTTGGCGGGATTTCCTACGATAGTGGCGCCTTTCGATCGAGATCCGAGACGTTCCGGCAAGACCCAGATCTCACTCGTCGGAGCTGTGAACATTGCTCTGGATGGCATCGTTCCGTTCTCCCGCGTGCCGCTCAGACTTATGTTCGTGCTTGGGGCTTTCCTTCTGTTTGGGGGAATCTTAGGGGGAGCAGCGTGGTTCTTGTGGGGGCTTGTAGCCGGATTTTCCGCCCGATGGCCGCTCGCGATTTTGGGCCTGCTTATGATCGGCCTTTCCGGGCTTGTGATCGTATGCATGGGCGTCTTAGGTGAATATCTCGCCCGCACATACGAAGAGGCCCGACCGCGGCCGCTGTACATTGTGGACGAGTTGATTGAGGCGTCTTCGTTGGAGAGAAAAATCTCGGATGACAACCGGCCGGTAGAACTATGAGCATTTGGAAGAGTCGCGGCGGATGAAAGTCTTGGTCACAGGAGGCGCAGGTTTCATCGGGAGCCATGTGGTGGACTCCCTGGTCCGCCGCGGGTGTGATGTGGTGGTGTATGATAATTTCTCCACGGGGTTCGCACGCCATTTGCGGCCGGCGCGCGGTTCGGGACGGGTGGAGATAATCCAAGGCGACATATTGGATCAAAGGTCGCTGACTCGCGCCATGGCTGACGTTTCACGCGTCTTTCACCTTGCCGCCAATGCGGATGTGAGAGGTGGCCGTAAGAACACGGCAGTGGACCTGGAACAGAACGTGAACGGGACCCATCGGGTGCTTGAGGCGATGCGCACCGTGGGGGTCAAGGAAATTGTCTTTACCAGTTCGGCGACCGTTTACGGAGAACCGGAGATATTTCCCACGCCGGAGCAGTATGCGGGCTTGCAGACTTCGACGTATGGCGCATCCAAATTGGCGGCCGAGGCCTACATTCAGGCTTATGGCGAATATTTCGGTATCCGGAGCCATACGTTTCGCTTCGTCTCCTGGATTGGTGAGCGCTACTCCCATGGAGTAATATACGACTTTATGAATAAACTCCGAAAGGACCCCCGAAATCTGGAGATTCTCGGCGACGGCAACCAGCGCAAATCTTATCTACACGTGGACGACGGGATCGAAGGGATCTTTCTGGCTGTGGAAAAGATCAACGGTTTGAAGAACATCATCAACCTCGGACACGAGGATTATCTGAACGTCCGGGAGGTGGCTCGAATTGTATGTGATGAGATGGGGCTTACGGACGTGAAGTTTCACTTCACGGGCGGTGTGAGAGGCTGGCTCGGTGACAGCCCATTCGTCCATCTGGACATATCCAGGATGAAAGAGGTGGGGTTTCGTCCGAGCGTGGGCATCGAAGACGGTATCCGGCGCACGGTCAGGTGGTTGCTGGCCAATGAGTGGATCCTGGAAGCCAGGTAAGGTGCAACCGTGAAGATCTTGGATAGATATATCATCACGGAATTTTTTAAAGTTTTCATCCTCTGCGCAGCAGGCTTTGTTCTCGTATTTTTACTTATTGAGATCACTGATAAAATCAAATATTATTTTGAGTTTAATCCGCCCGGTTGGCTTATGCTTAAGTACTTCCTGGTCAAGACACCGGGGTACCTCTTCTATGTGATTCCTCTGGGTATACTCCTGGGCGGCATGCTCTCCCTCTTCCTCATGGCCCGCCATTCCGAAGTGATCGCGATGCAAGCCAACGGCATTGATGCGCTTGCCATCGCACGACCGGTGCTCATGATCGGGATCGTGGGCAGCGTGGTTCTGTTTGTGACCAACGAAACAGTGATTCCGTGGTCCAACCGCTACAGTGAGTTCATCCAGGACGTGGAAATCGCGCGCAAAAAGGACAGGACGTTTTTTGGGAGAGACCAGATCTGGATGCGCTCACCAGGGAGCATAACCCATATTAGGAATTTCTCCGGAGCGGACCAAATTTTGGAGCGTATCACTGTTGTCCGATGGGATGAGGATTATACCTTTAAGGAACGGCTTCACGCGGACAAGGCCAAATGGTGGAAGGATCGCTGGATCTTGTATGGCGTGAATATCACTCGGAAGACCCCGGGCGGCCGATTCGAAGTGGAGACCGTGCCATCCATGGTAGGCCCCCTGGACAAACGGCCCGAGGACTTCGGCCGGGTGGAGCGATTGGCCAAAGAGATGAATCTCGCGCAACTGGGGTCGTACATAGATAAGCTTATGGCGGAAGGACACAGCCCCGCGCGTTATCTGGTGGACTGGCATGATAAGATTGCCTTCCCGTGGGTGTGCCTCATCATGGCGGCCTTAGGAGTGCCATTTGCGGTGAGAGCCGATCCTCGGGCGGGCGGTATGGCCTTGGGGCTGGCTATTTCAGTTGGCGTGGCGTTCTGTTATTGGATCGCCCACACGTTCTTTATCGCGCTGGGCCACGGGGGGCACATACCTCCAATCATCGCGGCCTGGGGCGCAAACGTCATCTTCGGACTCTCGGCCGCGATTCTACTCCTGCACGCGGGAACCTGATCCGAGAGCACGACCCTTTTCTGCCCGTACGTCGGCTTGACTTTTACTGCGAGAGTCGTCTGAATTGGGCAAAGAGCCCGGGGTCGGGGGTCTGTTCGTAGACCTCTATTGACGTGAACTGATCCGCGCCGTCGAATCTCAGGTAGAGCACTTCCTCACCTTGGCCGCCTATGCGCTTTTGGCGTAATTCACGGCCTTTGAGCGTCCAGAAACCCTCATCGACCGTTTCCGCGCCGTCAACACGCGAGACGCGCCGAAAGGTGCCGTCAGGACGGTATTCGACGACGAGACTAAAGGAATGAGGGCCGACCGGCACAAAGGGGCGCCCCTTGTACGCGTCACGGTAGTCCTTGCCCGGCTCTTTGGTCATGTGGATCTGCCACCGGCCTACCAAACGAGCCGCCTCTTCGTTGGCCGCCTGCCTTTTCTTTTCTGCGCCAAACGTCGGGCTGAGACTCTTTTCCGCTGCGATCATAGAGGCGGAAGAAAGCGCGACCATAAGGCTCACCAAGACCGGCACAAACATACGCTGGACGGTCACTTTCCACTCCTAAGCTCAGTCTGTTTTCTGTCGGGCCTTACCTGATCTGCTCGTCTAATGGTATCTTGAGTTCACGAGAACGAGGGCGAACTTGAAGTGCGGTTACGTTATCATAGGCTCGGTTCACGTTCAACATGAACCTTTTCCCTTGACAGAGCCTATCGAGACAGCGCATGTGTGAAAAAGGATGCCGCGCTTGCAAGACACAGCGAAACGCATTGCCTTTTCCTTTGCGGGGGAAAGGCTCGTCGGTGTCGCCTTTGTCGTCGCAGGCGTGTTAGCCGCGCGTCTCGGGGTCACAAGACTGCTTGAGCTTTGGCGGGAAGTCTCACCCCATCTGCCTCTGTCGCTTCCCGGAAACACGCCGGAAATCCTCCTCAGTTCTCTGCCGATGATATTTCAGTATTTTGTCAACACGGTGGGATCGGTGTGTGCGGCCCTGATCGGCGCACTCTGGTTCTTCGGCGGGTTGGCTGAAACCTTCGATTCTCGGAAAAAGAGCCCGCAGTCTGCGGATTTCCAGTTCCCCGGTCTTGTCGCCGAATCGCTTCGGACCGGCTCGCTCTTGAATTGGCCCTCGGTTCCGTGGCTCTGCAGGCTACTCTCCGTGGTCTGGTCGAGAGCCGGATGCATGAGCCCCGTATCTTACGGCATGTTCCGAGACGCGGTTTGGTCCTTTTGGAAAATCATCGGCCTGGCCACCGTCATAGCTCTCATATTTCTCGGCTTGCAGGTGCTCCCGGGGATCATTGACAGTGTGTTTCAACGCCGGATCACCTTTGTTGTTCCATCCCCGCGGCCCTTGTACACGATCCTGGGTTTCCTGCTCCTCGTAAACGTGGTCATCGCCCTGAGCCTTATTCCATTCCGTCCCAGGTTGATCGATCGCGACCAAACCACGCTGCCCGTCAGAGGACAGGGGGACCCTCAGCTCTTTCTCGCCCTCATGGAAGAAGGCTGTCGCCTGCTCACTTCCAGAGGTGACCCATATCGGTCCGGGGCCAGGCTCGAGGCGCAAAACGATCTTCGCGTCAGAGCGTCGCTCATTGAGAACTTTCCTTTGGCGCGGGATACGTGGGGCAAGCCGGTTGGTTACGTTTGTGTGGCGCTTGTGGTGATTCTGCTCGTGGCAGGATTCTCGCGTCTGGCGCATTTCAAGGGCCTGGATACGCCTTTGACCCATGCTGATTTCCTGCGGACATATTCTCTTTACTACTTGCTATCGGTCGCGGTCGCGGTGGGGCTTATTCTAGCAGGGCTCCATCTGGCCGAATGGGCAAGAAAGCTGCTCGCGATAAGATCGTTTCGGTCGTACGCGGTTTTGTGCGTCACCAGGAGTATCGGCGAGGGAAGCGCTTCTTATGAACCAATAGGGAAGCGCCACCGGGCGCCGGGAGCTCTGATATGGAGCGTGATAGGGAGTGTGGACGAACGACTGGCGAGTTGGGCTCGGAATCCTCGGAATGAGAGTCGATTCCAAGTTCAGGTATTCTGGGGTGAACTCCGCTCCGAAGCCGCCACGGCCCAGGGGCCCCGCCACCTAATTGCTTCGTCCCAATCAGAGGCCCTGGCCGCGGCCATGGCCCGAATCATGGAACTCCCCTTCCACGTGGCCTTTGCAAGAGAGGAAGAACCATCGGAAGGACATGCCAGCCACCAGGGCTCGGCAGCAGGGACTAGAACTTTGCCCCAAGAAACTTCCGCAACCTAGGTTGACAAGATGACTTCTGTCTCAGCTTTGCTCCTTTGGTTGGCGAGTGTCACGAAACCTCCGGAACTCCTCATGCAATAAGGAAGGTGCTTGCTTCACGTTGAGTGGAGGCTGTGCGAGCTCAATTATGGGTAAGGCAGGACAAATGGAATTCACTGATTACTTTCTTCACATGCGGCAGAGGCCCGACCGTGCTAGAATAAAGATGGAATGGATAGAAGCAACAGTTGAAAACCCAGAGGTTACGCGGGTGCAGGCGGATGGAAGAATCCGAAAGTGGAGGAAGATTGAGGAGCAAGGTAAGTACCTGCGAGTTGTTTTGCTTCCAGACGGAAAAACAGTGCACAACGCCTTCTTTGATCGAGCGTTCAAAGGATAACCCACATGAGAATCAAGTACTTTTCAGATACCGATACCGCTTTGGTTGAGTTCTCCGATCGTGCTGTGGCGGAAACGAAAGAGATAAACGAGAATATCTACCTCGACCTCGATCAGTCAGGCAACCTTGTAGCCATGACCATCGAGCACGCGCGACAACAGGCGAGTCTTCCATTTCTGTCCTATGAGCAAATAGAAAAGGAACCGTCTAGCGCCGTGAGCCGGCCGACCGCAGGCAGCGGCGTCTGATCTTGCCTGTTATAGTGAACGGCATCGAGATCTGCGCGAAAGGTCCCCCTTCCATCAAGGGAGGGGTCATAAGACCCTCTCCCCTGGCCGGAGAGGGAAGGGAGAGGGGGATTCTAGCCTTTGCCAAAGGCGCAGATCTCAACGTAGCCTTCTATAGTTCTGGGGGAAAATCACGAGGTTTATGCCTGGGGCTTGTCGTGGCGCATACCGAAAGAGGCGGGACGGTTCGCATCGTAAGAGCGCGACTCGTGACAGCGCGTGAAAAAAAAGACGTGAAGTATAGCAAGAAAAAGAATGCCGATGAGTTACGCCCCGAATACGACTTCGACTATTCAAAGGCTGTTCGTGGGAAGTATTACCGCCGGTTGCTCGACGAAGGGTCCAACGTAGTCATCCTTGACGCAGATGTGGCGAAGGTTTTTCGTGATTCCGCGTCGGTGAATGAGGCCTTGAGGTCACTGCTGGAACTGACGCGTTCCACCAAGCGCTTAACAAGCCGCTCTACCGGAAGGGCCAAAAAGGTGCAGGCCGGATAGTTCAATCGTCGCATACGCGGGGCTCCTTTCTCCACAGCAAGAACCTTGACCTGTATATTTATCTCATATACAATTATGCCCCGTGAAAGCTGAATTTGGCAACATTGTAGGTTTTCAATGGGATGAGGGAAACATAGACAAGAACCTCATTGCCCACAACGTCGAAAATTGGGAATGCGAACAGGTATTCTTCAACGAGTCCTTGCTGGTCCTCGATGATCCCAAGCATTCCTCTGTGGAAACACGCTGGGCTGCCTTTGGGAAAACAGACTCAGGGCGACTTCTTACCGTGATATTCACGAAAAGAGGAGACCTCCTGCGCGTGATCTCCGCAAGGGACATGAACCGGAAAGAGAGAGCGTTCCATGAAGCGAACAGATAGGAAAATACCGCGATTCAAGGATGAGGACGAAGAGCGTGAGTTTTGGGCCTCTCACTCTCCCTTGGACTACTTTGACACCCGCAACATCAAGAGAGCGACATTTCCAAATCTGAAGCCCACTCTCAAATCAATTTCGATCCGTCTGCCATCGGACATGCTCGCGGAACTCAAGATGCTGGCCAACAAGAAAGATGTTCCTTATCAAAGCTTGGCGAAGGTGTACTTGGCTAGGCAGATCGCCCTCGAACGCGGAACCCTGGGCCGCTCGACCGATAAGAAAGCCAAGCGTGGGGCCCATACCCAATGAGGCGGTGCAGTCAATGCCAGATCCTGGGAGTTCACTTGTGGCCCGTCAGCCGGCGGGGAGCCTCGTAGCAACGATTCGTGCAAAATCGTTCTTCACAATCGGACAAGGATCTTGGCAAGTACCCTGAACTTAACCCGAATTCCGGTCTTCGCTCTTCGAAGAACCGCCGCATTGTCCAGGCGCGCGAAGAGAGGGGGATGATCATCCCCCTCTCTCGTCTAAGGGTATCGGGAATCAGATTAGAGTTCCAGCCAGGAATGGGAATAGAGGGTTTGCCCGAGGAGGAGTCTGGAGGTCTTCACGTAGTCGATTTCCTTCTTGTCCATGCCGGAGGTGTCAATCTCTTCGCCATCCATGATCCGGCCGATCAGCGCTTCGAGCTCAGGCTCTTCGTCATGAGCTATCCTAACGATATACTCGTCGAATCCGTCCAAAATCGCGGACGTTATACCGCACTTCTTCAACATGCAGAGGTACGTCTGGTTCAGGATGTCCCGAAGCTCGTCCGGTGAGCCGTTGGACACGTTCGATAGACCGCAGGTGGATTGTGAGCCCGGAGCCAAGTCCGGCAGCCATTGCATGAACGTGGTGCATCCCTGGAGCTCTTTTTGCTGAGAGGAGACCGGCACTACGATGGGATCGAACCAAATTCGCTCCAAGCTGATGTCGAATTCTGCGGCCTTTGTCATCATGCTGTCCAGAAGCATAGCCCGCTCGTTCTCGTCTCTGGGAATGCCTTCCGGGCCCCACATCAGGCCGACCATGTGGCAGCCATACTTAGCCACAAGGGGCATCTGAAGGTCCATGCGCTCGGGCGTGGCCATGATGGAATTGATTACGGCCGGCCCCTTTTTCACTTTGTACACTTGTAGTCCGGCTTCTATGGCCTCGCTGTTTGTCGTGTCCAGAAAGAGCGGAAGATCCGTGACTTCCTGGACTGTCTGGACGAGCCATTGCATCATCTCCGGGCCGCCTTTGCGCGCGGGGCCCAGATTCAGGTCCAGGAGATCGGCTCCCCGTTCGGTGAGTTTCTCCGCCCATTCCTGGATCGGCTTGGCATTTCGTTCCCGCATGGCGTTGCCGGTATATTTCGACATAATGTTGATATTCTCAGCCACCACGTTGATCATGGAAATACTCCTCCTGGTACGACTCCCTGTAATTCCAAGAAAATCCCGCACAGCGGGATCACTATAGAAAAGCCCATAACGAGGAACCGATCCTCGAATCGTCCGATCATCATCGAGAGGCGGGCGTCAATCCCGCCAAGCAAGCCTCCAGAGCGCATAAGAATCAGTTCGCTGCGCTCTCTTACTTAGCGTAGTTCTGTCGCAGGTAGGCCGGGATATGGGCGCCTTCCCGCGGGCCGATAGCCACCCGCCACCCGCTCAGCTCTTCTTCCAGGTCGCCGCTGATGATCGCGGCTGCGCCCGGTATCACGATCGTTCTCGTTGCGGTCTTGTCTTCTATGCCGCTCTTCTTCACAAAGGGCCCGATCAGGTCGGCGACAAACTTTCCGGCTGCCCACGCGGTGAGCACCGAGAGACCGTCCGTGTTGAGCACCAATAACCAGGACGGCACACGGCTTGATTCGACCTCGCCGGAAACAATGAAGTACGTGAGCGAGAAGTTGCTCGTAATCAGGACAGGGGAATCTTTGCCCGGATTGTTGATTGGGTAGATCCCCTGCTCCGTGGTCATGGGCCTCTGCGGATCGGTAAAGATGTTCAGCCTTTGCAAAAGCAGCGGGAAGAGCACTTCGCCGCGAAGATCGCTGAGAATTGCCATACCGCCGTACTTGGACACGAACGTTCCCGCAACGATCGCCTCATCCACAGGGTTATCCGCCATCTCGCACGGGAAAACGATCGTGGGGAAACCCAGAGGCCGGTACAGGCTCTCCAGGGCCAGTCTTCGGATCATCACGTTGTCCCGAAGAAGCTCCGAGATCTTCCTGTTCCCCGAATCAAGCACGATGTCCTTGAGACCTTTGTCCATGAGCTTCGCGCTGAGTTTGGCCATATTGCCCACACCGTCGGATTTCACCGCCACAGGGCAGTTGAATTCTTTGGCCAAGTCCGCATACGCATCCGCGTTCGCATCGGTCGCAGCGTAAATGAGCGGCTTCTCTTTTCCCACTTCGGCCAATGCGGCTTTCATGGTGTCGGCATTATCGCTGATTAAGATCAGGGCCGCGCCCGCATCGGATGCCTTCTTGGCGAGCTGGGCGAAGCGCCCGGCATCACCGCCGTCTTTGATTGCGATGATCTCAGGCTTTAGCGTTAAGCCAACACGCTCGTACCTTAGCTCCTTGAACGCTTTGAGCTTGGAGTCCACCGTGGTGTCATTTTCGGAAGTGGAGACCAGGCACCCAAGCGCCGTGGGATTGTTGAATGTCTTGTCGTGGCGGTACAGCACTGTCTCTCCGCCTGTCTTCACCATTTTTTCGCCCACGCCGATCTCTACGGTTCGTATCGGAGGCGCGGAGGCGGATGCAAGAGCTGCCTTGGCTTCGTCTGAAACATACGGACAGGAATCCAGCTCCGCCTTACCTGCGGCTAGATTCATCGCAAACGCGAGGCATGTGGGCACGCCACATTCCCCACAATTCTTCTTGGGCATCATCTTGAAGATCTGAATTCCCGAAAGCGCCATAGAATAAAACCTCCCTTCGCGGCTGAGCCCCCGCGAAGCACCTCTTTGATTTCACTTGAAAAAGGAGAAAGCGAAGGGGCTCCGGGGATATGGAGCCCCCGTCTTATGATAGGATTTTATCACGAATCGATAGCCGGCGCCACATTAACCGACAATCGACTCCATGTTCACCGCGGGGTGCTGCTTTTCCTGCAGGAACGGCAGAATCTCGTCTTCCGTCGTCCCCACGGTTTCGTCAGCGATCCGGTCCGCCAGATCGGGAACGCCCATCTCAGCGCCTATTTGGTTGATCTTATCCTTCAGTTGTTCCTTGAGGGCCTTGGGCAACCAGACGAGCCGCAAAATGCCGCCTTCAGCGGCGACGAATTTCCTGGACGCGATGTAGAGCTTGCTGTGACCCACAAAGCCGGGGGTGATATTTCCGCCGCCCGCGCTGCCCGCGAGGGTGGTGAACTTCATCCCGCACGGCGTCATGCCTTTGTAGTCGCGGTCAACGGACATCACGCCATTAGCCACCGGGAGCACGGCCGCGATGCACTCGAAGCAACCGCAGGAGGTCATAGGGTCAACCATGATCGAATATGCGTTGTACTTCTCCACCTTACCGCGGGAAGCCTGCTGGACGAAGGCGTTGACTCCCTGCCACTGACCCAGGCGTTCGTCAAGGACCGCCCCCTTTTCAATGGGCTGGTTGGGGCCCGTGGGGTTGATCTCGAATGACGCCTTGCAGTCGAGCCAGTTATAGGCGCCGCACAGACCGGTGCGCTCGGGAGTTACCACGCAGACGTGGGAAGGCGCGAAACTCTGGCACAATGTGCAAGAGTAGAAGGTATTTTCATCCTCGTCGGTCATGCCTTCGACCCGCGCATCCCTCTTCGCGTAGACACCCCGCGCCTGGGCCAACAGCTCATCGACTTTGGTCTTGTCCGTGAAGATCTTCACCTGGACCTTGTCCACCACATTGCCGAAATCCTGATGGTACTTGGCATGGAGGATCGATCCTATGTGGGAGAGGTTGAAGCCTTTTTCCACAGCGCCTTTACCGATGCGGACCCACGCAATGTCTCTCTGACCTATGTGCATCAGGCCCTGGGCATAGTTGATCAGGTGATGGATCTGGCGCTCCAGAATCGGCTCGAAGTCGCTCTGCATCTTGCGACCGGCGACCTCGACGAGAATTCCGAGCGGTATCCTGGACCCTGCTTCCACGTCCTTCAGGTCCGGCCCGATAAGCTCCACCTTACCGTCCTCGACCTGATCCATTTCCTTCATAACGGTCAACTCGATGGCCTGCGTCTTGCCGCCGCCGGCTTCAATGTATATATCCTCACCCCTGATGCGCTCGCCCTCGAACGCGGGCCCGTACGCCACAGGAACCGGGACTTCGGTGACCGTGACCTTCAGGCCTCGGATCTCCACGCCTCTAGAGACGATTTCGCTGTGTGGAATATTGGAGACCACATGCTCGTACGTGCAGACCCCTGTCGGTAGGATTTCGGGAATAGGCGTGTCCGCTATGGTTGGGAACCCATAGTTGATCGCGCCGGCCGCGGCCGCATACCACTCGTCGGTCACGTCCCCGAGAGCCAGCACGAACGCGAACACACGGTCCTTGTTGTAGATCAGCACTTTGCGGAAATCCCCGGGCTGGATACCGCCGAAGCTCAAGGCCGCCCGGGTGGCGAACCCCACCGCAAAGACCGCCGCAGAAATGTCCGATCCGAACGGAACCAGACGGGTGTTCCATCCAATCTGCACTCCCGCGTCGATGAGTTGCTGGGCGAACGTGGTTCCGTTGTAGTTCGCGGCCATGAAGACGTAAAGATTCTTCTTCTGAAGCTCCAACGCCATATCGGCTGCGATCTCCTTTGACGGCGCGGAACCCACCACCGCGGCAAAGCCGGGCGCGGTCCCGTCAACGAACTCCACGCCTCTCTTACGCAGGATCACGTCGTCGGCCGCGCCGAGCCAGAGCTTCTCATCGCTGGGCTCTTCGGCCGGGAGATAAAAATCCGAGTTTTCCAGGTACCGTATGGCCTCGAAAATCTCGAAGTTGAATAGAGTGGCCATGCCCGCGTCCAACACGGGGCCGAGATAGGGAAGGTGGTGTTTCTCCCGGACTTGCGGAGGAATGAGCTGTTCTGACCGATCTAGCACCACTCCCGCGTCCCCGAGATTCTTCACCGGAAAACCGAGGATCCCGTAAATGACCGGCAGATAATAGCCGGTATTGGGGAAGCTGATCTCCTTCTTCTTCCCGTATTTCTTGACAGCCTTCTCGTACTTCTTTCTCGTTTGCTCATAAATCTTGTGAGCGCCGGCTATGACATTGGCTGCTACTATCTTCGACACTGTGCATATCCTCCTGGGGAAAAGTGATAACTTTAGATCCGGAGAGGTGAGTCGCAACCTCACCGGGTTTTACTACACTCTCCGAACGATCAACCCAGGTCGCGTCTCATGGCCATGTCTGCCAGCACCCGCTCCCTGGCCTTGTCTATTCCGAGGGCTTTCCTCTTGGCATCGATTTGCGCGAGGCACCTCTTGGCCATCTTCATAGGATCCTTCTCTACGAAGTCCCATCGGCCGCCATAAACCTTTTCAATGTCCTTGAAGAGGTAATTGGTGCACACGTCCTCGTTGATGGTCGGGAACCCAACTCCGAAGAGGACGTAAGCTCCCGAAGCAACAAAGTATTGCCCAATGGCAACGGCTTTCTCGCTCATCCACTCCGGAGCCACACCCACGGCAGGAATGTCGCTGATGTCGTCACCAAGTCCGCCGTCCCGCACCACAGCCGTGGCTGCCATAAGGATCCGGGAATTATCCACACAGGCGCCCATGTGTAACACAGGCGGGATTCCCACCGCGTCGCATACCTCGGCCAAACCGGCTCCGGCGTATTTTTGGGCGGCTTCAGGCGTAAGTAATCCCGCCTTGCCCAGAGCAATGGCCGAGCATCCGGTGGTGAGGACCAACACGTCGTTCTTGATCAATTCCTTGGCCAGGGTCACATGGAGCTCATCATGCTTCACACGAGCATTCCCGCATCCAACGATGCCTGCCAAGCCTCGGACCTTGCCGTTAATGATATTGTCGTTCAGCGGTCGGTAGCTGGCCCGGAACATACCGCCGAGCATGTAATTGATGGTCTCGTGGCTGAACCCGACCACCATGTCCTGCTGCTCGGTGGGGAGCGCTACTTTGTTCTTGTCTCGGTTGGGGAAGTTGTCGATCGCGTCCTTGACGATCGCACGGGCGGTTTCGAGCGCATGATGTTCGTCAAACGCATAGTGCTTGTATGCGCCCTGCATCTGGGCGATGGGGCTCGTGGTCACGATCTGGGTGTGGTAGCACTTTGCCAGCTCCGCCAGACCCTGCATGACGCACTGCACATCCACCACCATGGCCTCGACCGCGCCGGTAATGACGGCCATTTCCTGCTGCAAATAGTTGCCCGCAACTGGGATACCGTGCCGCATGAGAATCTCATTGGAGGTGCAGCAAATGCCGCCCAGGCTGATACCGCCGTTCGCGCCCTTACTCTTGGCGTACTTGACCATTTCAGGATCCTGAACCGCCTGGACGATGATCTCTGAAAGGGACGGCTCATGCCCATGCACCACTATGTTCACCGTGTCTTCCTTGAAGCAACCCAAATTGACTTTGCCCAGAATGGGCACCGGCGTTCCATAGAGGATGTCCGACAAATCGGTGGCGATCATGGATCCGCCCCAACCGTCGGCAAGAGCGCACCTGGTGGCCAGGCGGATAATGTGTTCCATATCCTGGTTCACGCCCATGGAGCTCATGTGCATAACTTCCACAACGGATCTGTCGATTCCGATCGGGGTCACGCCTTCCTTGCGCCAGATCTCCTGTCGCTTCAGGGGGGCTCTCTTGACGTAGGTTAGTTCGCCGTCCTGCTGGCCGTACTGGGCGAGCGCCTTCTCGCCGATTTCAGTAGCGATATCCTTAATCTCGCGACCCTGGGTCTCCACTCCGAAGTCCAGGGCCAACGCAAGCAGTTTTGGCACGTCCTTGATCTGATAGTCGGGCAGCTCGCCTTTGGCCGCGTGCAGAAACGTGTGGGCTACGTGCCGGCCATGATCGCTGTGAGACGCGGTGCCTGCCGCGACCATGCGGGCGAAGTTTCGAGCCGCGATGGTCTCGGGAGTCGCGCCGCATAGGCCGGTTCTCTTCTTACGCTCTTCGGGAGTCTCATCTCTGCCCTTGGGAGGAAGCACCCGGCAGGGGCCCATGTTGCAGATCTTGCAACAAGTGCCGCCCTTGCCAATCGGACATGCCGTCATGGTGAGCGCACGATGAAATGTGGTTTTGTACCCTTCTTGATCGGCTCTCTTGAGGCCCTCCAAGGTGACCGGGTCGATAGTATGCTGCGTCCAGTCCACCGGACCCAGCTCCTTCTTCCTCGGCGGGGGGGCGACCACCGGAAGTCCCTCCGCCGGAGCCGCAACAGGGGCTTCTCCGCCCGCGATGCCGCCCAAGCCCTGGGCCAGGTTCTTGATCGCCCTGAAAACGCCTACCATTTCCTTCAAACCTTCAATTTCTTCCCTGCTCAGTGTGGCCATATTGTCATTCCTTTTCTACATCTGCCGAAACGCTTGAGCTCCAGCCGTTTCGTCAGGTATTTGTGGTTGAGACCATCAGGCTCGGCGTCAGCCCTATGGCCCGGGTCAAAGCCATGTTCGGCGCGCCGAGCGCACATTTGCCTTGCTCGGACGGAACACATAGGGGCTTACGCGGGGTTCTTGCGCTTCTCGCTCCCAAACCACTCCTGGGAGTAGAAGTATCTTTCAGCGGTCTCCAGATACTTGTGCACCGGATCAGCGCTTTCGGCTAGGTTGACCGCGGTAATGTTTCTCCGCCACTGGTATCGCTCCTCATCCGGATTGGGACCATACTCAGGCAGAAGAATTTTCACCTTTTTTCCGTCAAATCGCTGTTTCTCCTCGTACTTGTCCGCCATCGTGAGACTCCTCTCTTCTTCGCGATTATCTCTCGCTGGCACTCGTGTGCCTCGGCTTTCGCTCATGCATAATGGGACAGGGAACGCGATGGGTGAGCCTAAATATTATGAAGCAGTGTACATCCGGTTTCAATACTTTTTTTAGATTTTTCCACATATGGCACGAAACGCAAAAGATAGCTCGTGACGTGCTACTAATGCTGACCGAGCGCGCGACCCAACCCGCCTTTAGTATAATAGATCTTCATCGAACTAATCAAGAAGCCGCAATGCTTTCTCACGTAGTTCGTGAGTAATAGGAACTTCGATAGCTGACAAGCTACAGCGGATCTTGAAAGTCCGTGGCTTCGGCCAACGTTCCAGGCTTCGCCCAACCTCTTCAATTAGGACTCCTATACCGGTTGTCACCATTCTTGGCCTCTTGGACAGCCCACGCTTGAAGAAGACCGGTAGGGGCCGACGCCTACCATATCCGGGCAGTAATCGGAGAAAATTCCGGCAACTGATGTAAAGCGCTCTATTTCACGAGCGCGGCGATGCCGCGGTCAAAGGGTAGCTTTGGTGCGGGGCCTCCCGGCCATGTAATGCAATCTGTTCAACGCATTGACCATTGCTTTGGCCGAGGCGACAATAATGTCCTCGTGGCTGCCTTGTCCATGCGCCACGTTCCCATCCTCCTCCAGTTGGATGCTCACCTCTCCAAGCGCGTCCGTGCCGCCGGTAATGGCGCTAATGGAGAACCGGCGCAACGTAGGTTTGCGGCCTGTGAGCTTCATAATCGCGTTGTACGCGGCGTCCACCGGCCCATTCCCCAGTTCCGCGCCGTGGTACTCCGCGCCCTCGATTTCCATACGAACCGTGGCGGTAGGGACCACGTCTGAACCCGACATGACCGTTAGGGAGAGCAACTTGTACGTTTCCGCGATCCGGAGTATTTCGTCCGCTATGATTGCTTCTATGTCTTCATCGAAAACCGTCTTCTTGTTGTCAGCCACATTCTTGAAACGTCGGAAGGCTCGATCGATTTCCCCATCGGAAAGGGTGTATCCCAGAGCTTTCACCCGCTCGCCGAATGCGTGTCGTCCGGAATGCTTTCCCAGGACAAGGGACGATTTGCCCATACCTATGGATTCAGGGTCCATGATCTCGTACGTGCTTCGCTCTTGAATAATTCCGTGCTGGTGGATCCCTGCTTCGTGAGCGAAAGCATTGGAGCCCACAACCGCTTTGTTGGGCTGAACCGACACGCCGGTGATGGAGCTGACCAAGCGGCTGGTATGGAAGATCTCCTTGGTGACTATTCCGCTGTGGAAGGGGAGCGCCTCCCGTCGCGTCTTGAGGATCATCGCGATTTCCTCAAGCGCAGCATTGCCCGCTCGCTCTCCGATTCCGTTAATCGTGCATTCCACCTGCCGCGCGCCGGCACGAATCCCGGCGAGAGAGTTTGCCACCGCAAGGCCCAAGTCGTTGTGGCAATGCACGGAGAGGATAACGTTTTCGATTCCGCGGACATTCGCGCGGACGTGCTTGACAAGGTCGGCCATTTCGTCCGGGTACGCATATCCTACGGTGTCCGGGATGTTGATTGTGCAGGCGCCCTCGTCCATTGCGGCTTGAATAACCTGACACATGAACGCGGGATCGCTCCGGGTGGCGTCTTCGCAGGAAAACTCAACCCAGTCGGAGTACGACCGCGCAAGCCGCACCGCTTCACCGGCCAGGTCGATAACTTCCTGAGGCGACATTCTGAGCTTGTGGCTCATATGGATCTCGCTGGTGGCAATGAAGGTGTGAATGCCCGGCTTTTCCGCCCCTTCCACCGCCTTCCACGCGGTGTCAATGTCAAGGGCGTTTGAACGGGCAAGACCGACGATCCGGGCTTTCTTTATTTCTTTGGCTATGGCTGCCACCGCTTCGCGGTCACCTTCCGAGCTGGCGGGGAAGCCGGCCTCTATTATGTCTACACCGAGCCGTTCCAGTTGACGGGCAATTTGCATTTTTTCCTGCTGGTTCATGCTCGCGCCTGGGGACTGCTCGCCATCGCGCAGAGTGGTATCAAAGATCAGCACGCGTTCGGACATGACAGGCTCCTACTCGATGCACCGAAGTTCGATTTGCGACACAACCGCTCTTCCCGTCTGTGACATCCTGAAAGGTGTCATAGATGTTCGCATTCGGAGTTGAACCTCGGAGGAAGCGGCGTGTCTCTGACACAGACCGATCAGCGCTGCCAGAGCCCGTGGAGGCGTTGGGGGGTCACCCTCGGAGATACGCGGTTCTTCGGGCGAAACAGGGATCACTGCACAGGGCAGGGCTTCATCATTCCTATTTCATGACGGGGCCGGAGCATCGGCTTCTTCCGCGGCCGGCGCCTTGGAGGCTTCGGGACGCTTCGGACGGACATACGTAACAAGCATCAGCACAGGCCCGGAGATCACATAGCCGGCGCAAAGAAAGAAAGGCACAACAAACGGGGCCACAGCAATCAGCGCAAGAAGTAAGACAAAAGCCACTGTCGAGCTGAAGGGCTTCTGTTTGACCAACGCAAGGTCCTTGAACGCATGATACCTGACACCGCTCACCATGAGAAAAGAGAGCGCATAGACAAGTATCAGCAACGGCACACCGTAATCGGCTGGATTCAGGCCCACGTGGTCAAAGAATATCACTGTAGTCGCAACCATACCCGCGGCCGCGGGAATGGGAAGGCCGATAAAGCGTTTCGGATCGATGCTGCCGGTCTGAACATTGAACCGGGCTAGGCGAAGGGCCCCACAAGCGACAAACACAAACGCGCTCACCCAACCTACGCGAGGATATGGAGCCAACGCCCACTGGTACATAAGTAGGGCAGGCGCTACGCCGAAAGCAATCACGTCCGCAAGCGAATCCAGCTCCACTCCGAAGCGAGTGGTAGTCTTGGTGAGACGAGCAACCCGTCCGTCCAAGCCGTCGAAGAAGCCTGCAACGAGAATAAGGGCCGCGGAGAGCACAAAGGCGCCCTTAATGGCGCAGACAATACTATAGAAAGCGCAAAAGACGCTTGTCAGGGTGAGCAGGGAGGGCAGGATAAAGATGCTTTTCTTCATCTGCCGAATCCGAGCGCCTCGCTCCCGAGGCTCATCCCCGGTTTCGCCTCTGGGACGTCGTCTGAAAAAAGGCCGTTTTCGCGTGTTCTTGTGCGCCATGGATCACCGCCCGCGCCCGATTGGCTAAAGGCCGACTACGCTTATTGTGATTCTACAGCCTCCAAAAGGCTACATTCAAGAGAATTCGCAGCCACAAGGGGCCCCGGCTTAAGACGACCTTTTTTCCGCTATGACCGTTTCTCCCGCCCTGACGCGCGCTCGCACGGCTACCCGTGCCTCAAACTCCGGCCCGAGGTAGACATCGAGCCGGGAGCCGAAGTGGATCAGGCCGAACCGTTCGCCCCGGGCCATTTCGTCACCTTCTGAGACCCAACAAGCGATGCGCCGCGCCACTTTTCCGGCCACCTGAACCACTTCTATCGTGTCCTCGCCCGACTTGAGCAGGAGCGAGTTCTGTTCGTTCACGCCGGACGCGTCCTTTTCTCGAGCATCGAGGAACTTGCCTTTTGAGTAGGTAATCTTCTCTACTCTGCCTGTCATGGGGCTACGATTCACATGCACGTTGAACACGGACATGAAGATGCTGATCCGCTTAAGGGGGGCCCGATCCAAATTGGTGGAACGGGCGTTTTCCGCTATTTCAACGACCGTTCCGTCGGCCGGTGAGACTACCAGCCCGTCGGCTTCGGGAGACTTGCGGTCGGGATTCCGAAAAAAGAGGGCTATCGCGATGGTGGCCACGAGAAAGAAGAGGGCGAGCCACGGAAGATCCCACCACCACAAGACGGCCGCCAACAAGGCTGGAGCGAGCATATACGGGAAAGCTTCTCGCGCTATCGGCTCTTTATGATTGGTACCCGCCGCCATAGACACCCTAGGGTATTATCCTCGGTTGGGAGAGCGGTCCACGCGGATAGACGCCGCGCAGACTCCTCGCGCGCTCATAGGAGAGTCATCTCTTCAAGGAAACAGCGCCGCCACGAATTTCTGTCAGGATGCGTTCAATCTGGTCTCGGCCCTTAAGTTTCTTTTTCTGGAGGGTTTTTCGCTCGATCTCCTCGGCTGTGGAAAGATATAGGCGCTTATTGAACCGGTCGAGTTGTTCCTCAAGCTCAAGGTGCTCCTGCCACAGCTTCTTCAATTCGGGGAGCTTCTCTTGCCACTCCTCTATAAGTTCAAGCTCTCTCTGTTCCATTCGGGGGCCCTCAACAGCGTGTTTTCCCACTTGCGCAATCAGATTTATACGGAGATGACAGGGAATTGTCAACAAAGGGTAGACCACGGCCTTTGCTTTGCGGTGTTGGATGAGTTCCAAGGGTCTTGTGGTATGATTTCGATGAAAAGCAAAGGAGTGGTCAAGTGGCGCGACAGACCAAACTCGAGACTGACGCCTTCCGGGATGGGGATCATCTGGCTCCCATGTCTATCGGCCCGCTGCTCGAAGACCATTCCCTCCGAATAGCGCGGGTGGCGCGGGATTTCAATCCGCGTTACCTGGTAACAGAGGAGGCGGAGCGCGTGGGGGAGTCACGGGTCCCTCTCCATCCGTTGTGGATACTGACTTTGGCTTGCGCGGCCCTGGAGAGGCAGGCCCGCGGCGCGCGAGTGAGGAGTGTCCGGCTCCAACACCTGTCTCACGCGTTTCTCAAGGAAAACCTTACCTTCAAAGGCATAGTGGAAGAGACGATGACGGGGTCGCGTGCGGTCGGGAACACGATCTCAGTGAGTTTCCACGTCGCCGCGGAAATAGGGCGAATCATAGCTCGAGGTCGGGCAGAACTGACTTCGGACGACTAAGCTCAGGCAGTCCGGGGCATGGCCGGGGCGAGCAGCCTGCAGCGGAGCGCGCAGAATTCAAGCCGGTCCGTTCCCCGCGACGCGCCGGGGGCCGGTGCTCCGGCTAAGAATGCAGGCATAAGAGAACGCTTGTATGACAACTGGGATGTATGGTATGAGAGTATGGGTTGAGGACTTGCCTGACCGGCGTGACGCGTTAAGAGCTCATGGAAGCAAAGGGTCGGGCAAGCGGGGAGGCGAACGCCTCCCAAGCGCCCTCCACATCCAAAATGGCTGAAAAAGGGTTGCGTACGCGGATTCACTTCCCGTATCGTGGCGGGGTTGAGCAAAGAAGTGTGTCCGACGGGTCGATGTAGGCTCCAGCCACTCGCCGAGGTTCAGGGACCCGGAAGGCGAGCGGTTCTTTGTTGGCCGGGCAAGAGGGCTACTAATCTCGATATGAAGGAAGGTGGCGTATGGCTGCACTACCGCAGGTGAAGTACACGGGAAAGATAAGAGAAATCAAGTTCGGTAAGCCAGGTTCAGAGGTGGTTGTCGGAGGCGAGACGGCGTACAACTTCTACTCCTTTGAAGGGAAGATGCCTCATGCGCCTGTTCTGGCGCTGCAAGTTCTTGACATCGAGCCGGAAGAGTGGGCGGCCGAAGCCATCGAGCCCTTTAAAGATGCGGTCAAGGACCCGGTTGCCTGGGCAAAGAAGTGCGCGGAGGTATACAAAGCCGACGCGGTTTGCCTTTGGTTGACCGGAACCGACCCGAACGGCAAGAACCTGTCGGCGGATCACGCGGCAGAGGTCGCCAAGAAGGTTGCGGACGCGATCAATCTTCCGCTTATCGTCTGGGGAGTGTCGAACGACGAGAAGAACACCGAAACGCTTAAGGCGATTTGCGAGGCCTGCGAAGGGAAGAATCTGGTCATTGGGCCGGTGACGGAGCATAACTACAAGCAGGTAGGCGCGGCGGCCATCGCGTACAAGCATGTGGTGGCAGCCAACACCCCCATCGATATCAACTTGGCCAAGCAACTCAACATCTTGCTGGAAAATCTGGGCGTGCCCAATGACAGAGTCCTTATCGATCCTACCACCGGCGGGGTAGGTTACGGCCTCGAATACTGTTACTCGATTATGGAACGAATTCGACAAGCGGCCCTGACTCAGAACGATGACAAGCTCCAGTACCCGATCATCAATAACATTGCGGAAGAAGTTTGGAAAACCAAGGAGGCCAAGCTGCCAAACGGCGAAGACCCGAAACTGGGGGACGCGGCGGTCCGCGGAGTCAACTTGGAAGTGATAACGGCCATCAGCTCCTTGCAGGCCGGTTCGGACGTGCTGATCCTCCGGCATCCCCGGTCTTTGGAGCATATTCGGAAGTATCTGGGGGAAATCATGGCCCCCACGGACCTTGATTCTATGAAGGTGGACCTCTCGTTGATTGCGGAGGCCGCCAAGCCTGCGGCCGCGGCGCCCCAACCCGCAGCAGCCCCGAAGGCGGAAAAACCTGCTCCCAAAGTAGCAGCGGCGCCGAAGCCCGCGGAGAAGGTGGAAGCCCCGGCAAAGGCCGTACCTCCCAAACCCAAGGTCGTGCCCATGAAGGAGGCGCCTACGGCGGCCACGGAGGAGGGCGAGCTGGAACTCACCGAAGAAGAAGTGCAGGCGTTGCGTGAGATGGTGGCCATGTTCAGAGCCGTTAAGAATATGTTCGGCGGCCTTGCCAAACTAATCCAGAATCCCCCCAGATAGTAGGGGGTATGGTAGCGGTCCTGTTTGTGGACTGCGAATATGGGTTGCGCCCCGGGAAACCGACGCATCGGAACTCCGGGGCGTTTTTTTTTGCGTCTTTTCGTCGAACGGACTGTCACCGGGTTCCGGCGCTCGAAACTGCGTATGGGGACCTCCCCATAGGTGAACAAAGGTCCCCCAATCCGAAAGCTACTATAGGAGGCAAGTAGCGCCATTGCGCTTTCAAGGACGTAAATCGATGTGTGACGGTGGGACAGACGGATGAAACTGTCTCAAAAGTCTTGGAACGGAACAGATCGCGGCACGATCTCGATTGGGAGCGAGGTTTTGAGACAGTCTCAGACGCCTGTCCCACGATGCTTGGCACAAAATGCTACGGGTTTGAAAGCGAACCCGTATAGTTCGTGGGCCGCGGGTCGGCGATCTTCTTCTCCCGGGACGAGGCCGGGCAATCGCGATAAGGCCCGATGTTTCACGTGAAACATCGGGCCGTTTTATTTCAGGATTATGGGGCGTTAGGAAGTTATTGCTTCTCCGGACTCGGAGCGGGAACCGCTTGCTGAGGGGCTTGCGCGGGCTTCTCAGCTTCAGGAAGCGCCGGCTTCGCAGGTCGTTCCCCGGGATCTTGCGCAGGCGCCTCCGACTTGGTTTCCACAGGAGCCGCCGCCGGATCTGTAGGTCCGGCTGGAGCGCCTGTCACACCTTCGCCGCTCATGATCGAGCGCTCCACAGGGACGGCCTTCCCGGCAAAATAGGTCAACCCGATTGAGGTCACCATGAAAACGATCGCCGCGGCCACAGTCACTTTGTGCAGAAAGGTCGTCGCGCCGGTCGCGCCGAAGAGCGTCTGGCTTGATCCTCCTCCGAACACCGCGCCGATATCCGCGCCCTTGCCGCTTTGCAGAAGTATGGTAAGCACCAGCATAGTGCACACGAGCACGTGGACGATAATTACCAGCGTTATGAGCATCCTGTCTTACTCCTTCGCACTTCAAGCCGACTCGGTGATTATACCCATGAAGTCATCGATTTTCAATGACGCTCCGCCCACCAGCGCTCCGTCGATATCACCGCGGCTCATAAGCCCCCTGGTATTTTCAGGCTTTACGCTTCCACCGTAAAGTATTCGCACATTTCCCCCCAACTCCCGCCCAAACAGCGACCCCACCCCTCCCCGGATGAACGCGTGCGCCTCTTGAGCCTGCTCCGGAGACGCCGTCCTTCCGGTTCCTATCGCCCACACCGGTTCGTACGCAATCACAAGCCGATCTGGAGATGCGATCTGAACGCCATCCAACCCTCGCGATACCTGCCGTTCGAGCACCTCAAAGGTCTTGCTGGCCTCTCGCTCTTCCAAGGACTCTCCGAGGCAAAAAATCGGTATCAGCCCATGCCGCAGCGCAGCTTTGATTTTCAGGTTGACGCTTTCGTCCGTCTCGCCGAACCACTGTCGCCGCTCCGAGTGCCCGACGATCACGTGACTGCAACCCGAATCCTTCACCATGGCGCCCGAGACTTCCCCTGTGTATGCGCCCTGATTCTCCCAATGAACATCTTGAGCGCTTACTTTGACCGCGCCCCCTCGGGTCGCGTCAACCGCCGCCGCGATCGAAGTGAAAGGAGGCGCCACTATCACTTCGCAGTGCGCTTCTTTGCGCCCCATCGCGTCCCACAATCTTCCAATGAACTCCCCCGTCTCCGATGAGGTCTTATGCATCTTCCAGTTGCCCGCGATTATTTTTCGCCGCATGATCCTTTGCTCCGCCACTCGTGTCGCTTCGAGGAGGCTGCCCGCTCCCAAGTTCTCCCTTCCCCGCCACCGCTAGGGAGCCGCTTTGAAACGCGTGCCTACAAAGCTGGAAACATCCTTAAGTGATTAAGCCGCCTTACTCAATCTCGCAGGTATCGCCACCCGTTCCTCCAAACCGCGAAAGATCCATCAACCGGTCTATTCTTCTAAGGCAGCCACCCCGGGAAGCGTTTTGCCTTCCATAAACTCCATGAACGCCCCGCCACCCGTGGAAATGTACGAGATCCGGTCCGCTACACCGAACTGTTCCACGGCCCGTATTGTGTCACCACCGCCCACAACCGAGAACCCCGGTGAACCGGCAACCGCCCGAGATATCATCAGCGTGCCCATCTTGAACGGCTCCATCTCGAATACTCCCATAGGACCGTTCCACACTATCGTCCCCGCTCTTCCTATCTCCTCCGAGAAGCGATCCACCGTGCGAATGCCGATGTCCAGCGCCATCTCACCATCAGGGATTGCGCCCACTTCCACCGCTTGCCTTCGCACGCCCGGTTCCATCTTTTCCGCGGTCACCACGTCCGACGGCAAGACAAGAGGCTTGCCTGCCTTCGCAGCCTCATCAAGTATGTCTCGGGCGATTTGAAGCATCTCCTCCTCGACCTTGGACGCGCCCACGTCTATCCCTTGGGCCTTGAGGAACGTGTTTGCCATGCCCCCCCCGATGAGGATCGAGTCCATCTCGCGAACTAAATGCTGCAGAACTCTCAATTTATCCGAAACCTTGGCTCCACCAAAGAGCGCCACCACAGGCCTCTTCGGATTGCCGAACGCCTTGGCGAGGTTCTCCAGTTCTTCCTTCAAGAGCAGTCCCGCGGCCTTTTCCTTCACGAATTCGGTTATCCCCACGGTCGATGCATGAGCGCGGTGCGCCGTTCCGAACGCGTCGTTCACATACACATCCGCCAGCGCAGCCAGCTCTCGAGCGAAACCGCTGTCATTCTTGGTCTCTCCTTCATGGAAACGCAGGTTTTCCAGCGCCAACACGCCTCCCTCAGGCAAGGCTGCCACCGCTTCACGAGCTGCCGGGCCGACGCAGTCATCGACAAACGCCACTGCGCAGCTCAAGAGTTCCCCCAATCGCGCGGCCACCGGCCTGAGGCTCATCTCAGGCTTTCGCTCACCTTTGGGTCTTCCCAGATGCGATGCCAGTATAACCCTCGCGCTCTCTTTGACCGCGTACCGTATGGTAGGAAGCGACCGACGGATGCGCGTGTCGTCTCTCACAGCTCCTGCCTGATCCAGCGGAACATTAAAATCGACCCGGATGAACACCCTCTTCCCTTTGATGACCACGTCCTTGATGCTCTTGACAGCCATCCCAGTTCCTCCCCGGGCAAAACCGCCCCTTTCAAACAACAGAACCACTGGAACCCGCTCCGCGTAGGTTGCATTGCCAATGCCGCCCGCGACCTCAGAAATCAGACCAACTTCTCCCCAATATACACCGCCAGGTCCACCATCCGGGCCGAATAGCCCGATTCGTTGTCGTACCAGGCTATCACTTTGACCAGGTCGTCCCCGATGCAAAATGTGGACGGAGCATCGAACGTCGAAGAGTACGTGCTATTGACGAAATCAATGCTCACCAGGGGTTCTTCACTGTAATCCAATATCCCCTTCATCCTCCCCTCGGAGGCCCTCTTCATGGCCGTGTTGACCTCCTCCACGGTAACCTTTCTTCGGAGCGCCGCGGTCAAATCCACAAGCGACACATTAGGCGTGGGCACTCGGATGGCCATCCCATCCAACTTGCCGGCCAGCTCGGGGATCACAAGACCCACCGCAACCGCGGCGCCTGTGGTGGTTGGTATCATGTTCATGCCCGCGGCGCGCGCCCGCCGATAATCCTTGTGCACAGTGTCCAAGAGACTCTGGTCCATCGTGTAGGAGTGGATGGTGGTCATCAATCCCTTCTCCACCCCGAACTCATCGAACAGCACCTTGGCTACAGGCGCAAGACAGTTGGTAGTGCATGAGGCGTTGGAGATCACATTGTGGTTGAGCGGATCATACGTTTCTTCGTTCACCCCGATCACAAAGGTGCCGTCTACTTTCTTCCCCGGGGCTGATACGATGACCTTCTTGGCCCCCGCCTGCAAATGTTTTCCCGCCTTTTCTCGATCCCTGAAGATCCCCGTGCATTCGAGGATTACGTCCGCGCCTAGGTCAGCCCACGGAAGGTTGAGCAGATCGTCCGTGATGTTCAACGCTCGAATCTCCTTGCCGTCAACCAAAAGGGCCTCCGCAGTGTGCGAAACGTCCCCGGGATACTTCCCGTGGACCGAGTCGTGCTTCAAGAGAAACGCCATGAGCTTGGAATCCATTCGGTCGTTGATTGCAACCACTTCCACTTCCGGGCGCCCGACCGCGTTCCGCATAACAGTGCGCCCGATTCGCCCGAATCCGTTTATCGCTACCCTGATTGCCATAGTCCGCCTCCCACATCACTCGAAGAATGCAGCGCCAGCATGGTCTTCTCCAAATCGGTGGCGCCCCGGAGCATTTATTGTCTTGTATTTTCAAGCAATATCAGATATAACCTAATGCGCGCGGTTCACAAACTCGGCCTTGTCCGATCTTGCCGCGTCTTCACTTTTTCTAGCGGAGCTGTGCACAAGAGAGATCGGTCTCCCACCAGGCACGCCGTCGCCCCACAAGGATCGCTTATGTCTCGGCCTGGCATCGTTCTGCTCGTCGCTCTGGTTGCCCTTGCCCTCGTGAGCCTTGTCTCTCTCTCCTACTCGGTGGACGGCGGCCGACTTCCCAGTCAATGGCAAGTGACCAGCGTCAAGGTGTGCCGGGACTGGCGAGGCAATCTTGACCCTCACCTTCTCGCTCCGGGCGCATACCCGGTGTATTCTTTCTTCATCCCACGGCCCGTTTGGACCGTAAATGGATCGGGTGTGGAAGCCCAGCCCATTTATGAGCAGGGCCGACTCACCGCGTACCGTTTGCTCTGGGCTGCTCGCTTGCTCAATTCCGGAACAAGAAACTCAGTAAAGTTCTCACTCCCGGACCAGAACGGAAGCAAGATATTTCGATACGATCACGACAGAGTCAAGCCCGGCGAATGCTACGAGTTCTTCTGATGAACCGCGCCGCGCTGCATAAGCGCAGACCGCTCCCGGCCCCCTGTGTCCGGAAACTCCCCCGCCGAACCGGGCGCCAAGTCCTTAGGGAGGGCACTTCGCACAGATAGATTTAAATAAGGTCGTGCTCAGGTACCGATCGCCCCGGTCAGGCAGGATAACCACCACCGAGCCTTTTCGGAGATTCTTGGCAGCCTGAATCGCTCCGTAAACCGCGGCTCCCGAACTCATACCGACGAATATCCCCTGGCTGAGAGCAAGCCATCGAGCCGTATCATAAGCCTGATCATCGTTCACCTGGATTATTTCATCAACTCGGGAGCGATCGTAGATCTTAGGAACAATTGCCTCATTCATATTCTTCAACCCTTGAATCGCGTGACCCTCCACCGGCTCGACCCCCACAATAACGATCTTTGGGTTGTGCTCCTTAAGTCGTCGAGAAACACCCATAAGCGTGCCCGTGGTGCCCATGCCGGCCACAAAAACGTCCACATCCCCGCGGGTCTGCTCCAGGATCTCAACCCCGGTGGTCATATAGTGGGCCTCCACATTGTACATGTTTTCGAACTGATTCGGCATGAAGTACCGCTCGGGAGCTTCATTGTAAATTTCGTGCGCCCGACGGATCGCGCCGTCTGTGGCCAACTCCGGCGGGGTGAGTTCCAGTTCCGCTCCATACGCGCGCAGGGTGTTTCGTCTTTCTACGCTCACGCACTCCGGCAGTGTGAGCAGGCAACGGAATCCTCGACATGCGGCCACCATCGACAGCCCTATGCCCGTATTGCCCGAAGTGGGCTCCAGAATGATCTTATTGGGGGTGAGCAGCCCTTCCTCCTCGGCCTTTCGGATCATATAAAACGCGATCCGGTCTTTGACAGAACCGCCTGGGTTGCAGCCCTCCATCTTTCCCAGAATGCGCACTGCCCCATCGCCGTTCGGAAAAGCTATGTTTACGAGAGGAGTGTTTCCCACCAAGTCCAAAATTCCCATCAACGCACCTCTGACCGACCTACGTTAACCTCTTTTTTTACTACTTCCACGTTATTTTGCGCAAGCCCTTCTTGCTTTGCCGCTCAAGAATTTATATTCTCATGTCTACTCTCGATAGGCCTCCAAGCGCATCACCGAACCTATGCGAAATTGCGATCACCCATCCGCGCTCCGAAACAATCGCGCTCCTCACGGCCTGCCCTGGCCCCCCCGCATTCAGGTGGCCGGAGTCTCTTCGCTGGAAGAGGCGCTCTTCTGCGCATCCGTGGGAGTGGACGCGCTCGGCCTCACCTTGGAACTCCCCACCGGCATCCACGACGGCCTTGACCGGGCGACTGCGCGGCGGATCATTGAGGCGCTCCCATCTGTTGTGCTTCCTGTGGTCATTACGTATCTCGACACTGCGCAGGACGCTGCGGCTCTAGTTCAAGAAGTCCGTGGCCAGGCCATACAGTTTCATGGTGGAATAACTCCAAAAGAACTCGAGCGCTTCCGCAGCGCCGTGCCCGCGGTCAAGACCATCGGCCGCGTCACGGTCATCGATCGATCCTCTGTGGATATGGTGGGCCTATTTCTGCCTCCTCTTTGGGACGCGGTTATTCTTGATTCGTACGATCCTGCAACCGGCAGGCTTGGAGCCACGGGCGTCACACACGATTGGGCCGTAAGCGCGCTAATCGTCAAGGTTGCGAAAGCGCCTGTCATTCTCGCAGGAGGCCTTACCCCCGAAAATGTTGCTCAGGCTATTCTTACAGTCCGTCCCGCGGGTGTGGATGCGCATTCAGGGGTGGAAAATGAGGACGGCTCACGGAATTTCGATAGGATCAAAGCCTTCGCGCAGGCCGCAAACGAAGCGTTCCGCCAAATCCACTGAGCCTAGGTTCGCGACGGAGGACAGATTCGGAAAAGGAGGTTCTCCAGGATGGCGCCGGGCGCGGTCCTGCTCAGGCGAGATGACTTGAGGCTTACGTCGGCTTCGAGAATCGCTTCCATGATGCCGATCAGTTTGTCTATGGGGAATCTCTGCGCGTCGCGCATGTATAGATAGAGCGGGTATTCCTTAAGCGCCAGGAGATCCAATTTCTCCTTGCTCTTCTTGGGGCGCCGCTCGTCCCGCACCTGCCCGAGGACCTCTATAAAGCTCTCATACCTCATCCCCGGCTTCCAATAAGGCCTGAAGACGGTGAAGAGCAGCTCTCGCGCCACGGTGAGGCGTCGGAATTCATTGGCGATTGCCGCCACTATTTGCAACGGATGAGCCCCCCCACTCAGGTTTTCATGGAGCGCTATCAGGCTCCGCGGCAGGTCGCCCGCGCGAATCGCGCCCGTCAGCTCGTAGAACACTGATTCATGGAAATCAGTGAAAACCTCCTCCACATCAGCCCTCGTGACTTCCACCCGCGATCCGAGGTACGCTGCAAGTTTTTCCAGTTCGCTATGGAGTTGTCGCATATCTTTGCCGCATCGCGCATACATGGCCTCCAGAGCCCCATGCGCAATCTTCTTGTTCGCCTTCCCAAGCTCTTCCCTGACGCGCTGGTCAAAGAAAGCCCTCTCCATACCTACTCCGCGTCGGTCCTTGCCCACAGCGCATTCCACCAAGCGGCCGTGCTTTTCCACTGCCTTGACGAGCTTCTTCCGTCGATCGATGGCTGCGGCTGTGAACACGACGACTGTTCCTTCAGGAAACGACCCGCTCACCAGCTCTTCTACCGTGGCTTCATCAGTTGGGCCCTCCACTCGCTTGCCCGACTCGAGAAAGGCCTGCGCGATTTGCTGGAGCGCAGTCATTTGGTCGGCGTCGAGCTTTTCTCCTGCGACTTCATGGACCCATTCCGGCTCACGAGTCACGGCCGCGCTCTCTATGCCGCTCAAGGCCAAAAGCCGCCCAAACGCGGTCAAAGCCGCGTCGCGCCGTTCCTGAGACCAGGCTTCAAAAAGATTCTGCAGAACGTGGCTCCGTTCGACTTTGCCCATGAAGAGCGCAGTCTGCTCCACCAGGACGACTCGTGGCCCGGGAAAGAGAGAAGGGGTGAGCGCGTGGGACACGAGATCTCCCACACGAAGAGAGCCTCCATCCAGGACGATAAGATTCGTGTTGCGCAAATCCGAGTCGAGACTTCGAGCAATAAGCGCTTGAACCGCTTCCTTCACGAGGAACTCGTCCCCGTAGAAGACGTACACGCAGGCCGCCTGCTCCCCATCGGATTCCTTCACATCAGCGTTGGGCATGTGACACGCGTTGGCGCGCAGTGATAGGCAATCCTCTTGTCAGGTCCGCCCGGAGAACACAAAAAGGAGCGGACCTGCGCTCCTCGGATACCACTACGCAAAGGAAAATGATCGAGTGGGACCATCACGCGGTCCCGAGTTCGGACCAGGGTTGACGTTGACATGAGCCGTGGAAAGATCGCCGGCTTGAGATCCGCATCCTCGAAGTCCCGGCGGCCCTAGGTCTTGGTGGTCTCGCTTTTCTGCGGCTCGCTCTTGGTTTCCTTCGCGGCCCCTTCCGATCCTTCGCCGGACGATGCCGCGGAGACATCTTCACCGTCCATCGCCTTCTTGAAAGTCTTTATGCCTTTTCCGACGCCTCCCATAATTTCAGGGATGCGCTTGGCGCCGAAGAGCATCACCACGATCAGAAGAATGACGATCAATTCCCAGGGGCCTGGCCATCCCATGGGCGCTCCTCCGAAGCCCCTAACGGGCTCCTCACTTTTAGTGAACTTTCCGGTTACCTTGGGGTCATTATATGGGAGAAACATTGAGGCGTCAAACATAACCGCTCAACGGAAACCGCGCGAAATCCGACCGCGTGTGTCCGATTTCGCGCGCTTCCTCATTCCCAGGAGATGGAGACCGATTACGCTCCATCTCGAGGCTGAGTATGTCCGATCTCGGACAGACTCGCGAGGCCACCTGCGAGAGGCGTATGCCGTAAGGGCTTGTTATTGCATAATATAGAGGGTTGCGCATTCAGTTGGCGCCGCGCTTGCTTCAAGTACGAGCATGAATAGAAAAAAAGGATGGTGACATGAGTCAAAATCCGGAAAAGCTCGAACCTCTTGCCGACAGCCAAGAAGAAATCATCGCAACCCTGATCAATCCCATTCATGTATTTTCCGGCGCGGTCTCTCCACGGGACTATATCAACGCGCAAAAACAACTCATTCGGGATTTCGGCGAGGACATTTACTTCAACTGGCAGCTCGAGATTCTTCACGCGGAAATCGCGTCCTTGATTGAAGAAATAAAGCTCGAACAGTCCGGTCCTCGACCCAACACTAACGTAGTGGGGCAAGCTTAAGCGCCCTCACCGAGGTCCTGCGAGCATATAGAACGCTCAGGAGGAAACCTTAACCACATCCAACCACCCCCTCTGCGGCATCATGAGTCTCCGTATGGAGAAAGAGGCACATCAACCGGTCACTCGCCCCTCCGGCGGGTGACCCCACACCCCTGCGCAATTTCCGAGGACGCCTGCCATTCCGTCCTCGGTTTTTTTTGGGGTGGCGCAATCGCGCGAGAATCTTTAATATCAAGAGCGTCGCATCGCCACACACCTTTGCTCGTGCCGCAGAAAAGGTTTGGACGCCATGTTTACTATCTCCGACACATGGAAGAGCATGTATCCAGGGGCGCTGATGGGCGCCTTGGCCATGAGCAACGTTTCCAATCCCAAGACTCATGCGGCCCTGGACAAACGAAAAGAGGAACTGGAACAGGATCTCCGAAGCCTCTTCCGTAGTCCCGAGGAGCTTAAGTCTCTCCGGCCCATTGTGGCGTACCGGGAGTATTACAAGCGCTTCAAGAAAAGCTATCATGTGCTCCATCAGCTCGAGTCGGTGGTCTTCAAAGGGAAACCGATTCCTGTTGTCGCTGCTCTTGTCGAGGCCATGTTCATGGCGGAACTGAATAATATGCTGCTCACCGCCGGACACGACCTGGACGCTATAGCGCCCCCCCTGACACTCAGCGTAGCCACAGGCGAGGAGACCTATGTGAAACTGAATGGCGAGACACAGATCACCAAGCAAGGGGACATGATCATCTCCGATGCCGAGGCAATCATATCAAGTATCATCTACGGGCCTGACCGTCGCACCAGAATCACCGACAAAACTCGTCGCGTCCTTTTCACGACGTACGGCGTGCCCGGAGTCGGTGACCAGGCGCTCCGGCAGCACTTGGAAGGCATTGCGTCAAATGTGCGCCTCGTCGCGCCCGAGGCGCTTGTCGAACACCTCCACGTCTATCGACCCGACTGACAGCGCTTTGTACAACGAACCATATCTTATAGGGGGCAACCGGTAATGTTTGAAACACTGATGACCGAGCAACAGAAATCTCTCCGCGAAGAAGCGAGGAACTTCGCGAAGAGCGTTCCCAGGCAACTGCTTCTTGACATGGACGCGAACAAGGTGCTCTTCCCGCGAGAGTACCTGGTGGACGCGGCAAAAGAGAAGCTGCTCGGACTGCGCTTTTCGCGCGACTACGGGGGCCGCGGCTTGCAATGGGTGGACGAGATCATCGCGCTCCAAGAAATCGCGGTGCTGGGCGCGTCACTGACCTGCCTTTACTCGCTCGTCACCATAGTGGGCGAGGCGATCCACGTCTTCGGGAGCGAAGAGCAGAAAAAGAAATACCTCGAACCGATTCTCAAGGGTCGAGCGTACTGCGCGGAGGCGCTCACCGAGCCACGAGGAGGCTCGGACTTCTTCGGAGCGACAACCACGGCCAAACGAGACGGAGATTTCTATGTTCTCAATGGTCAGAAGCGTTTCGTCGTGGGCGCTGAAGGCGCGGACATCTTTCTCGTGTACGCCAGGACCGGCGACGGGTCTCAAAAGGACGCCATCAGCGCGTTCATTGTGGAACGAGACATGGGCGTGGACGTCAAGTACGTATACGGCCTCCTGGGAACAAGAGGAGGCGGCGCCGGCCGCATCGTATTCAGAGACACTCGCGTCCCCGTCGAGAACCTCATCCTGGGCGAAAACCGGGGCGGAGATGTTTTCCACCAGATGATGATTCCGGAACGCATGACTTCCGCAGCCGGTTCGATCGGCCTGGCGCAGGCCGCGCTCGACATCGCTCTGAAGTACAGCGATCGACGCAAAGCGTTTGGCAGGAAGATCCGCGATTTCGAAGGCGTGAGCTTCAAAGTGGCTGACAGCATCACCAAATTGGACGCGGCCCGCGCCCTGACCTATGCCACCGCGGTGGCGGTGGATAAGCTGGGGAGCACCCCTTACACTCGACGACTCGTATCTGAGTCAAAGAAATACGCCACCGAAGCCTGCTGGGAAGTCATCAATGATGCCATGCAAATCATGGGAGGCATCGGATACACCACCGTCTACCCCATCGAGAAATACCTCCGAGACGCGAGACTCATGATGATATGGACCGGAACCAGCGAAATCATGAACCTCATCATCCAGCACGAGTACTACCGACAGGTTCTTGGACAGACCCCAACAATCCGTGACCTGGAAGGCGACGCGGAAGAAGCGTTCGCGGAAGACGAAAAGATCTACGAATAGACGATTGGGGAACGAGGACTTCAGGGAATCCCTCTTCCCATCGGAGATGGACCACCCCGGAGGGCTCTTTATAGTATTTGCCAAAAGTGATGGCCTATTGACTGTCCGTCACCACGCACTTGATCCGGGGTGACGCAGTCATTCCTGCCAATGCGCCAAGGAACTTGCCGATTCAGCGCACAATGGCGCCGCGTAATCGTTTGATGAGTCACCGCGCGCAAGGAGTGGAATTATTTCCTTCCCTGGGGCGTGCACGCGTATGACCGGCCGCTCCACAAAGAGGCGCGGGTATTTCGCGAGTCGGCGGGAACAGGATCCAGGTTCCGGGGCATATAGCGATTCGCCGTGTAAGTAGTGCCGCGCCATTGGAGCGCGTCTCGAAACAAGACCTTCTTCACGATCAGGGCCAGTACGCACACGAGCATCAAATTCCCTATAAAAAGAAAGCCCGCGTACCTGCGAGGAACTCCAACCTGCAAATAGTACAAATGCGACACGACCGCCACTTCCAGTAACTGAACGGCCGGCAGGATAAACCACGTATGCGGCCACGTTTCCTTGGCAAAGGGAACGTACACCCAGAGCGCAACTGCAACTACGGGGAGGCTGATCAGGAAATGCTCGGCCAGCCGCCTCAGCACAGCCCCGACCTCGTAATTCATTGAAGCCGACAGAATGCGGGTCCACCCCACAAGAATATCCGACAGGCCGGTATACATCCTCGTCTGCAAGACCTCTCTTCCGTTTGCAAAGAGTAGTCCCATGCCTGCAGCCTTTACTCTCTTCCCGATCCCTATGTCTTCCACCGCAAGATCTCTTACGTCGTGATGCCCGCCGATTCTGTCGTAAGCGTTTCGATCGATTAGGTAGAACATGCCGTTCGCTGAAGCAACCGGACTTGTCGGATCGTTCACCTTGTATAAGGGATAAAGGATGCAGGACATGCCCGCAAAGACCGGCTGGAGAGCTTTCTCCCAAAAACCCTTCAGAATGAGGCGAGGGCTCAGAGTTATCATGCCCGCGGAACAGGCCACGGCCGTATGGTAGCACTGCCTGAGAGCCGAAGGCTGCAGGCGGCTGTCCGCATCGAGAAACGCCAGCCACGATCCCTTGGCATGGCGCACTCCCACATCCAGCGCGTTGCACTTGCCGGTCCATCCTTCACGTCTCTGCTTGAGGGATATGATCTTGAACTTGTCCCCCTCCTTACAAAGCTCTCTCGCTATGGACGCGGTCCGGTCTTCGGATCTGTCGTCCACGAGGATAAGCTCGAAGTGTGGATAATCCTGAGCAAGCACGGACTCGAGGCACCCTTTTATATGCCCCTGTTCGTTGTGCGCCGGAACTATCACCGAAATGAAAGGAGCGCCGTCCCGCAGCGTAACGGTCTCCTCCGGATCAATGACAGGGACTTTGTAGTAATTCTGGACAGCGTCCCTGATCCTGAGCGCCCAAAAAGCGACAGACCACACGAGAACCAGGGATGCGATAAGGAGCGCTATATAGTTCACCAGATTTTCCTTAAATCACTTATGATTTTTAGTATGAGGCCGTCTCCGCAGAAGAAGTATACCAAAATAAGCCCTCATACACACCCCTTGGAGGTCATGCGCATGAGGCATCGTCCTCAAGTAAGTTGTCGTCTAGGGAAATCTCTCGTCACCTCTACGTATGGGGTGTTTTGGAAAAGAAGGGAAGATGGCACGGTCACTCTTGGAGCGCAACTTGTCATTGAGTTTCGGCGCATGAGATGCTAACCCACTTCACGGGGGCATGGATGGAAGTCACCATACTCGGAACCGGAACCGCGACGCCGGCGCTGGAACGCAACGCCTCGGGGATTGCCGTTCGGGCCGCCGATCTGTTGATCCTTGTGGATATGGGTCCCGGCACGCTGCGTCGAATGATGGAAGCGGGGATAGACACCAGGCTCGTGGACGCCATCCTGGTGACCCACTTCCATCCGGACCACGTCTCCGACCTCGTGCCTTTCCTCTTTGCGTCCAACTATGCGTTCGGCCCGGTGCGAGAGGAAGCCTTTCACCTCATCGGGCCTGAAGGACTGGAACAATATTTCAGCGGGTTGGTCGCAGTGTACAATGACTGGATTGTGCCTCGGGGAAACCGACTGATAAAGAGAGAGATGAATTCCCGGAAGCGTGACAGGTTACGAATCGGGCGCGCTGAAATTCATTCCGCCCCTTCGGTTCACACAGGCGCGTCGCTCCACTATCGGATCGACGCGGACGGCGCCTCCGTGACCGTTTCCGGTGACACGGACGTGTCCGAGGCGCTGGTGGAACTCGCAGCGCAATCGGATATTTTGATCTGTGAGTGCTCTCTCCCCGACGGGCACAAGGTTCTCGGACATCTTGTTCCTTCCGAAGCCGGCCGAATCGCGTCTCGAGCCGGCGTCGGAAAGCTGGCGCTGACTCATTTCTACCCTCCCTGCGAAGAGGTAGATGTGGTTGCCCAAGCCGCGAGAACGTTTTCCGGGAAAATTGTGCGCGCAGAGGACCTTATGGTAATTCGGCCATGAGCAGGGAACGGCTCAGATGAAAAACGCCATCGGATCAGCCGTGCCAAGGGCTTTGTGGAACCTACTTTTCGTGATTCCGCTCTCTCTCGTCCTGGTAGTTCCCTTCTTTGTGGCGGGCGCGGTTCTGGGAACATACCTGGCCTATTCCCACAAGCTCCCCGAAATCCCGGAGCTCGCCAACTACCAGCCTCGAACCGTCTCCACCTTCTTCGCGGAAGACGGCACGGTTATCGGTATCTTCTACAAACAGAAGCGATTCGTTGTGGACCTGCAACAGATCCCGACGCACGTGGTGAAGGCGTTCGTAGGCGTGGAGGACGCCCGATTCTATGAGCATTCCGGTGTTGACTGGCCCGGGCTCGCCAGGGCCATGATCCGGAACCTCCAGGCAGGCCGAATGGCCGAGGGCGGGAGCACGATCAGCATGCAGGTCACCAGGAACTTCATGCTCACCAAAGAAAAACGGATCGCCCGTAAACTCAAAGAGATGATCCTTGCTCGACGCTTGGAACGGATGTGGGGCAAGGAAAAGATACTGTACATCTATCTCAACGAGATCTACCTCGGCGACGGCTGCTACGGCGTGCAAGCTGCCGCCCGCAACTATTTCGATAAGCCCGTGGAACACCTTACCTTGGCGGAAGCCGCGCTCCTAGCGGGACTGGTTTCCTCGCCTTCACGGTATAACCCCTTTAAGAACGCCAACTTAGCCTCGCTCAAACAAAAATTGGTGCTACGCAACATGCTTCGGTACGGGTTCATTACCCAAGAAGCATTTGACCGAGCAGCATCTCAAACCCTGCAGTTCAGGAAGGAGGCCCCTCGACCGTTCGATCTGGTTCCGGACTACGCCGAGGCCGTCCGCAGATACATCGTTGCCAAGTATGGTGAGGACAAATTGTACAATGAAGGTCTGAAGGTCTTTACCGCGTGCCGCGTGGATTACCAGAAGTATGCCCTTGAAGCCGCGAGAAAAGGCGTGGCGGAGATCAAGGCTCGGCACAAGCATTTTGCCATTATCAGAACCGTGGATCGAACCGATATCGCCGGACTTCTTGAAGAGCGAGCCACCCCCAAGCTCAAGGAAGGCAGGATCTATCAAGGGGTGGTGACGCGTGTGACAGCTTCCAAGAGCGACACCGTCCTTGACATCGCGTTGAGCAAGAAGCTGGTGGGAAGGGCCACGCTGGAAGGTAAGACGGACGACTTCAAAGTCGGTCATGTGCTGGCCGTTCGTTTCGAAGGCTTTATGAACGGAATTCCCTACTTCACGCCGGACGACGATCCGGTCCTTCAGTCTGCGATGGTGGTGGTGGAGAACCGGACAGGATATGTCCGGGCCCTAGTGGGGGGAACCTCGGAGGAGCGATTCAAGTTTCACCGGGCCATTCAGGCCAGGCGTCAACCGGGGAGCGCATTCAAGCCATTCATCTACGCCACCGCCATCGAGCAAAAAAGCTACAGTCCAGCCACGATAATTGTGGACGAAGAAATCGAAGTTGACCTGGGACGGGAAGACCGACTTTGGGCGCCCAAGAACGCCGGCGGAAACGTCCTGGGCCCGTTAAGTCTTCGAAGAGCCCTGGAGCTTTCCCGGAACATCTGCACCATTAAGATCCTCATGGACGTGGGTCTTGATCCGGTTATTGAAACAGCGAGAAAGATGGGTGTCTCATCGCGGCTGGGCCGAAACCTCTCTTTGAGCTTGGGGACTTCCGAACTCACCTTGCTGGAGCTCACGTCCGCGTACACGGTCTTCCCCAACGGCGGGATTCACGTGCAGCCCACCCTAATCAAGCGCATTGAAGATCGCTTCGGGAACGTGCTTGAAGACAACTCCAAAATCCCGGTGCTGGACGAAGATCAAATCCCTCATCCGACTCCGAGGGAGGAACTGAAAGAAGTCCAGACAAGACTGAGCTATCCGAGACCAACGGCCGTGACCGAAGAGGAAACTGAGGATGATGAGAACGAACCCGCGGGCGAAGATACATCACAAGCTGAATTCGACAAACCAGCGCGACCGCGGCCCACGACGAAACCGGAGAAATTCCCGGAAGAGCGGCTGGGAACTCGTGGCGTACGCGACCCTGAAGAACCTCGAGCCGTGACCGCGGCGCTTTCCCCGCAAACCGCCTATATCATGACGGACCTCCTCATGGGAGGCGTCCGATCCGGCACCGGCTCGCGCTTGGGCCAGTACCTAAAGCGACGCGACGTGGCAGGTAAGACCGGCACAACGAACCAGGCCGCGGACGCATGGTTCATCGGCTTCAATCCTGAGCTCACAGCGGGAGTCTGGGTCGGTTTTGACGAAAAGCGCCCTCTAGGTCGCCGCGAAGAAGGCGCACGATCCGCCCTGCCCATCTGGGCCTATTTCATGAAGGAGGCCCTGGAGGGAAAACCCGAACGGCAGTTCCCAGTTCCTCCGGACATCGTTTTCGCCGAGATGACCACCTACACGGGGCCCAGCAGCGAGGGCTCCGGCCCCTCGGACGTGAGAGAGCCCATCTACAAGCCATTTCTCGGGCGCACCCTTATCCTCTCCCCCCTCGATCCTCCGGAAACCTTGCGGTGGCGCCAAAGACCTGTCCCCCAGGAATCCGTGTCCGGGCACGTTGAGCGTCCTCCAGGCGCTCCCGCGCCGCCCCAGGGGCCTGTCCATCTGCTGTACCCGCGAACGCAAGGTCCAGCGGCTCCCCCGCAACCATACGCCGCGCCGACTCAACCACCCCAGCCGGGCCCAGTGCGTCCTCCGCAGCCGCAGTCCTCCCAGGGCCAGGGATACGTCGCACCTGGTGGCTCGCCGTCGTACGGCGCCGCGAGCCCCAGTGGCCCGCACTACCCTCGGTTTCCGGAACCCGGCGGCCCAACGCAGGTCGGACCCTCGACCACTGTCCAGCGTTTCTATCCGGTCGCCCAGGAACCAGGGCGGCCGGCAGCGCCGTACGTTCCGCCTCGTCTCGCCCCTTCCGCTCTGTACCCGCCCGTGCCGGAAGAAGACGAGTAACCCTCATGAAGAATTTTGAGTTCCGCCCGGATGCGCGCACTGAAACCGCGCCTGTTTGGTGATGTATTATATATAATTTACGAAGCTAACGCGCGCGTGAGGGAAGACAGTGTACGTCGCAATAGCCATGAGCGGCGGCATGGACAGCACTGCATCAGCCTGGCTGCTCAAGCGGCGAGGGTATGAGGTGGTGGGCCTGCACATGCGCTTGCACGCGGGCTCACAAAGCTCATGGGAAAAGGCCAAGGCTGCTGCCTCAGAAATCCGCGTGCCTATCCGTGAAGTGGATCTGACCGAAAAATTCAACCGACACGTCATAGAGCCCTTTGTGAACGAGTATTGTTCAGGTCGGACCCCGTCACCCTGTCCGCTCTGTAATCGATTCATCAAGATGACCGCTCTGTGGGAGGCCGCGGCTGCGCTCGGTTGTGAGAGGCTTGCCACGGGGCACTATGCTCGTCTAGAAGGCGCTCCCGAAGAGCCCCATCTCTTGAAAGGCGCGGACAAGAGAAAGGACCAGTCCTACTTCCTTTTTATGTTGACTAAGGAGATGCTGGGCCGGGTGATCTTTCCGGTGGGCGCGATGACAAAGGCAAGTGTGCGTGAGCTGCTCCGAAAAGAAGCTATTTCTGTGGCGGAAACCGATGAATCACAAGAACTCTGCTTTGTTCCCCGAGATGATTATCGAGCTTTTCTCAAGAAACGCGGGGTCGAGGCTCGTCCCGGTTTCATTAAAGATCTCAACGGCAAAGTTATGGGCCGACATGACGGATTTTGCCTCTTCACCGTGGGACAACGCCGAGGATTGGGCATTTCAGCTCCTCGCGCGCTCTACGTGGTGCGCATCGATCCATCGGATCAGACCGTCTACGTGGGGACAAAGGAAGAGACCTATGTGGAAAAGGTAATGATATCCGGGGCGAATTTCCTCCTTTCCCCCGCGCCGCGGACAGGGTCGCGCTTTGAGGTAAAAGTGCGGTCCACTTCGCCCAGCGTTCCCTGCCAGGTGGTCGGCTATTGGGGTGACCGTCTGGAATTGCGGCTCGACGAACCGCAGTCCGGAGTCGCGCCTGGACAGGCCGCAGTGCTCTATTTGGGTGAGCGAGTGGTGGGAGGCGGTTGGATAGCGGAACATTCGGCGGCCCTTGCGCCCGCCTCCACACCTGGCTCGGAAAGAAGGTGATGTGACAAAAACAACAGTAACTCAAGTCAGTGATCTTCAGGCGAAAGAGGACAGAATTCGCGAGATCATCCGAGAGGCCGCGCAACCTGATCGAGTTCTGGTCGGTTTTTCGGGGGGCATGGATTCGAGCCTTCTCCTCTGGGAGAGCGTTCAGACGCTCGGGCCCGAGCGAGTGACCGCGGTGACCGCAACGTCGCTCACATCTTTTCCTGAAGAGCTGGAATCCGGCAAGGCGTTCGCGGGGTCTCTGAAGGTGAAACACTTCGTAGCACCGACAGGAGAATGTCAAGATCCGGCATTCCTGGCCAACACCGAGGAGCGGTGCTACGTCTGCAAACGCATTCGGTATGAGATGATGCGAGGTCTGGGTCAGGAACTCGGCATATCCGTGGTCTTTGACGGAACCCAAGCGGACGATAAACCTGAAGAGCGCCCGGGAATGAGGGCCCTTGAGGAACTCGGCATCCGCACTCCGCTGGCCGAAGCGGGGGTGGCAAAAGCCGAGGTCAAGGAACTGCTGCGCGCCGCGGGTTTCCCGGCTCTTGCCCACAAGATCTCTCAATCATGCCTTGCGACACGGATACCAACCGGTTATCCCATCACACCCACGGCGCTGGAGCGGCTGCGCCACGGTGAAGGGTTTCTGAAAGAGTGCGGGTTGACGGTCTTTCGCCTCAGAGATCACCACCCGCTTGCCCGAATTGCCACGAACAGTGAGGGGATGGAGTATCTCCTGGAGAGCGACACCGTGCGCGTCAAGATTGTGCACGGCTTGACCGAGCTTGGCTATCAGCACGTCACCCTGGATCTCGTCGAATATGGCTGAGAGGAGGCCAATATTCATTCGGTGACGCGCTCTTCCTTGATCTCGATGACCCAAGCGGAATAGAATGCTGACGGATGTCCAAACCGCGAGTCGGTCGGTGAATCGGAATTCAACAACCATGCCGCTTGATTGGGACCTCGTGCCGGAGCTGAGGAATCCGTGCCTGCTTCTCGGATTCCATGGCTGGTCCGACGCGGGAAGTGTGGCCAGTGACACCCTTGAGCACCTTATGGATGTGCTCCATCCTGAGGTGTTTGCCACGCTCAAGAATGAGCCCTTCATGCATTACACGCTGGATCGGCCGTTGGGGCGGATTCAGGACGGGATCATTCTTGACCTGGAGTCCCCGATCACGCAGTTCAGGTGCCGGCGCAACCCTTCGGGCAAACATGACCTGATCATGGGCCTGGGAAAAGAGCCTCAACTGAATTGGCAGCTCTATTGCCGGGTCATCCTTGATCTCTTGGAACGACTGGCAGTGAAGAAAGTCTTCACCATCGGTGGAGTCCAGGACACGATTTCTCATACGACTCCGCCTCAGATATCGATTGTGGGGACATCGGAATCCGTCATCGCGGATGCGCTCTCCGCGGACCCCGGACTCCGGACGTCCGAATACTATGGCCCGGTGAGCATACACTCATTTCTGCTGCACACATGCCGGAGCAATGATGTGGACGCAGTAAGTCTCTGGGGTCATTCACCGGCTTACTTGCAACGGAATCCCCGACTCGTGGCGAGACTTGTCACGGTCTTGAATACGGTCATCGGGACCCGTTGTCCAGTGGAAGGCTTGCTGCAGAAGTCCATCGAACTGGACAGAAAGATAAGTGAAGCCCTGGCCAAAGACCCCAACCTTCGGGAGTTTGTGGAGAGTATAGAGAGCAAGCGGCGACCGACGCCGTCCCCCACTCAGGGGGAAAAAGTGATCCGAATCGACGAGTTTCTCAGGCGCGATCCGACCAAAGATCCGGGATCATGAAAGACCCTTCAATTACTGCGCACGGACCGAAAATCGGTCTGCCGGATGCCGGCAGCCTTGCGGTGCAGATCATTCCCGATCTGACGATTGATGAGAAGTATGCTTCCATCATTCAGGACGCGCAGGCGCGGATCAAGTCTTTTGCGGACAACGCTCTCCGGAATCAGCGCCTTCCGGAACTCTTCACGCTCCAGAAGACATCACTCACCGCTTCTCTTGCGGAAAAGGTCCTCAGGGCCCCGGGCCGAATGGGCACGGCTTTTCAGTTTGAAGCCCAGGCGCAAGGCATGGAGGGAAACTTCCGTTGCTTCGTTTGGAAGACACTCGAAGACGGCGCGAAATTCAAATTCTACCTCGCGCCCGGGGTCCATGAAATTCTCCTGCAACTCATTTCTCTAGAAGATCGCCGCACCATCGCGATCTTTTCCATGCTCAGTTCGTCGCTGGACGTCGGCTATCGTATCCTGACCACCCTCTACGGCAATCAGCTCCAAAGAATGTTGAATCGCGCGCCTTCTCTCATATGGGATGAACTCAAAGCGAAACTCGAAAGACTGCTCCTCGCAAAGCCGTCTGAAGAGCTGGATCCCTGGGGAGAGGAGCATCCTACCGGGCCCGCTGCCCGCGAGCGTCAGACAAAGGATGGGCGGCGAGGATCCGAGGACAACATACTGAGCGTTATTGCGGACGAGGATACGTTCAGCGAGATCAGTCATTATGTTGAACATATCGTGAGCAGGGGAGAACGGATCCGGCAAAAGAGAGAACAATTGGAAGCCAATCCCCAGCTCTCACGGTCGGAAATGTATCGGCAGATGATCGCGGAAGACCTCCATCAGCTCGAAAACTGCTACGCTCGTATACACATCTACGTGAAAGCCTTTTACAAAAACAAAGACAAGAGAAGTTCTACGAGAAACAGAATCCTCCGCCAGTTCTTTGCCGCGGAGATCGAGGCGATCACTGGAGAAACCGGCCTCCTGGAAGACCTACTTTGCTTAAGCCAGGACGAGTACTTCAAAAACATCGATCGCCACAAAGGGCTCTAGGAGATATACCCCGCGCCAAAAGTTTTCTCAGATTCCGGGAAGCCGGATGCGGTAATTCGACCGGAAACCGGAATTCTGTCCCGCGTTTCGTGGGATGCGCTCTTGCCACCGCTCTCTAGGGCTTCGCCTCGGAGAGCATGCCGAAATCGAGCGCTTTCATAATTTGTTGAAGCTTATCGGCTGTGAGAGTTGGTCTATACCGTTTGTCAAAATGCATGGCTTCTTGGACAGCCCGCGCCTGAAGGAAACCGGTAGGGGCCGGCGCCCCCCGGATCGAGTCCGGGGCAGGCTCTGCCGGTCCGAGCTGGTTGATATTTTTTAAAAAAATATGCCGGAACAGAGGCCGGCGCCTACCAAAGCCAAAGCGGCAATCGGACATTGCTTTTTGACACTTGCTATATACCGCCGCGTACTGAATCCGAGCCTTTTGTCCGTGCCCAGCCATCCCCCTCCCCTGTCCCCTCCCGCCAGGGGAGGGGACAGGGGAGGGGGAAATCGGCCCAATCTTAATGCGCTAACGTATAGAGCGCCTTGACCGCCTTAAGGCCCTCACTGAATGCGCCCAGGAACTTATGTTCTCAGTTTCATTTCTATGAGGTGCGGGCCCGGTTCTTCCAAGGCCTTTTTCAATTCTTTGGCGAGGTCTTCAGCGGTCTCAACAGAGGCGCCGGGCACGCCCATGCTTCTGCTGAGTTGCGCCCAATCAAGAGGCGGTCCCAGCAAGTCCGTTAACGCCTGCGCGCTGGATCCCAAGGGCAGGTATCCCCCTCAGGCCATTTCGAGCTTGAGGATATTGTAACTCCGGTTAGAACATATGAGCGTCGTCACGTTGAGGCTCGCGCGCGTGGGTCCAAAGGGCTTGGACCGTGTACATTGCGCTGCCGTCTCCCTGAAGATTTATCACCGGCCGATCGGAGCACGCGATAGCGTTCACGGTAAACTGCCGCTCACCGAGAGCGGCCTTCACCTCTTGCAAGGAACCGACGGCCAAGATACGTTTCGCTGCTACGGCCACGGCCGTGGCTTCCGGGTTGCTGCGCTCCATGGTCAGGATCTTCTTAGCGGTGTAAACGGTCGCAGGCGCTGGGGACGCTCCCGCCGACTGCTACGCTCCGCGCAGGCCACGCGTGAAGGCCGAGTTCATAGATCCGTCACCCATGGCTACCGCAGTTGCGAACACAAGGCTCAAGAGAGCCATGCTACTCATTAACCGGATCCACGTTGAAGGGCGTCTCATCATGCGGACCTCCTAATCGGTCAGAATTCTTCCTGCTATAGCGTTCACCAAAAGCAATCGCCGAGCTACTCCCTCACGGCGGCAAACCCCGGATCGCAGACCCCGGCAGGCCCGGCGTATAATGAACCTTTCCTCCGGGTAAGCGCCGCCCACGGCCACAACTGCGTGGCCGGCGAACTCTCAGCTCACGCGCTTTTCCATAGGCTGAGGTCGAGCAGGGTCCTATCTCTAGCCACTGAAGCCCTATCTTGTGGATAAGTAAAGAGTCGGTCGCTCCAACCGGAAAACGTAATCACGCCTCTTCCGATACCTAGGTTAAGCGTCTCACCTACCAAAAGGCCCTCTGTCAAGGAAAATACTTTGCCAAACCGAGCAGAAGGTCATTTCTAGGCTGAGATCTGCGATTGGGGTCACGTCGACCCCTGACTCGTTTTGAGACGGTGAGAGGCTGGAAGGGAGTGACAAGAAGAAAGAAACAACTGGTTTATTCACTGGTGAAGGGCAAGACTCTCAACAAGAGCTGGTGAGACGCGAGGATAGGAACTCCCGCGGCAAGGAGCTCGGTGACGGTAGGGCAGGAACGGCCGCGCTAAGCTGATCCACAGATGCGGGGTTATAGCGATTATAGTTCTTTCGCCCTTTCGGGGGCCGTAGCACCAGAAGACGCGATATGCTCCGGGGGGGTCTGATGTGCGTAACCCTTGCAAACCTTTTGGTCTTTTTGGTAGGGGTTGGGCGTAGGCTCGAATTCGTGTGTCTGTAGGCCAGGGTGCCTCAGATTCTGCTGAAACAATTATATACAATTTCTCACTTGCTTGAACAGCCGCTCTGTTTTTGACGATCTCTTCCTCAGAGCCGCGCGTTGTGGGGTGCCGCGATTTCCTGTCAGAGATGAATTGAGTGATACCGGGCAGATAGCAATGAGAAAGGAGTGGTTTCCGGCCCTCGAATGGGGTACATGGCGTGTGCGAAACGATGTATCCATGAGGAGGACCGGAGATGGAAAGACCAATATCGGACATGGCCTCGATGGTCAATGAGATTCTCACGTTTGTGCGTCGTGAGGCGCAAGGGATGGTGATCGGAGAAGTTGAGCGGCATCTCCTTTCCCTTGTGATGGCGGTCGGTAGAGCGGCTCTTGAGGAATTTGTGACCGAGAAAGGGACCGGATATGCAGGCAAGGAGATCGTGGATGCCCAGGGTAGCTGGTGCCCGTATGTCCGTGACAGGAGCTGTTCGTATCGGTCCATCTTCGGAACGGTCAGCATCCGGCGAGCCTACTATTACACTCCGGGTTCACCGGGGGTCTTTCCTTTGGATGGCGAGCTGAACATGCCCGAGAGAGGCTATTCCTACGTGGTTCAGGAGTTCTCTTCCAGGCTGGCAGTCACGATGAGTTACGAGGATGCCCAAGAAATTCTGAACTCCTTCTTTCCGGTGAAGATTCCTATTCGGTCCTTGGAGAGCATTGTTGGAGACCTGTGCGATGACGTGGATAGATTCTACGAGGAAAAGGCGCCACCGGAAGTCTGTCTGGATGCTGCGGTGACGGTAGCGACTGTTGACAAGGAGGGGGGTGCCGCATAACTCCTGACAAGAAGTAGCGGCACCCCGCGTTGTGGGTTTGGGGCCCAAAATTTTTGTGCTCCCATGCTTGAAAAAATGTTAGATTAGTGTCTCTAAGGGGGAGTAGCGGCAGCTAATCCTGTCACTTCGGCCTTTAGGAGGTTAACCACCAGCAAATAGGAGGCGGAGATGTCTCGTCACAGAAGATCCGGTTGTCTGTGGTTGATGGTCGGCAAGGGCATTGGGCCGATTATGATCTCCATGTCCGTAGCGATTGTTGGGTGGCTTCTCTTCTATTCCCTTCCTCCCGCGTGCGCGGAAGAAGTCAAGGCCAAGGACCTGTACGAGCGAGCTAGGCCCGCGGTATTGATGGTTTCCAGGGAATTCAAGTGCACGATAACAGTTCCAAGAGTCAACGTGGATGACGACTTGTTTGATCAAGTCAAGAGTGCGCTGAAGAAAAGCGGGGAAAAGAAATCCGCTCGAACTATATCCGATGCTATAACGCAAGAATTCAAGCGCAAGCCGAGCGCGTACATAGAAAGATCGCCGAATCTGAGAGATTTTGAGGCTACTTTTAAAGGGGGCGGTTCTGGATTTCTCGCAACGTCGCGCGGCCACATCATTACCAATGCCCATGTGGTCAATCTCCAGTGGGCCGACGTGCTGGATTTGGTCAAGAACAAATATATGGCGCGGGATTGCCTACGATTAATTAGGCAAATGCAATCCCAGTTCCGCGAACTTAACGATATGACGAAGAGCCAGACGGAGACCATGATCGAGGTAATGTTTCCCGGCATGCAGAAGTTCTACAAGAAATATACGCAACTTAAGTGGACTCGAACTTGCCGAGCCGTGATGAGATTTGTAGATGCGAATTCGGACGTGCAGCTCAGAGATTATCCGGCAGAAGTGATAAAAGTCGGGCGTTCAGCTCCGGGCAAGGATGTTGCGGTTCTGAAAATAGATGTCCCACGGCTCCCGGCATGCCTGCCTTTGGGTGATGAATCCAGCCTGAGTGTGGGCGACCAAATATATGTTGTAGGCTATCCTGCGGCCGCCACATTCAATCCCTGGCTTGCCAGAACAAGTGTTGCCGAGGCGAGCCTGACGCGAGGCATCATAAGCGCCAAGAAAACGGCCCACGGCGGTTGGATTTTGTTGCAGCACGACGCTGCAACCTCCAAAGGAAGCAGCGGAGGCCCGGCTCTAGACAGTTCGGGAAAAGTGATCGGAATTCAAACCTTTGGCTCTCTTGAAGCCGGAGAGAAAGTTCAGGGCGGCAATTTCATAGTCCCGGTCTCAATCATTCGAGAATTTTTGGAACGAGCCGGGGTAAGAATAGAGGAAGCCGGCCCTGAGAAGACACGAGAAGGCGCGGCCAAGCCTTCGGGCGCGGACAAACCCAAGCCTGACACCGGCGACGAATCCGGCCTCGAAAAGAGATAGAAGCAAAGGGCCGGAAACTAAAGCCAGCGCTCAAGCCTGCGCTTGACTTACAGTAGACCCGCTCCCGAGTTCGGCTGCTCGCTTCTCGGGTTCGGAATCGTCCTGCGTCTGGCTTTTCATCCGAGCAACCGGATTACTTCCTCTCGTGAAAAGATAGGGTAGGAATCCGAATAGTCACTTCCCCCCTACCGATCCCTTCCCTCGGCTGCACCGAATCCAAAACGTCTCCGGCGCATCAAAATGAAAAGGGCAATTGAGCCTGAAGGTGATGAACCATTTTGTCTCTCTTATCCGTTTTTCACATAAGGAGGAAAGGCTGATGAGAACTTCAATAGCATTATCAGTAATCGTAATGACCGCTTTCGCCGCGGGGTTGTTCCTGTCTGTTCCCGTGTATTCGGATCAGACCGTGGATACCGCGTTCTCGCTTCTGTCAACCTCCGTTGAGCCACAGATTATCCTGGCCCATAAGAGTGGCTACAAGGGGCATGGCTATCGTTCCTGGTATGGCCCGGGGCTCCTCTTTCACGGAGGCCTGTACGGCTCCGGATACGGGGGCTACTACGGTGGGGGGACGGGAACTTACCAAGAAGGCAATAAGGTCTGTGTCTGGAGTGGCTTTGAATACAATTGCTACGACTCCTTCACGGGTGGCCGACTCAATTGACATGGACGGCCCGAGTGGTCGATGGAATCCGCGAGAGGACCTGCGCGCGTTCCGCGGATACGTCGGCCAGGGAGTCTCTGTTTAGATCCATGCCGGCCTCTGGCCGCGTGCTCAGGATCGTTTGGATCGCGCGGCCGATGACGAGCGATCCTATAAAAAGGCGTCGGAATGAAGCACCCCTGTTCGGTTTTGCGTATGGGATGGTTTGGAGGGGAGATGAGTCTCCCCTCCAAATTATTGCATAACGATGCGCTCTTGCTGCCAGCCTCCGAGGCGAAGCCACGGAGTGCTAGCCGAAACCCGGGACTTTCATGATTCGTCGTAGCTCTCCGGCTATGGCGGTTGTTATAGTGTGGCCGTTTAGAGGAATGTGTCCTCAGGCAAGCAAGGCGGGGAGACTCTTCTTGTAAAAGGGGCTTCCCCGGAGACTCTCCGAAAGCCTCTTAGGCTTTGCAACCGCATTTATTGCTTCAAGTACCCGAACTCGGCGAGTTTTCTGGCATCGCGGGTCCAGTGGGGTGAAACCTTCACGAAGAGTTCCAGCCTGACAGGCTGGCCCAGAAACGCCTCTATCTTATGTCGCGCCGCGGTCCCGATCTTCTTGATCATCTGCCCGCCTTTTCCGATTAGGATTTTTTTCTGACTGTCCCGTTCCGTGTGGATATCAGCCTGAATCAAAACGGACGAGGGTCTTTCCTTGAAGGCTTCCACCACCACCGCGGTCTTGTACGGGATTTCTTCGCCGGTCATCTTCGTCACCATTTCTCTTATGATTTCCGCTACAAAGAAACGGACCGGCATATCGCTGACGTCGTCCTCCGGGAAGAGCGGCGGGCTTACGGGCAGCATTTTGACAAGCACTTCGACCAGTTCATCAACCCCGGCGCCGGTGAGCGCGCTGATGGGCACGATTTCTCGAAAGCTGTGCGCCTTGGAATAGACATCGATCACGGGAAGCAGAAACTGCGGCTGGACCGTATCTATTTTGTTTATGGCCAGGACTGCGGGAGAACCCGCTGGTCCGAGAAGGTTCATCAATAAGAGGTCTTCATCGTGGATCTTTTCGGACGGCGTCGTGATCATCAGGGCAAGGTCGGCTTCTTCGAGGCTCCTTACCGCGGTGTTCACCATAGTGCGATTGAGTGGCGTATTCGGCGTATGAACCCCCGGGGTGTCGATCAAAATCATTTGGCAGCCGGGCGTATGGTGAATAGCGGTGATGCGATTGCGAGTGGTTTGAGCTTTCGGCGTAACAATGCTCAATTCTTGACCCAGGATGCGGTTCACCAGGGTTGATTTCCCAACATTGGGCCTGCCCGCGACAGCAACGAAACCGCTCCTGAAATCCGATTCATGCTGGGCCGCCATACTCCCGGATTCTCCTTGATAGCTTGAGATGAGTCGTCCCATATCCGTCAAATTCCATTTCGAGGAAAACCATATATCGTGAGGCGGCTCGGAACCATGTCTCTGAAGGGTTGATACCCCTTCGGAGAACGCGGGATCGCCGTCCGAAGCGGAGGGTATAGCCCCGAGCTTGTGAGAAGTAGCGCAAAATAGTATAACTCATCTTGCGGAGAGATGCCCGAGCGGCTGAAGGGGCGCGACTGGAAATCGCGTGAATGCCCACAAAGGTGTTCCGAGGGTTCGAATCCCTCTCTCTCCGCCAGAAACGACACATCCACAGGGGTTAGCGTTACGCCGGCTCTCCAGTTTCGGCTCATCCCTTACCCCGACAAGAGAATCGGGACAAACATCGGCCATGTGCCCGAAATCTGCCGCGCTCCATGCTTAATCCGTCTTATTCTAAAGGATAAGCTCAATTAGCCGACATGCGGAGCGCCGATCTTCTCTCTGAGGTCACCGCCAGTCATTGGTGTTGTAATTCGGTAGGTTAAATGTGCGGCCCGTGCCGTAGTCCCACTCATACGGAACCGGATAGAACGGGTACGACACTCCTGTAACCTGCATCATGAATTTGTCCCAGCGGTGCAGTTCCACGGGAGGGGCATTGTCTTTTTGTGTTTCGAAGAAACGTGTGGCCGAATACCACATACCGTGGAAGCCGGGCGGATAGTTGCGAATAAAGCGAGAATTGTAATCGCGAGCCCGGGAGTCCGAAATGGCGCACAACAGAAGAATGCTTAAGCAGCAGACGGCAGCGAGGATGGAGCGAATAGACATTGTGCCTCCGCGGAGGGACCTTCAGCCTCCACCGTTAATAATACCAAAGTCGTTGATATTTTGTCAAGATATCCCGAACATATGATGCATCGGTTGAAGCAGGGCTACTGGTTTGAGAGGAGGTCTAGTAAGCCCCGCTCCCTCAATGCGGCGAATACTCGCTCGTGGACCAGATCCGCAGGCCCTTCCCCCGATACGGGGCATATCAGAGGATCGTCAAGGGACCGGTATATTCGGTCCACCGCCCGAAGATAATCCACCGCTTCGAACTGAGAGTATCCCTCAGTCCTCTCCGACTTAATGCGAGCCAAGGCCGTCTCTACAGGCGCCAATAGCAGAAAGATTATATCGGGCTTGACGAGAAAACCGCTGTTCAGAGACAGAATCTCCTTGATCGCCACTCCCCTGGCCCCTTGGTATGCGACTGATGAGTAAAGATATCGGTCAGAGATGACCGTCACCCCGCGCCGAAGCGCAGGAATGATAATCTGTTCCACATGGTAATTGCGGTCCTTGGCAAAAAGTCGGGCTTCCTCGTGCGGCCCAGGCCTTGTGGAAGCGGACCGAATCAACCGCCCCACCGGTCCGTCGGACGGCTCAGCAGTACGGAGCGCCGTGAGACCTAGGGCCTCCAGACGATCGGCCAGGAGCCGCGCCTGGGTGGTCTTGCCCGACCCGTCTATGCCTTCAAAGACAAAGAAAGCCCCTCCCCTCGCGAACCTCTTGGAGTAGCGATCTTGCCAGATTTCCATGCGCGGATTCATATTGAACCGCTAGGAGATCAAGAAGAGGATCGACGAAAACGCGTCCGCTACTGCTGTTCTTCCGAGGACTTGGCAGGTTTGGACATCACGATTTCGTTCCTCACCCAGACCGCTTCGCTGTATCGCTGGATGCATTTGAGCCTCTCCTGTTCGTAAGTTTCTTTGGTAAAGAGGAGTTCGTCCGGTTTGACACGGTCCCACTTGGCTGCCAGGTCTCTCAATTCTTTTTCCATTTGCGCCTTGAATCGCTCCGCGGGTCTAAATTCCACATGGTAGATGGCGTAGCCCGACTTCTCCCGGCAGACATAATAAATCCGTCCGCTATCCGTGATTTTGATGGTTGCAAGCTTCCCGGTTGAAGGGATCCTTGTGTACACACTTTCGTACCGTATGGCCTTCGCATCTCGAAGCGCATATTCCGGGGTTGGAAACTCCTGAGCCGCCCCCGGCTCATACGCCAAGACACAGAGTCCGGCTAATCCGATCATACCTGCGATCAACTTCCTCATCTTCTTCGGCTTCCCTTCTATGCAATTGCCCGTTGAATGATGTCGGTAAGCTCCATAAAATCGACCTGCATTTCCCTTTTCAGGTCCCTGGGTTCCCCTGACGCATAGGAAATCCCGAAACAGTGATCGATGGTTATTCCTTTAGCCGCGCAATAGTTACGGAGAGATTGCTTGGTCATGCTGCCGATCCGAAATGCTCCGACTCCAGCGGCCCAGTTGAAATGGGGACCGTCGCCGCCACTATCTCCTATGACCACGAGGCGAGCGGGAGGGATGCCGAAAGTTTCCAGCGCATATTGGGAGCACCTTGCCTTATGTTCGATTTCGAGCACCTGGCAAGAATAGCGCTCCGGATTCGATCCGTCGTTGAATTGGACCAGGGGATTGCACGCCACCACAGGGACCGCCGGTATGAGGCATTTGGCCAAAGCCCGCTGGAAATACCCTTGGGCGCCTGTGGTATTGAACATGAACAGAATGTCACGACCTGCGCACCATTCGATCAGTTCACGGACTCCTCGGTACGTGCGGAAGCGTCGGTCGAGATACTCGTCCATCTTTGCCGCGGTCAGCGGCGCGGGCAGCAGCGTCTCGATGCGTTGGGTGGCTTCAGTCAACGAGATCCGGTTGCCCGTGTACTCCCGAAAGATGGAAGACAGCTCTGTTTCAAGCTCAGGATACGCGAACGCAAGGGGATCAAACGGGCCGTTGGGTGAAAGGCATTCGCTCCAATCCGAAGAAACCGCTGCTTTATACATTCTGTGCCGGCCCCTCATGTCGGGCAATCCTTGCATCGATGAGTTGGGAGCTTCTGATACCAGTTAGAGGAAAAGCGCGCAAGCTGCATGTGCATAAAGATGGATAGTTGCGGCGATTGGGTTACGCTGGGGTCGGCGCCCAAGGTTGTTGACTCGGCAAGGCCGTCCATTATTCGCATGCTATTGTCGCCATTCCGGCGAACGCCCAGAATCTACCGGTCACAACTGAACATACAAATACTGCAGTCGCGCTCTTGTCCCTTATTCAGGCAAGAGCCCGAGCCCACCCCGTGATCCGCGCGGCGCGAACCAATGACACGTCGCCCAAAACGCCCCCCTACAGGCCAACCGTTGCTGATCGTTCAGTTTTTCGATTGAGTTCCGCAAGAATTTCTTATATGAGGGGAAAAGGGACGACCGCCGTCGGAGATAAGTCATGGGGCTGTTCAAAGATCGGGTAGACCCTGAAGAGCTCGTGGAGCGCGTCAAGGCCGGCGCCCTCAAGGGCGAGCTCGCGAAAGATTACAAGATCTCGGATGAAGAACTGGCCATGATCCTGCTTCCTCTTTATCGAAAAGGGGAGCTGACTAAGGATGAGTTCAACGATTTCTTTCAAGGACGTCGGGTCAAACGTACGCAGGAGCCCGTTTCCCAAACGCAGGAGATGGCGGTAGCTGCGGCCCTGGAGATCGGACCGGAAATAGTCCCCGAGGAACATGTGGCCGCGGCTGTTCCGGAGCGCGATCCGCTCCCTTCGAGCCCGCCGGAACTCGAAGAGGAGGCGCCCCACGAGGGACCTTTCGGACCCTCGTCGCGCATAGACTTTAGTTCGCTCGAGAATATACTTAAGAGAATCTGGAAAAAGCTCGACTTGATCGACAGACGATTAAGCGAGATCGAAAAGAGGTTCCCCGAACACTAGAGAGTATTGGTAGCGCTAAGAAAGCGACAGAGAGACTCAAGAGAAGCCTCTGTGTCGGTTAGCTGTTCCAGAATTGACTTTCCTTGCACATATTATTAGGGGCGCAACGACTACTCCCCATATTGAATCCCGTGTCCATGCGGCTACCACCCAAATACGCGATTAGGCTCTTCACACCAAGAACGCTTCATGTGCCTTCGGGACCGAGATCCCACGTCCCGCGGGAACGTCCTGGCCATTCATGGCGGCATGACGAGGCGGGGCCGCAACTTCTGAGAAAGTCTCCTGATAGGCGTTTGTTCAGTCATTCTTGCGCCGGCGGGAATCCGGAAACGCAACGAGCTGACGTCGGAAGACCCTGCGCCAATCCCTCCGGACTCGGTTCCTGCTTCCCCAGGAATGACGCCAAACAGCCGTCACGAATGGCGCAGGAATTTCCGCCATCACCCTACATCGTGGACACTCCGGCCTATTTCCGCTATCCTCTGATCCCCCGTTGAGGAAAGGAGAGGATTATGAGGCTCGCTCGTGTGCGAACCTCCCTCGCGCAGCTCATTTTGGTCGCACTGATCATGGCGGCTTGGATCGGAATAGCCCAATCTCAAGAGCTCAAGATCGCAAAGGTGGACCTGGACCAGGTTTACAGAGGATCTGCCAGAATACGGACCGCCCTCACCGCCTTGCAGAAAGTTGAAGTGGACGGGAAGGCAAAACTCCTCGGCCTCAACTCGGAGATCAAGGCTCTTGAAGATCGACTGAAGAACGAGGAAAAAGCTCTCACGGCGGAAGAGAAAAGAAAGCTGGAAGAATCCCTGACTTCTAAGCGAGAGGAGCGCCAGACCGAGAAAGAAACCCTCGAAGTCACGTTGCAATTCCGCAGGAGGAACGAGCGAACCCGGTTTACAAAAGAAATAGACGAAATCGTGAAAAGCCTTGCGGAAAAAGAGGGGTTCACCGTGGTGGTCAAAGATCAGATGTTTCTCTATTCCAGAGGCGTGCGGGACCTTACTTCGGATGTGATCAAGGCCATGGACGCCAAGCCGGAACCCGCCGAAGAACCGAAGCAATCGGACCAAAAATAGGGATTAAACCTCGGCTCAAGGTGTCCGAATGTCTCAGCGGCGAGCCGTTTGCCGGCAGGCGCCGTCCGGGAACAGCAAGAATGGCTGAAACCTACGATGTGGCTGTGATCGGCGGGGGGCCCGGAGGGTACGTGGCCGCAATTCGCGCGCGTCAATTGGGACTTAGCGTGGTTCTGGCGGAAAAGGAACGGATCGGCGGGGTCTGCTTGAATCACGGGTGTATTCCTACAAAAACCCTCTTATCCGATCTGGAGGGCTATTCGTGGGTGAAGCGCGCGGCCAAAGACCTGATTTTGGACAGTGCGCCGAACCTCGATTTCAGCCGCATGATGAGCCGAAAAAACGCTGTGGTGGACAAGCTCGTTTCCGGTCTGGAAAAACAGATTGCCACGCTGGGGATCCGCACAGTTAAGACGCACGCGAGAGTGGCGGAACCCGGTGTTGCCCTTACCGATCAAGGGGAGAATCTTCACGCGAAAAACATTGTCATTGCAACCGGTTCTCGATCCATCCGGCCTCCGATTCCGGGCGCGAACCTTCCGGGGGTGCTCACCACTCGGCACATGCTTATGCTGGAGAAGCCTCCGAAAAGACTGATTATCATCGGCGGCGGTATTATCGGGCAGGAGTTTGCCGCGCTCTTCGCGGGCATGGGCGCGAAGGTGACCGTTCTTGAGCTTCTGGACAGGATACTTCCCGGAGTGGACGGCGAGCTCGCGCGGAAGTACGCTTCGCTTGTCCAGCCGCAAGGTGTCCGGATCGAAACCGGGGTACGAGTACGGGCGATCGAATCGAATCGGAGCGGGCTCCGGGTGCTCTACGAAAAAGGCTCTCAAGAAAAGACCGCGGAAACGGACCTGACGCTTCTGGCCACAGGGAGGCGTCCATTCTATGAGGGATCGGGGATGGATGAGCTGGGCGCCACCATGGTGAACGGCGCTCTCCAGGTGGACCGTTACCTGCGCACCTCCCTAGAAAACGTATATGCGATCGGAGATGCGCTGGGCAAGAGAATGCTTGCCCATGTAGCCTCATATCAAGGTGAGGTGGTAGCGGAAAACGTCGCGGGCTTCGAGAGGCCGTCAGAAGACGAGCTTGTCCCTTGTTGCGTCTTCACGCTGCCCCAAATCGCATGGGTAGGGCCCACTGAACAAGAAGCGGCCGCGGCGGGTTTTCCTTTCCGAACAAGCACATTTCCGCTCTCGGCTAGCGGTAAAGCCATGGCCATGGGAGAATCGCTCGGGTGGGTGAAGCTCATCGAGCACGCGGAGACCAAGAGGCTCATTGCGGCGCATCTCCTGGGTCCGCAGGTTTCGGAATTGATTGGTGAACTGACCTTGGCGATTCGCGCGCGCATGTCCGCGTCGGATATTGTTGAAACCATGCATCCGCACCCGACGTTGTCTGAAGCAGTGCGGGAAGCCGCGATGGGTTTGCAGGACGGACCGATTCACGCGGCCCCCAGGACCAAGCTGTTCCCGGTCCTGCAATAATTCCTGTTCACTTCTAATCACGTTCTTTTGACTGAGTTCATTTCCGATGACCGACTTCCGACTCCTCGACACAGGCCATATGACCGCGGCCGAAAACATGGCCCTGGACCAAATTATTCTCGAAGAGGTCGCTGAAAAGAAGAGCCCGCTCACCCTGCGTTTCTTGCAGTTTTCGCCGCTCGCGGCTCTCGTGGGATACCACCAAGACGTGGACCTGGAAATCCGCTCAGACTACTGCCGAACTCACGGAATCGATATCAACCGCAGGATTACCGGAGGAGGCGCCATATTATTTCAGGAGTCCGCGCTCGGATGGGAGATCTTCGGTGTTCAGGGCGAGCGGCCGTTTCGCGATTCATTTGAAACTATCCTCCATCGGATCTGTTCCGTAGCGGCCGCGGGTCTGTCGCGTCTCGGGATCCGCGCTCGATTCAGACCCCGCAATGATATCGAAGTGGACGGCAGAAAAATCTCGGGAACCGGAGGTGTTACCATTTCCGGTGGCTTCATGTTCCAGGGCACGGTGCTGGTGGAGAACGAGGTCGAGCAGTTCCTCAAAGCGCTTCGGGTTCCTGTGGAAAAGCTGAAAAAGCGGGAAATCGAATCGCTCATGGAACGGATCTGCTTCCTCTCTGACCTTCTTCATCCGACACCCACCGTTCAGGAACTCAAGGAGGCGCTGGTCGCTGAGTTCTCATCCGGCCTGGATATTGAGATTATCCCCGGGTCATTGACTCCAAGGGAGCAGTCTCGGCTCCGAGAAGAGGTGAGCTTTTTCCGGAGTCCGGAATGGATCAGGGCTCAATCCAGGCCCGAGTGGGAAGGGGAGCCGACCCGCTCTATCGCGCAAACCGACGCGGGAACCATGCGAATTCACTTGTGGGCTTCTCCGGGGGGCAAGAGAGTGAGCCAGGCCCTCATCGCAGGCGATTTTTTTGCCATGCCCGCGAGGCTCGTTCACGACTTGGAAGCTTCCCTGGTCGGCCAACTCTTCCAAAAGCAAGCGCTGGAGAAGGCTGTTCTTTCCTTTCTCGCATCTACGAACGGTCGTTTCCTGGGCATCGAGCACGAACAGGTGAGTCGGGCTGTGGGAGCGGCCGCTGAACGGAAAATACTCGCCAAAGGCGGATTCACGCTCAGCGAAGTCAATGAACTTTTCCTCATCAACGTGAGCCCGCAGGAGCTGGGGACGCACAGACCGCGGTGGTTGCTGCTCCCCTATTGCTCAAAGAGTCTTGACTGCGAATTCCGGCATGTGCCGAGGTGCGACGAGTGCGGCCAGTGCGAAATCGGGGACTGCTGCAGGCTGGCGCGCTCCTTTCAGATGACCCCCATCACCGTTCAAAGCTTCGAGCATCTCATGTATGTGCTGCGCTCGCAATGTGAGCATCGGGACGGACTGTACGTGGGTTCGTGCTGTGAGGCATTCTATGCGAAGCATCAGCAGGAGATGGAGCAAGTTAAGGCCAAAGGTCTCCTTGTGAACCTGGATTCAACCACCTGCTACGACCTGGGTAAGGGGATGCAAGCCTATCAAGGACATTTTGACAACAAGACCAGCCTCAATGTGGCATTGATCGAAAAGACCCTTAGGCGCCTTCATGCTCTTGCAGGATGATTGGGATACGCTCGTCGTGGGCGCAGGCCCCGCCGGCTCGCGCGCCGCGACCGCCGCGGCAGCCGCGGGCGCTCGGACGCTCCTGATTGATGCGAAACCCAGAATCGGCGAACAGCCTCACTGCGGCGAGTTCGTTCCGCAGCGGCTCTTTGTCGAATGCGACCTGGACAGGGTTTCCATAGTCCAGACGGTGGAAAGTATGGAAACTCTGGTTATAGACCTGAACTTGCCGCAGGGTGAACCGCTGCGTCCGGGAACAGAGCAGCGCTCCCCAGGCTTTCTCATAGATCGAGCGCGTTTTGATCGGCGCCTTGCCCGTGAAGCAGCGGCGGCCGGAGCGATCGTCTTGTCCGGAGCACGGCTGAAAGGCCGGGAGGGCGAATCCTGGATCATTGGGATTGACGGTCGAGAGAATTTCGTCCGGGCTCGGTTCGTTGTTGCGGCAGACGGCGCTGTATCAACTGTGGCCTCTACCTTAGGAATGGATCAACCCGTGTATCTCAGAGGCGCGCAGATCGAAGCTCCGCTGACAAATCCATTGAATAAGACGATGATTTTTCTCTCCCGCGATCTGAAGGGGGGATACGGCTGGCTCTTCCCGAAAGGAAATGTGGCCAACGTGGGATTGGGGGTGGCTGCTGAACCGACCCTGAGCCCGAGGAAGCTGCTGGAAAAGTTGGTAAACATGTTGGTGTCACAAGGTCTGATCGGGCCGGGAATGCTCAGCCGAACCGCGGGGTTGATTCCCGTATCGGGCATGAGATCAAAGCTGGTGATCGACAACGTGGTTCTCTGCGGCGACGCGGCGGGGCTCACTCATCCTATTACGGGAGCGGGCATTCCTCAGGCCGTTTTGTCCGGCGACCTTGCGGGTAGGGCTATAGCCGCGGCATTGAAAGGCCGCGATCAGGAGCGCTTGAAGGGCTATGAAGACGAAATAGGCGGCCGGTACCGCGGCGTCCTCGCCCATGCGCTGGCCAAGAGAGAGCTGATGATGGCTGGCTGGCGCGAGGCTGATTTCGAGCGAACGAGCAGGAGCTGGTGGATCGGCTTCAAGGAATATCGGCGACGTGTTCGATGAGAAAAGAGCCCCGCGCAGCAAATTCTGAAGTCAAGAGCCCTGCGGCGCCGCCTCCGGAAAGGGGAGACGCTCAACGTTCACATGACCGATCGGTCTTGCCCGGTTCCTTGCCTGGACTTCTGGAGCGGGCCTGGAGCATCTCCCGGGCGTCGCATGGATGGCTGCTCACGGCGCACGTTCCGGGCATGTTTGTGGTTGACGGCCGCCGCGGTAAGTATCGTGCGGTCTCGATTACGGGTGACACATGCGCCCTGAATTGCGAGCACTGCAAGGGATCGCTCCTCAAGACCATGGCCCACGCGCTTGACGCGGAGGCGCTTATGAAGCTGGGACGAGAAGCCTCGGCACGGGGCGATCGTGGGATCCTCGTCACCGGTGGCTGCGATGAGCTGGGAAGGCTCCCATGGAATGAGTTCATATCTGCCATCGAGACCTTGAAAGCCGAAACCGATCTAGCCATCTCAGTCCATTCAGGCCAGATCGATCTGTCAACAGCCCGCGGCTTGAAGGCGGCCGGTGTGGACCAAGTTCTTGTCGATGTGATCGGAGACGATCGCACCGCGAGAGAGGTGTATCACCTCCCAAAAGGCGCCGCGACCGTAAGACAGACGCTTGATGCGCTGACTGAGGTCGATTTGGAGATTGTGCCCCATATCGTCTTCGGCATTCACTATGGTCGCCCTCGCGGAGAACAGGCCGCGCTGGAATTGCTCAAGAACTATCCGGTAAAGCAATACGTGGTGGTTGTGCTCATGCCGGCAAAAGGCACACCCATGGAGGGGGTTCACGCGCCCGCGGCCGAACAGGTGGCTGCTTTTCTGGCCCGGGCCAGATTCGAACTACCCGGCCTACACGCGGGCCTGGGCTGCGCGCGGCCTCGAGGCAAGTATCGACGGGAGTTGGACGTCCTTGCCGTGCGCGCAGGGATAAACAGCGTGGCCCTGCCTTCAGACCAGTGTCTGGAGGAAGCCCGCAGCAGAGGGTTGGCGATCAGCTTCCGAGAAACATGCTGCTCGGTCGTGTGAGCCCGTGAGAAGCGCTTTTCCGATCCTGCGACCGGACACGAAACCACCCAATAACCCGTCCGGCTGCTTTCTTTATCGTGAAGGCGCTGGAGTATTGGCCCCGGCTTCAAAAAACGCCGGAAGTGTTTATCGATCGAAATGAGGTAAATCCTTATGCAGTGTGCAGACGAAGGCGCGCTCCGGGAAGTCCATCATGAAAGCCCCGCTTATGTGAGGCTTTCCCTTGCCGCGGCCATGACTCTGGGGTTTGTCCCGGGGTGGTTTCATCGGAATGCAAAGCTCCGCTGCGTGAACCTGCTCCTTACCTATGAGGATGGATGCAAGGCAAGCTGCGCGTTCTGCGGCCTGGCAAGAGAAAAGGACGCGACTTGGACCGCGAAAAAATTCATCCGTGTTCCTTGGAAGACGTTTCCTACGCCGGACGTCGTGCAAGCGATCAAGCGCGGGCCCAGCCATGTGGGACGGGTCTGTATTTCCATGATCACTCATCCGCGATGTCGGGACGATGTGCTCGCTGTGTGCAAGCAGGTGGCGCAAGTAACCGGTCTGCCCGTGTCGCTCCTGATCTCACCCAGTATCATCACTCGCGAGGATCTCTTGGCTATGAAAGAGGCCGGCGCGGACCGTATCGGCGTGGCTATCGATGGCGCTACCCCGGAGATCTTCGATCGATTCCGGGGTAAGCCGGTCAATGGGCCGCATCGATGGGACCGCTATTGGCAGATCTATGAGGAGAGCATCCGGGTCTTTGGCCGAGGAATGGCTGGGGCCCATCTAATCTGCGGCCTGGGTGAAACCGAACGAGAGATGGTTGGGGCCATCTATCGCGCACGCGCGCTCGGGGGTTCCACGCATCTTTTCTCGTTCTTTCCCGAGAAGGGTTCCGCGCTGGAAAGCCAGGCGCCACCGCCCATCGGAAATTACCGCCGAATCCAATTGGCTCGGTGGCTCATCGACCACGACCTGACCGTCCCTGACCGGATGGCGTTCAGTGGATCAGGCCGCATTCTCGATTTCGGCGTTACCGCCGCGCAACTGGACGAAGCCATCCTTTGCCGCGAGCCCTTTGAAACATCCGGATGCCCGGGGCCTGACGGCAAGACCGCGTGCAATCGTCCATACGGCAATGAAAAGCCCGGCGCGGATATACGGAATTTTCCCTTTCCGCCGGATGACGAGGATCTCGAAGGCATTATCAGGGAATTGAGCGAGTAGGGCGCACCGAGACTACGGCAAGTAAGTCGAATTTCGAAGCCATTGCGGACCGCGAATTCGCGTCATTCTTGCGGAAGCGGAAAACCAGTCTGTCGCAGAACGCGAAAAGGCGGGTTCTCGCGTAACCCGCCTTTGTTTTCTCAGAGCGTATCAGCCCTGTTACCGCTGAAAAAGCTTGATGCTGATGCCGTTTGGATCCGCCAGGGACGCGTACTCTACTCCGTCTCGCTCCGCTGATGTTTCCAAGAACGAAAGGCCCTTTGCTTGAAGGCTTTCCACTGCTTGGGGAAGACTCGAAACAGGAAAACTCATGGCGGAGACGCCGCCGTCCACCCGGGCCGTGGTGGAAGATCTGTTGTGACAAATCTCCAGCTTGTACGGACTACCCTCTTTTTCCATTGAAACCACGTCGAATCCGCCGGTAATTCCCGCTGAGGTCTTGAACCCCAGTTTCTGATAGAACTGGATGGTCTCCTGAGGCGATGCCGTGGGGATCGCTATGGTTAACGGGTAATCATCCACTGCGGATCTCGCGTAGTTGGAGGATTCCGCCTCCGAGTTATAAGCCACCAAAATAGCGAACAGAGCGAGGAAACCGATTGCACAGATGAATCCCACCAAAAGCCGCTTAGCGTGTGCGGCCAGCACGTTCATGCTCGCGTGACCTCCTTACCTAGCCTCAAGGGGAAATTCCCGAATGCTCTCCAGCAGAGGCCTCCTGACTATACAAAAAAATCGGAGTAAAAGCAAGCGATAAGATAAACTTCTGTCGCTCACGAATAAGAAAATCGCGCAATGTGCCGCGACAAGAAATCATTTCGGCGGCGCATGCGACTCGGTCAGTCAAAATCGGGCCTCATGAATTGGAGCCCATACGATTGCCACAAACGGAGTGGTCTCGTCAAGCCGAAAATGGCCGCTCCTGTGTGTGCTTTCAGTTATCCGCGCGCAAATCCCCCCTGCCCACATTAGGAAAGGGCGGTATGCAGCGCTCCCCCTTTTTTTAAGGGGGACGCAGGGGGATTTCCGAAACGATAAGACCCCCCGTGGAGCCATTTTTGTGACGCACGTAACTGTTTACGCTCCAGCAACCATTCAGTTACTCGGGGAAAGACCGCCAGTGAGAGGCTCGCGGGACGCGGGATCGATTCCATCTTCAGCCGGAATGAGAGTAAGAGCTTCTCAATGGTGTGCCGTTCAATTGGCGGGTCGGATTGCTCCTTACAGGACCAGACGTCATTCGCTACCGAGATATGTTCAGTACAGGCTGGAAAAAGGATTCTGCGCGGAAGCGCTTAAGGAAAGTAACTGTGAAGCGGCGAAGCGGATTAAGGGATCCTCTTCATGGTCAACTGTGCGACGCAAAGCCGCATCTTGTGTGTCCGATTCCTCCGTCGGGCCGACGTATCGGTGGTCCGGTTCTATGCCTTTGCCTTCTATGTCCGAGTTGTCCGGCGTGTAATAGTGGGCCGTGGTAAGCCTCAGGGCCATCCCGTTTCGCAGTAGAAAGACCCCCTGCACAGAAGCCTTGCCGAAACTTGTCTCACCGATCACCACCGATGCGGGCCGACCGGTAAACGCAGCCGCCAGGATCTCCGCGGCGCTGGCCGTGCCCCGATTGATCAGCACGGCTATCGGCAGAGGCGGGGCTTTGTCACCCGATGTGGCTTCAAAAGTTCTGTTCAGGTTCTCCTTCCGACCTCGGATAATGGTGATCACCCCTGAATCCACGAAAAGGTTCGCGACTTTTATCGCCTGATCGAACAATCCGCCGGGATTGTCCCGCAGGTCCAGAACCATGCCTTGGGGGCCGCCGGGAATTGACCGGGATATCTGCCGCACCGCGCGCAAGACATCCTTCGCAGTGGTCTCCTGGAAATTCACAATGCGCACGTACCCGATACGGTTGTCGAGCGCCGCGCTGCGAACAGGGTTGATGCGGATAAGGCTTCGACGGAGCGCAAGGGTCTTCACCTTCTCCGAGTTCCGTTCCTTCATCGTTACGGTGATCTTGGACCCGGCCGGCCCTCGCACCATGCGGAGCACCTCCGCAAGGGGCAATCCATTGATCGGAATATGGTCGATTGCCAGAACGGAGTCACCGGCTTTAATACCGGCCTTGTGCGCGGGCGAGCCTTCAAAGGAGGATATGACCACAAAATCCCCTGATCGGGGCGCCACCACCATCCCCAACCCTCCGAACTTGCCGGTGGTGCTGACTTTGAGTTCCTCCAGCATAGCGCTGCTCATGAGGCCGCTGTAAGGATCGAGCTCATGCAACATGGAGTCCAGGGCCTTCCGGAGAAGCTGCTCAGGCTCCATGCCACATGCCTCGGCCAGGCTCTGGAGGGCTTTCAACAGGCAGTCCTCGTCGCTCTCCGCACATTCCCGGATTGGGTCAATTCCGTCTTCGCGGAGTGGCCAGAGCATAAGCGCGAGCCTCTGCAACGCGGGGCGGAACAGATCCCGCTTCGATATGTCCTCAACGTAGTTCGTTCGCACCAGGGCCATCACGTCCCGAAAAAGCTGGAAGTCGGGCCGCGCCGGACGCCCCGCGTGTGCGGCAAGGGTGGGCCGGGAGCGGTCCGCGAAATAGGCGTATGCGTCAGTTGTCGAGGCGGTCGCTACAGGCCCCGGACAAACGCCAAATGCGCCCATGAGTAACGCTGACGCGACGAAGCCGCTCTTCAGACCAATCACTGACATGCGACAAACGGGCCAGAAACGCAAAGTGACTTGCTCCCGAAATTGCCGTGCGCGTCGCGCGAGCGCGCCACGGGCCATGTCCCTGTGACGCGGGCGGGCGCCCCACAAGGGCAACTTCTTTACTTGTTCATGATGACACGAGTGACGAGCGCGGACAAGAACGGAGTTGTCCTGGTTCGTCAAAGGTCTTCTGGAACTTGTCACTGTGTCGGTTATTTGCGACTCCGAAAGAAGTTTTCAATAATCGCTGTAATTGCCGCGGAATGTTTGGTATTATTGTTGATATCCGCCCGCTCTCAACGCCAAGAGGGGATATATGGGCCGCGCCGATAAAACATCTCCCACAAAGGGCAGCTTACATAGGCTGGACAAAGAGCGTGTTCTCGATGCTCTCTTTAGCTCCGCGCCGGTGGGTATCCTTATCTACTCCGAACTGGGGCAAGTGCTTGAGGCCAACGAATACCTGCTCCGGATTCTGGGGTCTCCTTCTCTCGAGGCGACACGCAGCGTCAATCTGTTCACGTTTAAGAATCTGGTCCGGCAAGGCATTTCAGACGTTTTGAGGCTTGCCATTGAAAAGGGCCGGCCGCATCAGTGCAGCGCTGTCTATCTTTCCAAATGGGGCAAGACATCCACACTGGAAGTGAATGCCTATCCGCTCAGCGCGCGAAAGGGCGCCGCACGGGAAGGGATTGCAATCGTTGAGGATGTGACTGCTCTGGCCAGCGCTCAAGAGGATCTAGCCGCCACCAGGGAGAGCTTCCGCCTTTTAGCGGAAAGAATTCCGCTGGCCGTGGCCATCCTGGACAAGCAGGATGGGATTGAGTACGCGAATCCTCGATTCCATGCGCTTTTTGAGTACGCGCCCGAGGAGGTTCCCACACCTGAAAACATACTGGCAAGGATACTCCCCGATCCCAAGAGCCCGCGGAAAGCTCTGGATTTGCTCATCGCGCCCACCTCGGATTCTACCGAGACATCGCAGAATTCGTTTAGGATACGGAACAAGGATGGCTCATCCCAGTCCGTGCTCATACACGCGCTTGACTTGAGTGACCGCAAACGGGTTCTGATTTGCCAGGCATTATCGGATCTGGTCTTTGCTCGGGACAGGCTCTATACGCTTGACCACAGATACAGCAACATCATCGACAGCTTGACGGACGTAGTCTTTGTGCTCGACCCTCAAGGGATTCTCCTGGGTATTAACCAAGCCGGGATAAAAACCTTCGGTTACGCGCCTGATGAGGTGATCGGTAAATCGATTGGCGACCTCATGCCCGAATCTGTTCGCGGTAATCTACCCGGGACCCTGAAAACCATGCGAGAACAAGGGGTCTCCCAAGGTGTCTCGCAGTTTGTCTCAATCAGCGGAGAAGTTCATTATCTGGAATATCGCTCTGACCTGGTGAGGGATGACGGAGGCTCTGAATACATCGTCGGCGTCGCGCGGGACATCACCGAAAAAATTCGCTCCAAGAGAGCGCTGAGAGAGTCGGAGGCCAAGTTCCAGATCTTTGTGGAGACTGTTCAGGACGGCATTACTTACGTGGGTCTCGACGGGACCATCCTGTTTGCAAATCCGCGTATGAAGGAGATCCTGGGAGACCCCGCTCCGGAAGGAAAGCAACTAGGGAACTATTATGATGAGGAAAACCGGCGGATCCTCGAAGAGAACATGGCCATCAGACGGCAGGGGCGCAGTTCCACCTACTATATCACGCTCACCGATCTGCAAGGCCGGCCACACCAGATGGTGGTAACCGGCACCCCGTATGTCGATTCGTCAGACGAGGTAAAGGGCGCGCTCGGCGTATACACCGACGTTAGCGAGCTGAGAAAGCTGGAAGCCCAACTCCAGCAATCACAAAAGCTTGAAGCCCTCGGAACGCTGGCTGGAGGGATCGCGCACGATTTCAACAACATACTGAGTGGCGTATTGGGGTACGCGTCTCTGATCAAGAAACGAACGGCCCCAGACTCCCAGTTGAGTCACTACGCGGAAATGGTGGAAAAGAGCGCGGAACGAGGCGCAGCGTTGGCCGGGCAACTCTTGGCCTTCTCTCGAAAAGATAAGACTCTCTTCCAAGACACGGACGTGCACGAGCTTATCGACGAAGTCAAAGAGATCCTTGAGCGAATTTTGGATCGCAAGATTAGAGTCACATGTTCCAAGCGGGCTGAGCGGAGTGTCATTTTTGGCGACCCGGCGCGCATCCAGCAGATGCTGATGAATCTGTGCCTTAATTCAAGGGACGCCATGCCCGACGGAGGACTCATCATCATCGGCACAGACCTGCTTCGGGTGGATGAGGCCCTGGCTGAGACCTACGATGGAATCACGCCGGGCCGCTATGTGCGGATCACTGTCCAAGATGAGGGCGAAGGCATGGGCGAGGCGGTGAAGGCTCGGCTATTTGAGCCCTTTTTCACCACTAAAGAGGACGGCAAGGGCACGGGCCTGGGGCTCGCCATGGTGTACGCCACGGTCAAGAGTCACGGGGGAGCCGTGAGCGTAAAATCTGAGCCGCGTCAAGGAACTGAATTCGAGATACTGATTCCTGCCAAGGCCGAGACCTCTGCAAATGCCCAAGCTCCTCAGCAGTTCGATATCACATCTCGCACAGGAACGATTCTGCTCGTTGACGATGAGGCGGCCGTTCGCGAGATGCTGTCGGAGATGCTTGAGGAAATGGGAATGGCCGTGATCTCCGCAACCGACGGCTCGGAGGGGGTGGATATTTACCGCCGACGGTGGCAAGAGATCGATCTGGTCATCCTGGACATGATCATGCCACGCATGAACGGGAAGGAAGCTTTCAACGAAATGAGGCGCATCAATCCTTCCGTGAAGGTTCTCCTCTCCACGGGCTACGGAGCTGAAACAGCCGTCACGGAAGCGCTTGCCGAAGGCATAGCCGGACTTGTCCCAAAACCGTACACCGTCGACCAGTTGAGTCAAGCTATTGCTTCAGCCCTTGCCCTCACAAAGACTCCTCGCTCCGTCTGACTTGCTTGCTCTACGCCGAACGGTTTCCGGCCCAGCGAATCTCAAGAATTCGGCGGGTTTCGGACCCGACAGGAGCGATCTTGGCGCGTCGGATGCCGGGAATCCAGAGGATGGTATCGTCCTTCACCACCAAGAGTAGGTCGCGTCGGCGAGTGCGTGGAATCTTCAGGTCAATAAAGAGCTTTTTCAGTTTAATGGAGCCCGCCGCGCCCCAGAGTTCAATTCTGTCACCCGGTTGAGGGGTTCGCACAGTCAGAGGAAAGGGCAGTTTGTCCGCGTCAAAACTTGCTCGCTTGGTTTCTCCGGCCCCGGGGAACTCTGCCGCGGACGCGTCAAGGAGGGCAAACTCCAATACGCCGCGGCCGCCCGTCGTCAACCGACCGGGACCGCGCGCGACGATATTCAAGCCGTTCGCAGGAGGAGAGGGCCAACACGCAGTCAGCAAGAGGGTCCCGTATTCCCTGAAAGCCTTCAACCCTCCTGGTAGATCCAATTGCGCGGAGGGGTTTTTCCCGCGTATCGCTTTGAGCAGGGTATCAATGTGGACACGTTTCCAGCGTGTTTCAGCGCCGGATAACTCGTACAGGGCTTTCCGCAGCGATCTCCCCGCGATAACCCCGGGCGCTTGACACAGCTTCTCCACATCAAGGTGGAGACCCCGATCGCATGGCGAGATCGCCTCGCTATAGAGCGCATCCGAAGCCAGCTCCAAGTAAGCCTCTTCGGCGGCGATCAGATCCATAGTCCGTTTCAAAGACCCTGCGTATCCAGGAAAGCGCTCGGCTATCAGCGGCACGAGCCGATTGCGAATGAAATTCCTGTCGGTCTCGCTGTCCAGATTGGTCGTGTCCTGTATATAGTCGATTTTTTCATGCCGGAGATACTCAAGGATTTCCGCGCGAGCCGCATCTATGAGCGGCCGAATTATATGCCCACGCACCGGCAGGATCCCCCGCAACCCCGTCAGAGATGAACCTCGGAAAATCCTCAGCAGGAAGGTTTCGATCGCGTCCTCCCGATGATGAGCCGTCGCAATGGAGTGGGCGCCGGACGCGATCCGGACGTCCGCGAAGAAATCGTATCTGATGCGCCGCCCTGCTTCTTCGACACTTATGCCGTGCGATCGCGCGTGCTCGGCCACATCCTGCCGACGCACGTGCGCCGCGATTCCGAGCTGCTGAGCCACGTTGCGAACAAAGTGAGCCTCAGCCTGCGAAGAGGCCCGCAGCGCGTGGTCCAGGTGCGCCGCAACCAATCGGAAATCCATCTCCTCGCGCATGGACGCAAGGAGATGGAGAAGGGCCACGGAATCAGGACCTCCTGAAACTCCTACCACCACGGCGGTTCCGGGTTGGATCATGCGGTGACGACGAATTGTATGCGTTACCTTCTCTTGGAGACGCATCCGTAAACCTGTCTCAGACACATCAACTCTGCTTGATCTTTCCTCCGCAAAACCATACAGTGAATATCACCGGCTATTCGCTATCAGGTTCCCACCCAACCAAATCATTATGGGGAGGCTTGAACAATGATCCCCCGACGAATCCTATTCTGTACCGATTTCTCCGAGAATTCCAGGCCGGCCCTCCAGTGTGCGCTCGATTACGCAAAGGCCTTCGGCGCGGACGTAGCGGTGCTACACGTAATCAATTCCGTTCAGATAGGATACCCGTCGCTTGCCGAGCCTGTGCCGGTGGACATCAAGTCCGTGCTAGACGACATCCAAGAATCCGTGGACAAGGGCCTGCAATTAGTGGCCGACGATTGTCGGCATGTGCTTGCCGACGTGACCACCCACACCCGTATCGGGACCCCTGGGTTCGAAATCGCCGCGTTCGCGGACGAAAACTCCATTGACCTGATTGTAATGGGCACCCATGGCTGGACCGGTTTGAAGCATATCATCATGGGGAGCACGGCGGAGAACGTGGTCCGGACCGCGAACTGCCCCGTGCTCACGGTCAAGCCCGGTCGTCGCACAGGCAAGAAGCCCTGAGGAGAATCTCACGAGACACGTTCGGATTTCAAGGCGCCTCTTCCAACGGGAGCCCAAATAATCGCGTGGCATTGGCCGTGGTAGTTTGGCCGACCACCGCCACAGACGTATTCCTCACAGATGCGACAGTTTGGGCAGTGTACACGATGTATGCGGGTTCGTTGTCTTTTCCCCGTTTTGGCTCGGGCGCGAGAAATGGGCAGTCTGTTTCAAGCAGTATCCGGTCTTCAGGTAGCCGGCTCACAATGGCCCTGAACTTATCATTCTTCCTGTACGTAATCGTGCCGGGGATGGAGATGTGAAACCCAAGATCCAGCGCCCGTTGAGCATCCCGTTCGTCACCCGAGAAGCAATGGATTACGCCGCCTGCGGGGAAAGGCCCCGCCTTTTCAAGTTCCGTCAGGCCCTCTTCATATGCGCTGCGCAAATGAATAACCAAAGGCTTGGCCAGCGATTTGGCAATGCTCAACTGGTCCGCAAAAACCGCCTTCTGCGCGGATCGAGGTGAATAGTTCCTGAAATAGTCCAACCCTATTTCGCCATATGCAACAACCTTCCGGTGAGTTGCGAGATCCGCCATTTCGTTCAGGGCCTTTTCACGGGCATTCTTGGCATTGTGGGGATGGTACCCCAAGGAGACGAAAACATCGTCGAATCGTTCGGCCAGCTCCAGAGCACGCCGCGCATCCTCCAAATCGATGCCCACGGTGATGATGGCCGCAACTCCAGCCGAACGGGCCCGCCGGACCACCCCGTCCGCATCCTGGAATAAGGGCTCCATCTCAAGGTGCGCGTGAGAATCGACAAGGATCGGTTTGACCAGGCTTGTAGCTATTGGCAGAAGCATATTAAATTCCGATAGCGCTCCCTGATAAGCGGCGCAGTAAGGTCTCTACGCCTTGGTCAAATCTACCGACCGCCTTTCAACAGCGCAATACTCATTCCCATCTCTTCCGGTGAAATGTTTCTCCACTTCTTCCGCAAGGCCTCAAGTGTTCCGTCGTACTGCATGCTGTCGATGAAGTTGTTCAGCCAATTCAGCCAGTGAACGTCACCGGGCCGAATCCCCCATGCGATCGGCTCGTAGGTGAAAGGCTCAAATCTGCCGACGAGAATATCCGGGTGCTTGGCGCACGCCATGCGCACCGCGAATTCCTCATCCACGTACGCATCCGCTCTTCCTTGGATAACTTCGTCGAGAGCGCTCCTGCTGTCGGGCAGTTCTCGACACGCGGCGAGCGGTAGGGATTCCTTAGTCTTGAATTTGCCGCACCCGGCCAACCCCGAAACAACGAGCAGGCCGGTGCGGTTCAGGTCCCTGAACTGCTGCAAGCTTTCCGCGTGATCCCGATGAACCGCGAACACCCTGCCGGTATCCAACACCGGCCGTGTGAAGACCACCTGCGCATTGCGCTCCGGGGTTATTGATAACGCGGACATGATCACGTCGGTTTTTCCTCTGAGCAACGACGGGATCAGTTCCCGGTTCTCCTGTCTGATGATCCGGAGCCTCACGCCAAGCGCTTGAGCCACGAGGCTCGCGGCATCCACTTCCAGCCCGATTGGCCGGCCATCCGAGGCTGGGATCTGAAAGGGCATATATCCTGCCTGCATACCGACGCGCAACTCCCCGCGGCTTCGTATAACATCCAGGGTCCCCTGGGCGGGAAAGCGAGATTCAAGCCCTCCCGATACGACAGCGCTTGTTGCGTGCGGAGGGGACGACAGCTTGGGTTCAGACCAGGACCCCTGGTACGAGAAGACCACAAGACCGATCACGAGACAGAAAACACACGGTAAGAGAGCGCCTACCCATACTCGGCTCATGTATGACTCCCTGTCCAGGAAATCGGGCTATATAAGGGCTCGTCCGGCAAAGCCCCGTAACCCGAGGCGCCTGCCGCGCGTGGCAGTCCACTGCTTCAGGTGGATTGCGCTACGCTAATCGGTGGTTTGGATCACAGGAGCCTAAGGAAATATTATCAAATATATCGTATGAATGCAACAATTTGCTTACAACAGCCTCCCAGATCGATTGAGCGAACAAGGCTAACGCTGTGTAATGCCATGCTATGTTCTGGTTCGTCTCGGGAAAGAGGATCCGAATAGCCTAACGCGTGGATGTCCACCCTCGGCGTATAGCCCGTAAACCACCCCGGAGGCGACGATGAGGCCCACTAATGAAGATAGGGAGTCGGTTCTCCGGCGTCCGCCTCTTCGATGAGGGACTGCATCACGGCCGGTTCGATGACGCTCATGCGGGTCTGTTCATCAATCCTGGACGCGATAAATGAGATGAGCTTGTCAAAGTCTTTGCGGGTAATCACCGGGTGGGAGTTTCGCTTCTCGGGAGGCGGGTAGTCCAGGGCTGTGAAGTTCCCTGTCCGAGGGTCAACCTCACCTGAAATCTGATGCACTTCCACGTTGTTGTCTTGGATGCCGCGGCCGATAATCGCCAGGCCTCGAGATCGGGAGAAATAAAGCACGGCCACTTTGTAGATCCCGGGCGATCGAAACAGATCGAAAGGATTCATCGCCTCTTTCCCGATTTCAGCGGCCAACTCTCGATTCTTTCTTGATGAGTTCGGATTTCAGGTGAAGTGTACCAACCCGGTCCGCCCACTGTCAAGCCGACTGTGAGATCAAGGTTCGAGACGCATTTCACGAGGATGGGGGAAAAGCCGGTCTACTATCAGCGCACTTGCAAGCTCCTTTGCCTTCCCTGACAGCGGCATGCTTTTCTGATAAGAATGGACAAGTTGTGTATAGAACACTGGACGCGGACGGGAGATGCTGCATGACACAAGCGGGATGGGCGGCGGTTCTTAGTCTTATTGTCCCCGGGGTCGGACAGATCTACAACGGCGATTTCCTGAGAGGGATCTTTTGGTTGATCGTTACTCCGGGCTTTTGGATCGGTAGCGGAGGGATGTTGGGATGGATCTGCCACCTCATCGCGTCGTACACCGCGTACTCACGAGGCAGAAGGTATATGCAGGGCGAAATCTCAAAATAACGGCTGCTCATCGTGTCGGCATGGAGAAGGAATGGTCGGAAAAGAACCCCGCATCATTATATTTTCGGGAAAGGGTGGAGTCGGCAAGACGACCGTGTCCGCCGCGACGGGCCTCCAATGCGCTGCGCGAGGCTTGAGGACGATCGTGATCTCCATTGATATCGCGCACAGCCTGTCAGATGCCTTCACCGTTGACGCCGCGCTTCAGGATCATCATCTGGGGCAGCCGCGGCAAGTCGCGGACAATCTGTGGATACAAGAGGTGGACGTACAAGAAGAACTCGACCGCCACTGGGGTGAAGTTTCGAAGTATCTTGCCGCGGTTATCGGTTCCGGTGGCATAACCAACGTGCTGGCTGAAGAATTGGCCATTGTCCCCGGCATGGAAGACGTTGTCAGCCTCCTGTACATCAATCAGTATTTTCGAGACAAGACCTACGACGTGATTGTGGTGGACTGTGCGCCCACGGGGGAATCGCTCCGCTTCATCAGCATGCCCTCCACCTTGGAATGGTATATCAACAAGGTATTTAATCTTGAACGCGCCTTGATGAAGGTGGCTCGACCTATCGCTAAACGACTAACCGATCTTCCTGTGCCGGAAGATGTGTATTTCACGGCTATTAGAGACCTCTTTGAGAAACTCTCCGGGGTGGAGCAGGTCCTGCTCGATCGCGACATCACATCGGTCAGGTTGGTGACCAATGCCGAGAGGATGGTGGTGCGAGAAACTCAGCGGGCCTTCATGTACTTCTGCCTTTATGGACTGGTGGTGGATACTGTCATTGTGAATCGGTTGTTCCCGCCCGGACTCCAAGACGATTACTTGAAGGATTGGCTTTCAACACAGCAACGGAGCTTGGAGCAGATCCAACGGATCTTTGAGCCTATACCCGTGCGCAAGATCAACATCCTGAGAGACGAAGTCGTTGGAATCGATAAGTTGACCGAAATGGGCGGCATCATTTACGGTGATTCCGATCCCGCAGGGGTCTTTTACCGTGAGCCGCCCTATGTCCTTTACGAAGGTGTGGAGGAATACCAACTGAAGGTAAAGCTCCCCTTCGTGTCCAAGGAATATGTGGATCTCTTCAAGGAAGAAGGGGACCTGGTGATTCGAATCGGATCGTTCAAGCGCCACGTGTTTCTTCCAAGGGCGCTCTTGAAGCGGAAGCCCTCGCGCGCCACTCTCGTGAACGATCAACTTCTCATATTCTTCCCCAAATTCGGATGATCGGAGAGAAGCATGGAATCGCATGGAATCGTCACTCGTTTAGTCGGTGCGGCTTTTCTTGTTGCGGGCGCCATGACTCTGGTGGTGAGGAAAGCGCTTCCCAAGCCTTCCGATGTCATGACCGGAGCGGCGCATTTCAAGAGAGGTCTGCAAGACTT